>Ga0308173_10000061_pt1 | contig 35867 bp, 25 predicted proteins | sample PhyPR1_FD_203716 | JGI IMG/M metagenome (GOLD analysis project Ga0308173, IMG submission 203716) | Soil microbial communities from UC Gill Tract Community Farm, Albany, California, United States - DLSLS.P.R1 | ecosystem: Environmental > Terrestrial > Soil > Agricultural land | place: USA... | reverse complement strand
GACGAACATCTGGTCGGTCGGCTCGGTGCCGGCCGCGGTGCGCTGGTTGGCCATCACCCGGATGAACGACACGTCCATGTCGATCGAGGGCACGATCTCGGTGCTGGCCAGCGCCGGCGACGGGATCGGCTTGGAGTACAGCACCACCCACGCCCCGCCGGCGTCGTCGACGACCAGGTCGCCGATCCGCACCGGCCACAGCGCCGGATCCAGGGCCAGCTGCCACTGCCCGGTGTCGAGCTCCATCACCTTGCCCGGCAGCAGCGCACTGGCCGGTCCCGGCGCGGCCGGCAGCGGCGCCCCGTGTGCGTCCACCTGGGTGGCGTCGGCCCGCTGCACCCCCAGCACCGTGTTCGGCAGCTGGACGGTCACTCCCACCACCGGCCGCCGGCGACCCGGTCGCCGTAGTCCTCGGTGCCGTACCAGCCGCCGCCGTAGCCGGCCCGCTCCCGGAACCACGGGTCGACCGCGGTCGGCGCCTGGTGCACCCGCCGGCCGGCGATCCGCCACCGGTCCAGGGTGGCCAGCTTGGGCAGCTGCCCCGGGTAGTCCATGCTGTTGGCCGCCGACCGGGACGTCGGCGGCAGGTAGCCCAGGTGCCCGTAGGTGACGTTCTTGGACTGCCCCTCAGTGGACACGCTCACGCTGTTGACCGGCCCGCGCATCCCCAGCTTGGACTCCGCGTACTGCAGCAGCAGGTAGTTGTTGAGCGCCGAGGCGGTCAGGTAGCGGCGGATCGGCCGGAGCTCGACGTCGTTGGCCACGTCCAGGCCGATGGTGTAGGTCACGGTGAACGTGCCGGACTCGATGGTCGGCTGGTCGACCAGGTACTCCGGGACGGCGGAGACGATCGAGCGGATCCGCTCGTGGGTGTCGGGCAGATCCCAGCCCCAGGGCAGCGGCCAGCAGCCGGTGGCGACCTTGGTGGTCGGCGTGATCGGCTGCCCGATGTAGGCCTCGACATCGGCGATCGCGTCCTCGATCGCGTCCTCGGCGACCTGCAGCACGTCCTCGTCCGGGTTGACGATGCCCAGCCGCCGGCAGATCAACGACGGGGTCGGCGCGGGCGGGGAGATCGCCGGTGGGGTCGGGTCGGGCGGTGGGGTCGGGTCGGTCACCGCTCTCCTCCCAGGGGGCGCGCGACGGGCAGGGCCGAGACCGGGCCCGCGCTCTCCCGGGTAGTGGCCGGGAGAGTGCGGGCCCGGAGCTCTCAGCCGTGCAGCTCGATGAGGGTCTGCGCGACCTCGACGGGCACCAGCTGGCCCTCGGTGAACAGCAGCCGCTTGGACGGCGTCTTGACCTTCTGCACGGTGAACACCTCGGACACCCGGTGCTTCACCCGGCGGAAGCCGCGGCCCTGGATGCCCTCGGGCACCTCGAAGAATTCCGACGGGGTGACCTCGTCGCCCTTGCCGTTGACCAGCTTGACGGTCACGTCGCCGGGCATCGACGGCATCGTCGCCGAGGCCATCGTCGGGTCGGTGGAGGTCTGCGGGTCGCCCAGGCGCGGCTGGGTGGCGAGCTTGACGTCCGTCGGCTCGGTCGGTGCGGCGTTGCTGGAGCTGCGGGTCAGCAGCGTGGAGGGGTACTGCGGGCGCTCGTCCTTCGGCGCCGGGGTGCCGGTGCCGGCGCCGATCTCGGCGCGCACGCCGTCGTTGAGCAGCTTCGCCTCGGGGTCGCCGTTGCCACCGAACTCCTTGGACGTCTGGCTCTCGATCATCTCGGTGGCCAGGCCGTTGCGCTCGGTGCCGCCGAACGCGGCGGTCGGCACCGCGCCCTCGCGGTGGCGCAGCTCCCCGGAGGTGTCGGTGGGGATGCCCATGGCCTTGCCGTTGCGCTCGGTGTCGCCGTAGGCGGCGGTGTCGGGCTCACCGCCGGCGAACGCCTCCTGCCCGCGGCCGGTCTCCGGCCGCGCCATGCCCTTGTCGACCTTCGCCGGCTGCGGCTCCCCCGAGAGGGGCAGCGTCGATGCAACCGGGGCCTGCTCGACGCCCTCGGCGTCCTCGCCCTGCGGGCCCTGCTGCTCGTCGGCCTTGCCGCTGGTGTCGGTCGCGGCGGGGGTGCTCTCCGCCTTGGCGGTCTTGTCGGCCGGCGCGGTGGTGCCGGCGCCCTTGCGGGGCTTGCTGGTCATGTGGTGTGCCTCCGTCAGACGGGTCCGGTCGCTGCGGAGGCTAAGGAGCGCAGCAGGTTAGCGTCGCGGGCTCAGGCCAGTCCCGTGGTGCCTGGGCTGGTCGGGTGCCAGCTCGTACCTAGGAGGTAGATGTATGAGCCGGCCGCCACAGCGACGCCCTCAGCGAAGTTGAGCTTTCCTTGACCGTCGATGCTGACGCGGATCAGGGTGAGACCGCCCGCGTTGTTGTGCACCATCAGCGGGAACCCTTCGCCGGCGCCCACCGGGACCGGCACCTGTGAGGGCAGCTGCAGGATCGGCGTAGCGGTGCTGAACGCGGTGGTGACCTGCACGATGCCCTGCAGGTGACACGTCCCGGACGCGTCCTGGAAGGCGACCGGGATCAGCGACGCGAACGCGGCGAAGCCGGCCAGCACGGTGCACGGGTAGGTGGGTGGCGGGGCTCCGCCGATGTAGCGCCACGCCGTCCCGGACCAGCTCCACCGGCGCTGCGTATCGGTCTCGAACACCTGGAAGCCGGCATACAGGCCCGTCGTGACCAGCGCGGTGCGCTGCGCGGCGGTCAGCTCGTGCGGGCCGCGCTGCCGCCACGCCGACCCGGTCCAGAAGTGCAGCCCCCAGTTGGTGTGCTGGTAGGCGTCGCCGCGGCGCAGCGCGCTTCCGTCTGCCGCGACAGTCGGCAGCACGGTTCCGGCGCCCAGGTCGCGGCCGAATGAGGCCAGTTCCGCGTCGGTGGTCAGGTCGATCCGGGGCACCCGCGCATCGTGTCCGTCCCGCCCGGCTAGCGTCGCGGGCTCAGACGATCGCGTCGAGCGGGTAGGTGGTCTTGATGGCGAGCCACGTGGTAGCCGCGGTGAGGGCGGTGACCGCACCGGCCGCGTCGACGGACAGCTGGCTTGCGGCGGTGGTGGATCCCGAAGCGGCCATGCAGGGAATCATGATTTTGTTCTGCGGCAAGTACCCGGCGGGCATCGTCCAGAGAACCTGACCGGCCGTGACCGCGGCGCAAAGGCCGAGGATTTCGACCGAGTTGAGGATGGGCAGCAGCCGGTACTGGGGCGGCGAGAAGTCGCCGCGGAAGCGGGTCGTCGGCGCTAACTGCCACGCGCCCGGCCCCCCACCGGTGACCAGGAATGCCGTCCCGTTCCAGGTGTATTGGATGCTGTTGTAGAGCGTGCGGAATCCGAACGGGAGAATCGCCGTGTAGTTGGCGGTCAGGCCGGCGGGGTCCGATCCCGAGGTGGTCGCCTGCTTCCAAGCGGCGCCGTTCCACACCATCAGTGAGCCGAGGCCGGTGTGCAGGTAGACGTCGCCGCGGCGCAGCGCCGACCCGTCGCCGGCCGCGCCCGGCAGCACGGTTCCGGTGCCGAGGTCGCGGCCGAACGCGGTCAACTCGTCGTCGGTCGTCAGCGAAACCTGCACCACGCCCCGCAGGGTGCCGGTCGCGGGTCGTTAGCGTCGCGGGCTCAGATGGTGATGAGGCTGAGGCCCGCAGCGACCGGGCCGGCGTCATCAAGCGACATATCGAAGCGGCCGCGGCTGTCGGTCGTGATGGCCGGTGTGCCGCCGGAATCCCCGCTGAGGTAGGAGTCGATGGAGAAGGTGCCGGTCGCGGCGACGGTGAAGGTGCCGCTGATCGTCACGTCCTGCTGGCCGGCGCCCCCGGCGGCGGCGTGGTAGGTCATCACGCTGGCCACGGCCTGCGCGGTGCTCGCCGCCCCCGCATTACCGGCGGCCACTCTGGTCGCCCAGGTCGACCTCTTGCCGGCCGTGGCGTTGCTGGTGCGCGCCCCGCCTAGTACGCGGTAGGCGCGTCCGGCGGTGAGAGGGGCGATGATCCGCATGAAGCTGACCAGCACAGCCGAGCCGTCCGTGGAGCCGTTCTGCGCGGCGGTGGCGTAGGCGTAGCCCAGGATTCCGCCGGCACTGGACACCCAGGTGCCCGTCGCGGCGTCCCACAGGTACGGGGCCTTGATGCCGGTGACATAGGCCCGCACCCCGTCGTGCAGCAGCGCCCCGTAGGTGGTCGAGCTGGCCTGCAGCTGGGCGAGGGTGCCGGCGGTGATCGGGGTGGCCTGTCGCCACATCGCGCCGTTCCACAGGAACATGCAGCCGATGCCGGAGTGCGTGTAGACGTCGCCCCGCCCGAGGCCTGTGCTTGGGAATGCGGTGCCCACGCCCCAGTCGGTGACCACCCGCCGGGTCGGCTGCGACCCGGCCGGTGAGGTGAGCTGCAGCAGCCCGCCGGTGTCGACGTACAGCCGGTTGTCCCCCGCCGCCGGCGCGGCCGGCGGGGCGGCGAGCTGGGCCAGGTCGAACCAGCCCGCGCCCTGAGTGAGGAGTGTCTGTTTGCTCATCGGGCCCTCAGTTGGTGGTCTGCCAGCGGAGCCCCAGCACGGACAGGTTCCAGTTCGAGTTCGTGGTGGCCATCGGGATCATCGACACATTGAGGTTGGGGTCCACGCGCAGATTGGCCGTCTGCTGTACCGGCGCCGTTCCGGCGTACATCGCCACGATCGCCTGCGCGCTCGCCACCGGGGTGACGGCGGCGGGCACGGTGCCCAAGGTGTAGGTGGTCCCGGATGTGAGCGACGTCGCCGCGGTGGCGTTGATGAGACCTTCCATCCAGCACTCCCGCCCGCGCTTGTAGACGGTGGCGGGCAGCCAGCCGGTCGGTGCGTAGCCCTGGTAGCCGGCGGCGAAGGCGATGGGGTACTGCTCCGGCGGCCCGTCGACCTGGCCCCACAGCCCGGCCCCGCCGCCCAATGCGAGGTTCCACAGGTAGGTGCGGCCGGTGTCGGTCTCGAATACCCGGAAGCCGGAGTACAGGCCGGCCGTGACTAGCGCGAGACGTTGCGCGTTGGTCAGCTCGTGCGGTCCGCGCTGCCGCCAGGCGCCGTTGCTGTAGAAGTGCAGCCCCCAGTTGGTGTGCCGGTAGCTGTCGCCGCCCTTGACCGCCGGATCGGTGGGGAACACGGTGCCGTTGCCCCAGTGCACCGACCAGCGGGCATCGAGGGCGGCCCGGATCGCGCTGGCCGGCACGGCGCCGTTGGCGGCCTGCCCGATGAGGGTGGCCACCCGGTTGTCCTCGGTGGGCCACGGGCCGCCCGGGCGGAAGATGGCGAACCCGTTGCGGTCCGGGTCCGGCACCAGCAGGCCGGCGTCGGCCGAGGCGGCGCCGGCCGGGTCGTAGTAGACGTCGCCGGCGTCGGTGACGCCCCAGTTCGAGGCGATGTCGATGGCGAACGGCGCCGACCCGTCGGCGCCCTCGACGGAGATCGAGCCCTGATCGGAGCCGGTGCCGCCGGTGCCGGAGCCGGCGGTAGCGGCCAGCTTCTTCCAGTTGTCGAGCACGGTGGCCGGCTCGACGGCGAGGATGAACGTGCCGGCCCCGTCGGTGCGGATGGCGACATCACCCCGCTGCGCGACCAGAGCCAGCATCTCGGCCTCGCTGGCGGGGCTGAACACGTCGCTGATCGCCAGCGCCGGCAACTGCCCGGTCGGGATCAGGCCGCCGGAGTCGAGGGTGGCCACCCCGCCGGCGGCGCCCTTCTGGGTCAGCGGGATCAGCAGCGCGTCGGCCTGCTGGCGGGCGGTCGCCTCGTTGCCGACGGCGGTCGAGATCGCCTCATCGCGGGCGGTGGCCTCGGCGGCCAGGCCGGGCACCGTGATGGCATCCCAAGTGCCGGCCAGGTCGCCGCTGATGAGAATGGCGCCCGGGGTGGTGGTGGTGGCGTTCGGCACGTCCGGGTAGCCGACCCACAGCTCCAGGTCCGGGCCCGGCGCGTCCCGGGTGGGCGGGACGTCGCCGGAGGTGTGGTCGACGGTCACCCGGAACACCGAGTTGTCCGCCGTCACCAGGTCGTCGACGGCGTAGGCGGTCTGCGGCTGCCAGGCGCCGCGGGCCTCGAAGCGGATCCGGCCCAGGTCGACCGTGGTGCCGGTCGAGTAGGTCATCTGCAGGTGGCCGTCGGCGTCGACCTCGAAGTGCGCGACGCCGCGGTCCGGCCGGATCGGGTCATTCGGCCAGTAGCCGCCGGTCTTGGGCCCCCACAGCACCTCGGCCTGGGTGTCGAGGTACCACTGCCCGTCGGTGCCGATCGAGTCGTTCGGTGGGGCGTCGCCCTCCAGCAGCACGTCCTCGCCGGTGCCGTAGGCGAGGGCGTAGCCGGTGCGGATCAGGGTGACCGCGGCGAAGTCGTTGACGGTGACGATCGAGCCGATCGGGTATTCCTGGATGCTGAGCCCGATGCGCTGCGCATCGTCGGACCCCAGGGGGTTGACGAGGATCAGCGAGGGCACGTTGCGCACCGTATGGATGCGCTGGCGTAGCGTCGCGCCCTCGCCGGGCCAGCTCGAGCCCGCCGTCCGTACAGGGTCACACTGGGTGCCGCGTCGGGCAGCTCCCCCCGTGGCTGCCCGGCGCGCCCCCCAGGACAGGCCGAAGCCCCCGCCCTCCCGAAGGAGGACGGGGGCTCCAGGTGACCCCCCAACCGGGTCGATCCAAGGGCGACTGCCGCGGGCGGCTCAGAACTTGACGACGGCGACCTTCCAGGTGGCCGACGCGGGGTCGATCGGCGCGGCGGTGACGTTGGTGACCCGCACCGTGACCACGCCGGCCGCCGAGACGCGGCCGCCGACGACCAGGCCGGCGGCGAGGCCGGCGGGGGCGCCGACGACGACCGGGTCGCCGACCGCGGCGCCGTCGACGTCGACGGTGAGCTCGGCCTGCCCGGCGGCGGCGACCGACGGGAAGTCCAGAACGGCGGAGGCGATCGCGTGCGGGTTGTGGCCGGTCGAGGCCGCCCCGGGCTCGTCGACGAACTCGCCGACGCCGGCGCGCACGAGCTGCAGCGCGTCGTTCTGCGGCAGGTCGACGGTGGTGCCCGCGGCCCGGCCGGCGCCGGTGCCCAGGCCGAGGGAGTCGGCGAGCGCGTCCGGGACGGTCGCGGTGAGCAGCACCGCGATGTCCGAGGATGTCGGGCCGGTGACGTCGCCGGTGTGGTCGCCGCGCTGGGCGTAGCCCTGGCGGATCAGGTTGAGCCCGATCTGGTCGTCGATGGTGATGACGCTGCCGGCGGTGCGGCCGGCGCCGGTGGCGAGGCCGTACTCGTCGGCGAGGTCGTCCGGGACAGTCGCGGTCAGGGTGTAGGTCGAGGAAGGCATGGCGCACACGGTAGGCAGGCGTGCACGTTGCGTCGCGCCCTGTACGGTGACTCACAGCGGGGTAGCGCAGTTCGGTAGCGCGCCGGGCCCATAACCCGGAGGCCGTCGGTTCGAGTCCGACTCCCGCCACCACGCACAGCGGCCCCGCACCTCTCGGTGCGGGGCCGCTGTCCGGGAGCCCATCCCCGGCGTTGGGCGGGGTAGATCAGAGGGCGGGCTCGGTGAACTCCCCCACGACGAACGACTCGGGCCGGTCCACGACCAAGCCCAGGCGCTCCTCGGCGCGCAGCGTGTAGACGTTGCGCTCGAAGAAGTCCCGGTTCTCCGTGGACAGCTGCACGTTGACCTGCTCGCGGTCGTACAGCTTGGCGCCGGTGCCGAACGCGCCGAGCAGGAACTGACCCTCGGCCATCGCCGGGGTGTCGGTCACCTGCAACCGCCAGACCCTCTTTTCGCCGCCGACGGCGACGGAGAGGGCCACCGTGTAGGCGCCGTTCCGGTCGGTCTCCAGCTCGATGGTCTCCCAGTCGGTCGGCGACATCACGACGCCGGTCGGCTGGAAGTAGGCGAGGATCGCCTTGGTGATCGCGCGCCGGATCTGCGCGGACCGCTTGTCGCTGGCCAGGCCCGTGTACTCCTGCACACCCGAGGTGTTGAGCAGCCCGGTCAGGTTGTCGCCCTGGCCGTTGCCGTACAGGATCGCCTCGTCCTCGGCCATCTTGATGCCGTCGATGAGGTCGCGGTCGATGATGCCGCGCAGGCGGGGCTCGTCGTCCAGGGTGTTCTTGTGGACGTAGAGCAGGTGCGCGATCGTGGCGATCGGGTAGGTGACCGCCGCGATCTGGATGTCCGAGCGCGGCTTGAGGCCGTAGATGTCGGTCGGCCCGCCGGTGGGCGCGGAGACGCCGTCGGCCGCGGTCCGCTGCCGGACGGCGGCGGCCCGGTTGGTGAAGCCGGTCTCCCGGACGCCGTAGAGCATGGCGGCCGTGGTGGTCTCCGACGGGAACAGGTCGCGGACCCGGCCGGGGCGGAGCATCCGCTCGGTCCAGCCGAGGTTCTGCGCCGTGCCGATCGCCGGGATGTTCGGCACGGTGCCGCCCATCGCCGAGTAGATGTCCTTGACCTCGGACAGCGCGGCGAGCTGGTAGAGGCCCTGCTCGACCTGCACGCCGCCGCCGACGTTGCGGAACCCGTTTTCCTTCATCGCCTTGTAGTCCGGCGAGTCGAGGAAGGACGCGGCGAGGCTCTTGCGGACCATCCGGCCGCGCTGGGCGGCGACGGCGTCGTCGCCACCGAGGGTCGAGCCGGCGGGCATCTCCAGGTAGTCGAAGATGCCGGCGGCGGCCTCCTCCGCGGCGAGCAGGTTCTTGATCTGCTGCGCGTCGGCGATCGTGGAGGTGTAGCGGCCGTACTCCTCGGTGGAGAGGACGAACTCTCCGCCGTCCTCCATCTTCCAGCTGTCGGCCATGCCCTTGATCTCCAGGCTCTTGGCCTGCAGGCGGTCGCGCAGCTCCTTGACGCGGTTCGGCGTCCTGGTGCTCATGGTGTCTCTCCTGTGACGGTGGGCCGGCCCGTCTGTGACGGAATCCGGCGGCGGGGTGATGACGGGTGGTGCTCGTCGCCTCGCCGCTCCCGCTCGCCCGGTCGACACCGGCGCGCCCCGGAAGGGCTCTGGACGGTGCGGACGCTAGAAAGGTGCGCTACCTAACGTCGCGTCCTCAGCACAGAAAGTTCTGATTCGCCTGGTGGGGGTCAGATTCCGAGCGCGGCCAGCTGCGCCTGCAGGTCCGCCGACGACAGCGTCTTGACCGCCGTCGGCGCGTTCTGCCGCAGCCGCTGCGGGCTCGTCGCCCGGGCCGGCGCGCTGGTGGTGCCCATGCCCTGCGGGGCGGTGGTGTCGGGCATCATCTCGTCGCGCGCCTGCGCGTCGTTGCTCTCCCCGGTCCAGCCGGGCAGGTCGATGCCCGCGGCCCGGGCCACCTCCATCAGGTGCTCCAGGGCGGCCCGGAAGCGGGTCATGTTGGCCTCGGACATCACCCGGCCGGCCTTGACCTCCGGCGAGTGCGCGAACGCCGACTTGATCGAGTCCGAGCTGACCGACAGCAGCCGCAGTGTGGGCATCAGCATCGCCGCGGTGAGCGCGTCGGGATCACCCTCGTCGTCCTCGCCCTCGGCGGCCTCGTCGTCCCCGCCGTCGGTGGCGTCCTCGGCGTCGTCGTCCGCGTCGAGCTCGCTCGGGACGATGGTGACCTTGAGGTCGACCGGCTGCGGGTCGCCGAGGGTTGCCTCGTCGCCGACGAAGGTGTAGGGCACGACGAAGGTCTGCCGCTCCCGGGCGCCGCCGTCGGCGTCGTCGCGGTACATGATCGTGGCGACCACCCGGTCGGGCCAGGTGCCGTCGATCGACGTCCAGGCGTCGTTCCACGGGTTCGGCAGGCTCGCCATCATGCCGTCGCCGGCCTCGACGCTGGTCGGCCCGGTCGGTGGGGTCAGCCCGACGGCGCGCTTGAGCGCCGGGTCCAGGGCGTCGCGCAGCTTGGACTGCCGCTGCTCGAAGCTGCCGGCCAGCCCGTCGATGCCGTCGGCCAGGAACTTGCGCTCGGTGCGGCCGTGCGCGGCGTAGGCGCCCACCTCCAGCAGCGGGTTCCAGCTCTTGGCCAGCCGGTCGGCGGCCGCGAACGCCTTGCCGGCGACGGAGCCGCGCATCTGCGCCGCGTGGGTGGCCGGGTACTCCCCCGTCGCGTCGTGATGACGAAGATTGCAGTACCCCTTGGCGCGCTCGGGGTCCATGTGCTGCGAGGCGATCGCCACGCACTTGTCGAAGTCGTCCGGCCCGCCCCAGCCGATCTCGGCCGCGCCGCCGCCCTCGACGTACCAGTGCCGCAGGTTCTCCGCGTGGCCCCGGTTCTGGTCGGCGCCGCCGGAGGCCTTGACCTGGTAGCTGTCGGGCAGCACGACACCGGTCAGCGCGGTGAGCTCCAGCCCGTCGACGAGCTGCTGCAGCGCCTTCTTGTTGACCGCGACGCCGGCGTCGCCCTTCTTCTTGCCCATCCACGGCGGCAGCGGCTTCTTGCCGGCCGGCGCCGCGTCGCCCTCGGTGGCGTCGTCGGCGCCGCCGTCGGCCGCATCCTCCGGGTCGTCGCCCTCGGCGGTCTCATCGTCGCCGCCGTCGCCGGCGTCCTCCGGGTCAGCGGCCGGCGGCGGGGTGGGCTGGCCGCCGTTGTCGTTGACCGCCTTGGCGGCCGCGTCGACCTCGTCCCAGTCGATCTCGTCCATCGCGTTGCGGTGCAGGGTGCCCGGATCCTGCGGGTCGGCCTCTCCCGGCGTCGGGGCGGCCTGGTTGACCGGCCCAGCGGCGACGTCAGCGCCCGGCACGGCCGCCGGGGTGCCCGGGGTGCCCGCCGGCAGCCCGACGCGGGTCTGCAGGTTCTGGCGGGTCGCGGCGTGCAGGTTGAGCGCCTTGACCTCCAGGGTGCGGGTCAGCGGGGCGGCCCCGAACAGCACCGGGGACACCTCGAACAGCTCCACGCTCTTGCAGACGCGGACGCCGTCCTTGCGCCGCTTGGTCTGGGTGGGGATCGGCTGCCAGCCGATCGACCACTCGCACTCCCCCGACTTGCTGTAGAACTCGACGGCGGCGAAGGCCTCCTTGCCCTTGTCGCTCTTGAGGTTCATCTGCATGTGCGCGACCAGCGCGCCGGCCGCGGCGGGCCACGCCTTGCCGTCGAGGGTGGCGCCGACCTTGGCGAACCGCGGGTCGCCGGGCTGCCACTCCTCGATGCGCAGCACCTTGCCGATCGGCGCCTCCCAGGAGTGCGCCCAGCACACCTTGGGCCGGCGCTTGGCCAGGGTGTTCTTGTAGGCGCCCGGCTCGATCAGGTCACCGACGTGGTCGACGATGCCGGTGACGCCGACGATCGCGGTGACCTCGCCGGTGCTCTCGTTGGAGTCGATGAGCTGCGCGGCCGGGGCCGGCGCGTCGGGATCTTCGGCGCCGCCGATGACCTTGATTTCCCAGCCGGCCGGCAGGAACGACGGCTCCAGGGCGGCGGCCTTGGCCAGCGCGATCGTGCTTCCCACAGTGACGTCCTCCTCGCGGCGGGTAATCCCGCGGCGAGGCTAGGAAGCCGCTACCCCTTGCGTCGCGCCCTTGACCTAGAGTGGGCGGCAGACGGGTGCCAACCTCTGCACGCAGTGACCCGAACCGGCCGCAGTTGGCGGAAGGCCGGAGCCGCCCCAGGACGGACGAGCGAGGGGCCACCGGAAGGCCACAACCAGTGGTCGTGGTGAGCCTGGGGAGCAGAGCTAACGAACGGTCCCGCACGGGCCCGGGTGAACCTGCCGATGGCAGTGGGATCCCGGGCCCGTGGCCGTCCGTGGTCGGATCGGTTACCGTGTGCGAGCCGCGCCGGCCCCTAGATGTCCGTCGGGGGGCCGGCCGGCGCCATCTCGTCCAGGAACTCGATGCGGGTCAGCCCACCGTGCCCGTGGATTGCCCGCACGCTGTCCATGCCGCGCTCGTGGAACACCACGCTGGTGGGCCACTCCGAGGCCCACTCCAGCGCCACTCGCCCGCTACTGAACTCCACGCCCTCAGCGACCACGCCGGTGCCCGAGACGCCGGAGACGTCGACGTCGCGGACCAGCTGGAAGCGGCGCGCGGTCACGGCAGCAGGTCGTCGTCGCCGACGTAGTGCTCGACGTCGCCGCCCTCGGCCTTGGCCACGAACGCCCGCACCCGGCCCAGCGCCCAGTCCTGCGCGGAGAGCAGCGTCTTGGTCTCCCCCGGCCAGGACTGCCGGCCCCGGTCGAACACCGTCTTGATCGCCTCGGCGGTGGGCTTGCCCGAGCCAGCCGGCCCGGCGTGCTGGGCGGTGAGCAGCACCAGCTGCGCGGTGGCGTCCTTGGTCTGCACCCGCCGCGGCGCCGGCGCCGCCGACAGGTGCGCGGCCTTGACCGCGATCCGCTGCGCCGACGGCTTCCACTGCCCGCCGGTCTGCTCGTAGACCCGCACCCGGCAGGCCGGGTCGCTCTTGGTGCCGATCACCTTCTCGGCCACCCCGGGCAGGGTGCCGCCGTTGGTGGCCACCAGCTCGACCCGGCCCATGCCGCCGTGCCAGGTGACCATGGTGCCGGCGCGGATGTTCTTGCCGGCGATCGGGTTGCCGTTCTCGTCCTCCAGGTCGTCGTCCGCGCCGCCGTCGGCGGCGTCCTCGGCGGCGGCCGGGTCGGCGTTCGGGTCCGAGCCGTCCCCGGCGGAGGTGTCCGCGGAGGTGTCGGTGTCGCTGACGTCGGAGAACTCCCCGGCCAGGCCCTGCGAGCCGTCCGGGTTGACCTCGGCGTCGGCCTCGGCCAGCAGCTCCGGCGGCGCGGAGGCGGCCATCGGCGAGGCGAGCAGCATCGACGCCGCCGAGGTGCGGTCGGTGTCCAGGACGTCGGCGAGGGCGTCCAGGGTGGTCACCGGCGCCCCGGAGGCGTCGGTGACGTCCCAGGTGGTCACCTTGGTCCAGTCGTCGTTCATCTGCGACTGGTCGGCGTCGGAGAGCTGCGGGGCGGCCGCGGGCGGCCCGGCCGGCTGCGCGGCCGCGTTGGCGTGCGCCGAGGCGGCGTTGGCGTGTGCGGTCGCGGCGGCCGCGTTCGGGTCCACCGGGGCCTGCAGCTGCGGGGGGTGGGTCATGCGCTCGTCCTCTCGTTGACCGCGCCGGCCGGGGTGCCCGGCGGCGGCGCGTCCTGCATGGCGGTGGCCGCGGCCTCGGCGAGCACGCGGTAGGTCTCCGGGTCGATGCGGTGCATCGCCAGGTAGGCGGCCACCTCGCTGAACGCGCCCTCGGGATCCTCGACCGGGTCGGCGGAGTCCTGCGCGTACAGGTCGGTGGCGTCGTGCACCTCGGGTCGGGTGCGGCGCGGCCACGGGTAGCGCCGGAACTCCTCCGCGAGGGTGTCCAGGTCGACGTCGCCGGCGGCGAGTTGGTCCAGGGCGTCGGTGATGTCGCTCATCGGAGGCCTCCCTTGCGGCGCAGCATCGCCAGCAGCGCCGCCCGGGTGCCCGGCAGCGCCTTGGCCTGCAGCATCGTGCCGGTGCGGGCGGCCTCGGTCAGGGCGTCGAGGTTGGGGGCGTCCTTGTAGTAGACGAGCTCGGGGGTGCGGCCGTCTACGGAGTCGTCCCACACCTGGAAGTCATCGAAGCCGTCGCGGGCCTCCTCGAAGTGCACCCGCGGGGCGGAGGTGAACTCCGGGCTGGCCAGGTCGGTGATCGTCGCCTCGGGCACGTACCGGCCGCCCAGGCCCTCACCGTTGCGGTAGTCCTCCAGGGCCCGCCGGTAGGCCTCGGTCGCCCGGGCCACGGAGGTGGGGATGGGCACGTCGACGAAGATGCCGACCACCTCCCCGTAGCCGGCTTCCCGCAGCGAGGCGGTCATCGTCTCCGCGGTGCCCTCGTCGGTCAGGCCCAGATCCCAGGCGATGTTCTTGTGCTCGGTGTAGGCGCGGGTGGCGATCAGGTTGGCCACCGCCACCGCCTCGTCGTGCAGCAGCGGGGTGCGCTCGGCCGGGGAGAGCTCCACGCCGGCGTCCGGGACGGCCGGCACGAGCTCACGGGCGGCCATGATCTCCTTGACGTCGCTCAGCGAGATCGTCAGGTACTGGGTGATGTCCACGCCGGCGGAGGGGTTGGCCAGGGTGTCGGCGAGGTGCGCGCCGGGCAGCCCGGCGATCAGCAGCGCCTTGCCGTCGTCGGGCACGTTCGCCGCGGTCGCCCAGACCGCGTCGACGATCTCGACGTGCGTGGCGGCCCGGTCGGCCGGCCACACCTCCCCGTCGCCGTCCAGCGACTCGCTGGTGGTCTGCAGGCCGGCCGCCAGCGCCCGGGAGACGGCGTCCTCCACGGCGGCGGTGTGCGCGGCGAACTGCTGGTCGTCCAGCGGCACCAGCCGGCCGTCCGCGCCGCGCACCGCCGCGTCGGAGCCGTCGACCGGCCGGGTCAGCCCGTTGGCCTGCCAGTCCTCGGGGATCTGCTCGCCCAGGCCCATCGTCTGCGCCCGGGCCATCAGCTCGAGCCGACGCTCCGGGGTCTCGGCGGCGGCGATCGCCGCGGTCAGCTGCTCCTCGCTGGCGATCAGCCCGACCGGGATGTTCGCCGCGTCGATCGCGGCCGGGTCGCCGGCGTCGGCGCCGCCGACGTCGGTCGGCGCCCAGGAGATCGGCAGCGCCGCCCCGTCGGCCTCGGTGGCCTCGTGCACCGCCGCCTGGGTGGGGCCGGCGAGGATCACGAACTCCTCGGCGACCAGCGATCCGAACCCGGTGCGCGGGGTGCCGAGGATCCGCTCGACCGGCACCGTGGTGGTGGTCAGGTAGCCGAGCTCGGTGCCGGTGGCGCCGCGGGCGTAGCCGCCGGCCAGCTGCCGCTCCGACGACCAGGAGGACAGCGGCCGCAGCGGCAGATCCTCGGTGACGTCGTCGACCGCCCACTCCGGCACGCCGGCCGGGGTGCGCCAGCCGCGGTAGAGCTCGACGTCGTGCACCTGCTGCGCGGCGAACCGGTCCTGGGTGGACTGGTACATCGCGATCAGCAGGGCCTCGTAGAACTTGCGGTCCGCGGCGAGGGCGTCCTCGACCTGCTGGCGCAGCCCGTCGATCTCGTCGACCTGCGGGGCCGGCGCGTAGGAGGTCATACCGAACAGGTCGGCGGCGGTCTCCTGCAGGGCGAGCGCGTCGGGGTTGGTGCCGCCCGAGCCGGCCGCCCACAGCGCCAGGGCGTCGGCGATCCGCGCCGACCGGCACCAGGCCCGCCACTGCTCGGCGGTGACCACTTCCAGGTTTGCCGGCGGCGGCTGCCGGGAGTCCACGAGGGACTGGAACCGGGCCGTGTCGATCTCCCGGTAGATCCACTGAGTCAGCTGCTCACCCGGCGTCGGCGCCGGGGAGGGGACGACACCCGGGCGGGGCACGCGGAGCAGCACCACCTGCCCGCCGGAGATCCGGGCCAGCCGGTCGGCGTCCTCCTGGCGCAGGATGTCGTCGTCCTCGACGTCGGCCATCCGGGTGGCGATGCCGGCGACCGCCTCGGCCTTGGCGTGGGCGACCGCGTCCGGGGCGTTGTCCAGCCCGTCGAGCAGGAAGATCCGCAGCTGCTCCTGGGTGGCCGTGGTCTGCGTGGGCTCGGCCGTGGTCGGCGCCGCGGCGGCGGCCGGCAGCAGCGACGGGTCGGCCGGCCCGTCGGGGGTCTGCTGGCCCATGCCGACCGGCGGACCGCCGAGCGGCGGCAGTGTCGGGTCGGCGGCCATCCCGCCGGGGGTGGGCGCGTTCGGGCCGGTCGGCACGTCGTTGACCGCGGCCATGCCCTCGGCGTCGACGGCGGCCGCCCACGCCTGCCCGTCGCTGAACCGCAGCGTCGTCGACGGGTCGGTGGCGATCGGCCGCAGGTAGCCGACCGGGGAGCCGTCGTCGGACTCGTCGGTGCGCAGCCACGCCATCTGCGAGCCGTCGGCGGTGGCCAGCACCGCCAGCGCCCCCGCCGGGTCGGCGTCCGGGGCCGGCTCGGCGCCGACCGGGCGGCCGACGGCGGCCTCGGTATCGGTCTCGGCGGCCGCGTCCGGGCGGTCGCCGGGGGGCGGGGTGGCGTCGGGGTCGGCCTCCAGCGCGGCCTGCAGCCCGTCCGGGCCGGTGGCGTGCTGCGCGTTCGCCGTGGCGCCGCGGATCAGGGTGGTCTGCGAGGCGTCGACGACGACCTCGGTGCCGTCGGACTTGCGCACCCGGACCCGGCCGCCGCCCTCGTTGGACAGCACCGTGCCCTGCCCGCCGGAGCCGAGCGCGACGGTGCCGCCAACCTCGACGGTCTTGCCCATCCGGTCGCGCGGCTGGGTGTCGGTCGGGGGCTGCAGCGGCCCGGTCGGGCCGGTCCCGCCGCCGGAGGCCTCCTGCCCGGGCAGCGCCTTGACCTGCGCGATGTCGTCGACGCGAACGATGTTGGACGGGTCGGACGTCCCGGACGGGGTGCACTTGGCGGCGTCGGCCTTGCCGGCGGCGAGGTGCTGCAGGCAGGTCGGGATGTAGGCCATCCCCTCGGAGTGGATGATCCGCTTGGTCGCCCGGTCCTTGCAGTAGTGGCACTTCTGCTTCTTGGGCAGCGCCTTGGCCTCGATGACAGGGACGGCGACGAGCCGGCCGTCGACCGCGCGCACGCTCACCAGTCCACCCGCCACGGGCGGCACGGTAGGGGTGGTCGACACCTAGCGTCGCCCGCTGGCCGGCGCGGTCAGCCGCCCGTCCCGTCGTCGGGCGGCAGCTGCGGCGGGCCCAGGCCCACCTTGGTGCGGGTCTGCACGAACCCGCGGATCCACAGCAGCCGCAGCCCCTGCGGGTCCGGGCCGCCCGGGTAGGGGCAGTCCAGGCCGCTCCCGCCGCTCAGGAACGCGTCCCGGCCGGCTCGGTAGGCGGCCAGCTGATCCGGGCTGGGCGGGGCGGGTGCGCTCACCGTGACCTCCTCGCGTTGCCCGAGCGGCCGTTGGCGCGGATGCGGTCACGGCTGATCCGCGAGTTTGCCTCATGGTGGCGACGGGCCGCGTCGGCGTAGCGGGGGTTACCGGTCACCGAGTACGCGTACTGCTCGAAGGACATCCGCGGGTGGGTCTCCCAGTAGGCCAGCAGCTCCTCCGAGGCGTAGGCCAGGGCCTGCCGGATGTCACCGGAGAACAGCCCCTCCGGGTCGACCCCCTTGGCCTGCCCCTTCTTGTTGACCAGGTTGCCGCGGGTCTCGTTCTCGGCGTCCAACCACTGCTCGTAGCACAGCTGGTTGTACTCGTCGGCCAGCTGCTTGACCGTCTTGCGGCCGGCGGTCACCGGCGGCCACCCGCCGAGATCCGGGTGGGTCAGCCCCGGCACGCCGTTGGCGTCGAGCCAGTCGCGGATCTCCCGGTTGATCTGCTCGTCGGTGACGTGCCCGCGCTGGCTGGAGATGTCCTCCATGGCCTGATCGGCGCCCATGTACTTCTCGAACTGCTCCCAGCGGGCCACGGCGCGCGGGTCGCCGCTGTTGAGCGAGTCCAGCAGCTGCTGCTGTAGCTCCTCGATGCGTCCCTCGACCTGCTGCTCGGACAGGTACTGGTAGTCCAGCGTCCAGGGGATGCCGTGCTGGTCGACCAGCTGCTGCTCGTGCTCGCGGGCTGTCTCCTCCGCGAGCCGCTGGATCTCCTCGGCGGCGGCCTGCTCGTGGGCCTGCTGCTCGGCGGTCGCCTGCTCCCCGCCGACCGGGGCGCCGGACAGCGGCGCCGCGGTATCCGGGCCGCCGTCGGCCGGGGCGTCGAACAGGTCCGGGGCGTCCTGCGCGCTGGCCGCGTTGGGGTTGTTGGGGGCGAACAGCTCGTCCTGGTTGGCGTCCTCGTCCGGGCTCACGCCGAGGCCGACGCCGGTCCAGGCGTCGCGGCCCACCGCGATGCCCAGCTGCCGGCTGGTGTCGGCCGGCTTGGCCGGCTTCTCGGCGCGCACGCTGTCGCCGGCGCCGTTGGCGTCGACGACGTGGTGGCTCACCCGGCCGTCAGAGAGCCGCACCCCGAGGTGGTGGCTGCCGTCGTCCTGCTTGCGGATCGACTCCACGGTGCCCGACTGCCAGTGCTGCGCCGGGAGGTCCGGCCGGTTGGAGTGGGTGTCGCGGACCTGCAGCTTGCCGCCCAGGCGCACGGGGCCGGCGTCGAGCACCGGCTTACCAGTGCGCTCGGCCGGTTCGCGGCGAGATGGTTCGGCGCGGGAGGCGACCTCGGCCAGGCGGGTCCGCAGCGGGTCGGGCGTGCCCGTATCGGACGGGCCGGGGGCCTGCGGGGTGTCGCGGCGCATGATCGGCACCGGCTCCCCCTCGGGCAGGTACACCGGCTCGGCCGCGTCGGCGTACTTGATGGCAACCTCGCCCGGCGTGGACCGGTCGATCGACTCGACGGTCGACTGGAGGTTGCCGGCGCCACGGATCACCCGATCGCCGACCTGCAGCTCGGAGGCGTTGACCTGCTCCATCGGCAGCTTGCGGGCGCGGGCGCCCTGCTCGCGGATGTCGGTGATGCCGACGTCGCTCATGTTCCGCTCGCGGGCGTACTGCTCGGCGTGCGCCCGGGTCGGCCAGTTCGAGCTTGCCAGCGCCCCGGAGCCGTTCATCCGGCCGCGCAGCTGGAACGGCGGGTCGGTCATCGGCCCGTACATCCGGCGTGTCAGCGGCATCGTGGCGTCGTTGCTGGTGTCGATCGCCGGCGCGGATGCCTTGGCGCCCCGGTCGACGGCGTGCTCCTTGAGCTTGGCCAGGGAGCTGAGGTGACTGTTGCGGTCGGCCAGGGCGCTGCTGAACTTGCCGTTGGGGCCGAAGTGCACATCGAGCCGATCACCGGCCGGCGTCTTGGCCTGCACGTGGTGGAACTCGTTACCGGCGTTGCCGAACTGCCCCAGGTGCGCGGTCTGCCAGCCGTTCGCCTGCAGGTGATCCAGGACCGCCTGCACCTTGGGCGGCGGCGCGACACCGGCGGCGTTGGCGGCGGCGACGGCGCTGTTGAGCTGGTCGCCGAGCTCATTCATCTGCTCGCCAGTGGTGTTGGCCTCTGGGGAGTCGTAGCCGTGTGCGTCGACCGCGGCCCGCCAGGCCTGCGTGGCGGCTTCCCCCTCGCTGACGATCCGGGCGATCTCCGCCTTGGGATCCACCGGCGCTGTGGGGGTGTCCGGGGTGTTGGGGGTCTCGGGGGTCTGCGGGGTGTCCTCTGCCGTGCCCAGGCGCTGCTCGATGGCTGCGCGCAGCTTGTCGGCGCGGGCGAAAAACTGACGGTCGCCGGCGTGCAGCCGGGACCGGGAGCTCTCCTCGCTGTCCAGGTCGTCGAGGAGAGCGCGCAGCTGGGTGTCGTCCATCTTGTCCAGCGCCTTGTTGCGCTGGCTGATGCGGGTCATCGCGATCAGGTCGGGCACGCTCGCGGTGCCGGGCGCCGCCGGCGTCTCCCCCGGGCCGGCGGCTCGGGCGGCCGCGGGCGGCCGGCGCCTGCCCGGCTCGCTGTTGAGCAGCGGGCCGGGGTTGCCCGCCGAGGTGCCATGCTCGCGGTCGAAGCGGTCCAGGTGCGCCTGGATGCCCTCGACGTCGTCCATGCCGGCCGGCGAACCCCAGGTCAGGTTGTTGAGGTTGCGCCGGCCACCGGACACGCTGTCGCCGGCGTCGCCACCGAGATTGCGCACGAGGTAGCCGTCGTTCTCCAGCTGGCGCAGCGCGGTCAGGGCGCGCGACTGGGGCACACCGAAGTGCTGGGCGACCTCGCCGGTGTCGTACTGGGTGCTCTCGGCGCCCGCGAAGTCCAGCACGTTGCGCAGGGTGAACGCCGGCTTTTCCGACTCGGGCTGGCGCGCCGCCTGCATCGCGTGCACGCGCTTGTTGATCTCGCTCTGCAGCCGTTCGGCGCGGGTGTGGAACCCGTTGTTGCCCATGTTGCGCTTGGTGGTGCGCTGCAGCTTGTAGACCTCGCCGGCGAGATCGGTGAGCTGCTGCTCGCTCAGCTTGTCCAGCGCCTCGTCGCGGGGGGCGTTGCGGGTGTACCCGATCAGCGTCCGCGCGTCGGGAAGTTCCGCCGCCGGGGCCTCCGGCGTCTCGGGGGTGTCTGGGGTGTCCGGTGTGTTCGGGGTGCCGGGGGTGCTGAGCCGGTTCCACATGCCGCCGGCCCGGCCGCGGGTGATCGGCACCTCCTGCCCCGCGCTCGGGCCGTCCAGGAAGCGCACCGTCATGCCCTCGGTGCGCGGCCCCTTGGCGTTGCCCATCCCCCACGGCTTGACCACCTCGGCCGGGAAGTCGCCGCCGAAGTCGGCGACGGACAGCACGTCGCCAGCGACGAGGTCGCGGGCGGCGACGGGCGTCGTCTCTCCGGCCGGCTTCGCGGCGTTCGGGTCGGTGCCGTTGGCGATGTCCTGCGCAGCGCGGCCGCCGTGCCCGCGGCGGGTCAGGTCGGCCTGGCGCTGCCGGAGCCGCTGGTAGGCCTGCTCGGTCTCGCGCTGGCGCACGTCGGCGAGTCGGGCCGCCTCCTGCTCGGGGGTCTCGGCCTGGCCGTAGTTGTCCGGCAGCCGGATGACGCCGTCCGGCCCCGGCGTCATCGCGTCGGGGGTGTCCGGGGTGTCGGGGGTCTCGGGGGTGCCCTGGGAGTAGCGCGGCCACTCCTGGGTGGGGCTGATCCCGGTGATGACGTTGCCGTCGTCGAGCTCGACGCGCTGGAAGCGGCCGCGGTCGGTCGGCGTGCTGGAGACGACGGTGTGCTGGCCGCCGTAGTCGACGACGTCGCCGGGCTGCAGCTGGCTGACCGGGGTGCGGGTCGCGGCGGCCAGCTGTTCGGCGTGTGCCCGCTCGCGGTCGGCGTCGGCGGCGGAGCTCCGCTCGCGTTCGCGGCCCAGCGCGTCGAACACCTGCGCGTTGGTCAGGCCGGTCGCCTGCGCCATCTCGTCGATGCTGCCGCCGGACCGGCGCATCCGGCCGACGGTGTCCAGCACCTCGTCGGTGATCGGATCCGCGGCGGCGGACTCCCCGGGGGTCTCGGCGCCGATCGGTGCGCCGGTGTCCGGGTCAAGGCCCTGGTCCATCAGCCGCTCGCGGCGCTGGGACTCGATTCGGTTGCGCACCTGGCTCGGGTTGTCCCCGCCGTAGGGGTCGACCGTGCTGTCCTCGATGCCGTTGCGCGCCCACTGCTGGATCTCGGCGTAGTCGGCGTCGCTCTCCGGCTGCCGGCCGTTGTGCTCGGTCCAGTTTTCGGTCGCGTTCTCCACGGCGTTAGCCCACGTCGTCGTGTCGCCGGCCTGGTGCTCCTCCGGTGTCAGCGGCGGCTCCGCGGCCGCGCGCGAGTCGGCCTCGCTGGCCGCCTGCCGGTCGGCCGGATCCTCGTCGGCCGGGTCGACGCGGCCGGCGACCTCGTCCAGGCGGGCCCGCATCGGGTCGGGCATCTCGGCGGTGTCCGAGGTGTCAGGTGCTCCTGGGGTGTGCGGGGCCTCGCGGGTGTCGGGTGTGCGTGGGGCGCCGTCGCCTGGCGTGCCGCCGTTCTCGTCGGTGAACTGGAACACGTAGGCCAGCGAGCCCGGATCGAGCTCCTTCTGCGCGCGGGTGACCGCCACGTAGGCCAGCCGCAGCTCCTCCGGCTCCGGCATCTCCAGTACCTGATCGGTCTCAGGGTCGGTCTTGGGGCCGCGGAAGTCGTCACCGATGCGGACCCGGTCCCACTCCAGACCCTTGGCCTTGTGCGCGGTGGAGACGACGACGTCGGGCTTGATACCAGAGAGATCACGAGCCTTGGCGATCGCCGCCTGGCGCTGCTCGGGGGTACCGGTGACCGTCCAGGCCTTCTTGGGGTTGCCCTTCCGGTCGGTTCCCCCGCCGGGGATGGCCGACCAGCGGAATCCGGCCTGCTTGAGGAAGTCCTTGCTGCCCGAGGTGGCCTTGTAGCTGCCGGTGGCGATCGTGCCGTGCGGCATCTCGGCGAAGGAGACACCCTCCAGGTTCTCGCCCTTCTTGGGCTCCAGGACATCGTTGGCGATCTGGCGCAGCTGGCCCAGGCCGTTGGTGTCGATGATCCGCACCAGCATCGCCAGCTTGGGGTCATCGCCCTTCTGCGCCTCGGCGACGACGTCGTTCCAGCTGCGGAACGGGGCCAGATCCTCATGCAGCCGGTCGGGCGGGTTGTTGCCGTTCATCAGGTAGCCGGCGGTGTTCACCAGCGAGATCAGGTCGGCCTTGGTGCCCTTGGGGACGCCCACGACCCGGCCGGCCTGCTGCTCGCGCAGGATCTCGCCGATCATGCCGCCGTTGGAGCGGGTCAGGATCGCGTCGGCGCCCGCCATCGGCAGCCCGTCACGGTGGACGGTCGACGTCCCGCCGGCGCCGATCACCCGGCCCTTGGAGTCCAGCATCTGCAGGAACCGGTTGCCGACGTCGGCGACCTCGGGGCCGAACCGCCACGAACGATCGAGGGGCAGCTCGACGTCCCCGGGGGCGGTGGACAGGTAGTCCACCGCGCCGGTGAACCCGTAGATCGCCTGGTCGGCGTCGCCGACGATGACCTTGCGGATGTTCTGGTCGTCGACGACCTTGGCCAGCACCGGCGGAGTGTCCTGTGCCTCGTCCAGGAACAGGATGGTGGCGGGCCCGCGCTTGAGCCCGGAGCCGTCCTTGGTCAGGTCCGGCCGGGACAGGGCCCACATCTTGCGGATGTGGTCCGGGGTCATCTTGAGCTGGCCGTCGGGGGTCTGCACGTCGGCCCAGACCCGCCCGGCGGCGGTCAGGACTGCCTGCTGCGCGGCGTCGGGCAGCGCCTGGATCGACTCGGGCAGGTGCTGCGGACCGATCACGTCGTCGGCGCTGGTGGCGAAGGTATCCACGGTGCGCGTGGCGGCCAACGCCTGATCCTCGGGCTTGAGCGTGTCCCCGCCACCGAGCTGCAGCGGGCGTAGGCCGAGGATGGCCGCCTGCTGCTTGATGTCGGGCATCTGCTTCTTGTCCTGGGCGAAGCTGCGGGACTGCAGCTCCCGGGGCGCCCAGGCGAAGGCGATGGAGTGCCCGGTGCGGGACTCCACGTTGCCCGGCATCCGGCCCTCGGCCTCGGTCTGCACGCTCTTGTTGAAGGCGATGTAGGCGATGCGCTCGTTGGGCTTCTGCTGCTGCACCCGCCGGGCCAGGGCCTCCAGGGTGGATGTCTTGCCGGCGCCGGCCTTGGCCTGCACCAGCACGTCCTTGTCGTTGAGCACGGCGTCGATGACGTCCTGCTGCTGCCGGGTCGGGGCGTGCTTCTCCCCCGGCAGCACCTCCGGCTCGGTGCGCAGCTGGGCCATGACGGCCTCGGCCGCGGCGCCGCGGGCGGTGTGGTCCTCTGGATCGTCCGGGACGGCCGGCACCGGCACAGTGGGCCGCTCGTCGTCGGCCGCGGTCGGGGTCAGCGTGGTGTCGGGGATGGCCGGGTTGACCGGGGCGTCGGGCACCTGGGAGGTCAGTGGGTTCTCCGGGGTGCCGGCGTTGTCCGGCCCGTCGGAGGGGTCGGGGGTGGCGGTCTCCAGCGGCGTCTCGGGCGTGCTGAGGGCGCCGGCGGCCTCGGGGGTGTTGGCGCCCTGCTGGTCCTTACCGGGCTTGCGGTAGACGCGGATCTTCCGCTTGCCGGACACGCTGACGGTGCGCCGACCGTCCAGCTGCAGGGTGACTCGCCCGTCCTCGCTGGGCGTGACCTCGGTGATCGTGCCGGTGATCGAGTAGCCAGTCCGCCCACGGGGGCCCTCATACCAGTCGCCGACCTGCGCCTCGCTGGGGTGCAGTACCCAAGGTGTCGGGGCCGGACCGTCAGCCGCTGACGCTCCCCCCGTGGGCATCTCGGGCGCATCCGGGGCCTCGGGGGTACTAGGGGTGTCGGGAGTGTGCGAGGCGGCCGGGGTGTCGGGGTGCTGATGTGCCAGGACCAGGGCGCCGACCGCCTCGGCACGCGAGTCGAACGGGGAGCCGTCGAGCTCGCGGCCGGCGGGATCCCAAGCCCGGTACTTGCCGTTCTCCCGGGCGATCCGGCCGACGTGGGTGCCGGCGGTGTCGTTGAGCTCGACGCGCTGGCCGAACACGCTGGCGCCGCCGGCGGCGTCCTCTCGCTGCCGGCGCAGCGCGGCGTCGGGTTCGGTCGGCTCCTCCTGGGGCGGGGTCTGCGCCTCAGCGTTGGGCACGCCGGCCAGCGGGTCACGCTCGGCCGGCGCCTCGGGGGCCTGCGGGGTCTCCGGGGTCTCGGGGGTGTCCGGGGTGTGCTCGGCGGCGTCGCGCCGGTCCATCTCGGCAGTGATCCGGTTGAGCTCGCCCTCGTCCTCGGTCTGACCGAGCGCCGTGGCGAGCTCGTCGTCGGAGAGCGTGCTCAGGTCGGCCGGCAGCGGCTCGGCCGCCGGCTCGGCCGGGGGCGTGGGGTTGCCGGCGGCCGCGTTGTCGTCGAGCAGCTGGGAGTGGTCGGTGTTGGCCGCGTCGACCTGGTGGTCACCGGTCGGCGTCGCGGCCCGGTCGGCGGCATCCCGCCGATCCATCTCGGCCATGATCCGGGTGATCTCACCCTCGTCCTCGGTGTCGCCGAGCATCGAGGCGAGTTCGTCGTCGGACAGAGCGGTGAGGTCAGCCGGCTGCTGCGGCCGCGTGCGCCGGTCACGGCCGGGCAAGTTGACCGGCGCGTCGCCGGCGCCCAGGCCGGGCCGGTGCGTGCCGGGCTGGGGGCCGGTGAGCGACACCGTGTCGCCACGGTTGCGCAGCCGCACCACCCCGTCCGGGTCCGGCGCGACGTCGTGCTCGCCGGTCGGCCGCGGCGGCCCGGTCTGATCCAGCGTCGGCGCGGGGGTCTCCGGGGTGCCGGGGGTGTCCGGGGTGTGCCCGGCCGGCGCCTCCGGTGCCGTCTCGGTTCGCGCGTTGTTCCGCTCGTGGCGGGCCAGTGCTTCGCGGGCCTGGGCCAATCGTCGGCGGGGCCGGTCGTGCTGGCCGACGCCGCCGGCGGCGAGCTGGCCGTCGAGCGCGTCGATCTGCTCGTGCAGCGAGGTGATCCGATCGGCCGGCAGTCCGCCACGGATGTCGGTCTCGCGCCAGAGCTGGTCGGCCTCGGCGGTGAGCCGGGCCACCTCGGCCGGCGTCGGCTTGGGTGCCGCCGGCTCGGGGGGAGCGGCTGGCTCGGGGGCCTGCGGGGTATCCGGGGTGTTGGGGGTGTCCGGGGTGTGCGCCGGGGCGTTGGCCTTGCGGGTCTCGTGGTCGAGCACCAGGGCGCCGGCTGCCTGCCGCTGCGAGGAGTGGGTGCCGGGCAGGGTGGACCCGTCGTCCCGTCGGGCCAGGTGTCGGCCGTTGACCGACGGGATCGTGCCGAGGATGGTGCCGTCCTCGTGGGTGACCGTGGTGTGCCCGTCGTCGTGGCGGGTGACGGTGGCCCGGCTGGCGGCCTGGGCCCGCTCCAGCCCGTTGATGAGGTCGCGTGGGCCCGGCCGCGGCGGCCCCTGGGGGGTGTCGGGGGTGTCTGGTGTGCCGGGGGTGGGGCGCTCGTTGGCGGGCAGCAGGCCGTGCGGGTTGTGCAGGCTCTCGAACGGGTCGCCCTCCGGCTCGGGGTGCACCCACATCCGGGCGGCCGGGCGGGTCTCGATCTGGTGGATCGTCCCGTCGTCCTTGCGGACGGTGACCCGCACGTTGCCGTACTGGTTGTGGATGTTGGTGATCCGGCCGCGGTCACCGGCCTTGCCATCCCAGGAGATCGTCTGGCCGGTCTGCAGGTGCTGCACCTGGGTCGGCACCGGCTTGTCGTGCGCCGGCGCGGGGGGAGGGGTGCTCCGGGTGCGTCGCGGCCCGCTGTCCTCGCCGTCGGTGAGGTCGACGGCGCCGCCGTTGGCGTTGAGCTCGTCAACCGACGGCGCCTCGCCGAGGTGTTCGACGTCGATGTCGACCTCGTCGTCGCCGGGGCCGTCGCCAACCGGCGCGCTCGCGCCGGGGGCGGCGGCCCGGGCCCGGGGCGGGCGGCCGCGCATCGGCCGGTAGTCGGTGCCGCGGGCGCGGTAGTTGTGCGCGCCCGCGGTGAACCGGAAGCGGTACATCTGCCCGTCGGCGTCCATCAGGATGACGCCGCCGTGCCCGTCGTCGGGGACGTCGGTGTAGCCGCGGGCGCGCAGCCCGTCGAGCATCCACTTCTGCGCGGCGGCGGGGTTGCGCTTGACCTTGAGCCGGTAGGAGATCCGGCCGTTCTCCTCGTCGAGCTTCTTGAGCCGCAGTCGGGCGCCGGCCTCCTTGGCGGTGTCGGTCATCGGCGTGGTCAGTCCGGGCTCCAGCCGCTTCACCGTCTGGGAGCGGGGGATGCCGGCGCGGGCCGGCCGGGGGCCGGCGGTACCGGTGACGGTGGCCCCGGGGGTGCCCGGGGTGCCGGAGGTCTCTGGGGTGCCGGAGGTCTGCGGGGTGTCGGGGGTGTTGGCGAGGTCGCGGACCCGCTGCTGGTCCTCGCGGGTGAACGGGGTGCCCGCCCGCGGGGTGGCCGGCGCCGGCGGCCGGGCCAGGTCCGGGACGTCGGTGGCCGGTTCGGAGGTCGCGCCGCCGATCCGGCCACCGTTGGCCACCGGGATGCCGCCGACCTCGGGGCGGTTCTCGGTGGGGGAGGGGCGGCCGCGACGGTCGCGGCCGGGCAGGTTGACCGGGGGCGCGCCGGCGCCGATGTCCCGACGCGGGGCGCCGCCGCCCCGGCCCGTGAGGCTGACGGTGTCGCCGCGGTTGCGCAGCCGGACGATGCCGTCGGCGTCGGGGGCGACGTCGCGCTGCTCGGTGAGGTTGGGCGGGCCGGTCTCGTCCAGCGTCGCGGTGTGCTCGGGGGCCGGCGCCGGGGTGGCCGGGCTGGGGGAGCGGGAGGCGCCGGCGGAGATCCGGCCGGCGATGTTGTCTCGGGCGGCGAACACGTCGCTGGACCGCACCGGGCCCAGCTCCTCCATCGCCGCCTCGACCTCGGCGCGCTTCTCGGGGTCCAGGCTGCCGAGGATGTGCTCGCGCTCGGCCGGCCGGACGCCCTTGAGCGCGGTGGCGATCGCGGTGGGATCCTCGTCGGCCAGGTGCGCGCCGACGGCCTCCTGGTCGTGGGAGATCAGGTCGTCGAAGGAGTTGATCGGCAGCGGCGCCGGCTTGGCCGGCGGGTGCAGCCCCGGCGGGTGCTCGGCGGTGTCGTCGGCGCGCTGCCGGTCGGCCTGGTCGAGCATCACGTTGCCGTTGTGCAGCAGCTCGTGCTGCTGGGCGGTGGTGGCGTCGAACTGCATCGGGCTGGGCTCGGCCGCCTTGTCCCCGGTCGGCGCGGACCCGTCCGGCCGGGAGATGACGGTCATCTGCCCGCGGTCGACGTTGTAGATCCGGCCGTTGTCGTTGCGACGGACGGTGATGAGGTCGCCCTTGCCGCGGCCGACGACCTGGGCGATCGCCCCACCGAACAGCTTGACCTTGGACCCGGTCTCGATGAACCGGCCCCGGCTGTCGCGCGGGTGCAGCGCCTCCTTCCAGACACTCGCGTGCCCGACACCGCGCCAGCCGGCTCGGGCCGCTCCGCCGGCCGCGCGGCCGACCCCGCGGAAGGACGCCTTGACCTCGACCTCCTGGATGTCGGCGAACAGGTCGTCCCAGGTGGCGGTCACTGCGCTGCCTTCCACGGGAGCTCGGCGGGAATGGGGGCGAACTGGCCGGTGCGCCGGGCCCGGTACTGGATACGGCAGCGGCACTCGCGGGTCTCCGACGGTGGGGCGAGCGGGTCGCCGGGGAAGCGCAGCAGGAACCCGCCGACCTCGAACAGCCCGCCGATCGGCACCCGCCGGTTGTCGATGGCCGCCTGCCGGTGGGTGGGCCGGACCCGCTCGTCGCCGCGGGTGCGCCAGGCCTGCACGACGTCGTGCAGTGCCGCGGCCGGGTCGGGGTCGTTGGCCGGGTCGGTGGACGGCGCCGGGATGCCGACCAGCCGGCCCAGGGTGGTCTGCTCGTCGTCGCCGGCGCCGACGGCGGGGTCGGCGACGATCCTCGCGGCGATCGAGCGGGCGCTCTCGGTGGTGGCGGTGGCCGCCTGCACGGCGACCGCCCGGGCCCAGCCGCCGAGGCGGCCGCGGAAGCCCATGACGGCCTCGGTCATCGCCGGCATCGCCAGCCCGGCCTGGTCGGCCTCGTTGATCGCGGCGGACAGCCTGACCGCCATCCGCTGCGCCGCGGCGCCGACGAACGCGGCCACCTCGGTCGCCAGCTCGGTGGCCCGCCGGGTCAGGGTCGCTGGCAGTGCCCCGGCGCCGGAGAGGTTGCTCCAGGTGCGCTGGGCGGCGATCAGCGCGGCGGCGATCAGCAGCGGGGAGACGTGCTGCTCGGCGTCGTCGGCCCAGGCCTGGTCGTCGACGGCGTAGGAGGGGTCCAGCGCCTTGGTGTCCACCCGGGTGTCGACCACCCGGTCGCCCTGCGGGTTCCAGTGCCGGGTGCCCTTGCGGGACTTCACCGAGGCCATCCGGGCGGAGGCCCGCTCCACCCAGCCGTCGGCGAGCTCGCCGAGAGCGGACTCGACGGCGCGCTCCAGGGAGTCGCGGGCGTCGTCATCGGCCTCGTCGGTGGTCCAGGCGGTGTCATCGGCCTTGCCGACCACGTGCAGCCGCACTGAGCCGGCCGGCCGCAGGCTCTTGGTGGCCGTCGCGGCGCTCGCATTGGCGGCGGCTAGTGCGGACGCGGCCGCACCGCCGGCCGGGGGCGCCCCGGGGCCGGCGGCGGCCTGCGCGGCCCCCAGTGCGGCCGCGGCGGCGCCCGGGCCGGACGGAATCGCGCCCTCCGGGGAGCCGCCGGCGGCCGACGGGGCGCCGCCGGCGGCCGCCGGGCCCGCGGTGTCGGCCGGGGCGCCGTCGGGCGAGCTCGAGCCGGCCCCCGCGCCGGCGTTCGGGCCGGCGTCCTGCTCGCCGAGGCCCATCGCGTCCGCGTCGGCCTGGTTGATCGGCAGCGGGCTCTTGCCGGTGGGGATGTAGAGCGACCGGGTGTGGATCGTGTCCTCGATGTCGTCGATCCCGGCCAGCTGCGCGTAGGAGTAGGGCGAGCGCAGCCCCGCCTGCACCTCGTCGCGGGCCCGGGACAGCGCCCCGTCCTTGATCTGGGCCAGCACCTCGACGTCGGAGGTGTCGAACGAGCCCTCCAGGTCGTCCTCGGAGTCCTCGTCGAACCCGTCGGTGATGATCGACAGGTGCGGGGGCATCGTGTCCTGCCAAAAAACGAGCCGTTCCTGGCTCGCATTGGCAAAAGTTTTGTCTCCGGCGAATCCCATCATTGTCTCGGGGACGCCGAATGATGCCAGCAGTTCGATTTTCGCGTTCTTGGCGAGCTGCTGGTAGCTCATGTCGCGCGGCTTGGAGCCGGCGTCGACGAAATCCAGGCCGTCGGCGGAGATCACGGTCAGTTTGCCGGCCGCCACCGGTCCTTTATCAAACTTGCGTTCGATGGCGGTCATTTCGCTGTCGTCGAGCTCGCCCTTGACGCCGACGATTCCGCCCGGCCGGCCATCATTCCGCAGCCACATCACGTTGTAGAGGCGCGCGAAGTGGTCGAGTTCGACGCTCATCCCGGCCGCTTCCAGCGGGGTCATCCCGGAGTAGGGCTCGGTGGGGTGCGGGTCGCGGAACCAGCGCACATTCTCCGGGTCGATCGGGCGCACCCGGGTGCCGTCGAGGGACAGCAGCTCGTAGTGGTCGATCACCGACGCCGTCTCGCGCGGGTCGATCGGCCGGCCGTACTCGTCCCAGTCCGAGCCGGGCACGATCCGCACCCGCCCGGGCGGCAGCAGGTCGAGTCGGAATGGGTCGCCGCCGCGGGTCTTGGACACCTCGACGAACGCGCCCGGCTTGGACAGCAGGATCTGCGCGGAGAGCCGCTTGCGCAGCACCCGCCCGGTCTCCAGCGGGTTGGCTTTCTTGTTGAGCAGCCGCACCAGGGGGTGATCGGGCACGGTGGAGGAGCCCTGCTTGAGCACGAACTTGCGGGCGGCCTGGTTCTCGGCGATCACCCCGACCGGCCGGAACACCCAGACGATCCGCTCGTAGCCCTCCTTGATCGCCCGGTCGACCGACCATTCCCGGCCGGTCTGGGCGTTGAGCTGCCGCTGCAGGTCGGAGAAGTAGGCCCCGCCGGCCGTCTTGACCTCGGGGGGGATGATCGCCCGCGGCGAGGGCCGCAGCGTCTTACGCAGCGACGGGAACAGCCCTGCCACCAGTCAGCTCCCCTCGATCTCGGCCCGGTCGCGGCCGAGATAGATGCCGCCGGCCACCGCTCCGGCGGCGGCGACGCCGACCGGCCAACGCCAGTCGACGGTCGCCAGCACCCACAGCAGCACCGCGGCGCCGGCCAGGACCAACAGCAGCCCGGTCATCTCTCGGACGAACTGCTGATGCCGCGCGTAGGCCGCCGGCGGGTCCAGCGGCATCAGCGGGTCCGTCACAGGGGCGGAGGGTAGGGAGCGGCGGACCCTAGCGTCGCGGCGTCGAAGGAGCTTGCGTGCTGCTCGCTGCTGCCCCAGCGGCCCGACTCGGGCTTGATCCACACGCAGACCTCGCCGGAGCGCACCAGGATGACCGCGTGCACCCGGTCGCGGGCGCCCAGGACGGTGAACAGCCGGCGCATGTGGGTCTTGACCGTGTCGATCTCGATGCCCCAGTCCGCGCCGATCTGGCTGTTGGTCTTGCCCTCCAGTAGCGACTGCAGGACGCGGGCCAGCATCGGGGTGACCACCGCGGTGCGCTTCTGGGCCGGTTCGTGCAGCCGGAACTGCTCTAGTCCGGCGGCCCGGAGGTCGGCGGGGGAGTCGGTGATGGTCACGAGGCCTCCTGGTCTCTGCGGGGCTGTTTCCCGCGTTTCTTGCGTTCGCCGATCGGTCCCCCGCGCAGGTGCTCGTTGGTGCGGGTGTCGGTGGCCGGGCACTCCAGGCCGATGACGGCCTCCCAGGTGCGCCGGCATCGGGCGCAGTAGGCGTCGATGATGTGCACCTTGGTGTCGGCCTTGATCGTCACGGCCGCCCGGAGGTCGGCGGTGCGGGCCTGGCCGACGGAGAGGGGTAGTTCGGTGGCCCCGACCCAGGTGTGCGTCGCGGCGATGGCGCGCAGTCGTTCCCGTTCGGTGATCGGGCGCCCCGATGAGGCGTGCGGCACGCGGTGTCCCCCGTGGTCGGCGTCGATACGACACCGACGTAACCATCTGTGATCGGGCGACGCCGGCGCGCTACTGATACTCGGCGTGTCCACACGTCTCGGCGCGTCGGAATGGTGACGGTTAGTTGACGAGTACGCGAGCCCGGCGCCGCTTGGGCTTCGCCGCCATCGGCTCGTAGGCGGCCAGCAGCACCGCCTCGGCCCGGTCGGGGGAGGACAGGCCGCGCTCGCGCAGCTTGTCCTTGTTCTCCACCACGGAAGTGCCGTCGCTGGCCCGGGTGGTGACCGCGGGGCTGGTCAGCTGGGCGATCGTCTTGGTGTCCACGCGCAGGCGCAGGCGTGGCGGGGGCGGGGCGTCCTCGTCGGCGGCCGGCTGGGCCTCGTTCGGCCGGGGCAGCAGCTCGCGGAAGGCGAGCCACATCTCATCGCGCTTGATCCGCGGCCGGAACGTCGCCTTGGGGTCCGGCTCCCGGTTGGTCGCCTCCGAGACGACGATCTTCACGATGTCCGCGTGGTGCAGGCCGCGTTCCCGGGCGTCCTCCAGTAGGCCGGCGACGCCCCAGCCGACGCCGATAGCGTCGATCTTCACCCGCACCGGGAACGGGGAGTCCACCGCGGTGCGCAGCCGCTCGGCGGCCTGGATCTCCTTGAGGATCTTCCCGGCCACCACGTTCGCGTCGGCGTTGGTCGGCCCCGAGCTCGTGTGCCGCAGGGTGTAGAGGTTGCCCGCCGACCGGGCGATGACCAGCTCATCGCCACCGCCGGCGGCGACGTCGACACCGAGCCGGATCCAGGCCCCCATCGCAACCTTCCAGTCGGGATTGGGCTCGTCGTCGATGAACCCCAGCGACCGCAGCGTCACGTACTCGTCGTCGCCGTCATCGGGTTCCAGGGCGTCCTTGGCCAGCTCCACCCACGAGTAGGGCAGCGCCCGGTCCGCGCCGCCCTTGGGGAAGCGGGCGTAGACCTTGGCCTGCACGTAGGGCGATTCCTCGCCGAACTCCTTGATGGTGTCCTCGACCCACTCCGGGTCGACCAGGTGCTTGGCCATGGTGTGTGCCGGCACCCCGCCCGGGCAGGACTTGCACCGCGGCGCCTCCTCCCCGCTCAGCGCCGGCGTGGAGTAGGCCGAGATCGGGATGACATTGACATCGCGTAGCCGCACCTCGCCGTTGCACAGCCGCTCGAACCAGGAGCCCTCGTCGTCCGAGGGCGGGTTGCCGATCGCGAGCAGCCGCGAGTCGTCGCCGGTGAGGATCGCGCGCAGGTTGGCCCCGATGTTGGCCGGGATGCCGCCGGCCTCGTCGATGACCACCAGCAGGTGCGGGGAGTGGATGCCCTGCGTGGCCGACTCGTCGTGCTTGTTGGCGACCAGCCCGTAGGAGGTGGTCACCCACAGCCCGTCGGAGCTGCGCAGCTTCATCTGGAAGGTGTCGGCCTGCCCGGGCAGGCTGGCGCGGGCGTGCGCGCGGCGGATCTCCGGCCACATCTGGCGGACCACCTGCCGCCACAGCGGGGCCATGGTGACCGCCAGCGCGGTGCCGGGGGCGTGCACCTGCGACCACCACAGCGCGATCCGGGCCGCACCCCAGGTCTTGGACGAGCCGAAGCAGGAGGGGACGGCGGTGACCTTGTGGTCGGCGACGGAGTCGAGCACTTCCGCGCTCTTGGACCACAGCGTCTCGTCCAGGACGTCGGTGACGAAGCCGACCGGGTCGTCGACGTAGAGCGCCAGCGGGGTGCCGGCCTCGCTGTAGGACACCCGCAGCACCTCGGTGCGCAGGCGCGGTTCGAGCTCGCGGATGAACCCGCGGCGGGTGTCGCGGGGCAGCGCCATCAGGTCGGTGAACACCCGGCGGGCCATCGCCGAGTCGCTGGCCTTCTTCTCGCGGGCGACCTGGTCGGCGGACGCGCGCAGCGCGGTCGTCATCGCCGGTTCACCCGCGGCAGTTCGCGTAGTGCAGGGACTGTGCGTAGGCGACGGCGCCGAGGTCGACGACCTCACCCATCTCGTCGATGAAGCTGGCGTGGGCCAGGTGCAGCGGGCGTCGGCAGCGCGGACAGGAGTCGATCCGCACCTTGGGTCCGGTCGCCGTACCGGACTCCGTGATGACCACCAGCTGCTGCACGTGTTCCCCCAAAACGCAGACGTCCCCCGCGGGCACGTCATCGTGCCCCGGGGGACGTCGTAGCGTCGCCGGCAGACCGCGGAGCGTCAGCTGCGGAGCAGTGCCTTGCGTTCGTTGCGCAGCTGGGCGATCCGCGACGGGACGACGCCGGCGATCTCACCGAGCTCGGCGTTGGTCGGGATCGGCCGGCCGAACTCGCCGGTCAGGAAGGCCCGGATGGTGGTGTTGCGGATCTCCTGGGCGTAGCTGGCGACCTTGTCGCACTCGGTGACGATCGGCGCGTGCTCGTGCAGGGCCGCCCACGGGTCATCGAAGGTGCCGACCCTCGTGGAGTCGGTGGCGTCGGCGTTCTCCACCATCCAGGTCCAGCGCGACCGGGAGATCCGCATGGCGTCGCGCCACACCGCGACCGCCTTGACCTTGCGTCCCTCGTTGGTGGGGTCGCCGTGCAGCACCAGCTGCAGCGCGGCGGCGTTGCGTGGCGCCCGGTGCGGTTCGGCGCGTTCCAGGGCGGCCTTGAGGGTGGCGGAGGACTGGCGGATGCGCTCCCGGGGATCCTCGATGCCCCGGAGGGCCTGCTCGGTCATCAGGAGGCCGGTCTGCTCGGCGGTGGCGGTCATGGCTACAACGTACAGGGTCTCAGCGACGCTCGGTGAGTGTCCCGCCGCCCGCAGATCGCGCTCTCGCCGCGTGTCGGCGCCGCCCGTGCCGGCCGCGGCACGCGACGTTGTCAGTACAGGGCCTTACCGTCACGCTATGCGACTGCTCACCGTGCCGCAGCCGATGGGCACCGTGCTCGCCGTTCCCGGCCTGCACGGCAAGCCGGTCATCAACCGCCGCTTCCCGGTGACCGAGCGGAACCTGGGCCCGGTGGTGCTGGTCGCCGGCTACCTGGAGCGCAGCTCGCTGCTCGACCCGCTGGTCGTCTCCACCCTGGCCGACAGCGGACACACCGTGGACGACCTGCCCACCGAGGCGGCGATCGCCGTCGCCGTGCTCGTCGACTGCCACCAGGCCGCCGGCGCCTGCTGCGCGCCGTGGGGCACCACCAGCCCCTCCTTCTTCCACCTGGTCCTCGACGAGGTGCGCCCGCTGCGCGAGCCGGTGCGGCTGCCGCTGCGCCCGGGGCTGTCTGCGCTGGACCCGAAGGAGCGCGCCAAGGTGCTCACCGCGCTGTGACCGCCGCGGCCCAGCTCGAGCCCGCCGAGCCGACCCTGACGCTCGCCGTGCCGCTGCGGGCCCGCTCCAAGGGGTCGATGCAGCCGTTCATCGACTCCCGCGGCATCGCCCGGGTCCGCGAGGACAACACCGAGACCAAGCCGACTATGCGCGTGCTGATCGACGCGCTCACCGCGGCCCGGGTGACTCACCCGCGCCGGCGGGAGTTCCCGCTGGATTGCCCGGTGGAGCTCACCCTGACCTTCTTCTACGTCGCCCCGGGCAACGCCGGCCCGCTCGACCGGCCCTCCACGGTGCGCACCCCCGACATCGACAAGGCCGAGCGACTGGTGCTGGACTGCCTGACCCAGTCCGGGGTGCTCAAGGACGACGCGCGCGTCGTCGGGGTGGCCAAGACCGCCTGGTACGCGGAGCGGGACGTCATCCAGCTCACCGTCGGGCCGGCCCGCGGCAACGACGGCCGGCCACTGCCCGGCGCCTGGCCGTCGGCCCGCCGGCGATGATGGGCCCATGAGCAGCCCTCAGACCGCCCCCGCCTCCGTCGAGACCGTCGTTGCCACCGAGACCGACATCGTCGAGTTCGTGCACGGCCTGGGCGGTGACGTCGACATCACCGCGTTCGACGACACCGGCCAGCCGGTCGACGTCGGCGCCATCATCCCGATCTCCGAGGACGAGGTGGCCGTGCACGTCCACCCCGGCCAGGTGCACCGGCTGGTGGCCACGCTGTCCCCGGACCAGGACGACGACGACCCCGGCGAGCTCGACCCGGCCCGGGAGGGGATGCACGTCCGGCGCTGACCCCCCGCACGCGACAAGAGGCCCCCGTCCAGTGGACGGGGGCCTCTCGCGTCAGTAGCCCCTGATGGCTCAGGTTCCCCCCGACGTGCGGCATCTGACCGCCGCCGGCAAGAGCCGAGGCCCACCCGATCCGTGCAGAACACCCCGCGCCGGCCCGGTCGGGCCGCCCTGGCGCGGGGCGACGACGAGATTACCCGCCGTCACCGCGCGGCTACGGGCGGGCGGCGAACAGGTGGCGCAGGTCGTCGGCGTAGACCCGGTCCATGTACGGCTGGTGCGGGTAGAACCGCTGGTGGAAGCGCACACACGCCGGCGAGGAGTAGGCGGCGTCCCACTTGCCGTCGCACCAGCCGGTCGTCGACCAGGTCGCCGACGGCACACCCGGCACGCAGTCCAGGTACACGAACCACTGCTGGATGATTTTCACGAACGCCTGCTCGGAGGCGTAGTAGCCGCCGTGCGAGCGGGCGCCACCCTTGATGTCGCCGTACCAGTTGCCGGCCGCCAGGTTCCAGGCGAACGTCGGCGGGGTGTGCACCACCGGTGGGGCCGGCTGCGGCACCGGCGCCGGCGCCGGCGTGGGCGAACCGCCGCGGATCTCCTTCGCGCGGGAGAGGATGACCGGCACCTGGGCGATCCGGGCGTCGCCGGGGCACACCTTGCCGCGCGACGAGCTCCACAGCTGCCCGCCGGCGACCCGCCACGGGTCGATGCCGTAGCGGTGCACCCCGAACCCGCGCGAGGCCGCCAGCGAGTTGACCATGTCGACCAGCGGCACCCCCTCGGACTCGTTCATGTAGGCGAGGATGATCGACGCGGACTCC
>Ga0308173_10000060_pt1 | contig 36224 bp, 33 predicted proteins | sample PhyPR1_FD_203716 | JGI IMG/M metagenome (GOLD analysis project Ga0308173, IMG submission 203716) | Soil microbial communities from UC Gill Tract Community Farm, Albany, California, United States - DLSLS.P.R1 | ecosystem: Environmental > Terrestrial > Soil > Agricultural land | place: USA... | reverse complement strand
GTTCAACGGACTGGAGGACGCGGAAGGCTTCCTGCGCGAGGCCGATGAAGGGAGGCAACTCGGTTTTGATGGGAAGAGCCTCATCCACCCGAATCAGATCGATCCTTGCCACCGCGCCTTTGCGCCGAGCGCCGCCGAGATCGAGCGTGCCCGGGAGGTGGTGGAGGCCTTTCAGGGCGGCGCAGAGCGTCTCGGAAACGAGATGATCGAACGGATGCACGTCGAAGCAGCCGAGCGGGTGCTCGCGAGGGCGGGCGGCTAGGCCCTTGGCGAATCGTCTATCGCCTGTCATGGGCCGATATGGCCCAACTCAACGACGCCGATAGCATCACCCTCGGACTAACGTTCGATGACGTCCTCCTGCAGCCGCTCGAATCTTCTGTCCTCCCCAGTCAGGCGGAAACCCAGACGCGGCTGACGCGCGAGATCCCGCTCAACATTCCGATTCTGTCGTCGGCCATGGACACGGTGACGGAAGCCGACATGGCGATCGTGCTCGCGCAGCTCGGCGGCATCGGCGTTCTGCACCGGAATATGACGGTCGAAGAGCAGGCGACCGCGGTGCGGCAGGTGAAGCGGTTCGAAAGTGGCATGGTGGTAAATCCGATCACCATGACGCCTGACCAGACGCTTGCCGAAGCGCTGGAGATGATGAAGGCGAACCGCATCAGCGGCATCCCCATCGTCGACAAAACGGGGAAGCTGTGCGGCATTCTCACGAACCGGGACGTTCGCTTCGCGGAAAATGCCCGTCAGCCGGTGAGCGAGTTGATGACGAGGGACAATCTCGCCACGGTCGGGCTCGGCACCAGCGGCGATGTTGCTCGGAGGATCCTGCATGAGCGGCGGATCGAGAAGTTGCTCGTGGTGGACGATCGGCATCACCTGGTGGGCCTCATCACGGTCAAAGACATTGAAAAGGCCGTAGCTACACCGAGCGCTACGAAGGACGCTGAAGGCCGGCTTCGTGTGGCCGCGGCGACAACCGTGGGGGACGCCGGCTTCGCGCGTTCCGAGGCGCTCATCGAAGCCGGCTGTGACTGCATCGTCATCGATACTGCGCACGGCCACAACACGGACGTGGCGCGGGCAGTCGAGCGCGTGAAGACGCTATCGAATTCTGCTCAGGTCGTGGCCGGCAATGTCGCGACTTATGACGCAGCCCGGGCGCTCGTCGACGCGGGCGCGGATGCGATCAAGGTGGGTATCGGACCGGGGTCGATCTGCACGACGCGCATCGTTGCGGGTGTAGGCGTTCCCCAGCTTACCGCCATCATGGAATCGTCGCGCGGGGCGAATGGTGTTCCCGTGATTGCTGACGGGGGCATTCGCACCAGTGGGGATGTAGCGAAGGCGCTTGCCGCCGGCGCTTCGAGCGTCATGGTCGGATCTCTTCTCGCCGGCACCGAAGAGGCGCCCGGTGAGACGTTCCTATATCAGGGACGCTCGTATAAATCCTACCGCGGCATGGGTTCGGTGGGCGCGATGGCTCGCGGGTCTGCCGATCGCTACTTCCAGCAAGACATTCGCGATCACTTGAAGCTCGTGCCCGAAGGCATCGAAGGTCAGGTGCCGTATAAGGGTCCGGTACGGGAGATCATCCACCAGCTCGTCGGCGGCGTGAAGGCGGCGATGGGCTATACCGGATCGAAGACCATTCGGGAGCTTCAGAGCCGCGCAAAGTTCGTTCGCATCACCAATGCGGGTCTGTCGGAAAGCCATGTCCATGACGTCACGATTACCCGTGAGGCGCCGAACTATCCGACGCGCTAGCTCATGACTCCTGCTGCGCGGCTCCAGGCGGCGAGCGAAATTCTTGACGAAGTCATCGCTTCTGCTCGTGACGACGGTCCGCCCGCCGACGCGATCGTCACGCGCTATTTCAAGCACCGGCGCTATGCCGGGTCCAAGGACCGGCGCGCGGTTCGGGAACTCGTGTTCACAGGAATCCGCCGGACTGCGCAGCGACCTGAGAGCGGACGCGCGGTTATCCTGGGCCTGGCTGAAAGCGATCCCGACCTGGTTGCCCTGTTCGGGGAGACGCGCGGTCCACAGCCGCGGATGGAAGGAGAGCCGGCGGCCGAGGCGTCGCTCGTTCCGGCGTGGCTCGTGCCGGAGCTCTCATCGCTGGTGGGCGAGGACGAGATTCCCGCCCTTCTAGAACGTGCGCCACTGGATCTGAGAGCGAACATAGCGCGCGTTTCGCGTGACGAGATTCTAGGCGAATTCCCAGGTTCCAGACCGACACCGCTCAGTCCCTGGGGTATACGCCTTCCGCCGGACAGCCGGGTGGATGACCGCCCAGCTTTCATTGACGGCCTTGTGGAGGTGCAGGACGAAGGCAGCCAACTGATCGCCTTGGCCTGCGAGCCTAAAGCCGGCGAACACATCATCGATCTGTGCGCCGGGGCCGGCGGCAAATCGCTTGCGTTGGCGGCCGCAGCACCTGATGCGGAAATTCTTGCCGCGGACAGCAACAGGGGACGGCTATCGAAGCTGCCCGCACGCGGCGAGCGCGCGGGGGCATCCATCGAGACTATTCTGCTTAGTCCGCCCAAGGAATTGGAAGAACTTGCCGAGTGGCGCAGCAAGGCGGACTTGGTTCTGGTGGATGCTCCTTGCTCTGGAAGCGGGACGTGGCGCCGTAACCCGGAAGGCCGATGGCGCCTCACGCCGGAGCGGCTTGATCGGCTCATTACTGTTCAGAAGCGCTTGCTCGACATCGCTGCGGAACTGGTTCGCCCAGGCGGACGGCTCGTCTATGCAGTCTGTTCGCTCCTGTCCCGCGAAGGGGCAGGGCAGATTGACGACTTCCTCAAGCGTCATTCATCGTGGATTAGTGAGCAGCCGGCCATTGCTGCCGGGCGTGCGGATGGCGCGGCTAGATTGTTGACGCCTGGGCACGATCATACGGACGGCTTTTTCGTCGCGCGGCTCGGGCGTCCGTGCTAGGCGGCGGCTTCGAAGTGGAGAAATTGATGCGCTTTTTGCCTCATCTTGTTCTCGCCGGTTTTGCAGGCGTTGCAATCGCCTCGCCGGTGATGAGTCAGCGCGCTGACGACCAGATTCAGCCGAAATCCGTCGAGCTGCAGCGCGAGGCCAAGGCACTGGCGAGCGCTGGCAAGCTCGAGCAGGCGGAAGACGTGCTGGAGACGTCGCTCGCGGTCGATCCACGCAACCGCGCTGCCTTCGTCGATCTGGCACGCGTTGCGGAAAAGCAGCACCTTTACGGCAAGGCGATCCGCATGACGATGAAGGCGCTTCTGCTGGAGCCGAACGATCCGGACGCGATCGCGGTGCAGGGCGAGGCAATGGTCGAAATGGGCGCGACGGCTCGCGCTCAGGCGAATCTGCAGAAGCTGCAGACGCTCTGTGCCGGCAGGGCCTGCCCACAGGCAGTGCAGCTTTCGCAAGCTATTAGCCGCGGACCGACGGTTGCTTCGGCGAAGGCACCTGCGACGCCGAAGTCGAATTAGCCCAACACGCTCGCAAGTCTGACGAAATCCTCGACGCTGATGGTTTCGGCGCGGCGTTGAAGATCAATGCCGAGCGCTTCAGCGGCCTCTGCAGCTCCCGGGAATGACTTGAGAGTCGAACGCAGCATCTTGCGGCGTTGGCCGAATGCAGCCTGCGTCAGCCGCTCCATAATCTTTGCATCAACGCCTTGCGGCGATTGTACCGGCACGATGTGCACGACCGCCGATGTTACCTTCGGCGGCGGCACGAAGGCAGATCGGCTGACGTTCATCTCGATGCGGGCCGTCGAGCGCCACTGCGCCGCAACCGAGAGGCGGCCGTACGCACGGGTGTCCGGCTGAGCGACGATGCGCTCGGCAACCTCCTTCTGGAACATCAACGTGAGCGAACGCCACCAAGGCGGCCAAGCGCCGCCGAGCCATTTCAGCAGAAGAGCGGTACCCACATTGTACGGCAGGTTCGCGACCACGTGCGCGCCGGTGCCGACGATCGCGGGCTCGTCAATTTTCAGTGCATCTCCTTCGATCAGAGTGAGTTTCGAGCCAAACTCCTTTTGAAGCTCTTCGAGCGCCGGGATGCAGCGCCGGTCGCGTTCCACGGCGACGACGGACGCCCCGGCATCGAGAAGTGCGCGCGTCAGGCCACCCGGTCCTGGGCCGACCTCATACACGTGCTCACCTTCGAGATAGCCCGGGATGGCAGCGATGCGGGCGAGCAGCTGCCGGTCCAGAATGAAGTTTTGTCCGAGGGCTTTGGTCGCGTTCAGGCCGTGGCGCGCAATAACCTCGCGCAAAGGCTCCGTGCTGCTCAAGCGGCGTCGGCGCGAAAGGCAGCGCATTGGGCCGCCATGCGGATGGCGGCAGCCATCGGACGTGGATCTGCGCGGTCCTGGCCAGCGATGTCGAATGCAGTGCCGTGGTCGGGAGCAGTGCGGACGATGGGCAGGCCGAGCGTCACGTTCACTGCTTCCTCAAAATAGAGGGCCTTAATCGGGATGAGCGCCTGGTCGTGGTACATGCACAAGGCGACGTCATAATTCGCACGAGCGCGGGCGTGGAACATTGTGTCGGCAGGGTGTGGACCTGTGACACGCCAACCCTCCGCCGCAAGTGCAAGAATCGCCGGTTCGATCACCTCAATCTCGGCGCGGCCAAGGGCTCCGCCTTCGCCCGCATGCGGATTGAGGCCGGACACGGCCAGGCGAGGATTGGCGATGCCGAAATTGCGTTCGAGCCCGCGCAGCGCGGCTCGGCCGCGCGATTCGATCAGTTGAATGCTGAGTGCATCCGGCACTTCGCGGAGCGGCAGGTGAGTCGTGACGGGGATTGTCCGAAGCGTTGGGCCGGCGAGCATCATGACAACGTTGGACGGCGATATGCCGCAGCGCTCAGCGACGAATTCGGTCTGTCCGGGATGCTGGAAGCCGATGCCGTAGAGCTGCTCCTTAGCCACTGGCCCGGTGACGACAGCCGACGCAGATCCGGATCGCGCGAGTCCGACGGCAAGTTCCAGGCTGTCGAGCGAGCAGTGCGCGCCGGCGACGCTGGGGTGCCCCGGCAAGTCAGTCTCCTGCGCCGTGATCTGAATCAGCGGTAGGGCATAGTCGAAGGCTGCGTCCGCTTGCTGCGGATCGTCAACGACCTCGATCGGTCCATCCCAAACTGCCGCCAACGATCGGCCGTCGCCGATGGCAACGAAAGGCTGAATGTTGAACTCGGCGCGATGATCCCAGCACTTTGCGATCACCTCCGGGCCGATGCCGGCTGGATCGCCAAGCGAGATCGCGATCGGGTTGTCAGGAGCGCGCGCCACCGACGGCCCTTAGCGCCGATGAGCGATTAACGAAATTCGATCACGGCGTCGCGGCGCAGGTCGCGCAGGTAGCGACGTGCGCGGCTGTTGACCCGCTCCTCGTTGAGCTGGCTGTACACTTCGTCATAGCTCGGCGCAGTCGGATCGACTTCGTCGCGGCCGCAGATAACCAGAGTCCGAACACCTTCCTCGAGCGATCCGAATGGCTGTGTCGCCTGACCGACCTGCATGTTCATCATCATGTTTTGAAGCGCGGCAGGAAGGTCGCGCATCTTGACGCCATCCTGTTGGACGATCTCGGCGTGGAATTCGGTAGCGATCTTGTCGGCGCCGCCGCAGCCACCGACGGTCTTCGCCGCTTCGCCGAACCGCGCAACGACGGGCTCGGCTTCGGCTCGCGGCATGCCCTTTGGAAATGAGATCGAAACCTGCTTGAGGCTGAGCACGGCGTCGCGCGGATCGCGCGTCAGGATCTTCCGGGTGTCCTGCACTGCAAGGATCGACACACCGCCCGGGACCGGAATCGGGTTACTGATCGTGCCTGGCGTCATGCTACGAACAGCCGCCGCAAGCGGCGTCGGGAGCTGCTCGGGGCGGACCCATCCAAGATCGCCACCGACCGCTGCAGTCGAAGCTTCCGAATATTGGCGCGCATAGCCTACGAAAGAGGCGCCGTTGCGCAACTGCTCGAGGATCTTGTTTGCATTCGCGAGAGTCTGGGACTGAGTATCCGGCGTAGATGATAGGAAGATCTCTCCGACGCGATATTCCTCGGTGCCTTTCGATGCGGTCATCTTTTCGAGGACGGCTTTTACCTCCTCGTCGCCGACGCTGACTCCGCTTTCGATCTTCGCGCGCTGCAGGCGCTGCCACGAGATTTCCCCTTCGATCTGACGCCGCAGCGAGCGCATCGACGAGTTATTGGCGGTCAGGAAGTCTTTGAGCTGGTCCGGCGTTTGCTTCACATTTGCCGCGACGCGCGTAACCGTCTGGTCGATATCCGACGACTTGATCTCGATCTTCTCAGCCTTGGCTGCCTGGATCTCCAAAGTCTCGTCGATGAGGTTACGAAGCACCTGTTGACGAAGGGTATCTACTTGATCGGGAGGAATCTTGCCGCCGTTCGCGATGGCGAGGAGCGCAAGGCGCTGGTCAACGTCGGTCTGGGTGATGACATCGCCGTTCACGATGGCTGTCGCCTTCACCACCGACGGCATCGCAGTGCCGAAAACCTGCGGATTCTCGGGCAGGCGCAGCGCCTGCGTCGTATCCACGGGTGCGGGCTGGCCGGCCTGATCCGTTTGCTGAGCAATAGCCGAAGATGTGGCAACAGCTGCCGCGGCAGCCAAGAGCCACGGACGCGTCGAATTCAACCGAAACACTGCTGCCACGATGCTTGTTTTCCTTATTCCCCAGCCCATTAGCGCCTTCGTCCTGTCGCAAAGACCCGCTGAACACAGCCTTAGCGGTTGAGTCCCTTCAAAGCCAAGTGAAGGCTGAAAGTGCTGCCTTTGTGGAAGGTGCCGATCTCTTCATAGTCGTGCCGCCACGTGAGTCCAATCTGCAGGCAATCGTCCTCGTACTGAATGCCGAGGCGGTGCCGAACCGGCTGCCACCCGTCAGCCATCGACAGCGGATCCTCGTTTTTGTCAGTCAGATCAACGACGGTCGCGCCGAAGATCGACCAATAGCGATGGAAGAGGACTCGGCCCGCAACCCGGATTTCCTCCTTATCGCGAAGATCTTCCACGGCAGCATCGATGTTACGATTGAGCTTCAGGTAGCCAATTTGAAGATAGGTTTGTGTCGAGCCGACTGTCAGGTCGACTTCGTTCCGGCGGACGGCGAAGTTGCTTTTGTCGATACGGTAGCGGTGGGTGACGTCGATCAGTCGTCCGAAACGGATACGCGTGCGACCAACGATGTCGGACATGCGATCGTCGAGACCGGTTCCCGCGGGAAAGATGCCAGTCCTGTCCGACAGTCGATAGCTTTGCCCGACCGTACTGGCGATCGACAGGTTCGGCCGATCGAGCGACCAGTCGAGCCCATAAGTCACTCGCGAGGCATCCTCCCAGCGGTCGTAACCGGGAAAGCGGTTCAGCGCGAAGAGGTTGCTGTCCTCGAGATCGACGGATCGAGCGTCTTCATTGGGGATGTCGAGGTTGTTCGTAGGGGGCGTCAGCACGAGCTGGACGCGCGGCGTGACCCGCTGAGTGCCGCCGAATGCTGTCCCGATGAATGGCCATTGGATATCGGCAGCCAATGCACCGATCGCTCGCGCGTGCCAGCCGTCCGTACCTCGATAGATTGGCACGACCGTGCTCGCCGCATCATCTGCGTGATAGACGTCACCGCGGGCATAGGCGGTGAACGTCACTTGCTGACCCCACGGAGTCAGCCGTCGCAGATCCCACTTAGCGCTGGTGAAAGCGCGTTGTGTGTCCTGGCCCTCGATGCGGATGATCGAGAGGCTGTTCCCTTGCAGCTCCAACCTCCCGCCGAAGACATCGTTCATCATGAAGTGAGCGTCGATCGCGGGGAGGGCGATCGGAATTCGCTTCTGAACGTCTTCTTGCCGGAGGCCCTCGAACGCCCATCCGGCAATGGAGATATAGGAATCAGCGTCGATCCGCTCGGCCTTCACGACATTGCGCAAGCGGTCGTCGTTCGTGATGTCGTAGCGGCGAGTAACGGTCTTGTCGCTGGCAACCCTGATCGAACTCGTGATGCTCCAGACTGGATCGAGCTGCGCCTTGCCGTTCGCTTCAAAATAGGCGCGGACGCCCTTGCGGGTGGACGTTGCGTTCGGATTGGTATTGTCGATCGTGCCGTAGGTGAGGAACCCGCCGACCTGGAACGCGCCGATCGAATTCAGCTCTCGATACCTGCCTTCGATTGCTGGTAATACGTTGGTGTAAACGTGAGGGGTGAGAGTGAGGTCGCGATTTGGCCCGAGCTGCCAGTGGTACGGCAGCGCGATCTCGAAACCCTTCTTCGTCGAGACGCTGAAGTCCGGAACCAGGAGGCCAGTCGATCCTTCCTTGCCGGTCGTGATGGTGAAAATCGGCAAGACTGGAAGGTTGATGCCGAACAGCTGGAAGCGGCCGCCGTGGAAAAAGACTTTCTCTCGCGCCGGATCATAGACGACCTGCGCTGCGGTGATTGACCAGCTCGGGCGTTGCGGGCAGCCGCTGTCGGTCGTCACCGGGCAAGGCGAGTAGATAGCATTTTCGAGTGTAGTGATTTCACCCTTCCGGGTGCCGCGTTGAGCCGCGATTCGGCCGCCGCTCTCGAGTACGACTAAAAGGTTTTCGACCGTGCCGTCGCGCAGCGTGTCGGTGAGCTCAACTTTATCGCCGACGAGCTTGTCGCCTTCGGGCGTCAAGACGACGACATTGCCTTGAGCATGGACCTGACCGGTGTTGCGGTTCCAAATGACCTGGTCGGCGGCGACGTAATTGCCTTCGCGCTGCATGCGCACTTCGCCAGTCGCCGTCACGATGTCAGTATTTGTGTCGTACGTGACCTCATCGGCGCTGAACTCGATGATTTGATCGGCTGGGGCTGGGACAGGTGCCGCTGCAGGAACGTTCGTGGGAAGGCGCGTGACTGCCTGGGCGCTTGAAGAGGCGGGTGCCACGGGCTGCGCGCCAGCCGCGGCAGGCGCAGCCGCAATCATAGGCAGCGCTGTCCACCAGGCAAATTTCGTCCGCAACGCCGCCCGTTCCCGCCGATCGAAGACCCAACCTGCTTTCGCGTATTGCACCGGATGCGCGTGCCGACAATCGCTTCCCTGAGCTTTGCCAAGCTTGCCCTTGCATCCTAAAGGTCCGAGAGAACGTTGCGCCTTTTTCCAGGGATATTCGTGAATGAAGATTAGTTTTGCCGACCGCCGGCCTGCGGGAGATTATGCGCTTGTGCTCCCGGTCGCGGGCAAGGACCGGTCGAGCCTCAGCTCGCTAGGGACCGCCCAGCAAATCGTCACCCAGACCATTGAACGGCAACGGTTCGAGGGTGACGCGTCTAGCGCGGTCGAGCAGTTCGTCGACGATAGCGGCAGTGCGCGGCGCGTTTTGATCATTGGCACCGGCGCCGGCAGCACGCCGAACGACGCAGCCGAGAAGCTGGGCGGAACGGCGGTTGCGCGGCTCCTGACCTCGGGCGAAACCAAGGTCGTTATCGAAGTCAGTGGCCTCGGCTTCGACGCGGACGCTGCGGCGCGCGTCGGCTTGGCAGCGGCGCTGCGTTCCTGGCGCCACGATCGGTATCGCACGAAGCTCAAGGACAAGCAGAAGCCGACATTGGACGAGGTCGTCATCGTCGGAGGCGGTGATGGCGCGGCTCAGCGCTACGCAGATCGTTGGGAGCCTGTTTACGAAGGCGTATCTTTGACGCGCGAGCTGGTAACAGAGCCGGCCAACATCATCTATCCCGAGTCGTTCGTTGAGCGCGTCCGCGCTTCGCTCGAGGGCACCGGCGTCGAAATTGAAGTGCTCGATCGTGCTGCGATGGAGAAGCTCGGCATGGGCGCGCTGCTCGGCGTCGCCCAAGGATCCATTCGCGAGGGACGGCTGCTGATCCTCAAGTGGAATGGGCGCGGCGAGGGTCAGCCTCTGGCACTTGTGGGCAAAGGCGTGACTTTCGACACAGGCGGCATTTCGATCAAACCGGCAGCTGGCATGGAAGCGATGAAATGGGACATGGGCGGTGCGGGCGCTGTAGCCGGCGCCATGAAGGCGCTTGCTCGCCGCAAGGCCAAGGCAAATGTGGTGGGCATCTGTGGCCTTGTTGAGAACATGCCGTCCGGCAGCGCTCAGCGCCCGGGTGACGTAGTCACGACGATGTCTGGCCAGACCGTTGAAGTGATCAACACCGACGCAGAGGGGCGCCTCGTGCTCGCTGACGCGCTCACCTACGTGCAGCGCAACTACAAGCCCGAGACGATCGTCGATCTCGCTACGCTCACCGGCGCTATCCTGATCAGCCTCGGTCACGAATATGCCGGCCTGTTCTCGAACAATGACGATCTTGCGGCGCAGCTGCAGCATGTCGGCGAGGAGAGCGGCGATCGGCTGTGGCGCATGCCGCTCGGCGAATCCTTTGATCGCCTGATCGACTCGCCGATCGCGGACATCAAGAATGTCGGTCCGCGGGAGGGCGGCTCCATTACTGCGGCGCAGTTTCTTCAGCGGTTCGTCGAGAACGGCGTTCGCTGGGCGCACATCGACATGGCTGGGAAGGCCTGGTCGGATAAGCCGGGAAATACGTATGACAAGGGCGCGACCGGCTTCGGTGTTCGCCTTCTCGACGAATATGTCGCTGATGTGATCGAGGGCTGAGTCAGCGCTCCGTGCAGGTCGATTTCTATCAACTTGCAGGATCGCCACCGGAGCAAGTGATCGCAAGCCTCGCGGGCAAACTGTTGGCGCAGCAGCAGCGTCTGCTGGTCGTCGCCAACGATGAACCGTTCCTGGCGAGACTCGATCGCATGTTGTGGGACCAGGGAGCGACGAGCTTCCTGCCGCACGCGCTGGCCGGCGGGACCGATGACGCCCAACAGCCGATCCTTCTCTCCACCACCGAGGACGCGCCTAACCAGGCGCGCAACATGCTGATAGCGGACGGGATCTGGCGCGATTCGGCACTCAACTACGATCGCAGCTTTTATCTGTTCGACGCCGCCACGCTGGATGCCGCTCGGCTTGCGTGGAAGCTACTGGCTGGTAGGGAAGGTGTCGAACGGCGCTATTGGGCGCAGAAGGACGGGCGCTGGGCCCAACAGGCTTGAGGGTTGCGGTGGCGCGGCCTCGCGGCTAGGCGGCGCACCAATCCATTCCAAACCAAACACAGGAGACCGCCCGGTCATGGCCGCGACGCGCACGTTTTCGATCATCAAGCCCGATGCCACCCGCCGCAATCTGACTGGCGCGATCACCAAGATGCTGGAAGACGCCGGCCTGCGCGTCGTTGCTTCCAAGCGCATTCACATGACGCGTGACCAAGCCGAAGGCTTCTACGCCGTCCACAAAGAGCGGCCGTTCTACAACGACCTCTGCGCCTTCATGACGTCGGGGCCGGTCGTCGTGCAGGTTCTCGAGGGTGAGAATGCCGTCCTTCGCAATCGCGAAGTGATGGGGGCGACCAATCCCGCGCAAGCCGATGAAGGCACGATCCGCAAGACCTTTGCGGAATCCATCGAAGCGAACTCGGTCCACGGTTCCGACAGCGACGAAAACGCAAAGATCGAAATCGACTTCTTTTTCAAGCCTGAAGAGATTGTCGGCTAACGGCTGAGGCCCACCAAAAGGAGTGAGCGGCTGCCGAACAGGCCGCCGCCCTCCCACCGGTAGCGGAGGACGTAGTTTCCGCCGCCACGCTTATCTTTGCCCATCTCCACATAATGAGCATCGATTCGGACCGGCACGCTGTACGTGACGTTCTTCTGTTCCTTTTCACGGTTTTTGACGGCGGTCTGGACATCGCTCGCCTGCAGCCGCCCGTCGCTACCGACCTCGATGGCGGCGGCGCCTTTGATTGTGACCGTCAGCGACTGCAGTCCGTGCGTTGATTCAACAGGCACGATCGTCAGTTCTTGGCCATTGCTCTGAACAGTCCCGCGCAGCGTCAGCGGGACGGACTGCCGCTGCTCGACGATACGCGACGGCTTATCCTCGCTGCTGCTCTTCCAGCTAATCCACACGCCGGCCGCCGAAACGATCAGCGCGGCAAGAGCGATCAGTTCGCCGATATTGATCCAACGGCGTCTCGTTTCCGAATCACTCATCGTCCACCTGCTTCGAGCAACCGCCGCGGCGCGGCAAGCTCCCAGCTCTCGGCAATCCGATCGCAGACGTGCTCCCAATCTACGGAGTCGCCGGCGACATTAATGGAAATCCAACTCGGCAGATAAGCCGGCTTTGAATAGGTGTCTGGGGAGGCGTCGAGGAGCATAGCCTGCTCGTCCAGGCTGCTGATCCGGACACAGACGACGGTCTGGCCGTCGCCATGATGATTGCGGCGGAATTGAGCGAATTGCTTACCGGCGACGAAGAAAGTTGGCTGGCCGTGGGAGGGCCGCTCCTTGGTTTCGGGGAGATCCAGCGCAGCCGCGCGGATACGGTCGAGAGGGTCGCTCATCGGTTCACGAACTCACTTAAAACCCTTGGATATAGCTGATGTTCGGCGGCGAGCACGCGCTGCTCAAGCGTCACAGGCGTATCTCCGGCCTGTATGTTCACTTCGGCCTGAGCCAGTACTTGCCCCGCATCGAGCTCTTCGGTGACGACGTGCACGGAGCAACCGCTCACTGAGTCGCCCGCTTCAATCGCTCTCGAATGCGTGTCCAGGCCGCGATATTTCGGAAGAAGGGAAGGGTGGATGTTCACGATGCTGCCGGCCCATTCATGAACGAACCACGATGATAAAATCCTCATGAAGCCAGCTAAAGCGATCGTTCCAACATCGTGCTCAGCCAAGGCGTCGCTGAGCAATCGGTCGAAACTCTCCTTATCCATGCCTTTGCTGTCCTTGGCCCAGGTCGCCAGTCCGCGCGCTCGGGCCCATGCGATGCCCGCTGCTTCCGGATTGTTCGAGGCGATGAGCGCAACTTCGTAGTTTTTACCTTGTTCGACCAGGGCGCGCATGTTGCTGCCTCGGCCCGAAATCAGAATCGCAACACGCTTTGAATCACGCATTATGGGTCGCGGACCAATCCTCGGATGAACCCCAGCTGCCAGCTTTGCCGGTAACCGTGCAGCCACGCTGCCCGGCGTCTACGCGACCGACCTCGAAGACCTTCTCGCCTGATGCCTCAAGCGCCGAACTCACGGCTTCCTTCTGCCCAGGGCTTACGATCACGACCATGCCGATGCCGCAGTTGAACGTTCGAGCCATCTCTTCGGGAGCAATTCGGCCGCCTTGCTGTAGCGTTGAGAAGAGGGCGGGCAAATCCCATCGGTCTGTGTCTACCATCGCGTGACAGCCGTCTGGTAGAACTCGCGGAATATTCTCGAGAAGTCCGCCGCCAGTGATGTGCGCGAGACCGTTGATCCGGTATTGCTGAACGAGCGGGAGCAGTGCACGAACATAGATCTTCGTTGGCTCGAGTAGCGCCTCGCCCAAGCTGCGACCACTTGTGGACGGGAGGCGCTCGTCGAGATTCCAGCGCTGCTGCTCGATGATGCGGCGAACGAGCGAGAAACCGTTGCTATGAACTCCCGAGCTGGCGATACCGAGTATGACGTCGCCCGCTGCTACGTCGCCGCCGGTGAGCACCTTGTCGCGGTCCACGGCGCCGACGCAGAAGCCCGCAAGGTCGTAGTCGCCAGCGGCATACATGCCCGGCATTTCTGCCGTTTCGCCGCCGATCAAAGCGCAGCCGGCCTGACGGCAGCCTTCCGCGATCGACGTCACGACAGCAGTGGCAACCTCGTTGTCGAGTTTCGCTGTCGCATAATAATCGAGAAAGAACAGAGGCTCCGCGCCCTGAACGATCAGGTCGTTGGCGCACATTGCGACGAGATCGATGCCGACACCCTGATGGATGCCCGTTTCAATCGCGAGCTTTAGCTTTGTACCGACGCCGTCGTTCGCTGCGACGAGCAGCGGATCCGAATAGCCGGCGGCTTTCAAATCGAAAAAACCCCCGAATCCACCCAGCTCCGCGCCGGCACCAGGGCGTGCGGTTGAGCGGGCGAGGGGGCCGATCGCCTTTACAAGCGCATTTCCCGCATCGATCGACACGCCTGAATCAGCATAAGTGAGGGGTTTCGGCGGCATGTCCGGCGAGGCACTAAAGACAAGCCGCTTGGATTTCCACGCCGTTGTCGCCAAAAGACGCTGCGAATGCCCCGTCGCCGTCTCGTAGTCCCCTTTCTGATCCTGCTCGCCGCCGCTGGGCTTTCCGCGGGGGTCTACGCGCAATTGGAGACCGCCGACCGCGGGATCCTGCCGATCGACAGCTCGGGTACGCTGGAAATCACGGGTATACACGTAGACGTAGGGGCGCCCGATGCTCAGTCGGCGCGGTACGCCGGGTGGCGCATCGCTCAACGCCAGGGCTTCCGTGCCCTTTGGGCCAAGATGCACCACCAGCCCTTGAACCAGGCACCGAGTCTGCCCGATTCGACGCTCGATCAAATCGTGAGTTCGATCAACGTCGAGCGCGAGGAGATTGGTCCCAATCGCTACATTGCCGACTTGGGCGTGCTCTTCGACCGGGTCCGTGCGGCAGAATTCCTGGGCGTCGAAGGCGGCGAGGTTCAGCGTTCGGTTCCTATGCTGTTGATTCCGATCACCGTCACCGGAGGTACGGCGACGAGCGTCGAACTGCGTAATGCCTGGCAACGCGCGTGGGCGCAGTTCCGTACTTCGCAGAGCCCGATAGACTATGTCCGCGTTAGCGGCATGGGCACGGACCCCATGCTCATCAACGCGGCCCAGACGATGCGGCCGGGCCGCGGGTGGTGGCGCAACATTATCGACATCTACGGCGCGGCCGACATTCTCGTGGCGGAAGTTCAGCTGCAGCGCCTCTACCCGGGGGGACCAGCACGGGCGCGTTTCATTGCGCGGCATGGGCCGGACAATCAGGTCGTCGGCGGCTTTACTCTCACCGTGCAAAACAGCGACCAGATGCCAGCGATGATGGCGCAGGGCGTGCAGCGGATGGATCAGATCTTCGCTCAGGCACTGGCTGCCGGCGCGCTCACGCGTGATCCGTCTCTCAACCAGCCTCCGCCGCCGGTGATTCCGCTGCCAGTCGAAGAGAAGCCGGTCGTGAAGGCGCCGACCACCAACGCCTACCAAGTGCAGGTCACGGGCACGGACGTAAACGTCTACAACTTCGCGATGGCGCATCTGCGGACGCTGACCGGCATCGAATCGGCGACGCCGCAGCAGATCAACCCGGCGGGCACAAGTTACATTCTCGTCGAATATCGCGGCGATATCAGCCAGCTGGCGGCAGCGTTGTCGGCTCGGGGCTGGCTGGTTGAGACCGCCGGCACTGTCGTGCGGATAAAGTCTTCCTCGGAGAAGCCGCCAGCGTTGCCGCCGCCGCCGGTTCCCGCGAACCCTGCGCCTGCACCGCCTCAGACGCCGCCTCAACCGCAGGCAACCACTCCCGCGAAGCCTGCTCAGCCCGCGACGACGAAACCGGGGCAGGAGCCGTGAAGCACGGTCCGGACCAGATCGCGCTTCCGCTCGACTGGCCGCAAACCGAGGGGGACGCCCGCTTCATCGTCTCGGACGCGAACCGAGAAGCGTTCGACCATTTCCGCAAATGGAGCATGTGGCCGGTCAAGGCGACGATCCTGACGGGCCCTCGTCGCTCGGGCCGCAGTTTGCTGGCCCGCAGCTTCGCCGAGCGCACCGGAGGGAGATTATTCGATGATGCGGAGCAACGCGAAGAAGAGGAGTTGTTTCACGCCTGGAACCAAGCACAGGACACGGGCCGTCCCCTCGTTATGATTGCGGATCATGTTCCCCCTGCGTGGTCGCCACTCCTTCCCGACCTGCAGACCAGACTGGCGGTCACGCCGGTAATTCGCATCCAGCATCCGGACGACACGCTTTTTTCGGCGCTCATCCAGCTGTTGTTTGCCGACCGCGGTCTGCACATCGCACCCGATGCGGTGCGGTTCATGTCGGAACGGCTCCATCGCGACTATTGGACGGTGGAGCGGGCCGTGGAGGCGGTCGACCGCTATGCCATTTCCGAGCGTGCGCGCCTCAGCCTGCAGACTATTCGACGAGCGCTCATGGAAGCACGGATGATTGGTGAAGCCGCTTAGCCGCAGTCGATCTTCGAAACCTTCCCGTCCGTGCTCAACGAAACCGTCGCTCGGTCCGTGCGGAAATCCATGGTCAGCGCGGAATCGGGCCAAGCCCAGCGCAGCGTGCCGGCATTCGTCGCCTTCATGATGGCGCTGCCAGTCTCGGTTGTTGCAGGCCGTCCGATGAAGGACGCCACTTGGCTATTGTCGCACCGGTGGCCCGCCGTCTCGCCATGCACCGGCGGCTCTTGCGGCGTGGTGGCGCAGGCGACGAGCAGCAGAAGCGAGACGAGCGCGATTCTAAGCATCGACGATCTCGTCATGAGCGACTCTACTCATTTTGAGCTTTCCGTTTTCGATCGCGAAGGCGAGCCGACCCTCGACTAGGTCGACCGCGTCCTTGCCGAACTGCTCGAAACGCCAACCGCTGAGGATATTCAGATTCTTGCGCACGCCCGCAGCGAGTGCCTCGAGATCGTCGGATCGGGCGATGAGACGCGCGGCAACGCCGGTTTCCTTGGCGCGTATCTTCAGCAAAAGCTTGAGAAGGTCGCTGACCAGCGCCGCATCCTTGGTAAGCCCAGGACGTTTCGGCTCACGGTCTGGCATGTCGGCCTGGTCGAGCGGCTTCGCAGCGTCGATTGCGGCAATCAGCCGAGCACCGATGTCGTTCGTTCTCCAGCCTGCCGAGAGGCCCCGAATCCGTCCTAGATCATCTTGCTTTTTGGGAGGGTGAAGGACGATCTCGTTTAGCGTGTCGTCCTTGACGATGCGTCCCCTCGGCAGGTTCTTGGACCGTGCCTCTGTTTCGCGCCAGGCAGCGACAGCCTTGAGACGGCCGAGAACGGCAGGATTGCGGCTCGGGAGCTTCAGGCGCTTCCAGGCGTCCTCGGGCGGGAAAGCGAAGCTCGACGAGTCCGCGAGCCGTTCCATCTCCTCGTCGAGCCAGGCACCCCGGCCTGTCTTCTTCAGCTTCTCGACCATCCGGGGGAAGACCGTCGCGAGGTGCGTAACGTCGGCTATCGCATAGTCGATCTGGCGCTTGTCGAGCGGACGGCGGCCCCAGTCCGTGAACCGCGCCCCTTTATCGAGGCTGTGGCCGAGCAGACTTTCAATGAGATTCGAATAGCCGATCTGCTCGCCGTGCCCGAGGGCCATAGCGGCAATTTGCGTGTCGAATAGCGGATGAGGGACCTTGCCGGTCAGATTGTGGATAATCTCCAGATCCTGTCCGCCAGCGTGGAATACCTTCAGCACTTCCTCATTTGCGACAAAGAGGTCGAGGAGCGGCTTGAGATCTATGCCGTCCGCCTTCGGATCGATTGCAGCCGCTTCATCTGGGGTCGCTACTTGGATCAGGCACAGATCGGGCCAATAGGTGTTCTCGCGCATGAACTCGGTGTCCACGGCGACGAACGGGTGGCTTGAGAGGCGGTCGACGAGAGCCTGGAGGTCGTCCGTCTTGGTAATCAGGGGATGGATATGCATGAGTCTCCCGGGGCTTTAGCCGGGCCCCGCCGGGTTGACAAAAATGTTTGCGGCCCTGAAGCGCAGCGCGCGATTTCCCGCCAAATTTCTCCTTAGCGAGCCAACCTGATCATGCACGCCTATCGCACCCATAACTGCGGACAGCTCCGCGCTTCCAATGTCGGCGAGACGGTCCGCCTGTCGGGATGGGTGCACCGCAAACGCGACCACGGTCACCTGCTGTTCGTGGACGTACGGGACCATTACGGAATCACTCAAGTCGTTGCGGATTCAGAATCTCCAGCTTTCCAGACGCTGGACCGCATTCGCGTCGAGTCGGTCGTCACCGTCGAGGGGCAGGTGGTTGCGCGCTCGCCCGAGACGGTCAACCCGAACCTCGCAACAGGCGAAATCGAGGTGAAAGCTGGCGAAGTTACGGTCCAGTCGGCTGCCGCAGAGCTACCAATGCCTGTGTTCGGCGAGCAGGAATATCCGGAGGACATCCGGCTCAAGTACCGGTACCTCGATCTTCGGCGCGAGCAGCCGCACCGCAACATCATCCTCCGCTCCGCCGTGATCGCTTCGATCCGCCGTCGGATGATGGAGCAGGGGTTCACTGAGTTCCAGACGCCGATCCTCACGGCGAGCTCACCAGAGGGCGCGCGAGATTATCTGGTCCCTAGCCGCGTCCACCCAGGCAAGTTTTACGCGCTTCCTCAGGCGCCACAGATGTTCAAGCAGCTGATCATGGTGGCTGGCTTCGACCGCTATTTCCAAATCGCTCCGTGTTTCCGCGACGAGGACGCCCGTGCCGACCGTTCCCCCGGCGAATTCTATCAACTCGATTTCGAGATGAGCTTCGTCACGCAGGACGACGTGTTCGCTGCCATCGAGCCGGTGCTGTCGGGCGTGTTCGAGGAATTCGCGAACGAACGGACGGTCACGCCGGCCGGTGAATATCCTCGCATCCCGTATAAGGAAGCGCTGCTAAAATACGGAAGCGACAAGCCTGACCTTCGCAATCCGCTGCTGATCACCGACGTGTCGGAGCAATTCAGGGGATCGGGCTTCGGCCTTTTCGCGGGACTGGTGGAAAAGGGCGCAGTCGTCCGCGCCGTTCCTGCTCCAGCTACTGCCGAGAAAAGCCGCAAGTTCTTCGACGACATGAACGAGTGGGCTCGCAGCGAGGGTTTTGCAGGTCTTGGCTATGCTACCCGCAAAGCCGGGGAATGGGGTGGTCCTATCGCGAAGAATCACGGGACCGAGGGCATGGACCGGATCGCCCAGCAACTGGATCTTCGTCCGGACGACGGCATCTTCTTCGCCGCTGGCAAGGAAGAGGAAGCCGTGAAGCTCGCCGGACTCGCGCGCACGCGCGTCGCCGAGCAGCTCGATCTCATCGAACGAAGCTCGTTCCGCTTTTGCTGGATCGTCGATTTCCCGATGTACGAGTACAACGAGGAGCAGCAGAAGATCGACTTCAGCCACAACCCTTTCTCGATGCCGCAGGGCGGCATGGAGGCGCTGGAGACCAAGGACCCGCTCGACATCCTGGCGTGGCAGTATGACATTGTTTGCAACGGGGTGGAGCTGAGCTCGGGCGCGATCCGTAACCACCGGCCCGACATCATGTACAAGGCGTTTGAGATCGCCGGCTATACCAAGGAAGAAGTCGACACGAACTTCTCAGGGATGATCAACGCCTTCAAGTTCGGCGCTCCGCCGCACGGCGGGTCGGCGCCGGGCATCGACCGCATCGTCATGCTGCTCGCCGATGAACCGAACATCCGAGAGGTGATCCTCTTCCCGATGAATCAGAAGGCAGAGGACTTGATGATGAACGCACCGTCCGAGGTCAGCCCGAAGCAGCTCAAGGAGCTGCACATCAAGACGGTGCCGGTGGACTGAGTGCCGCCTCGTTTTGAGACGAAAAAGCTGTGGATAAGTTTCGGCGCGATTGTCCGTCGGTGACGGGGCCACTACCCTCCGTAGCGTGCGGGATTGGATAACCGAATGTGAAGGGCTGACGCCCGACTCGACGCTCGATGCGCTCGAAGCGCTGCGGGAGCATCTTAGCGAGCTGCAGATCCCCCAGATCGTTCACGGTCGCCGCGCAATGATCCTGTTCGAAGGACCGCAAGGATCGGCGAAACGGCATGCGCTGCGCCAGCTCTCCGCATCGTTCGATCCGTGTCACTTCACCGTTCACAGCACTGGATACGACCGCCGCGAGGCTTCGGAAGGTCATTGGCTCGCGCGTTTCTGGCGCGCGCTGCCGAGCGCCGGGAACACGTCGATATTTTTCCGCAGCTGGTATCGCCGCGTTCTCGACGATCGAGTGCTCGGTCGCACCGATGAGGCGGTTCTTGCGCGCACCTTCGACGAGATCAATGAATTCGAAGCGCAACAGCGCGATTACGGGACGCTGATCGTGAAGCTCTACTTCGACGTTTCACCTGAGGTGCAGGAGCGCCGACTCCACGAACGAGCAACTGATCCGTGGTTCGCCGTCGCTCACCGCGACAAGACCGTGAGTGTCACCGATCCGGCCTATCGGCGTGCCCTGGATGACGTGAAGGCCCACTCGAACACCCGCTGGTCGCCTTGGGTTATGATCGATGGCAGCAATGCCGACGAAGCTGCCGTTGCGGCGTTGACGGCTATTTCCGAGGCGTGGGCGAAAACGATGCCTGCCGAGCCGCCGCGGCTCGTGAACTCGTCGGGTCGCGCCGCCTAGTTTGTCGAGGGATAACTGATCTCGACGATCTCGTAACTCTTCTCGCCAGCCGGCAGGCGCACGGTGCGCTGGTCGCCTACCTTCGCGCCAATCAAAGCTCGACTCACGGGAGCGCTCCAACCGATGCGACCAGCACCCGCGTCCGTTTCATCGTCTCCGACGATGGTAAGGATACGGCGGTTATCGTCCTCATCCGCCAGCTCAACGGTGGCCCCAAAACGCACCTGATCGCGTGAAGATTGCGACGCTGGGTCGACGACCTTGGCAGTCTTCATCACCTTACCAAGATAGCCAAGCCGCCGGTCAATCTCGCGCAAGCGCTTGCGGCCGTAGATGTAGTCGCCGTTTTCGGACCGGTCTCCGTTCGCTGCAGCCCAGGCTATAGTTTCGACGAGCTTCGGCCGCTCCGTGCCGAACAGGTCGTCATATTCCGCCCGTATGCGCGAAAGGCCCTCAGGCGTGATGAAACGGGGGGGCGAGTCAGTCATCCTTGCGGACTATCAGCCCGGGCGATTCTTCCCAAGATACCGGGATACATGCATCGCCTGCTGCCCGTTGCCGCCACGCATCGAGTCATAGACGACGCTGTTCTCGATCACGCGCTGCACATAGGCGCGCGTCTCCGTGTACGGGATGGCCTCGATCCACTTGAGCATGTCGACCTGCGTGCGAGGATCACCGTAACGGTCAATCCACTTGCGGACGTTGCCGCTCCCTGCGTTGTAGGCCGCCACGGCAAGAGGAATGCTGCCGTCCCACGTATTCAGCATTCGCTGGAAGTAGGCAGAGCCGATCATCACGTTGTAGCTCGGGTCGCTGATCAGTCGGTAGCTGTCGAAGCCGACGCCCATCTTGTTCGCCTGCTCGCGAGCAGTTCCGGTCATCAACTGCATCATCCCGCGAGCGCCGGCGTGGCTGATTGCATAGGGATCGAACGAGCTCTCCTGCCGCGCGATACCATGGGCGACGGACCATAGGCTGCCCGAGACCGAGCCAGGAAGTATCGGATATCCCTGCCTGTAGTAGAACATCGAGCCCTTCACACGCGCCATCCGTGCGGTCCAAACGGCAAGGTCCTGGCGCCGGATTTGCTGACCTAGGTCGACGGCCAAGTACCGATCCGAATCACTGTCGAGCGAGGTGGCCAATGCCCTCACGAACAGTGCCTGCTCGTTCGACCGGCCCTGCTGCCCGAGAAACCGAACGGCCTGCACTAGCGACCGCGCATTAAATGCAGTGCGCTGCGCCTGGGTGGTCACATATTGCGGGACCGCCTGGGACGGTGCGTTCACGCTGCGCCCAAGACGCTCGAGGGCGAGCTGACCGTAGAACAGCTCTGGGTAGGCCGCTGCTTGCTGAAAATAGCTATTCGCCGTTTCAAACCGCCCCGCGGCCAGCGATGCGCGTCCTGCCCAGTAATTGCCTTTCGTCTGGACCTGGAGGGATCGCCCGGCGTGGGCGTAGCGATCGAACATAGCGACAGCGCTCGCGGGGCGCTGCATCCTGTCGAGAGCCACGGTTCCACCGAGCCACACGAGGCTGGTGTAATTATCTCGAAGATCAAGCGATTGCTCGCTAACGCTGGCACCAGATGGGAGCACGTCGTCGACTTGTCGAGCGATGTTGAACGCTGTCTGCCAATTCCGGTCCTGCACCGCGTCGTTCGCCAGCGTCAGCAGCATGTCGTAGAACCGATCGGGATCGGCGGGTCGATAGACGAAATTGTGATCTCTCGCTACCAACTGCTGAGCGGCGCCAGCATAGTTGTTGGCCCGCAGCCACCGCGCGCGGTCCATCATCAGGCCTGCGTCGCTGGTCACCCGGCCACTGACAGTTTGAAAACGGCTCGCCGCATCCGGCGAATTGTTCTGCATTGCGATCCGCGCCGAGAAGGCCGCTTGGCGGTCGGGGCTCGTTGCGGTCAGGAAGCGAGCGGCCTCGTCAGCCTTTTTGGCGAAAAGCAGGGCATCTGCCCGGCGGTCTTGGTCCGCCCGAGTGAAGCTCGCGCCATAGCGGTTCCATATCGATTGCTCGTCGGTCAGGCTTAGGTCGGGTTCTGCCCAGGCGTTGCGAGCCGCGTCGAGCGCCTCCGCCGCTCTGCCGGTCGCAGCGTAGGCGTCCGTCAACCGCGCCCACGCATTTCCGGTCCCAGGCTTGTCCGCCGTGAAGAAGGCTATGACCATGGCAGGGTTTTCGCCCGGCCGCATGGCGTTCTCGGCCCATGTGCGCATCTTCGCCGCGTCGGGCCAGTCGCGGTTTGGGATCAGGAAGCGCGCATAGTCGGCGAAGCTGTAACCGCTGCTCTGACGTAAGCGGCGCCAGCTCTCGAGCGTCGTCGAGATCCCATAGGAGTTATAGCTATAGGCCGGCGCGACTGCAGTCGCGGCCGGTGCATATTGCGCCGAACTCGTCGGCGCTATGGCCAGCAACGCCGGCAGAATCACAGCAACACGCCACATGCTGGACATTGTCAGCCCCCGCTCCTTATCAGGCAGTGAACGCAGCCCGGAGTGAACCGGGAACGCTGTTCGAAGGAGGCAAGTTCATGTTTTTCGGGTCGATTCCGGCACTGGTTACGCCATTTTCCGGCGGCCGTGTCGCCGAAGACACATTTGCTGAATTCGTCGAATGGCAAATCTCTGAGGGGACCGACGGGCTGGTACCCTGCGGGACGACTGGTGAGAGTGCGACCCTCAATCGGGACGAGCATCGAGAGATAATCGCTCATGCTGTGCAGATCGCGCGGGGCAGGGTGCCGGTAATTGCGGGCTGCGGCAGCTATTCCACTGCTGCGGCGATTGAAATGGTGCGCGCGGCAGCCGATGTCGGGGCCGACGCAGCGTTGGTCGTCGTGCCCTACTACAATAAGCCGAGTCAGGCTGGCCTCGCTGCCCATTTCACTGCCATCGCCGAAGCATCACCAATTCCGATCGTGATCTACAACGTACCCTCAAGGACGGTTGCGGACATCTCGGTTGAAACCCTGACGGATGTGGCAAAACATCCTCGGCTCGTCGCAATTAAGGACGCGACCGGCAATCTTGCCCGTGTGTCCGCTCAGCGGCTTGGCTGTGGAGAGGATTTCGTGCAGCTCAGCGGCAATGACGATATGGCGCTCGGTTTCAATGCCATGGGCGGCGTTGGCTGCATCTCGGTCACGGCGAACGTTGCGCCGAAGCTCTGCTCCGACTTCCAGAAGGCGACACGGGAGCGCCGTTGGGACGATGCCCTGAAGCTGCAGGATCGGCTTTATCCGCTTCATGCCGCCTTATTCAGCGACGCTTCGCCCGCGCCGACGAAATATGCACTGTCTCGCGTGCGACCGGGCTTCCCGACCGAGCTTCGCTTGCCCCTCGTAGAAGCTTCGGAGGCATCGAAACGCGCCGTCGACGCCGCGTTGCAGCATGCCGCCCTCGTTTGATCAGGTCGTGACGTCGACCCTTTGAAGCAAGTTCGCAAACCGTGGATCGCTCCTGATTGGATCGAATAGCGGATCCACGCCAAGGGTATTTAGACCGGGGTCGTTGACCTCTAAGCCGCGCTCAAGCGCTTCGAACGCCTCGTCCGTTTCGCCGAACTGCGCATGGACCTGAGCGAACTGATAGCTCGCGGCATCGCCATAGACTCTTCTTAGTTGGTCCAGCTTGGCCTTCGTGCGCTTAGTATCGCCCAGTCTTCCAGCAACGATCGCTTCGGCGGAAAGCCGGACGGTAAGGTCTGCTGGAAGCGTGTCGAGGTAGCGCTGCGCCGCTTGCGGTTGGTCCTTCATGATAAGGCTCAACGCGATGAAATAGGGCGGAAGCGCTAGCGCGGGCGCGAGCTTCAGAGTTCGCCGCGCCTCAGCAATGCATTCGTCGAACTGCCGGTCGTAGAATAGCGCATAGTAACGCCGCCGGTGGGATAGAGGGTTCAGGGGATCGATGTCGATCATGCGGTCGGCGTACCCGAGCGCCCGCTTCGTTTGTCCGCCCGCGACGAACACTACGACCGCAGCCTGTAAAAGCTGAATGTTGTTCGTCCCAATCGTGAAGCCTCGTTCTATCTGCTTCATCGCCGCTGGGACACGGCGTTGACCGTAGAGTGCGTCGGCGAGCGCCGCATAGGCTTCCGTCAGCCGGGGAGCTAAGTTGATTGCACTCTGCGCATCCGCCACGGCAGCGGCATAGCCCTGCAGGGTTTCTTTGGGTGATCGCCCGACATCGGCGATATAAGACAGGTTGCGAGACTTTGCTGCTAAAGCTCTGGCAAAGCGAGGATCTATCGCGGTCGCTGTATCGAGGAGTGCATTTGCCTGAAGCAGACTGCTCTCGCTGTCGTCGCGTTGCGCCTGCGCGATCGCGCGAAGGAACAGATCGTGCGCTTCCGGATCGTTCGTACCCCCCGTCGCTAGGGCGTGGACGCCCTCCTGACCGAGCTGGACACTGAGGGCGGAGACGACATTTTCGGCGATGTCAGTCTGGATCGCGAGGACATTGCCTTCAGGTCGATCATAGCTTGCCGACCATTGCTCGAGGCCACTGCCATCGATGAGCTGGGACGATATGCGGACCATGCCAGGTCCGCGTCTGACACTTCCAGTGAGGATATGGCCGACGTGCAGTCGGTGCGCGGCAGCAGCAGCATCCTGATTGCGCACGGCTTCGGAAGAGATGCGCCCGACCACTTTCAGACCAGGCAGGCGCGACAGCGCACTGCGAAGCTCTTCGGCGATCCCGTCCGAGAAATAGTCCTGGTGAGAGTCGCCGCTGAGGTTGGCAAAGGGAAGGACCGCAATGCTGTTCGCAGCCTTGGCGTCGCGGGGCTTGAGCAGTTCCCATGCGCTGACCGCGGAAACGACGCCCGCGACCGCTACCGCGCTCACGAGCACGCCGCGTCTCGACATGCTAGATGCACCAGGCGCAGCTTGTGCCCGCTCACCCGCCAGCATCGCGCGAACCGAGTTGAGCAGCGTCTGATAGCGAGCGTCGGTTCGTGATCCCCTCCAGCCGTTTAGCGAGATCGCCTGGATCTCTCCGAAGCCGAGCGGCGGCTCGACATTGTCGATCCTGACCGGGAGGTAGGTTCCGCGTCGCTGCGCTCGATTGGCCTCGTCGCGAACGAAGCGACCCTCAGGTGCGATCGAGCGTTTGCTCCAGACGACTAAGACGCAGCGAGCGTCATCGAGTTGTTGCTGGATGTCCTGCCGCCATTCCGACCCGCCGGCGATGATCGTGTCCCACCAGACGTCGAGCCCTTCGGCCTCCAGCGCGTCGACCAGCGGTGACACCCGCGGGCGATCCTCGGCCTTGTAGGACACGAAGACGTCGCTCATTCTTTTCCCCCGAGCCGCGACGGCGCTCTCGCCGCCGCTCATATCGCAAATGGCTGCATTACGCATAGGCGCTGGCAAGTTTTGGAGCACGCCACTAACTCGTCTCGATGGCCAAGCCTCTTCCTCACCCATTCGACAAGCAGAAAGTTGTTGCTGAGAACCGACGCGCGCGCTTTGACTATTTCGTCGAGGATCGGTTCGAAGCTGGCATTCAGCTGGCTGGGACCGAAGTGAAATCGTTGCGGCACGGTGAGGGCTCTATTGCCGAGAGCTATGCGACGATTAACGGCGAAGAAGTTTGGCTCATCAACAGCCACATCCCGGAATACAGTCATGGCAACCGCCTGAATCACGAGCCGCGACGTCCGCGTAAGTTGCTACTTCGCAATCGGGAGATCGCGAGGTTGAACGGAGCGGTGACGCGCCAGGGCCTGACTCTCGTCCCCTTGTCGATCTACTTCAACGCCAGTGGGAGGGCGAAGGTTGAGCTGGCACTGGCTCGCGGCAAGAAGGTGCACGACAAACGTGAAACGGTGAAGGAACGGGATTGGAAACGGGAGCAGCAGAGGCTCTTGAGGCACAATGCCTGAGCCGATTCCGCAGCCGCGGCAGAGCTGGTTGAGGCGCCATATCCCGAACCGGCAGTCGATCCACAAATATCGGCTCCTGCGCCCCTTTGCTCCGCACCTGAGTCAGCCAGCGCTTTGGAGGATGACTCGGAAATCGGTGCCCCGCGGCGTGGCGTTGGGACTGTTCGTCGGCGTGATCATCCCCTTTATGCATACATTCATCGCAGCGATCCTGGCGATACCGCTCCGCGCGAACGTCGCCGTGGCAGCGGCGTTCACGCTGCTGATCAATCCGTTGACGATCCCGCCGATCTATTATGCCGCCTACCGGATCGGATCGTGGGAACTGCATTACGATGCGGCGCTGGTAAATGCCGAGGCTGCCGAGCGCTTCTCGAGCGAGCTCAGCCGGTTGCTGTTCTGGGTACATCATGCGTCCGGTCCGATTGCGGCTGGTATTCTTTCGATTGCCGCCGGCGCTGCACTCGTGGGCTATCTCTGCGCGTCGCTCGTGTGGACGTCTTGGCTGAAGAGCAAGCTTCGCGACCGGCGGACGCAGCGGCGTTGACCCATGACGTTTGCAGTTACGACGAGGGTGATCGTCGAAAGTTTCTAGTGAGTAGCGCGATCGCGCTGAACGCATCTTTTCAAGTCTGTAGATTGCCGGAGGGATTGCTGAATGCGTAACCTTGTCGCCCTGTTTCTTACCACCAGTGTGCTTGCCGGTTGTGCAGCACAATCCACAGCTCCAGCGCCGGAGATGGCCGCGGCGGCGGGCGGGGCGCCGGCTGCCGATGTCACTGCTGCTCCCAAGCCGCAATACGGGACCTACGGGTTCGATGCCGCTGGCATGGATGCGACCGTCGCACCTGGCGACAATTTCTATCAGTACGCCAATGGCACCTGGGCGAAGAACACGCCGATCCCGGCCGACAAGTCGAACTATGGCATGTTCACGGTACTGGAAGACCTGTCGCGAGAGCGGACGCACCAGATCATCGAAGAGCAAGCCAAGGACCCGAACAGCAAGATCGGCAATGCCTATGCAAGCTTCATGGACCAGACCGCGATCGAGTCGAAGGGCCTGACTCCATTCGAACCGTGGCTAAATCAAGTTCGTGGTGCGAAGTCGAAGAGCGATCTAGCGAAGCTCTATGCTGATGCGGACCAGCTCAGCATCCCGATCCCTTACCGCATGTTCATCGGCCAGGACCGGAAAGCGTCCGATCAATATGCGTTGAACGTGCTCCAGGGCGGTCTCGGAATGCCCGACCGCGATTATTATCTCTCGAAAGATCCGAAGCTCGCCGAGACAAAGGCCAAGTATCTCCAGCACCTGACCAATATGCTGACGCTTGCTGGAGAAGCGAACGCAGCTGCTCGCGCGCGAGCCATCCTCGAATTCGAAACCAAAATCGCACAGGTCCACTGGACCCGAGCCGAAAGCCGCAACGTCGACAAGACGTACAACAAACTGTCGCTGTCCGAGGTGCGCAAGACCGCGGCCGGTTTTGATTTCCCGGCGCTGGTCAAGGCCGACGGAGCGAACGTCGACAGCGTCATCATCTACCAGCCGACCGCCTTCAAGGGCATTGGCGCGCTGTTGGGAAGCACGCCGCTTCCGGTTCTTCGCGATCAGCTTCTGGTTCGCTCGCTCGACGCTTACTCGGCTTACCTGCCGCAGAAGTTCGACCAAGAGAGCTTCGCGTTCAATGGTACCGTGCTGAACGGCACACCGCAGCAGGAGGATCGCTGGAAGAGGGCGGTCACGTTTACCGTGGACACGCTCGGGGACGATGTCAGCAAGCTCTACGTCGCGCGCTTCTTCCCGCCCGAGACCAAGGCGGCCGCCGACAAGCTCGTGCATAACCTCATCGCCGCGATGGACCAGCGGATCGATAAGCTCGACTGGATGAGTGCCGAGACGAAAGCGAAGGCGCACACGAAGCTGGCGGCATTCACGCCCAAGATCGGCTATCCGTCGCAGTGGCGTGACATGAGCGGCCTGGCTGTCGATCGCAATGACGTGCTCGCGAATGCGATGCGGTCGAACCGGTTCGAGCATGCCTATGAGATCGGCAAGCTCGGTGGCGCGATCCGGCGCTGGGAGTGGGGCATGACCCCGATGACGATCAACGCTTACTCTAACCCGACGATGGTCGAGATCGTATTCCCAGCGGCGATCCTTCAGCCGCCCTTCTTCGATCCGAATGCAGACCCGGCGGTCAATTACGGCGGCATCGGCGCGGTCATCGGCCACGAGATGAGCCACCAATTCGATGATCAGGGCGCCAAATACGACCTGCACGGCAATTTGGTGGATTGGTGGACTCCGGCAGATGCCCAAAATTTCCAATCCCGTCTGGACAGGCTCGGCGCTCAGTATGACGCTTATGAGCCTCTTCCGGGCTTCCACGTCCAGGGCAAGCTGACGATGGGCGAGAACGTGGCGGATCTCGCCGGCCTCACCGTGGCGCATGACGCATACATTGCTTCGCTTGGCGGCAAGGAGCCGCCGACGATCGACGGCACCACGGCCGACCAACGCTTCTACTTCGGCTGGGCGCAGGTGTGGCGCCGGAATTATCGCGAGCCAAACCTGCGGCAGCGCCTGTTGACGGACCCGCACTCGCCGTCCGAGCAGCGAACAGCGATCGTCCGGAATCTCGACCCCTGGTATCCGGCGTTCAAGGTGCAGCCGGGACAAAAGCTCTACCTTGCGCCCCAGGATCGCGTGCGCATCTGGTAGGATGCTGAACAACTGATAGGATGCGGGGCGTGCTGTATCAGGAGCTGCCCCGTATCGACGCGACGCCGCTAGACGGCTTCAGCCGATGGCTTGTGCCGGTCGCCAGCCTCGGCGCCGGGCTCACCGCGGCTCTATTGCTGTTCGTCGTTGGGCAGCCTTTCTTCGCTGGAGCGGCAGTCCTTGCCGCTCTTGCCACTGCCGCGTTCGTTTATCTGAAGCCACCGCCCGACCTCGGCTTTGGTGAACCGTTGGTCGCGGGTGCAGATTTTTCGCTGGTTGGGTCAGCAATGGGCCTAAGTCGTGAACCGACAGCATTGACCACCAGTGAAGGCGCTCCTCTGATCGTCAATGGCCCCTATCGCGAACGCTTCGGCGGCTCGCAGCCTCCGCTCGAACTGGGCACTGACGAGGAGGCCAACCAAGGGCTGCAATTGGCGAAATCGATGGCCTGGCGGGATGGAGCGGGCTGCGTCACCGGTATTGCGACGCACGCCGGCACCAGTCCGGTCGAAGTCGAACGGGTCGGATCTCATGGGGAGCTCCTGCTGTGGAGGTTTCCGGATCCTTTACCGGTGGACCCGCTGACTCGGGCGATCCGGCAGATCGAAGGACTTGCCGGTGAACGCCTTTCCAACGCTGGCGTGATGGCCGCGGTCGTGGACGGACGGGGCAAGGTCCTCGCCGCCAATCTTCCCTTCCGCGAGCGCGCTCTCGGTGCGACTTGCGACCTGGAAAAAGTATGCTTCGGCGACGTCGTGGATGTCGGCGAGGATCAACACATGCGTCTCATTGCCGACGGCGAGAATGCAGACCCGCTCCGCGCAGTGCACCTGCCAGCGGGCCCAGACGGGCACGGCGGGGAGGGCACCTTTCTCTTGTTCGACGTCGGTGAAGCTCCGGCTGCGGCGCAGGGATCGAACTTGCAGGCTCTTCTTGACGTGCTTCCGATTGGCCTCGCGCTCGTCGATCGTGATGGCCGCTTCTTGACGATGAACGAAGCGTTCCGACGTGCGGCAGGCGTGTCCGGTTTGAGCAATCCCGTTTACCCGGGCGACCTCGTCGTCAAAGAGGATAAGGCTGCTGTCGCAGATGCCGTAAGGCGCAACGCGCGTGGTCCTGCGATGTCCGGCGATCTTGCGGTTCGCCTGGCCCGCCAAACGGCAGAGCCGGTGGCGCTGACAATCGCCGGCCTACGCGGTCTCGGCGACGCTGCGGTTCTGCTCCTGCTCAAGGACAATAGCGAAGAAGCGAAGCTGAAGCGTCAAGTCGCGCAGGCGACGAAGATGCAGGTGGTCGGCCAACTCGCGGGTGGCGTCGCTCACGACTTCAACAACATCCTGACGGCCATCATTGGTCACTGCGACCTTATGCTGATGCGGCATACGCCTGGCGACAGCGACTACGACGACATTCAGCAGATCAAGTCGAACTCGAACCGGGCGGCTGGCCTTACTCGGCAGCTGCTCGCGTTCTCCCGCCAGCAGACGCTGCGTCCGCAGGTGCTGCAACTCCCCGACGTGGTCTCGGAAGTTTCTCACTTGCTGAAGCGCCTGCTCGGTGAGACGGTCGAACTCGTCGTCAAACACGGGCGCAGCCTCGGTCCGGTGCGTGCGGATCCGGGCCAGCTTGAACAAGTCATCGTGAACCTGGCTGTCAACGCACGCGACGCCATGCAGTCCAAGGGCGGCGGGACGCTCACGATCCAGACCTACTCCGTCAAGGCTGACCAAGTCGCCGAGCTTGGCTCTGATATCCTGCCAGTGGCGGATTACAGCGCGTTATCGGTCACGGACACGGGCTGCGGGATTGCGCCAAACGTGCTCGGCAAGATCTTTGAGCCATTCTTTACGACCAAAGAGGTTGGGAAGGGGACGGGCCTGGGTCTCTCGACTGTCTATGGTATTGTGAAGCAGTCCGGCGGATTCATCTTCGCGGACTCTCGGGTGGACGAAGGCACACGCTTCGTCATCTACCTGCCGGTCCACCGTGAAGAGGCGAGCGCGGCAAAGCCGCGAAAGGCGGAGAAAGGCAAACCAAACGAGCTGTGGGGTAGCGGCACAGTTCTACTGGTCGAGGACGAACCGATGGTGCGAAGCGTCGCAGAGCGAGCGCTCACGCGTCATGGCTATCAGGTAATTACGGCCGACAACGGCGAGGACGCATTGGAAATCCTCGACAAGGGCGAGCCCATCGATCTGCTGATCAGCGATGTCGTCATGCCGGGCATGGACGGTCCCGCAATGGTACGCGAAGCGCGCAAGAGTCGGCCTGAGCTGAAGGTCCTCTTCATGTCTGGCTATGCCGAGGAGCAGCTCAGGAAGTCGATCGACATTGAGAATGTAAACTTCCTGCCCAAGCCATTCTCCGTCACGGAGCTTGCCGAAGCGGCCAGGAACACGCTCGGTGCCGACAGTAAGGGCGGCAAATAGGTTCTTGCGCAATTGCCCATGCGGCTTATTCGAGCAAGGTAATGCAAACCGCACGTTCCATACTGATCGTCGAGGATGAGCCTCTCATTGCCATGATGCTCGAGGATTTCCTCGATTCACTCGGGCATGAGGTCCGCGGCACGTGCGATACTGTGCAGTGCGCACTCGAAGAGGCGGAGAAGGGTGGGTTCGATCTGGCCATCCTCGACGTCAATCTGAAGGGCGAAAGCGTCTGGCCGGTGGCGACGAAGCTACGCGAGAAGAAGATCCCGTTCGTCATAGCGACCGGCGGGCACGTGGATCCGCCGCCCCCCGAGTTCAACGATGCCCCTCTTATCGAGAAACCCTATACGGTTGACCGGGTTACGCCTGCTATCGACGCCGCACTGGCGGCCTAGGCTAAATTTCCCATTTCTCGCGATCACGGTGATCGCCATCACCCTTGGCGCCATGTTCGATTTTCAAAGCAAGCTCATTTTCCCGACTCATGCGGTTGCTCATGCGGGTCCCTTGCCGCAGGGCGCAGAACGCCTGTCGGTGCGCGCCTCAGACGAAGCGAAGCTAAGCGGTGTCTTTGTTCCCGCGGATAATTTGGCACCGTCGAAAAGGCTCATTTTGGGCTTCGGCGGCAATGCCTGGAATGGACAGGACGTCGCTGAATATCTCCATGAGCTATTTCCCGACGAGCAGGTCGTCACGTTCCACTATCGGGGCTACGCGCCCTCGACGGGCGAACCGTCGGCAGATGCGATCATCGCCGACGCTCCCCTTGTTTACGATGCTGCCGTTGAGCGCGTGAAACCCGAACGGATCGTCGCTGTCGGCTTCAGCATCGGGAGCGGTGTCGCCGCGACGCTCGCTAAAAGCCGACACCTCGATGGACTGATTTTGGTCACGCCTTTCGACTCACTCAAGTCAGTCGCCACGTCGATGTATCCCTGGCTGCCAATCGGGCCGATTTTCGCTCATGAAATCGACGCTGTGGCTGCCCTGGACGGGACGGACGTGCCGGTGGCGATCGTTGCGGCCGCGCATGATGAAATTGTGCCTGCGGACCGGACGGTAGCCTTGCGCGAACAGGCCAAGCACGTTGTCTACGATCACATCGTAGCCAATTCAGGTCACAATGACATTTATGCGCGTTCGGACTTTCAAGATGCCATGCGGGAGGCCCTCGCTGCCGTCAGCGATTAGTCTTGTTTGTCGAACTTCCGAAACCGAAACACTGAAGCCCTTGCTAGGATGGCACAGCAATTCCATATATTTGGCATTGACGGAGCAATCCCAAAGCGGGAGGCGTTAACGAACCCGCAGAGTTGATTGTGCGATAAACTGGGGTAGCATGGCCCCTAGAGGACGGTCGTTCGCGGCCGATACGCAAGGACAAGAATGACCAAGCTTTCAGGCGGCGGCGACGGCAAGAGCACCCTATACTGCTCATTCTGCGGTAAGTCGCAGCACGAGGTTCGCAAGCTCATCGCAGGACCAACCGTGTTCATCTGCGACGAATGCGTCGAACTCTGCAATGACATCATTCGCGAGGAGTCGAAGTCGGCGCTCGTGAAAACCCGCGACGGCGTTCCGACGCCCGCGGAGATCTGCAAGGTGCTCGACGATTACGTGATCGGCCAGGACCGCGCGAAGCGCGTTCTGTCGGTCGCGGTACACAACCATTACAAGCGCCTTGCTCACGGTTCGAAGTCCGGCAACGAGGTTGAACTCGCCAAGTCCAACATCCTGCTGATCGGGCCGACTGGCTGCGGAAAGACGCTGCTGGCTCAGACGCTCGCGCGTATCCTGGACGTGCCGTTCACGATGGCGGACGCGACGACGCTGACCGAAGCGGGTTATGTCGGCGAAGACGTCGAAAACATCATCCTCAAGCTGCTTCAGGCTTCGGACTACAATGTCGAGAAGGCGCAGCGCGGAATCGTTTACATCGACGAGATCGATAAGATCAGCCGCAAGTCGGACAATCCGTCAATCACTCGCGACGTGTCTGGCGAGGGCGTGCAGCAGGCGCTGCTGAAGTTGATGGAAGGCACGACCGCGTCGGTGCCGCCGCAGGGCGGCCGCAAGCATCCGCAGCAGGAGTTCCTGCAGGTCGACACGACGAACATCCTCTTCATCTGCGGGGGTGCTTTCGCGGGCCTCGAGAAGATCATCGCTGACCGCCTGCAGGGCAAATCGATTGGCTTTGGCGCCCACGTCGCGGCTCCCGACGAGCGCAAGACAGGCGAGACGCTGAAGCATTGTGAGCCCGAAGATCTGCTCAAGTTCGGCCTCATTCCCGAATTCATCGGCCGCCTGCCCGTGATCGCGACACTAATGGACCTCGATGAAGAGGCGCTGGTTAAGATCCTGGTCGAGCCGAAGAACGCTCTCGTGAAGCAGTATGCCAAGCTCTTCGACATGGAGAGTGTCGAGCTAGAGTTCACGGATGACGCGCTTCACTCCGTCGCCAAGAAGGCGATCGAGAGGAAGACGGGTGCGCGTGGATTGCGATCGATCCTCGAAGGCATCCTCCTGGACACCATGTTCGACCTGCCGTCGATGGACGGTGTCGACGAGGTTCACGTCGACAAGGATGTGGTGGACGGCCGGAAAGAGCCGGTCCGTGTCTACGCCGCCAAGGACAAGGCTGGCGACGCCGCATAGGCGCTGCGGTTAAAGCAGTAGCGGAATGAGTGAAGGAACGTCGCGCACATAGCGCGCGTGTTCCTCGCCGAACTGCGCCCGCAGAAGCTTTTCTTCGTCGCGGATGCGGATGAACGTGCCTGCCATATAGAGCGGCATGGCGAAGAGTAGCTGCTGCCAGTGACCAAGTGCCGCGGCGATGCTCAGCACGTACAGGAGGAGAGCCAGATAGATCGGGTGGCGAACGATGGCAAAGGGGCCATTCCGCACCAGCTGGTGCCCGGTGCGCGTGCGCGCGATTAAGCTCCAGTTCTTCCCCATTGTCACGGCTGCGGACAGGAACAGGATGATCGCCGTGATACCCAGCAGCACGACGAGTATGGTGGAAGCCAGCGAGTAGGGAGCCCACCAAGGGAGAGAAGGCGCGGTGAAGCCGATGCCGGCAGCGACGAAGCCGAGCGTCTGCAGGGCTATCCCGATGGTAGAAGTCAGCCGCCTCGATTTCGCCGTGGGCCTGTCGACGTTCCGAAGAGCGATCCACAGAATGGCCGACAGAAAGACGGCGGAGATCGCCCAGAATGTGCTTAGCTGAACGAAGCTGATTGGGTGCGCCGCGAACATGGCGCGCGCCTTATCTCCGGTGTGTTATCATGTCAACACAGTGACTCAGAAGCCGTTTACTGCCGCCATCAGCTGGGAACCGTATCGCTCCATGAGATGCGCATCCCGGCCGTAGTGATCTTCCAGGAACTGAACGCCATCCGCCGTCGGCTGGACGGTCAAATAGGTCATGTACACCGGTATCGGTCTTGGCAGGTCGACCTCTTTCTCGATCTTGGGATTGTCGCCCGAAGGGATCGACCCGTTGAACAGGAACTTGGCCACGCGCTTATAGTCCTCCAGGCGGACACAGCCGTTGCTGACCCACAGCTCGTTCTTCGTGAAATGTTCTCTCTCCGGTGAATCATGGAGATAGATGCCGAAGTAATTGGGAAGCATGAACTTCATCGCGCCCATCGAATTGGCAGGACTGGGCAGGCGGCGAAGGCCTACGTCTTGCCGTCCATCGACCACCGCTTGCCAGTCGACGGTTTCCGGATCGAGGATCTTTGGGTTTGGGCCATAGTCCGACAGCACCTGATATTCTCGGTCCGTCAGATACTTGATGCCCTGAGTCACGATGCGCGGCCCGATCAAACTCCGGACGAGCTCCGGCGGCACGTTCCAATAAGGGTTCACGCTCGCATACTTGATGTAGGCGGCCATCATTGGCGTAGCGGTCTCCGCCTTGCCGACGACCACCTTCATCTCATCGACCTTCCGGTCGTTCTGCCACAGTGACAGTCGCGCACCGCCCGCATCGACGATCGCGTATTTGGATTGCTCACCAGGAGCGGGGAGGCGCTTCGCCCGTTCCATGTTGATCATGATCAGTTGTTCAAAATATTGAGCGCCGCGATTCAACGCGTTGATCGTGCCGGCGCCGGCGATTCCATCGGCCTTGATACCGTGGACGCCCTGGAATTCTTTGACACTCGCCGCGAGGGCCGCGTCGAACTTGTCACCGGGAGAAAGCCCGAGACGGGTCCGAAGAGCCGACACCCGCTCACCAGTCGAACCGACCTTCAACGCAGGTCCATCCGGGACCGGGTTTTGCGGAAGGTCACCCCAGCGCTGCCGATATTTTACCAACCCGCGGCGCAGGTCCGTGTAAATCGGGTTCACCGAAACGAAGAGGTCGACCGGCGCGCCCGTCCAAGAGTCGAACGAAATGTCGTGCAGGAGGCTCGAGTCTTGGACTGCGCGCGGAACGAGGTCCTGGTCGACGTAGATCATGTCCACGCCCTGCTCTATCGCCGGCGGCAGATCGATCGGCTCGAGCGCCGGGCCTTTGTTCGATCGCGCATTGGGCGATTGCCATGGCGCCGGTTGCTGCGCTGCAGGCGCGGGCTGCGCCATCCACGGCTCGGCGACGGCGGCAGCAGGAGGAGGAGGAGGAGGAACAGGTCCTGGAACGGGCCAGTTTGCCTGCGCGAAAGCTGCGGCAGGTAAGGTCAGCGCGCTGAGCGCGAGCAAGGATTGGCGCATGGTCACGGGCTCATATTAGCCCCGGAAACTGAACGGTTACAGAATCATCCGTTAAGTTCTGCCGCGATTCATTCACCTTCCAGCGGTAATGTGTCGCGTTCCGCCGTTCGAGCGCCGAGTTTTTCTGCCGCACGTTCGACTTCCTCATCCGTAGGAGCCGGCGGCAGCTC
>Ga0308173_10000059_pt1 | contig 36297 bp, 42 predicted proteins | sample PhyPR1_FD_203716 | JGI IMG/M metagenome (GOLD analysis project Ga0308173, IMG submission 203716) | Soil microbial communities from UC Gill Tract Community Farm, Albany, California, United States - DLSLS.P.R1 | ecosystem: Environmental > Terrestrial > Soil > Agricultural land | place: USA... | reverse complement strand
ACGATGTTCTGCGGCGTCCGCGGTTTCAGCCAGACCGTATAGATGATCACGTAGAAGAGGATCGACCCGGCCAATAGCGCGGCAGAAAGCCAATTCGCAGCAAGCCCCATCAGAAGCACTGAGAAAAAGCTCAGACCCACGCCGAAGTGAAGCGCCGACTGCCGCTCCATGCGGCCTGCGGGAAGGGGCCGCTTGGCAGTCCGGCGCATCTTCGCGTCGATGTCTGCCTCGTACCACTGGTTAAGCGCACCGCAGGCGCCGGCGCCGAGCGCGATGCACAGTATCGCGGTGAAGCCGAGCACCAACGGCGGCAACTCCGGCGCAGCGAGCATGCCCGCCAGCCCGGTGAACACGACGAGGCTCATCACGCGCGGCTTGGTCAGCGCGAGGAAGTCGCGCCAATCGGCCGGCAGCGCGGCTGAATTCGTCATCTCCAGAGCGGGCATGGGCAGGCCTATAAGAGCTTGGCCCCGAGAGGAAAAGGGCTGGGTGGCAGTGTTCATGCGGCCTTTGCTATGCCGTTCCGCATGACGCTCCGATTCCTCGCCGCCGCGCTGCTCGCGGTCTGCTCGACTCCACTGCTCGGGCAGGCCGCTGCCCCCCTGACGCCGGGAGATCTGACTGGGTCGCCCGTTGCGACTGCCGACATGGTTCCGGTCGCCATTGACACCAGCCTTGGTCGGATCGTGATAGCCGTCGATCGCCTACATGCGCCTGTGACGAGCGCCAATTTCCTCCACTACGTCGACACGCACCGGCTCGACGGCGAGACCATCTACCGGTCCATGCACACGGGCGGCGGAGGGCTCATCCAGGGTGGCGTGCGGAGCGACACGCGCAAGCTGTTCCCGCCGATCCCGGACGAGACGACTGCCAAGACGGGACTGAAGAATGCCGCAGGCGCCATCTCCATGGCGCGCCTTGAGCCAGGCAGTGGCCGTGCGGACTTTTTCATTCTGTTGAGCGACATGCCGGGGTTCGATGCGGGCGCCAATCCGGCGGATCCCGACGGCTACGCCGTTTTCGGCCGCGTCGTGGAAGGCATGGATGTCGTTCAGAAGATTTTCGAAGCGCCTACCGATCCCAACAAAGGCGACGGAGTCATGAAGGGGCAGTACCTCGATCCTCCGGTAAAGATCCTACGCGCTGCGCGGCTCCAAGGGCGCAAGTGATCTGCGCCGGCGCAGGAGCATCGGCTAGTTAGAGCACCTGTGGCGAAGGTGCCGCGACGGTCTCCTTCTCGTCATTGATACCGACACGTTTCTTTGCGTCGCGAACGAGCTTCTGAAAGCGAGGGTCTTCGCGTAGCGAATCGAAGTCCGGGTCCGTGTCGGCGATCCGAACCTGGAATTCGCCCGCTAGTGGAAGCGTGCTCTGGAGCATCTTGAGCGCACCGTCCTTGTCGCCAAGATGTCCGGCGAGAACGCAGGCGAAATTGTACCGCATGTTCAGATTGTCAGGGTCGATGAGGAGAGCGCGGTCGATCCACTCACGCGTTTTTTCTTCCTCCCCGAGGAGGGCGTAGCCGCCGGCCAGGATACCCAGCGCCGCGCCGTTGCTTGGGTCCTGCTGCACCGCCCGCTGCGCCTCGGAAACCATCATCTTCGCGCAATTTTGCAATTTCACGGTTTCGCCCAACGACTGATAGCAGGTCGAAAGCATCGCCCAGGCGTGAAAGTCGGTCTCCATCAGCTCGACGGCCTTTTCATAATGGCGCATCGCCGAGGGCACGTCACGCCGCATCAGGAAGAAGCGACCGGCCTCTTTGTTTACTTGCCACGATTCTGGCCCGAGGCGGATCGCGGTCTCTATTTCAGCTGCGGCTCCTTCGGCGTTCCCGCGCTGCTGCAGCCTCTTCGCCAGAGGTAAACGTGCTTCGGAGATTGTCGGATCGATGGCGAGTGCGGTGTGCGCGGCAACAAAGCCGTCGTCGACTTCCTGCCCGAACCCATAGCGCAAGCTTGATTGCGCGATGGCGAGCAACGCCCAGGCGTCCGCGTAATACGGATCGATCTCAACGGCTTTGCCGCAGATTCGCATCACGCGTTCTTCGCGACGGACGTCGCCGTGATTGCCGGTCACCCAATATTGCCGCGCGAGCAGGAACAGATTGTAGGCTTCGACGCTGTTGGTGCCTCGCTTCTCGATGGCCTTCTTCTCTTCCGGCAGCAGCTTCAGCTTGAGCGCCCGAACGATCGCCTTCGAGATCTCATCTTGGATCGTGAAGATGTCGGTTAGGTCGCGGTCGAAGCGATCTGCCCACACATGACCGCCCGTTCGTCCGTCGATCAGCTGGGCGGTGATGCGCACCTGGTTGCCCGCTTTGCGCACGCTGCCTTCGAGCACGTGGGTGACGCCGAGTTTCTTCGCGACCTCGCAGACGTTCACCGATTGCCCTTTGAAGGTGAAAGCGGTGTTGCGCGCGATCACCTCCAGCGCTGAGACCTTCGATAAATCGGTCGTGATGTCCTCGCTGATGCCGTCGCTGAAATATTCCTGCTCGATGTCGCCACTCATGTTCTGGAACGGCAGCACGCAAATCGAGACATCTCGTGACGACTGACGGACGACGCTGTCGGGATCGGATTTCGGCGGACCGGTGAGCGCGCTAACTCCCGCCACCAGCTTGCGCCAGCCTGCGTCAGTCGTTTGCCCGTCCCAGTTTTCGAGACTGGCGCACTGAATCTGATTGAACGGCATCGGCGGCAGAGTGCCATCGAGGGTCGCTTGGATCAGCGTCACTGATGCACGCGCACTATCCGCCTCGGCCCGTACCCAGTGCGATTTGGCCGCTTCGGCCGACCACAACACGACCACCGCCGCTGCGCCTTTGATACGTTCCTCGATCACCTCCGCGTACGGCATGTGCGCGGGGAGTTCATCATCGCGCCAGACTTCATGGCCCGCATCGCGCAGTCGGTCGGCGACTAGGCTTGCGAGCGTCTCATCGCTTCGCGCGTAGGAGATGAAAATATGCGACAAGCCGCGCCTTGCCCCTAAGGCCCCCTCGTCACTCGGCCGTCGTTGGATCGATCATGGTCCGGACCTGCGAGACCTTGTTGACAGGGAACCCGCCGCGCTGCGCATGTTCGCGGATGATCTCCTCGCTCGCCGCGCGATAGATGCAGTAGAGCTTATTGTCCGTCACGTAGGAGTGGACCCACTGGATTTGCGGCCCGAGATCGCGCAGCACCGAACAAGATGTCTGCGAAGCCAGCTTGAGGTCCTCAGCGGCGAGTGAACCCGCCCCCGGCATTTCTCTTTCGATGACGAATTGCGGCACTTAACCCCTCCATCTTTCCCCGGGATGGAGGGAGTCGCATACCACCCTCGCGACGAAATGTCCGCTATCTGGCTTTCATTCTTGTGACGCGACGAAAAAGCCCCGCCTCGCCTGAGCGAGACGGGGCCCATTTTCCTGCCCAAGGGCAGCTTAATCGATCCGCGGCAGCGTCGAGAATTGGTGGAACGGCGGCGGACTGGACAGCGTCCACTCCAGCGTCGTTGCGCCCTCGCCCCACGGATTGTCAGGCGCCTTCTTGCCGGCAACGAGCGACCAAAAGATGTTCACGAAAAAGATGGCAACGCCCGCGACCGTAATCATGTAGCCAATCGTCGCGACCTTGTTCCACTCGGCAAACGCCGGCGTGTAGTCGGGGATGCGGCGTGGCATGCCGTCCAAGCCGAGGAAGTGCATCGGGAAGAAGACCACGTTCACCCCGATGAACATCACGAAGAAGTGCAGCTTGCCGAGCAGCTCATTGTACATGCGGCCGCTCATCTTCGGAAACCAGTAGTAGAATCCGCCGAAGATCGCGAACACCGCGCCCAGGCTGAGCACGTAGTGGAAGTGCGCAACAACGTAATAGGTGTCGTGCATGTAGTTATCGACGCCGCCGTTCGCGAGCACGACACCGGTGACGCCGCCGACGGTGAACAGGAAGATGAAGCCTATCGCCCATAGCATCGGAGTCTCGAACGTCAGCGAGCCTCCCCACATCGTCGCGATCCAGCTGAAGATCTTCACGCCGGTCGGGACCGCAATGATCATCGTCGCGGCGGTGAAGTACATCTTCTCGTCGACGCTCATGCCTGTGGTGAACATGTGGTGCGCCCAGACAACGAAGCCGATAACGCCGATCGAAACCATCGCGTAGGCCATGCCGAGGTAGCCGAAGACGGGCTTGCGGCTGAAGGTCGCGACGATCTGGCTGACCATGCCGAAGCCGGGCAGGATCATGATGTAGACTTCCGGGTGGCCGAAGAACCAGAACAGGTGCTGGTAGAGCACGACGTTGCCGCCGCCCGACGCGTCGAAGAAGGTCGTGCCGAAGTTGCGGTCCGTCAGCAGCATGGTGATCGCGCCGGCAAGAACCGGAAGCGCGAGCAGAAGCAGGAATACTGTGACCAGGATGGACCATACGAACAGCGGCATTTTGTGCAGGGTCATGCCTGGAGCGCGCATGTTGAAGATGGTTGTGATGAAGTTGATCGCGCCGAGGATCGAACTAGCGCCCGCGAGGTGCAGGGAGAAGATCGCCATGTCCACTGCCGGACCCGCCGACCCGGACGTGGATAGAGGCGCGTAGACGGTCCAGCCGGTGCCGGCGCCGAGACCGGTTCCGCCGGACACGAACGTCGATCCGAGCAGCAGCAGGAATGCCGGCACCAGTAACCAGAAGCTAATGTTGTTCATGCGCGGGAAGGCCATGTCCGGCGCCCCGATCATCAGCGGGACGAACCAGTTGCCGAAGCCGCCGATCATCGCCGGCATGACCATGAAGAAGACCATGATCAGACCGTGCGCGGTGATAAGGACGTTCCAGTGGTGAGCCCATTCGTCGAAGTTCGCCGTGCCGGCGCCGATCGGCCAGGCACGGTTGAGCACCTGGATGCCCGGCTCCATCAGTTCCCAGCGCATGATGCCGGAAATGCCGCCGCCGATGATGCCCGCGACAATCGCGAAGATCAGGTATAGCGTGCCGATGTCCTTGTGATTGGTGGACATGAACCAGCGGACGAAGAAGCCGGGCTTGTGGTCCGCATCGTGATGCGCGTCATGCGCTTCGTGCGGCCTCAGGTGGAGCGAGTCAGCGGTTGTGCTCATGGGTCTACGGGTCCGATCGGCTTACTGGTTCGTACGGTTGGCGACGTCAGGCGTCTGGGGTGCGGGGGCAGGGTTTGGCTGAGCTGTGCCGGGCGTGGCCGGAGCGGGCGTTGCATTGCCGGCGGCATTTGGTGTCGTCGACACCGGGCCGGCCGCCGGAGCTGCCACAGCACCCGGCATGTGGCCGCCGTTCTGTCCAACCCACTGCGCAAATTGCGCTGGGGAGGCCACTTCGATGGCGATGGGCATGAAACCGTGACGCGCGCCGCAAAGCTCAGAGCACTGGCCGAAATACACGCCCGGGCGATCGACCTTGGCCCAAGTCTCGTGGAGCTGGCCCGGGTTGGCGTCCTGCTTGATCCAAAAGGCCGGCATGGCGAAGCTGTGGATCACGTCGTCGGCAGTGACGATGAACTTCACCACCTTACCCTGCGGAATGACGAGGCGGTTGTCGACGGCGAGCAGCGGCGGACCGTCATTGTCGGTGCGGGCACGCTGGTTCGCCTGACGCGTCGGGTCGTTGGCTTCCTTCAGCATGTAGCTGTCGAACGAGACGCCATAGTCGGGAAGCTCGTACGACCAATACCATTGGTGGCCGGTCACCTTCACCGTCACGTCAGCCGGAGGCGGCGTGTACTGGTGCCGGAGCAGGCGGATGGACGGGATTGCGATGCCGACCAGGATTAGGACCGGCACCAGCGTCCAGATCACCTCGATCAAAGTATTGTGCGAATTGCGCGACGGCGTCGGATTGGCCCCCCGACGATAGCGAACGATGGTCCACACAAGCAACGCGAGAACGATGATGCTGATGATTGCACAGAGCGGGAGCAGCCAGTTGTTATGGAAGGCCGATGCTTCCTCGCCGATCGGCGTTACTTGCATCTGGATGCCCTTACGGCCGTCCGGCTCGCCGACGCCCGGCGTCGGAATCGCATGGCCGACGGTGCCCGGAACGATCGCCGGCTGCGCTACGTCGGGCTTGCCGGGGTTCTGTGCGGTCCCCGCTGGAGGAGTTGCGGTCGGAGCAGCAGCGCCACTCTGAGCAGGGGCAGGCGAACTTGCCGGCGCTTGCGCGGCTGCCGGTGTCAGCCCGGCCGCGGCCAGGGCAATCGCCCATCCAATCAATCTCATCTTCACCCCGGTTGGCATGCGTTGGGACAAAGGACGCGGCTGCGCCCTCCTGAATTTGAGCGCTCTATAGGCGCGGCTTTCAGGAGCCTCAAGCGGCACTTGGAACGGCGGGGGAAGCAGCCTAATGGCGGGCCGCGTGATGATGAGTGACGACCAGATCCTGGACGAGTTCCGCGCCGCCGACGCGCTGCTCGAAGGCCATTTCGTCCTTTCTTCAGGATTGCGCAGTCCGCGTTACCTGCAGTGCGCTCGAGTGCTCATGGACCCCGCTCGCGCCGAGCGGCTCGCGCGAGCGCTCGCGGCTAAACTGCCGCCCACCGTCAGGGATCAAATCGATGCCGTGGTGTCGCCGGCGATGGGCGGCGTGATCATCGGCCATGAGATGGGGCGCGCGCTGCGCAAACCCGCGATGTTCGTCGAGCGGCCGCAAGGCGTGTTTGAACTGCGCCGCGGATTCCGCGTGGAACCCGGTGAGCGCGTCCTCATGGTCGAGGACGTCGTGACCACCGGACTGTCATCGCGCGAAGCCATAGCGGCGATCGAAGCAGCGGGCGGCAAGGTCATCCGCGCGGCATCGCTGGTCGATCGGTCAGGTGGGAAAGCGGATCTTGGAGTGCCTTATACCTCCCTCATTCGCATCGACGTTCCGACCTACGCGCCGGACGCGGTCCCTCCCGAACTCGCGGCGATCCCCGCCGTGAAGCCGGGGAGTCGTGCCGCCGCGTGACGGGTAAGCTGCGCCTTGGCGTCAACATCGATCACGTCGCGACCATCCGAAACGCGCGTGGCGGCGATCATCCGGACCCGGTTCGCGCGGCAATCATGGCTGCACAAGCGGGCGCTGACGGAATCACTGCCCATCTCCGCGAAGACCGCCGGCACATCACCGATAACGACATCGATCGGCTGATGGCCGAGATCGATTTGCCGTTAAATTTGGAAATGGCGGCGACTGAGGAGATGCTGGAAATTGCTATGCGCCATCGCCCCCATGCTGCTTGCATCGTTCCTGAGAGGCGAGAAGAGCGGACGACCGAAGGTGGTCTCGATGCTGCCGGCCAGCACAATCATCTTACTTATTTCGTCGATAAGCTCGGAGGCGCTGGTATTCGGGTCAGCCTGTTCATCGAGCCAGCCGAGCGGCAGATCGAAGCTGCGTTGCGCCTCGGGGCTCCGGTCGTCGAGTTTCACACTGGCCGCTACGCCCATACGAAAGCCGAGAAGCGTACGACCGAGTTGAACCGCCTCAGTGACAGTGCCGCCCTCGCGAAGAAGAACGGCATTGAGCCGCACGCCGGTCACGGTCTTACCTTCGACAATGTCGTGCCGGTCGCCGCCATTCCGCAAATCGCGGAACTCAACATCGGGCATTTCCTGATCGGAGAAGCGATCTTCACAGGGCTCGACGCCAGCGTGCGCCAAATGCGCGACTTAATGGAGAGCGCCCGGTGAGGCGGTCCCAGCGCCAGGGGAATCGGTATCTGGCAGGTCTCGTCATCTTTTTTGCGCTGCTCTTCTTCGTGGTAGGCACGCTGGGTCCGGCGCACCGGTCGCCTTACTATCTCGTGATTGTCCCGGTGCCTGCGCTGATCGCCATATTCCTCGGCCGCCGCGCCTGGTTTTCGGAGGAAAAGTCGACCCTTTATTCCGCCGCGGCGATGGCGCTGTTGCTGCTCGTGCTCGCTTTCTCGCATATTTTGCCGCGGTCGACCGGATGATTGTCGGTCTCGGATCCGACTTGTGCAACATCGAGCGCATTCAAAACTCGCTCGACCGGTTTGGTGAGCGCTTCCTCAACCGCGTCTTCACCGAAACAGAACGGCGGAAGGCCTCGTCCCGTCCGCATACGACTGCCGGAACGCTCGCGAAGCGGTTCGCCGCGAAGGAAGCATTCTCGAAAGCCGTCGGAACGGGCTTCAGGCGCGGCGTGTTCATGAAGGACATTGGCGTCGTTAATCTTCCGTCTGGCGCGCCTACGTTACAGGTGACCGGTGGCGCGAAAGCACAGCTTGACGCCCTTGCGCCGGAAGGCCACGCCATCGACATTCATCTGACGATGACCGACGATCACCCTTGGGCGCAGGCATTTGTGATCCTGACCGCCCGCAAATTGGAGTGCTGATTGAGCGACACCGTTCCCGAGGCGGGCGTTGAAGAACCCGCAACGCCTGCCGCCGAAAAGAAGAAGGAAGGTTCCGCCCTTTGGCGTGAGATCCGGGGGCTGTTGTGGGTGCTGCTGGCGGTGCTCGCCTTCCACAGCCTGGTCGCGAAGCCTTTCTACATTCCCTCCGAATCAATGATGCCAGGACTGCTCACCGGCGATCGGCTGGTAGTCACCAAATATCCCTATGGCTGGTCATGGGTGTCGCCCAGTTTCCACGTCATACCGCCCATGGAGGGCCGTCTGTTTGGTCGCCTGCCCGAGCGAGGCGACATCGTGATCGTGACGCCGCCGGGCACCCGCACCGACTACATCAAGCGGGTAATTGGACTGCCCGGCGACACGATCCGGATGGTCGACGGACAGCTTTACATCAACGGCGAGGCAGTGAAGCGTGGGCCCCTGCAGGCCCAGTTGATTCCGGTCGACGTCAATTCGCCGTGCGGCTCGCCGACCGACCCGGCGCTTTCGGACCATGCGACACGAGGACCTGACGGTAAGATGTATTGCCGCGTGCCGGTTGTGCGGGAAACGCTGCCGAATGGCCGGACGTACGCGACCGTGGATCTCGGCCAGTCGCCCGAGGACAACTTCGGTCCGGTCACCGTGCCGGCCGACCATGTCTGGCTAATGGGAGACAACCGCGACGATTCGGCGGACAGCCGCGTGCCAGAATGGCAGGGCGGACTTGGTGGTCCTGTCCCCTGGGAGAATATCGGCGGCCGCGCCGAATTCATCACCTTCTCGCTCGACGGGTCGACGCAGTGGTACAATCCGCTGAGCTGGTTCCATTCCTTGCGCCCGGGCCGCGCCGGAACGTCGCTTCGTAACAGCTGATGGGTAGTCGCCCGCCGACCACCGAGCCTCACGTCGAGCGGCCCGGTCCGGCGGAGTTCCGCGACCCTTTGATCCGTCGCGAGATGGCGAAGGCGGCTGTGTGGTTCGGCATGGCGCTGGCAATCGCCGGCGCGATCTTTCTCGCGCAGCCGCTTCTGCTGATCGTCGGCGGCGCGATCTTTGCCGTGTTCCTCGACGGCGGCATTCGCCTGCTCGGTCGCTGGCTACCCATTCCGCGAGGGTGGCGGCTGCTCCTTGTGCTTGTGCTCGGCTTCGGCTTCCTCGGATGGGTCGGCTACTTTGCAGGCACGACGATCGCCGCCCAGTTCGAAGCGCTGCGGGTGGTCGTCACCGTTCAGTTCGACCGCCTGATGAACTTCGCTTCCGCGCTCGGTCTCATCCCGAAAGGTGATTCAGCGAACCTTGGATCTCAGTTCATGGGTTCGGTCGGGCGACTGACGAGCGCCGTCGGTACGGCAATTGGTGCGGTGACCAGTGCTATCGCCATGATCGTGATCGGCGTCTTCCTTGCTGCCGAGCCGCGGCTCTACGATCGCGCGGTCGCATGGATGTTGCCGCTCCGTCACCGCGGCGGCTTCTACCGTGTCGCCGCCCACGTTGGGTCCACGCTGCGTCGCCTCCTCTTCGGTCGCCTGGTCGGCATGGTATTCGAAGGCGTTTTCACCTGGATAATGCTGGCGATTGGAGGCGTGCCTATGGCCGGCCTGCTTGGCCTTGTCACAGGCGTGCTCGCCTTCATCCCCAACATCGGCGCAATCACTTCGGGCATACTGATGGTCGCCGTGGGCTTCAGCGCCGGACCGCATCAGGGCGTCTACGCAATTTTCGTCTACTTCTTCGTCCAGAACATCGACGGCTATCTCGTGGTCCCATACATCGCCCGTCGCACGGTCGATCTCGCACCAGCCATGGTGCTCGCGTTCCAGCTGCTGATGGGTGCCCTCTTCGGCCTCGTCGGAATTCTGTTCGCCGATCCCATCCTGGCAACGCTGAAGGTCGTGCTGGTCGATCTCAGCCATCGTCAGGCCGAGAAGGAAGGAGAGCCGCCGCAGGTGGTTGCGGCCGGCTAGCCTGCTATTGCTGGCGAGCTCGCATGTAGCCCATCATTGCGGCACCGCCGCGCGCGACTTTTGCCACCTGGACTTCGAAGGTCAGGTTGCTGTTGGGCGGGAATCCGGGAGGAACTGGGCCGGTGCCGAACGCCAGGCGCTGCGGCATCGTGAACTTGTAGTGTCCACCTTCCTGCATCTTCGCCATCGCCTCGGCAAAGCCAGGGAACACGGCGCCCATCGTGAACGGTTGCGGACCGCCCTGCTTGGCGCTCGAGTCAAATACGGTGCCGTCATCGAGCGTCCCGATATATTCGATCATGGCCGCATCGTTCGGACCGATCGGCTCACCGGTGCCCGCCTTGAGTGTCCGGAATTGAAGGCCGCTTGCGCTCACCTCGGGACGGAGAAACCCCGCGCCGTGCCATGCTAATCCGATGGCAGCCGCGATGATGATCAGGAATCCGAGCCACAGCGCGAGTGTCCGGCCGGTTCTCGCAGGTCGGTGAGCGGCTTCGGCGACGGACACGTGTTGTGCGTCTAAGGCTTAGCGGGAGCCTTCGCGCTCGGCGCGCTTGCGCTCGAGCTTGCGGGCGCGACGAATCGCAGCGGCACGCTCGCGGGCGCGCTTTTCCGACGGCTTCTCGTAATGACGGCGCAGCTTCATCTCGCGGTAGACGCCCTCGCGCTGCAGCTTCTTCTTGAGCGCGCGCAGCGCCTGCTCGACATTATTGTCGCGAACGATGATCTGCATAAATTCCCGTCACTCTCCTTAGAATATCCTGGCTTCACGGGCGCCCACGTGGCAGCAACACTGAAGCGGCCTCCAGAGGCATGCCTCGGCGACGCGGCGCGCTTTAGCAGCGCCTCGCCCTCTGTTCAACCCGTCGGCAAAGCGTGATCCCATGCGACGAACCGTTAAGTCCGGACGGTGGAACGGGAAACATGAACATATGGGTTATCCCCCATTAACCCATTGAATGATACAAGGGTCCTTCGTTTCGGGAGGGTATGAGTGACGTTGAATCGGCGGGAAATGTTGCGTCTGGGGGCCATGGGGGCAGCCGGTGCGATCCTTTCTTCATCAGCAAGTTCGAATGTTCTGCCGTCGCTGGTAATGCCGACGCAGCCGATCGTTGGTGGTCCGAACCCGCTTACAACACCTCCTCAGCAGCCGGTCGCTCCGACTGCTCCGGCTGGCATCGATCCGCAGATCTTCGCGAAGGCGAAGGCAGCGCTCGACCAGCACAAGATTTGGCCGCGCGACACGATCGGCATCGCCGATTTCTCCAAGCCGTCCAGCGAACCGCGCTTCTTTGTGGTCGACCTGATGAGCGGCTCGGTCGAATCGCACCGCGTCGCGCATGGCCGCGGCTCCGATCCCGATCATAGCGGGTTCGTCGAGCGCTTCTCCAACGACTTCGGCTCCTATGCGACCTCCAACGGCGCTTATGTGACCGGCGATTATTACGACGGTAAATATGGCGTCTCGATGAAGGTCCGCGGCCTTGATTGGTCCAACTACAATGCGGAGCCGCGGGCGATCGTCATCCACAACGCCTGGTATGCCGAGGATGACATGATCCCGATTCACGGGAAGCTCGGTCGCTCGGAAGGCTGTTTCGCGATGTCGCGCAAGAGCCAGTATGACGTGATGCGCCGGCTTGCCGGCGGCCGGATGATCTACGCCGACAAGCTGGCGTAGTCCTCAGCCATAGCCAAAAAAGGAAGAGCCCGGCCCTGACGCCGGGCTATCGCTTTGTCCTGATCTGCTGTTGGCGGCCTGAGCCAGCGGGGTCGCGGCCGCTGCCGGTAACCACTCTGCAAGCACTCCAAGCTATTTTGCCTAGAGGCCTTTAGACCTCGGCTAATTGGAGCTCGATGCATGTCGGATGTTCTCGTTTTCGAACGCGCTACGCCATCTTTCGCGGCGGGACTGGCGAAGCGTGGGCATCACATCGTCTACCGCGCGAATGAATCTAATCACTGTCCCGGCTGCGGCCGGTCGCAATGGTATATCGGTCGGGTGAGTGCGGAATGCGGCTTCTGCGGGACGGCGGTTCCGCTTGCCGAGACGTATCGCCAGGAAGCGGTCGTTCCGACCCCGCGTTCCCGTACCGCTCCGGGGACGGCAGATCAGCGCCGCTTCCCGAGGATGTCATCGAAGGGTCGCAAGCTGAAGCTGCTTGTCGACGGCTCGCCGACGAGCTTCGCCATCCACAACATTTCCGAAGGCGGACTGATGGGCGACCAAGTCGCCGAATTGACTCCGGGCGCGAAAGTCCACGTCCGCTTCGAAGGCGGGATCCTTGTGCCCGCGGTGGTAAGATGGGCTGAAGACGGACTCGTTGGCCTCGCCTTCATCGACCCCGTCATTCTTGACCGGTCAGCCGAACCTCGGAACTGAAGCCGAAGTAGCGCGTCAGCGCGTGGCGACCTTGTCAGCGGGTTTCGCCTTCGGCTTGGCAACAGGGTCGGCGACCTGATCCTCCGGCTTCACCTTGGGTGGAGCAAGTGATGCGCCCCCATCCTTCATCTGAAGGGCTGCCATCGCTTTTGAATCGCGACCGTACAGGTCCTTGTAGTCGACGATCTTGCCGTCAACGAGCGCAGCCGAGCTGAAGTAGACGATGTAGACCGGCAGCGGCTTCACAAAATTGGCCTGAACGCTCTTCTTGCTATCGAGCGTCGCCTGGATCTTATCCGGCGTCCACTCGCCGCCGTCATCCCCAAGCAATTCAGTGGCGAGATCGAGTATGTGCTGCGTGCGGACACAGCCGTGGCTGAGGGCGCGCGTCGAGTCATTGAAACGGCTGCGCGCGTTGGTGTCGTGCAGGTAGATCGCTTTCGAGTTCGGCATAACGAACTTGATCTGGCCGAGCGCATTCGTCGGCCCCGGCGGCTGCCGCCAGCGCTGGACCTTTCCATCCGCCCCTTTGACCGCGACGAAGCCCTTCTTTCCTGCTGCCTCGTGCTCAATGCTCTTCGGAACTTCCCACCATGGGTTGAGGATGACCCCGACGGCGGTCGCATTCAACTGCGGCGTCGGAGTCGAAAGCTTGCCGGCGATCGCGCGCTGCTTCCAGCGGTTCACACCATTCTCGACCAGCGTCGCGTGGAACCCGGGGACATTCACAATGATATATTTCGACCCGAGGTCCCGCGGCAGCCAGCGCCACCGGTCCATGTTCAGGCGTATGCGGTTGAGCTTCGCCGTCTCCGTCGTCGGAGTCGCCTCGAGCGCCGCCTTCAGCGCCGCATATTGCGGGTGCGTCGGCAGCAGCCCGTCCAGCGCTGCGCGAACGTTGTGCTGAGCGAGTGCCGAGCGAAGCAGGGCATCCTGCTTCTGCGCATCGAGGTCCTTGTCGGCCACCCACCAGTCGATCCGGCCGGGCTTCTTCACATGCCCGAGCGCGAGGTCCGAGGAGAGGCGATTGAATCGATCCGTCGCGATCGGCGAGACCATCGCCGGATTGCCCGTCTGGATCGCGGCCTCGAGTTCCGAAGGCTCGTAATCGGCCGGATTCAGGCCCTCCTTGCCGACCTGCTGGATGTAATGGAGCAGGTCCTGCGCGCTGACGATGTCCCAGACCGCCGGTGCAAGCGGCGGGGGCGGCGGAGGAGGGGCAGCCTGTGCCGGCTGAGCGGCGTAATCCGGATTGCCCGGCACCGGCGCATCTGGCCCGGGCTGGGCAGCGGAGGGCTGGGCTTCCACCGGCATTGTAACGGGCGGCTTCACCGGCGGGGTGACGGGCTTCACCTGAGTCGCAAGACCCGTCCGGACCTGTGCGCCAACTGGCCCAGCCGCGACAGCTGCGGCTCCTATGGACAGCATTAGCAACATTGCACGCCTTGCCCTCGGCAGCTTCAACCCGTTCATTTTAAACGAATACTCCCACCCGATGCAGGTTCACATACACGCGATGCGCGGAGCCCGCCAGTGTCGGATCGCCACAGTGGCGACCCGCTCTCAAGCGCCTCTTCTCGCAAACGAATCCTTAAGCGACGCTGGATATGGTCGGTTTGCCTTTTGCGTGGGGAGGCATGCGTAGCGTGGCATCAAGTTTCATTCTCGAGGGGGCAATGATCCCCCGCAACGAACACCGTCGTATCGACGAGCGGAATGAGCCGCGAGCGCCGGCGTCGTCCGGCACGGGCGTCCTCGAGTTCCGCGGCCGCAAGCATGTAGTGCAGCTCATCAACGTCTCGAAGTCGGGGGCGATGGTGATTTTCGCTCACACTCCCAACATAGGTGAACGTCTACCCCTTCAACTCCTTGACCACGGCTTTGTGCAGGCACAAGTGCGGTGGGTGAGAAATGGCCGCATCGGCCTGTCGTTCGCCCCGTCGCGGGAGTAAATACGCAGTGGACATGAGTCACGGCATGATCAGGGCGCGCATTGCCGAGGACCCGATCGATCGGCGCCATGGTGCGCGCCTGCCTGTCGAGCTCGAGGTCAAGATGCGTGAGCTCGGCGCGAGCGGCGTCGAAGCAAAGGTCATCAATATTTCCGAGCACGGGTTTATGGCCGCTTCGAACGCCGAGTTCGAAGTCGGTTCTCGCGTTTGGCTCATCCTTCCCGGCCGTGAACGCGCCAACGCTGTGGTGAAATGGACCGCGGGCGACAAGCTGGGCGCCGAATTCGCCGAACCAATCTCCATCGAAGGGCTCGTTCGCTCCAACGGCTAATCGGCGACAGCGCTCGCTTCATCTTTTCCTTCCACTCTGAAAACAGCAGCACGGGCGACAGTTGTTGCAACCGGCTCGTGTCTCGGTCGTTGGCGTCGCGGAAGGAAGGAAGTTCTAATGCCGACCACAACGAGCGAGGTCCGCAATCTGCAGGACCGGGGCTACCACGTTGTTTATCGTGAACATGAGGTCAATCACTGCCCAGGTTGCGGCAGGACGCATTGGCTGATTGGCCGTATGTCGGCCGAGTGCGCCTTCTGCGCGACAGCCCTCCCACTCGCCGAAGCGAGCATGCGTTCGCATCACGCCCCGGTGATTATCCACCACAAAAACCGCGAAGGCCACGCCTGGGCGGCGTAGTCGGCTGGCGCGCCTCTAACTCGCCTTCTTCCGCACCGGCACCTGCACGTTGCACAGGTCCACACCCCCAAGGGGCTGGATGTAGAACTGGTCGTGCCGATTGGCTCTGAGGTGAAGATAGGATGCAAAGGTCGGGCTCTGCGTATCCATATATTCGTAGACTGGCCGCTCTGATGCGGGAATCTCGCTCGCCACCTGGATCCGCGTAATCGGCACGTATTGGCTCTTGTCCTTGTAGAAGCCGAGCGCCTCAGTCCCGCGCGGTAACGAACTCAGCTTGTCTATCCCGTCGATCACGCGGCCGACAACGGTGATATTCCGATCAAGTTGGCGCGTCGCGTGGCCAATGACTGCGTAGAGCTCGCCACCCGTGCCGGTATCTGGGGAGAGGTCGCGTCCGACACCGACACTGCCGTAGCAATGAACGGCGTCAGCCCATCCGGCTTTCGGACTATAGGTCACCGGCCATCCACTCGCGAACCCCGCGGCCGGCGCGTAAGGATCCGGAGAACCGAGCGGTTTGATCGACAGTCCCTTCAACGGCCGCACATATTCCGCGGGCGGCTTGGCCATTACCGCCTTGGGCCACGGCTTTTCGCTGTCGTTGTTCCCCCATTGCGCGACATAATTGTCCTGAACGCGATAGACGGTCGCGCCTTGCCAATATTTCGCGCGGGCAAGAGCCCTGATGTTGGCGACATGCACGGGCGCGAATTCCGGCGCCAGTTGCACGATCACATGGCCACCGTTGGCAAGGTCCATCACCACGAGGTCGTCGGGAGAGATGGTCTTCCATGCGCTCGCCGGCGATCCGTTCACGATGTCGGTTGGCGTCAGTAGCTTCTGTGGCTCCGCAGCTCCGGTGCTGATCCCTGCGGCCGCAATCAACAACAATGAACGCATCGTCTCTCCCCCTCAGTTAGGGTGGTCTAGTCGAGCATTCGCGTCACGGCTATCGCTCAGGCATGTACACCGCCACCCTCATGCTCCTCGGCTCCGGCGAGCTTGGCCGCGAATTCGCGATCGCCGCCAAGCGCCTCGGTTGCCGAATGATAGCGTGTGACCGCTATGACAATGCGCCTGCGATGCAGGTTTCCGACGAGGCGGAGGTGTTCTCGATGCTCGACGGCGCGGCACTGCGAGCAGCGGTGGAAAAGCATCGGCCCGACGTCATCGTTCCCGAGATCGAGGCGATCGACACGGCCACGCTCGCAGAGCTTGAAAAGGAAGGCTGGAAGGTCGCGCCTTCGGCGAAGGCCGTGCAGCTAACGATGAATCGCGACGGCATCCGCGAGTTCGCGTCCCGCGAACTCGGACTTCTCACCTCAAACTACCGCTTTGCCGAGAGCCGGGACCAAGCGATCACCGCCGCGCAGGAAGTCGGCGTTCCGTGCATCCTGAAGCCCGTGATGTCGAGCTCGGGCAAGGGCCAGACGACGGCCAAGAAGCTCGAGGAAGTGGGTCCGGCATATGACTATGCCGTCGAAAACATGCGCGGCGACCGCCCGCGCGTGATCGTCGAGGAATTCATCAAGTTTGACAGCGAGATCACCCTTCTCACCGTTGCCACGAAGGACGGCGTTCTCTTCTGCCCGCCGGTTGGTCACCGCCAGGAGGCCGGCGACTTTCGTGAGAGCTGGATGCCGGCAGGGATCCCCCTCGAGGCGCTCCAGTCTGCTCGTTTCCAGGCGCGCAAGGTGGTCGAGGCGCTCGGTGGCTTCGGAATTTTCGGCGTTGAATTCTTCGTCCGGGGTGATCAGGCGATCTTCTCTGAGCTTTCGCCGCGTCCGCACGACACCGGGATGGTAACACTGATCAGCCAGTTCCCGAACCAGTTCGAGCTTCACCTGCGCGCCATTCTTGGGCTGCCGATCCCGTCGATCGAGTTGCTTGGACCCGCGGCATCGGCGGTCATCCTCGCTTCCGAGGAGAGCGACACCGTCTCGTATGAAGGCATCGACGAAGCCCTTGCGCTCGGTTCGCCGCGCCAGCCGGTGGATCTGCGTATCTTCGCGAAACCGAAAACACTCAAGAATCGTCGCATGGGCATCGCGCTCGCTCGTGGCGAAAAGGTGGAAGACGCCGTCCATCGCGCCAAGGCTGCAGCCGCGCGCGTCAAAATTCGTTATTGATCCTCCAGGAGGAACCATGCGCAGAAAAGTGATGATGGCTTTGGCTGCGGGACTGTCGGTCGCCGGCTGTGGCGATAAGGCTCAGCAGCAGGCGAACCGGACTGAAATCAAGGTTCGCGGTCCGGACCAGGACCGGCTTCACCAGTTGGACGCCTTCAATCTAGCCATCGCGCTGAAGCGCGCGATCTACGACGCCGGCTATACCTGCAAGCGCATCGCTGACGCAGGCTATGTCGGGACCTACAAGAACCTCGATATGTGGATGGCGCATTGCACGTACGAGAGCGGCGCTGCTCGGGAGTGGGCCGTGTTCACCGGGCCCGACGGCAGTGCTCAGGTTCGCGATTGCAAAGACATCACGCCAGACAGCGGACTTCCGACATGCAAGATCCAGAGGCGACCGATCGGGTCGTTCAACACGATGCCGACGAGCAAGCCTGCACCGGCGAACGTGGCGGAGAACAGCGCCGGCTAGGACCTTAACGGCTTAGCCGGGGTTGCACTGGCGAGTTTCCTTGTACTCGCCCGTTTTCGACATCTCTTTGACTGTCACGCAATTGCCTTGCTTGACCTCTTCACGCCAGCTGCCGTCCGGATTGTTCACGCGATTGCCGCCCTTGGGCACGCGCTTCCCGTCCTTGATCTCGTAATTCCAGCCCTTCGGAGTCTGTTGATTCTGGGCTAGGGCGATGCTCGCGCAGCCGCCCGCAGCCACAGCCGCGATGCCGACGAGCACCAGTAATTTCGATACCCTGCGCATCTTCACATCACTCCTCGACGTGTCTGCTAGCGGACATCACGTGAACTAAGGGTGAAATTCAGTCACATGCCGGAACGGGTCAAGCCGCCAGCCTCAAGAGCGTATGTCGCGATGCGAATCCCGAATCGCAACGGGATTCGAAAGTGCGCGCGGGCTTAGCCCTGACGCGCTTTGAACCGACGGTTCGTCTTGTTGATGACGTACGTACGCCCACGACGGCGGATCACGCGGCAGTCCCGGTGGCGCGACTTAAGCGACTTCAGTGAATTGCGAATCTTCATGGCCGGGCGCCTGCTCGTGTCTCGTAACTAGTTGTCGGAAAGGTCCTTAGGACCGGGCGCCCACCTAGAGAGAGCAGCCGGGCAAGTCAAGGAGCGGCCGATCCGTAGGCCAAGACTGTTTTGCACCCGACTTCGAGCCGCCGCCGTTGGTGCGCCCATGGCGTGGAAGATCATCTTCGGAATCGTGGGGCTCGTCCTCGCCGGACTAACGCTCCGCGACGTGTTCGACACCGTGATCGTACCCGGCGGCAGCCGGGCCTCTCTCCAGGTCGCGCGGCGTTTGGGCGCAATCCTGCTCCCGCTGTGGAAGGCGGTGCGTGGAAAGCGCCGCGGCGTATCGGGAACGTTTGCCCCAGTGGTGCTCGTTGGCTCGTTCTTCACGTGGATTGCTCTGCTCGCGCTTGCTTTCGGGTTGATGGCCTATGCAGCTCGCTCTTATTTCCTGCCGCACGTCGACAGCGTTGCCGAAGGCGTATACCTCGCAGGAAGCTCAATGCTCACACTGGGCCCTGGCAAAGAGGCGGCGGTTTCCGGCATAGCGCGGTGGATCGTCCTCGGCGCGGGATTCTGCGGGCTCGCAGTCATGACGATGGCCGTCAGCTACCTGCTCCAGGTGCAGAGCAGCATCTCGCAGCGCGATATCGGCATTATCAAGCTCAACACCTCCGCCGGCCAGCCGCCTTCAGGGCTCACTTTGTTGGAACGGTTCGCCGCGCTCAAGCAGCGAGAGCAGATCCGCGACGTCCTGCTTGAAAGCCGCGACTGGGTCGCCACTGTGCGCCAGACCCACTCGATGCACCCAACCCTGATCTATTTCCAATCGATCGGGGTTGGCGCGGGCTGGCCGGCGGCGCTTGGAGCAGTGCTCGACCTCGCACTTCTGGCCGAGCACTGCATCGACGACGATTCGCTATATGGGCCCGCGGTGCTCCTGCGGGACGAGGGTGTGCGCATGGGCAAGGACCTCGGCACTCTCATCGGCGTCGAGCCGAAGCAGGTTCTCGTCGACGAGGCTGAGCTCAAGCAAGCGGCCAACCGCCTTGAGTCAAGCGGCTACCCGCTGCGAGAGGGAGCGAACTTTTCAGCGATGAGTGTGCAGCGATCGGAATATCGCGCCTTTGTCGATGCTATCGCCGATCATTTAGGAAAACCCTGCGCGGTGCTGGTCCGCCAGTCTTAGCGAAGCGTCATCGTGTCGCCGTGGATCTCCACGGACGCGAACTTCTGAAGGAAATCCTGGCCGAGAAGCGACTGCTCGCCGCCATTAAGCACGATGGCGTGGATTTGCTCGGCACTAGTGGAGCCGAGATTCATGCGCTCTATCGTCACATATTCCCCGTGCACGCTGCCGTCTGCGCCTTCGCCGACAACATCTGGCATGCCGATGGAGGTCGCGATGCCGGCCTTGCGCGCATCGTCTCGGGAGAGGGCGACAGCCGTCGCGCCCGTATCGACGAGCATGTGGACCGGCGTCCCGTTGATTTCGACATCGGCGTAGAAATGGCCGTTCGAATCGCGTTTCAGCTGCACGGTTGCGTCCTGCAGCATCGCTACTTGCGGCTGCGAATCGACGCCCGACGCGGGCACCGCATCGACGATGTGAGCTTCAGCACGGGGCTTCGGAGCCGTGTTGGGCGTTTGCCCCAGCATCGAAGCGACAACGCCGACGACAACGATGATCACCAGATAGGCACGTAACATCCGCAGAGATTAAGCACGCCACCGTAAAGAAACGGCAAAGGCCTAAAGCGCGCGCTTCTCCTTCAGCGTGCGCTCCCAGGACAGGGCGTCGCCGACGATCCGATCGATCTCCTGATACTGCGGGTGCCACTCGAGTGTCTTCAGGATCCGCTCGTTGGCTGAGATCAGAGTCGGGGGATCGCCCGCGCGGCGGCCTTCCATCACGCGCTTGATCGGTTGGTTCGTCAGGCGGTCCACAGCATTCAGGACTTCGAGCACCGACAAGCCGCGCCCGTAGCCGCAATTGACGGTCAGGTTCTCGCCTGGATTGTCGATCAGCCACTCGAGGGCGGCGACATGCGCCCCGGCAAGGTCGCTGACGTGGATATAATCGCGAACGCACGTTCCGTCGGGCGTGTCGTAATCAGTCCCGTAAACGGAGATGTGATCCCGGAGACCCACGGCCGTCTCGACCGCGACCTTGATCAGGTGAGTCGAGCCCTTCCCCTGCTGTCCGCTCCGCTTCTGCGGGTCTGCGCCGGCAACGTTGAAATATCGGAGAGCCCCATAGTTGAACGTATGGGCCGCTGACGCGTCGCGAAGCATCCACTCGGTCATAAGCTTTGACGCGCCGTAGGGGTTGATCGGCTCCTTTGGATCGTCCTCGGCGACCGGAACCTTGTCCGGCGCGCCATAGACTGCGGCCGTCGAGGAGAAGAGCACATGCTTCACCCCCGATTCGACTGCTGCGCTCAGCAGTGCGTGTGTCGCGATCGTATTGTTCGAGTAGTAGAAAAGCGGCTTCTCAACCGATTCCGGCACTACGATCGAGCCGGCGAAATGCATGATCGCCTGGATGCTTTGCTCGGCGAAGATGCGTTTGACCAGCGCCTGGTCGGCGATCGAGCCTTCGTAGAAGGGCACGCCGTCCGGCACCGCCTCACGAACGCCGTTCGAAAGATTGTCGATGACTGAAACGCTCCAGCCCGCATCCTTCAGTGCGAGCATTGCATGGCTTCCGATATAACCGGCGCCGCCGGTGACGAGTACAGGGACTTTGCTCATGTGCGGGCGCTAGCCGAGCCGCCCGCGAAGTTCCAGTTGGTCCCTGTGAATGTACGCGATCGGGGCGAGTCCGTGGATGATCTCAGCGTATCAATCGGGCAGCCCTAAGTGCGTCTTCGATCGTTTTTTGGATGCCGACGGGACCGCCAGTTGGGCGGGAGGTCTGCTTGGCCCAAGTTGGCTGCCTAAGCTTTGGAGCGTCGGGGAGCCCGGGCAGCTGTGCCGCCTCGTCTTTCGCGGGCGGGTTCTTGTCGAGTTCCCAGAACCTTGCGATCGCACGCGTTGACGAAATGCCGACGTCCAGCATGAAGGGCCCAGGGACTTCGCCGAAGCCGCCACGGGCACTCAGCGGTGTTCCGTGGCCCATGCCGGTGATGACATATTCCTCAAGGACCTCGCGTCCGCCTGCGTCCTTCCAAACTCGGTGCGGGAAACCATTGACGGTGTCCGTCCGTGAGGGGTCTGGGGCAATCCCGTGCACAATACGCCACTGATCGACGAGTGCGCCTGCGTTACTGGGGTCTACCGTGGCATCGCTCGTGCCGTGCCACACGGAAAGGATCGGCCATGGTCCCTTATGAGCCGAAGCAGACCGCACCCGCGCCGCCAGCGCATCAGGTCCGGCGCCGCCATGTGCGCGCATGCGGTCGAACGCCTCGGGTACGGATCGCGCGGTCCCGAATGGCAGGCCGGCGATTACCGCTCCGCCGGCGAATACTTCCGGGTAGGCCGCGAGCATGACTGCCGCCATCGCTCCCCCGGCCGACAAGCCGGTAACAAACACACGGTTGGGATCAGTGCGATGGCGCGCGTGCATTGCTGAGACCATCTGGCGGATAGACAGCGCCTCCCCGCGGCCGCGGCCGGCATCCTTCGGCGAGAACCAATTGAAGCAGAGGTTCGGATTGTTGGCGCGATGCTGCTCAGGAAAGAGAAGTGCGAAGCCGTGCTCGTCCGCGGCGCGGGTCCAGTTCGCACTCTGGTTGTAGCCGCCCGGAGTTTGAGTGCAGCCGTGAAGGATGACGACGAGCGGCGCACCTGGACGGAGGCCGCTGGGCAGATACTCTCTTGCCTGGAGGTTGCCAGGGTTCGAGCCGAAACCGCTGAAGAGTGGCAGCCGGTCATCGCTCACGTCGTTCCACTCGTCGAGGCGCTGCCGCATCGCGCTAAGGCGCGTCAGGGTGCTGTGAAGGTTACGCATACCGGTCTCCTGCGGCGGGGTTCAACCGTTACGTAGGGGATTTGTTGCAGTGCACAATAGATTGGCAGTGCGAGGAAACCTCCGCGGGCCCCGGAACCTTTCTTAACCTATGTGAGTCTTACTTTCTGTGGACTCGTCGCCACACGAGCTCCGGCGCCAAGCCGAACATTGTCGCAACCTCGCGGATAGCCAGTTTGACGAGCGGGTGGGCTCGATCCTCCGAGCTATGGCCAAGGAATTCGATCGCCAGGCGGCCGACATCGATGCAGGTGGGCGCTCTAATGAGCGTGAGGGTTGACGCCGTGCGGCTAATCTAGGATCGCGCGATAAGCATAACATGGATTAGGATTTGCTTAAGCTTCGGCTGCGAGACTTCCCGCGGTCATCCACTCGTCGAAAGGGGGCGACCATGGAAGATGTGAGCAAAACCATCCCCGTCAGAGACGCCAACGGCGACGAGCTGACGCTTTACGAATATCAGTCATTCGTGCCTCATCTAACGACGCGTGGGTTGAGCCGAGGTCCGGGCAGCAAGCGGCTCGCGCTCGATTCCGGCGAGCAAGTCAAGCGTATCGATGACAGCACCTTCATGGTCGTGGCGACCGGCGAGCGGCTGCGCCAGATTAGCTGAGTCTCATTGCGCCCTAGCTGTTCTTGCAGCGTTGCAGGGGCGTTTCGAAGTCATTTCGGCACTGATAATTTAATCAGGGCACGCATCCTAATCCATGTTAGAGGTGAGCCGAGGCGCTCCTTGTGGGGCAGCGGTACGGGGAAGGATGTGACCAGATGGTCGCCGTGACAGCGCCCAATGCGGCGTTCACGCAGAGCGATGCGCCGCTGCCGCACCGCGCGCGCGCGAAGCGGATCCTCGCGACGCATCCCGATGTACGCACGCTGTTCAAGCGTGACAGATGGTCGGTCCTGTGGACCGTGCTGCTGGTCGCCTTGCAGGTTGGCATCGGCATGGGCCTGGTGTGGATGGATGCCCCCTGGTGGACCATCGTCATCGCAGCCTACGCCGTGGGCGCTTTCGCGAACCATGCGCTCTTCGTGCTGATCCACGAATATACGCACAACGTCGTCTTCAAGACCGCCAATGCCAATAGGCTGGGGTCGATCTTCGCCAATGTCGCCATCGTATTTCCGGCAGCGATCGGTTTTCGCAAATACCACATGTTACACCACAAGTGCCTCGGCATTGCTGGCCTCGACGCCGACGTGCCGACGGCGAGCGAGGCGCGGTGGGTAGGCAATAGTTGGTGGCGTAAGACGTTGTGGCTCACCATGTTCTGGGCCGTGCAAGCCCTCCTTCGACCAACCACCGTGAAGGCGATCCGCACCGTCGATGGATGGGCGGTGTTCAACGCCGCGGCGATGGCCGCCGCGCTGGCTCCGATCGTCTGGTTCTTCGGTTGGTGGCCAGTAGCCTACCTGTTCCTCTCAACGTTATTCTCGCTTGGCGTGCACCCGGTGGGCGCCCGATGGATCCAGGAACACTATGTGTTCAGGGACGGGCAGGAGACCTATTCTTACTACGGCCCCTTGAACAAGTTGTCGTTCAACATGGGCTATCACAACGAGCACCATGACTTTCCACAGGTGCCCTGGTCACGCCTGCCGGCGGTGCGCGCCGCGGCGCCGGAATTCTACAACCACCTGTACCATCATCGGTCGTGGACCAAGCTGCTCTTTCACGTGCTCTTCAGCCGCGACTTCCGGCTGCACAACCGTATCGTGCGGCCGATGCCTGACAGCCTAAAGAACTTGGTCGCGGGCTGACGCGTCCGGGCGAACGCCCCGTTTGCCTGATCGGCATGCCCGCACTATCAGCCGCCGCGACCCCTTCCCAACCTGAGTAACAGCGCATGACCCTAACGATTTCGAGCTCCTTCGACGCCGGAAATATCCGCGTCCTCAGTCAGGATGGCGACCGCGTCGACCTGGAGATCGTCAAGGATCACCTCAGCGACTTCTACCAGTGGTTCTACTTCCGCGTGGCCGGCGCTGCGGGCCGCGAGATCACGCTTCGCATCACCAACTGCGCCGGCTCGGCCTATCCCAACGGCTGGCCGGGCTACAAAGGCGTGATGAGCCTCGACCGTGAAGAGTGGGTGCGGATCACCGAAACCAGCTATTCGAACGGTGTGCTGACGATGAAGCTGACGCCGCCGCAAGACGTGGTGTGGATCGCTTACTTCGCTCCGTATTCGATGGAGCGCCATCACGACCTCGTCACCCAAACGGCGGCGCTTCCTGGAGTCGAGTACCGATCGCTCGGCAAAAGCCTCGATGGGCAGGACATCGACTGCGTGACGATCGGCGAAGGCCCGCTAAACGTTTGGCTCTATGCGCGCCAGCATCCGGGCGAAAGCATGGCCGAATGGTGGATGGAAGGCGCGCTTGAAAAGCTGACCGACGAGGATGACCCGGTCGCGCGCGTGCTGCGCAAGGAATGCACGTTCCGCATCGTTCCGAACATGAACCCTGACGGATCGCGCCGCGGCCATCTGCGCACGAACGCCGCTGGCGTGAACCTGAATCGCGAATGGCATGCGCCCTCGGCAGAGAAGAGTCCGGAAGTCCTCTGCGTCCGCAACGCAATGGACGACACGGGCGTCGACTTCGCGATGGATGTGCATGGCGATGAGGCGATCCCCGCGAACTTCCTCGCAGGCTTCGAGGGAATTCCTTCGCTTACCAATCGACAGCTGAAGCTATTCAAACAATTCGGGGAAACGCTCGAGCGCCTGTCGCCCGATTTCCAGCGCAGCCAAGGGTATGAGATCCCGCCGCCGGGGCAGGCCAATATGTCGATGTCCACGACCCAGTTGGCGGAGCGGCATGGCTGTGTTTCAATGACCTTGGAAATGCCGTTCAAGGATAATTCGGACCTTCCCGACGAAGTCTACGGCTGGTCGCCGCAGCGATCGAAATATCTTGCTTATTCGTGCCTCGATGCACTCCACGCCATTCTTCCCGACCTCAAGGCGAACGTTGCCGCCGAGCAGCAGGAAGAGGTCGACGCCTGATGCGCACCCTCGTGCTGCTGCGGCACGGGCAGTCGCAGTGGAATCTGGAAAACCGCTTCACTGGATGGTGGGACGTCGACCTTAGCGATCTAGGCATACAGGAGGCGCGCGGGGCGGGTCGGCTGATGTGCGACAAGGGTCTGAACTTCGACGCCTGCTTCACCAGCGTCCTCACCCGCGCAATTCGCACGCTGCACCTCGCCCTCCACGAGATGGACCAGCTGTGGCTCCCGACGGCGAAGGACTGGCGGCTGAATGAGCGTCATTATGGCGGGCTCACTGGCCTCAACAAGCAGGAGATGATCGACAAGGCGGGGGCCGAGCAGGTCAAGATCTGGCGCCGTTCCTACGACATCCCGCCACCGCCGCTGCAGGAGGGCAGCCCGTACGATGTCGCGAACGATCGCCGCTATGCCGGCATAGTCGTCCCGCGGACGGAAAGTCTTAAGGACACGATCGCCCGCGCACTTCCTTATTACGAAGAAGCGATCGCCCCCGCGCTCCGCTCGGGCAAGCAGATCCTCGTCGCCGCCCACGGCAATTCGTTGCGCGGTATAATCAAATATCTTTCGAATATCAGTGACGAAGAGATCGTCGGACTGGAAATCCCGACGGGCAAGCCGATCGTCTATGAACTCCGCGACGACCTCAGCGTCGAGCGGCGATATTATCTGGACGAAGCCTAAGCCGCAGCCTTCCGACGGTACATCTCCTCGTCCGCGCGGGCCATGACGGACTCGGCCGTGTCCGTCGCATCGATGATGCCGACTCCGATCGCCACGCTCATTGGCAGTGAGAAGCCTTCGTGAACGACTTCGCAGGCGGCGATGAGTTCGACCAATCGCGAAGCCGTCTCATGGGCGACCTTCTCATCGGCGTTCTCGAGGAGGATGCCGAATTCGTCGCCACCGATGCGAGCGACCACGTCGCTCTTGCGGACGCCGCTCGACAGCAGGTGCGCGACCTGGATCAGTGCCTCGTCGCCGGTGCGGTGGCCGAAAGTGTCGTTGATGGTCTTCAGCCCGTCGACGTCGACGAACAGCATGGCTCCAACGGCATTGTACCGGCTCACTCTCGCGATGAGCCGCTCCAGCTCGCGCAGGAACCCGCGCCGATTGGGAAGGTCGATCAAACTATCCTGGTGCGCTAAGCGATCGAGCTGCTCAACGCGCTCTTGCAGCTGCGCGACTTGGCCGCGCAGTCGGCTAATCTCCTGGACGAGCCGCTGCACGTCCGCATCCTCGGTCATCTGGTCAGACATTGCCCCTAAGCCTGCCCTGTTGTGACACTAGTCATAGCGCGATTCCAAAGCCTTGAAAATGCTGTAGCTTTGCGGAGCCGGGTCGCGGCGAGAACGTGGCCCTGCTCCAGCGCCGTTGCCTACCCTGATTCGGCCCCCTAAACGAGCCTTCACTCTTACATTGTTTCAAGGCGGGACGATGACGGCGGGCGTGGTCGGGATCATCATGGGAAGCAGTTCCGACTGGGAAACGATGCGTCATGCGTCGGAGATTCTGAACGAACTCGGTATCGAGCATGAAACGAAGGTCGTGTCCGCGCACCGCACCCCGCAGCGCCTCTACGATTATGCAGCGTCGGCGAAGCAACGAGGGCTCAAGATCATTATCGCTGGCGCCGGAGGCGCGGCGCATCTGCCCGGCATGGCTGCCTCGATGACGGCTCTGCCCGTTTTGGGAGTGCCGGTCGAAAGCAAGGCGCTGAAGGGCATGGATAGTCTGCTGTCGATCGTCCAGATGCCCGCGGGCGTGCCGGTCGGCACCCTTGCGATCGGAAGGGCTGGCGCGATCAACGCCGGACTGCTTGCTGCAGCCATGCTTGCGACGAACGACGATGCGCTGGCGGCGAAGCTCGAGGCCTGGCGGGAACGTCAAACTGGATCGGTCGTCGAAGCGCCTGAATGATCGTTCCACCCGGCTCGACGATTGGGATCATCGGCGGCGGCCAGCTCGGCCGCATGCTCAGCGTCGCCGCGGCTCAACTCGGCTACAAGTGCCACATCTTCGATCCGCATGAGCGCCCCTGTGCGGCGGATGCTGCGGCGCAGTTCACGCACGCCAGCTTCGAGGATGCTGAGGCCCTGGAGCGGTTCGGAATGGCGGTTGACGTCGCAACCTACGAATTCGAGAACCTACCGGTCGGGCCGTTGCGTATCCTCGGAGAAAAGCTGCGGCCAGGCGCCCGCTCCCTTGCCGTCGCGCAGGACCGGGCGGTCGAGAAGCAGTTCATCCAGGATTGCGGCGGCCGTGTGGCGTCATGGCGCCAGGTTTCCTCGCTTGAGGAAGTCCGTTCGGCGGTCGAGCAGGTCGGCCTTCCGATCGTCCTGAAGACGCGTCGCTACGGTTATGACGGCAAGGGCCAAGCCTGGATTCGGTCGGAGGGCGAAGCTGAGAGCGCGTGGGACGCCATTGCCCACGAACCCGCCGTCGCCGAATCCGGCGTCGACTTCCGCGCCGAATTCTCCGTGATCGTGGCGCGCTGGTCGGACGGGCGTCACGCTTTCTGGCAATCACCGGACAATGTTCACCGCGAGGGAATCTTGCGGGTCTCGACCATCCCCTGCAGCGACTTCGCCGCGCTCCAGGTCGCGGAGGCGCGGGAGGCGGCGCTGCGTATTGCTGAGGCGCTTAATCACGTCGGCGTGCTCACGGTCGAATTCTTCGCGAGCGAAAGCGGCCCCGTCGTCAATGAGATCGCGCCGCGGGTTCACAACAGCGGTCATTGGACGATCGAGGGTGCGGTCACCTCACAATTCGAGCAGCACATTCGTGCTATCTGCGGCCTTCCACCCGGCTCGACCGAGCTCGCCGGCGCCCGCGCGACAATGGAAAATCTCATTGGGGATGAGGTGAACCGCTGGCCCCAATTAATTGGCGAACAGGGCGCTCACGTCCACATCTATGGCAAGGGTGAAGCCCGGCCCGGTCGCAAGATGGGGCATGTCACACGCGTAAGCCGCTAGGCAATCCGCACCTTCTCAACACTGCCGAACCAAGGCTTTTCCCTAGCAAGGTCTCGGTGACTAGCCCGATTTCGCATTGCCGATGAATGACGCACGCCCTGGTGCCGGGAACGCGATCCTCCCGGTAGACGGAGTTCGCCGCTGTGAACGTGAACCGCTGGACATGGAGATGCGTTGCTGTTTCGGCGATTGTCGCAGTCATCGGACAGGCGAGTGCGGCGCCCACTTCTCGAGCAGGTAGCTTTTCTGCCGATTCATCTGCCGCCTACGAAGATGGTCTGTTAACCTCCGGCGAGGGGGCCATGGTCCTCCTCCCCAATCACTCGCAGCACAGCGACAACAGTGACCTGCTGAGGTTCAGGACGGACGTTTGCGGTGTCCTGCAAAGCGTCGAAAACCGTAGGTCGATGATCCGGCAGAGCGCCTACGATGACGACATGGATCTCTACGAAAATGACAATCCGTCCGATGTGGCGGCGGAGGTGATCGAGCAGTGGCTTTCCGCGCACGCGGAGATTGCGGTTATTACCGACGGCGTTCAAAAATCATGCGACGATAGTCCGTTCGACGAGGATCAACCCACGGACACCATCGCAAGCTGGGCGCCACATCACCACCAGCTCGCAGAGCCGCGGGTCGGGGCGCCTCAGCAACTCACCGCGTCCTACATCGCTTGAGTTACGGGCGTCCGGTCACTGGGCCTGCAACCGGTGGCGTGCCGAAGTCCAGCGGCCCTACTGATGCTCCGGGCGACCCCTTTGTCACGACGTCGTAGATCGCGGTTCCCACAGCGCTGTACGTAATCGACTCGATCAGCACGAACGAGGCGATCATTGCGGCGATGCCGTAGAGCCATGCCGGATGAGCGCGCCCGCTGCGCCGAATGTCGGCCCAGACGCCCGCCATCGGAAACAGTATGGTCACTGCGAAAGCGGCTTCCCACGCCCATGGTTGGAGTAGCGGCATAGGAAGCAATCGCCCGAATGCGGGGCCGAGCAGCATCGACATGCCACAGAAGTGCAGCCGCCGATGCCATTCCGTGCGGCGCCGCATCACGATCGCGGCGGTCGTCAGTCCTGCAAATGTCAGCACGGTCAGCGGGTCGAAGACGAGGAACTGCAGTGGCCTGAAGAAGAAGGGCACATAGGCATTCCGCACCATGACTGCAGTGACCAGGAAGCCCATGGCGATCATCGGCACCATCCACGCTGCGGCAATCCATCCAAGCCGCCGGTGGAGATACATGCGGCCGGTAGCCACGAAGATGTTCTGGAGCAGGTATATCCCTACCCAGCCCATGAATAGGAAAGCGTGTATGTGAACGCGCGGCGGCGCGTTGAAAGTTGACCTTCCCATCAGATACTGAAGCGAAAAACCGGCAATGATCGTGATCGTCATCACGACAGCGCCGCGCAGGAAGAAGCGTTCGTCTCCCGCTGCCGGGACGACCGGCTGCTGAGCCAAAGTTGCCATCTCGAATACCCCCCGAGTGTGCGTCAGCCGACTTTAGCGCGGCGAGGTGTGTGATGGAAGGTTCAGGGGTTGGATGCTCCGCCTAATCAAGGCCTTTTGAGGAATTCAGTCACTGCTTGGACCGTAGCCGAAGGATTTTCTTCCATGATCCAATGGCCCGAACTCGGTATGACACCAGCGGTCACGTTCACGGCGCCTGCGCGCATTACGTCAGCCATCTGAGTGCCGAAGCTCTTCTCTCCACCCAAGGCAAGCACCGGCATCGTCAATTTGCCATGCGCCGCCTGCCACGCGCGGTTGTCAATCGCATCCTGATCGAAGGCATGGAACTGTTCAAACCCGGAGTGCATGGCGCCGGGTAAGGCGTAAAGAGCCGCGTAGTGCTGCCGTGATGCCTCGGTGAAGTGTTTTGGGTCCGCGGAGAAATCGTTCCAGAACCTGTCGAGGTAAATGCGCTCCCGACCCTGGACGAGGCGCTCCATGTCGGCACCACCGAAATGAAAGTGCCAGAGAAGCGGGTTTTTCAGAATCTCTTCCCATGGGCCGATGCCGGGAACCGGCGCGTCTATCACGACGAGCTTCGTGACTCGGGTCGGATATTTCTCCGCCATCGCGAATGCCACCATGTTCCCAATGTCATGCGCAACGACATCGGCTCGCTGAATCTTCAAAGCGTCGAGCACGTCCGCGACGTCGGTTGCCTGGTTCATCTTGGTGAAGCCACTCGCTGGCTTCGATGACAGACCCATGCCGCGGAGATCGGTAACGACCACGGTATGATCCGGCGCCAGCGCCGTCGCGAGAGGCGCCCACATGTCTCCGGTTTCGCCATAGCCATGCAGCAGGACGACGGCTGGGCCGGAGCCGCCGACGCGCACGTGGATCGTGGTGCCGTTCACCTTCACGTCCCGTGCATGGAAAGACGAAGGAAAAGGCGGAACCTTCGCTACAGTTGGTCCCGGGAGGACCAAAACCGAGAGTGCAGCAAGGACGGACAAGGCCAAGCGCATGGCAGGCTCCACTGTTGGGGATGCCTGAGCGCCGCTGCACTGGACGACTCACACGCGCATCGAACAACAACATTAGCGTTCTAGTTCGGCTTCCTGAAGCCAGTGTCCTAACAATGCCGCGCCAAGGCCGTTGGACAAGGTGGGAAACCACGAATTTAACGGGACAGCTGGAACGTGACCGCTCACAAGAGTGTTGATAGACGTTGTTGCCTCAATGGCATCGCCCGAGTGATGCTGAACCCCTGTGCGAAAGGGTCGTGCTAGTGGCCAGTGGTGAGGTACTTCCAGGGCCGGGCGAAGGTCATGTCCCAGTGATTCTGTTGGCCGAGGATGACGTCCTCGTGCGATTCACCACTGCGGAGACGTTGCGACTGGAAGGCTATGTCGTGTTGGAAGCGGTCGATGCTTCCGAGGCTCTCTCGCTTATCGCAACCGGTCATCCATTGGACCTCGTTTTGAGCGACATCCGAATGCCCGGAGAGCTAGACGGAGTAGCGTTGACCTTCGCGGTAAAGGAGCTTCGGCCGCACCTGCCCATAGTCCTGGTCTCTTCTCATCTTGATCCCGATAGAGCACATGCGGCAGAGGCATTCCTTGCAAAGCCGTACCAACCGGAACAGTTGGTGGCCTTAGTCGAACATTTTGTGGGGGCGGAATGGCAGAACAGACTCAGGAGTCCGACTGCGTCCTAGTGATTGATGGCGACGTGCTCGTCCGCCATGCAATCGCAGACTATCTTCGGGGTTGCGGCTACACTGTGATTGAAGCTTCCTCCATCGACGAGGCTGCAACCGTGCTCGCCGATTCCGAATTGACTGTCGATGCAGTGCTTTGCGATGCCGAAGCACCGGGATCGAGGAACGCCTTCCAGTTGCGTAGCTGGGCATTAGAGCATCGGCAGAACGTTCACTTCGCGCTCGCCGGGAACATCGAAAGCGCAGCTCAGAAGGCTGCGGAGCTGTGTGAGGCTGGCCCGAATCTTGCCCGACCATACGACCCTCAAAGTGTCGTCGAATATATCCGTCGCCTTCTTGGACGTGCGCAGTCCACGGACGTCGGCGTGGCATAGCGACGTCCGCGTAGGTCGGAAGCAGACACTGGTCCCAAGCGCCAGGCTAGGGCGCTTCCACCAGCTCCACCGGAATCCCCAGCTTGTCGAGCTGCGGCTTCACTTTTGCGGCGTCCCCGGCAACGATCCAGGTAAAGCCCTTCGGATCGAGTTTCGCCCGCATCGCCTGATCAAGCGTCGTGGTCGTCTGTGTGCGGTATCTCGCCGCGAGCGTCTGGTAGTAATTGTCCGGACGCGCGTACAAATCGATGCTCATCATCGCGCCAAGCACTGAACCCGAGGTCTCGAACTCGCCCGGTAGGCGATTGATGTCATTGGCGATGGTGAGCTTGAGCTCGTCGGGCGTGACACCCTTGGTCGTCACGAAGTCCCCGATCTGCTTGTTGAGCTCGGCGACCGCATCGCCGGTCCGATCCGCCTGCACGGGGGCGGACACCACATATGAGACGGCATGCTCCTGTAGCGATTCGTCGCCGCTCACGCCGTACGACCAACCCTTCGCTTCACGCAGGTCCATGTTGAGCCGCGACAGGAAAGTGCCGCCGAGCACATCGTTGGCAGTGTCGAAGGGGATAATGTCGGCCCTTGGATCGATCGGGAGCAGCTGCGCACCGATGATGCTCGACTGCGGCGCGCCCGGACGGTTGATCAATAGGATCTTCTGACTCGCGGGGCGGGGCGGGAGCGCGGTGAAATTCTTGGCGCCTTTCGCTACCGCCGGGGCAGCCCATGTGCCGAAACGCTCTTCGAGAAGCGGCTGGATTTCGCTCAATGGGCGGTCGGACACGACGAAGATCTTGACGTTGTCGGGCCGCAGCCAGCGCTGCTCGAAGGCGGCGAAGTCGGCGCGGCTGAAGCGCGCGATCGCCTTCGGATCGCCGGGCACGCCGCCGTACGGATGCTCGTTGCCGTAAAGCACCTGCGGGAGCAAGCGGTGGGCCACGCGCTGCGGGTCCTTCTGCTGCTGCGCGATGCTGGTCAGGCGCTGCGTGCGGATCCGTTCGATGTCCTCGGGCCTGAACGCCGCGTCCTTGGTCACTTCAGTTAAAAGGTCGAGCGACGGGGCGAGGTTCGGGGTCAACGCATTGAGATAAATGTATGAACGGTCGGCATTGTTGTTGGTGCTCACGTCGGCGCCCAGCCGTTCCCCCACTTCCGCAATCTCCTGCGAGGACTTCGTGGCAGTGCCTTCGTCAAGCAGGTCCATCGCCATCGACGCCAGTCCGCGACTCTGTGGCGTATCGGACGAAGAACCAGCATTGAACGAGAGCGCGATCTGCGTGACCGGCACCGCCGTGCGCTGCGCGTAATCTACTGCAATCCCGTTCGCGAGGCGCGTGTGCGTGATCACAGGGAACTGGAGCGCCGCCAGCTGCCCGACTGGCGGGATCTGGCGGTTGCCCTTGACCAGGCCGTTTTCCTTGGGTGCGAGCTTCGGCTGGACGGCTTTCGCCTCGGTATACGCCGGACGCTCGCCGGGGGTGATGGTGATCGTCAGGGCCGGCCGCTTCAGCCACTGGTTCATTTGTGCGCGCACCGCCGCGGGCGTGATCGCCGCGTAGGTCGCCAGTGTTTTTTTGTAGAAGTCGCTGTCGTGCGCGTAGGTCTGTCCCTCCGCCAGCGACACCGCCTTGCCGCCGAAGCCGCCGACCTGCTCAAGCCCGCGAATCCGGCCCGACACTTCGCTCATGACGGCCCGCTGCACCTCGTCGGCTGTGGGGCCGTTGGCGAGATAGTCCGCCATTAGCTGATCGAGACGCTTCGACACTTTCTTCGGATCGACGCCGGGCGTAACCGACACTCCGACCTGGAAGATTCCCGCGCGCTGCAGCGGTGTCAGGCCGGCCTGCACCGAAACCGCGAGCTTTTCCTCACGCACGAGGATCTTGTCGAGGCGCGAGCTCGCGAGCCCGCCAAGCACCGAACCGCCGATGTCGATCGCCGCGAGGCGCTTATCGAGCAGACCGGGGACGGCCCAGTAACGCGAGATCTGTACCGTCGCGACATGGTCCTTCATCGAAATGGATTTCGACTTGGCGAGCGTCGGGACCGTCGCTTGCGCAGGGTGGTTGACGGGCCCGGCAGGGATGGAGCCGAAATACTTCTCGACTAGCGGCCGTGCCTGCTCGGCGGTCACGTCGCCCGCGATCACCAGCACCGCATTGTTCGGGCCGTATTTGTCCCGGAACCACTCCTTCACGTCGGCGAGGTGGGCCGCATCGAGATCGGCCATCGAGCCGATCGTCAGGTGATGGTACGGGTGACCCACGGGAAAGAGGTTCTCGAAGAGCGCGTAGGAGACGAGGCCGCCCGGGCGGCTGTCGCCTTGCCGCTTCTCGTTCTGCACGACCGAGCGCTGATTATCGAGAACGCCCTGCGTGACCGCGCCGAGCAAATGGCCCATGCGGTCGCTTTCCATGAACAAAGCGCGCTCCAGGGCGCCCGCGGGCACGGTCTCGAAATAATTGGTGCGGTCGAAGTAGGTTGTGCCGTTGTAATCGGTCGCGCCGATCTGCTGAAGATAATTGAAATAGTCGCCGGGCAGGTTCTCGCTGCCGTTGAACATCAGATGTTCGAACAAATGCGCGAAGCCGGTCTTGCCTTTCGGCTCGTCCTTTGAGCCCACATTGTACCAGGTGCTGACGGCGACAACTGGCGCCTTGTGGTCCTCATGGACGATGACCTTCAGGCCGTTCGCGAGTTTGAAGCTCGAGTGCGGGATTGAGACCGCCTGTACTAACGTCGGCATCGGGACGGACTTGGCCTGCTCGGCGGCAAAGGCGGGCGCGGTCAGTGCGGTCGCGGCAACCAGCAGCGCGGCGGTTCTCAACAGATTCATGATGTTCGATCTTCTCCGGCGAAGGCGTGACCGTTGCCGGCGAAGCTTAGCCACGCGGCAAATCAGCGCAACGGCACTAGTGCCGGCGGCATGGATTTTCGATGAATGAAGGCTGCGCCGTTCAGGCGCAGCGGTCGATCGCGGCGAGGATGCGCACCTTCGCGTCCGCGTCGACGTCGCTCGAGCGCAGGCTGAGCTCGCGCTTGCCGCCGCGGTCGGCCACATCGACGAAATAGGGATTGCGAACCTTTGGCGCTCCGAGGTTGGAAAAAGTGCCGCCGCCGCTTTCGCGGGGGACGAACCACCAGGGAGCGAATGCACGATCTTCGGCATCTGCAAGACAACGAACGAGCGGATCGACGCGCTTCTCACTGCTGCGTATGATGTTGGCTGCGTGGGGAGCGGCAAGCGACTGCGAAGCGATGCTCGCGACGATAATGGAGAAGACTGCTCGTTTCGCCACCGGTTCCAACCTCCCACTCAAGATCTGAGTGCATTAACTATAATGCATCGTCAACATGCTTAACGCTTCGTTACCTAAAATGGGTGGTCTTCCGTTGAAATCTTCACAAGTTCGCATTTCCCACTGCACCAGAACGGGGCATTGTTTACTGCTAAGTTGATGCGGAACCTAAACAGGTAGTTAATCGTAGGGCGAGTTGGAGAGCGCTCCAGCTCAGTGGACCAGAGGAGCGGCACGAGGGAATGATCAGCGCGCATGCGCATCGACTGACTGCAGCCGGTCCCCGGTCAGTGCTGCGCGTTCGCCGTCCGTTCTTCGTCGCGGGCGGTGGCGCGTTCCTCCTTGCCCTCGCTTCAGCACTGGCAATCGCGAATTTCATGCAGGTTGATCTCGCGGGCGCCACTGCGGACCGGGCGAAGAGCTTCATGCAGTTGCTCACCGATCGTTCCCCCGGCGAGCGGACCGAGGCACAGCTAACAAAGCACCGAGCTGCTCACGTGCTTGCCGAGCGTGAGGCGGCGCCCGAGCTTCCGAAAGTTTTGTCGGACGTGCTTGCGGCGGCCGGACCCGCCGCAGTTGTCCAAAGCGCGCTCGCACCAGTCCCCGTCCCTGAGTTCGCAACCATCTCGTCTGCCCCGGCCATCGCGGCGGCGATGCTGCCCGGACCGGGCGGCGGAGTTTTCATCGGCGGCGGCTCCGGTGGTGGCGGTGGAGGCTCCGGTGGCGGTGGCGGCTCCGGTGGCGGTGGCGGTGGCGGTGGAGGCTCTGGTGGCGGTGGCGGTGGCAGCACTCCCGGCCAGCCGACGCCGTTAACGCCGAGCACGCCCGAGACGCCTGACACGCCTGCCGTGCCGGAACCCGGCACCTGGATGACCATGCTTCTTGGCTTCGGCCTTATTGGCGCGACGTTGCGTCGCCAGCGTTCCCAGCAAAGCACCATGGCGGCCTCGTGAACA
>Ga0308173_10000058_pt1 | contig 36695 bp, 35 predicted proteins | sample PhyPR1_FD_203716 | JGI IMG/M metagenome (GOLD analysis project Ga0308173, IMG submission 203716) | Soil microbial communities from UC Gill Tract Community Farm, Albany, California, United States - DLSLS.P.R1 | ecosystem: Environmental > Terrestrial > Soil > Agricultural land | place: USA... | reverse complement strand
TCTGCCAAACTCAATTCGATTGCCAAGCCATTGCGGCAGAGCTTCACCTACGACCAAGGCAAAGAACTGTCGCGGCATGCAGAGCTCACCGCCGCTACCGGCGTGAAGGTGTACTTCTGCGACCCGCACAGCCCATGGCAACGCGGCACTTGTGAAAACACCAACGGACTGCTGCGCCAGTATCTGCCCAAAGGCACTGACCTTTCGGTCTACAGTCAGGACGAACTTGACGCCATTGCCGACAGTCTGAACAGCAGGCCCCGCGCCACTCACGCCTTCCATTCGCCACTCGAGGTCTTTGCCGCCACACTCGCTTCCGCAGCTCAACCTCATGGCTCTAAACATTAAATTCGCTGTTGCGCTTCAACCTTGAAACCGCCGTTCTTAATGGGCGGCGCGACCGGCACTGAAAAACAAGCGCTCTTCCCCCTCGAATCGCCCATTCATTTTATATAGTTAGCTTACCTTATCAATGTCCGTCGACACTGTAAGGTGCTCCCATTCATTGATTTCCATAGAGAGCGCGGACAACTTGCCCCGCACGAGCTTGAGCGCGTCGCTACCGAGCAGCAAATGCGCGGGCGGACGGTCCGCATCGATTGCGGCCAGCATGGCGCGCGCTGCTTTCGCCGGGTCGCCCAACTGGTTCCCGCTCTTTTCCTCACGGGCCTGCCGGATGGGATCGAAGATGGCGTCGTAGTCGGCTATGGAGCGCGGCGTGCGGCTCATGGAGCGGCCCGCCCAATCGGTGCGGAACGAGCCCGGCGCGACCGCTGTCACCGCAATGCCGAAAGGCTGGACTTCCTTGCCGAGCGCCTCCGAGATGCCTTCGAGCGCGAACTTGCTTCCACAGTAATAGGCAATGCCGGGCATCGTGATATAGCCGCCCATCGACGTGATGTTGAGTAGGTGGCCTCGACGACGCTCCCGCATGAAAGGCAACACGGCTTTCATCATGGCGACTGCGCCGAACACATTGACATCGAATTGCCGGCGCATTTCGGACAGAGGCGACTCTTCCAGCACGCCTTCATGCCCATAGCCCGCGTTGTTGACGAGAACATCGACGGGCCCCACGTTGGCCTCGATGTCCGCAACGACGCCTTCGATGGCGTCGAAGTCCGTCACGTCGAGCACGCGCGCGCAAGCGCTAGTCGCTGACAGCGACTCGAAGTCACGCTTCGCCTGCTCGCTTCTTACGGTGCCGACCACGCGGTGTCCCGTCGCCAACGCCTCTTGTGCAAGCGCCCGCCCAAAGCCGCTGCTGACGCCGGTGATCAGAATTAGTTTGCTGGATGCCACTGAAGTTCTCCGGTGAGTAGACTGGAGACTGCATGGTATTCTCGGCTTTCGAACCCAGTAAGCTGATTTCTGCTGTTTCTATTGCACAAAACTATGAACGCGCGGCAGGCGGCAGAACAGCGCATGATCGATTTGCTTCTGGCGTTGGCGCCCGACGAAGGCTACAACCTCACGGCCCTTCCGAGCGTTCGCATCTTGCGCTCGAACCGGGCGCTCTCGCGCACTCCCGTACTGTACGATCCGGGCATCGTGATCGTCTGTCAGGGGCGCAAGCGCGGGTACTTCGGCGACACGCTTTACGTCTACGACGCTCAACACTACCTAGCGGTGGCGGTCCCCGTTCCGTTCAGCATGGAAACGGACGCGACACCCATGCATCCGCTGCTCGCCGTCTATCTGCATCTCGACTTCACGATGGCTGCCGAACTAATGGTGCAGATCGACCGTCAGGGGAGCAGCGAGCGGGCGCATGTGCCGCAAAGCATGATGTCGAGCCCGATGGACGCCGACATGCGGACCTCCGTCCTGCGCTTTCTCGAAGCCATGAGCCGGCCGCTCGAGGCCGCAGTGCTAGGTCCCAGTCTGCTGCGCGAGTTGTATTTCCGCGTGCTCACCGGCGCGCAGGGAGGTCCGATGCGCGAGGCGCTTGCCATGCGGGGACAATTCGGAAAGATAGGCAAGGCGCTGCGCCGCATCCACGCGGGCTATGCGCAGCCGCTCGACCTCTCGCAGCTTGCAGAGGAAGCCGGCATGAGCGTTCCGACCTTTCACAGCCACTTCAAGTCCATCACGCAGACCTCGCCGATGCAGTACGTCAAGTCGACGCGGCTGCATCAGGCGCGCCTTCTGATGGTGCGCCAGGACCTGACCGCCGAGGCGGCTTGCCATGCGGTGGGCTATACGAGTCCGTCACAGTTCAGCCGGGAGTTCAAGCGGCTTTTTGGCTTGACGCCGGCGGCCGAGACGAAGCGAATGCGCGAGAGCTTCGCCATTCCGGCTGCGTTCGCGGACGCGGAGTACGTGTCGTCGCATTGAGATTCGCTCGTCCGATGCGGTCGCCCGCTGCGCGCTCTCAAGACATCGCGCTAACCGCGTGGAGCGCGCCGCCGACCATCCGGCGCAGCGTCGGTTCGATAGCGTCGGCGCGCATGGGCGCATAGTCGAAGGGTGGCGTCTCCTCCATATAGGTGGATTGGCACATCTCAAGTTGCACGGCGTGTATGCCGTCCTGAGGCGCACCAAAGCGCCGCGTGATGAACCCGCCCTTGAAGCGCCCGTTTGCAATCCACGTGTAGCCACTTTGCGCGGCGGCGTCCACCACCACGTGCAGCACCGACGGCGCGGCGGTCCGTCCATCCTGTGTGCCGATGTTGAGGTCGGGCAGCTTGCCCTCGAAGAGACGCGGCAGCACGCTCGCAATGGAATGCGCTTCCCACAGGAGCACGTTCCGGTGCAATTCACGCAGACGCGCAAGCTCGGCGGCGATGGTGTCGTGATATGGCTTCCAGTACGTCTGAACGCGACGCGCCTTTTCCGCGGCGTCCGGCGCGCGTCCCTCGCGATAAACCGGCTCGCCGCGAAAGGTCAGATCCGGGCACAGGCCGGTCGTCGTTTGCCCGGGGTACAGGCTTTCATCCGTCGATGGCCGGTTCAGATCGATCACATAGCGCGACACGCGAGCGCCGAGCACTGTCGCGCCGAGTTCTCGCGCGAAAGCATAGAGGCGATCCAGATGCCAGTCGGTGTCGGCCACCGTCAGCGCGATATCGGTGTACTGATCGCGCATGTCCTCGGGAATGACGCGGCCGAGGTGCGGGATCGACAGCAGCAGCGGCGCATCGCCGCGAGTGAGGGTGAAGAGGTCGTTCATGGTGTCATAGGCCAGTGTCGCGGGTTCAGGCGGAGGCGTCGTGCGCAAGCGTCGATTCACGCTACGCAGCGACTGCTCCCCGCAACGCCTGCAAAAACCGCACATAAGCTGTAGCGCCGGGGTCGGCATGGCCGATGCTGCGCTCCTGCACCCACGCGGCACGCCCCTTTCGGGATTGCATGGAAGCCGTCGCAGCCACGCCTTCCTGCGCGCTCTCGATCATCGCGTCGAGCACATCAGCCGCGTTGCCCTGCAATGCCTCTAGCGTATCGAGGCTCGGCACCAGCGCATCGAGCACGGTCTTGTCGCCGAGTTGACTCTTGCCGCGCTCGACGATGCGCGCCGCCACCGCCCGTCCGATGGCAAGCGCCTCACCCGGGCCGACCGCTTGCGCCCCGTTCATCGCCTTGGCGGCCGCGAGCAGGCCGCCGCCGACGAGCGCCGCAAACGTCGAAGGATTCGCCGTCGAGAACGCCTTGCCGGCAGCGAGAAGCACGTCGGTCAGCGACGCATCCTCGGGCAGTGCGGCGAGCGCCTTCAAGATCGCCGCCGATCCGGCCTGAACGGTGATGCCGAGATCGCCATCGCCCAATGCGGCGTCCAGATCGCGAAGTTCGTCCGCGTGCGCCGGCAGCACGCTCAATGCGCGCGTCACAATTTCGCGCAGTTCCTTGTTCGATACAGTCATCGCGTGGTCCTCGTCATGATGCCGTGCCGTCTCTAAAGAACGGCGAGCGCGCGGGCGCTTCGAGCAGCGCTTCGAGTTCGTCGTCGAGCAGCATCACGGTGATGGATGCGCCCGCCATTTCCAGACTGGTCACGTATTCGCCGACATACGAGCGCGCTACTTTCAACCCGCGCTCCGCGATGAGCTGCGCCGAGCGCCGATACAGCAAATACAACTCTTCGAGCGGCGTTGCGCCGAGCCCGTTCACGAGCAACGCGACGCGCGAGCCTTGGTCCGCATCGAGATCGTCGAGAATCTGCGCGGTGAGGCGTTCGGCGATGGCGTCCGCCGATTCGAGCTTGCCGCGATGCGTGCCAGGCTCGCCGTGAATGCCGATGCCAATCTCCATTTCTCCTTCGGGCAACGTGAACGTCGGTTTGCCGGCGGCAGGCAGGATCGTCGGCGACAAGCCTACGCCCATCGTGCGGCAACTCGCGTTCGCCTTGCCGCAGATGCGCGCGACTTCATCGAGTGAATCGCCCCGCTCCGCGGCCGCGCCCGCACATTTGAACGCGAACAACATGCCCGCGACGCCGCGCCGGTCGGCGGCGCGCTCCTTCGGCGCGGACGCTACATCGTCCGTCAATACGACTGTCTTGATGTCGATGCCTTCAGGTTCCGCCAGATCCGCCGCGAGATCGAAGTTGAGCACGTCGCCGCCGTAATTGCCGTATACGTAAAGCACGCCGGCGCCGCCATCGACCGCCTTCGTCGCTTCCAGTATCTGCTCCGAGGATGGCGACGAAAAAACGTTGCCCACCGCGACGCCACTGCACAAACCCTCGCCGACATAGCCGAGAAAGCCGGGCAAATGGCCCGAGCCGCCGCCCGTCACGATGCCGACGCGCCCTTGCTTCGGCGCATCCTTGCGTACGAGTGCCCGCTTGTCGTCGGTCGCGCTTCTGATCCACGCTGGATGAGCCATAAGCAAACTTTCGATGATCTCGTCGACGAAGACATCGGGTTGATTGATGATTTTCTTCATGTCGTGCTCCTCCGGTTTTGGGGTGTTTTCACGGATGCAGGGAGACGCTCAGCGCTTGCGCCGCTGACTGAGCGCATCGAGCAGCACCGCCGCAAAAATGACCCCACCTTGAATGAACTGCGTCCAGAACGGATTGACGCCGAGCAGCGACAATCCCACATTGATCACGCCGATCAGCACGACGCCGATAAACGTTCCGACGATAGACCCGCGTCCCCCGGCAAGCGAAGTCCCGCCAATCACGATGGCGGCGATCACTTGCAACTCCAGTCCGTTGGCCGCGGAAGGCAGCGCGGAATTGAGCCGCCCCGCCAGCACGATCCCGGCCATGGCGGCCGTCACGCCGGCAAGCATGTACGTGAAGAACACCACGCGCCGCACCGGAATGCCTGCGAGACGCGCCGCTTCCTGATTGCCGCCTACTGCGAAGACCTGATGACCGAACGTCGTCTTGCGCAACAACACATGCCCGACGGCGAAGATCACGAGCATCACGATCATCGGCATGGGTAAGCCCGCGACCGTCTTCGCGCCGAATGCGGTGAACGCATTGGGAAAGTCGAACTTGGTGCGGCCATCCGAAATGGCGAGCGTCAGGCCGCGCGCCATGGCCATCATCGCGAGCGTCACGATGAAGGGCACGAGCCGCAGCCAAGAAACGGCAAGACCGTTCAGCGCGCCCGCTCCCGCTCCTACCGCAAGCGCCACGCATAACCCGCTCACGCCGAGGCCGACCGCGCCCGGGCTCGACCCCGCCATGACGGTCGCCGCGACCATTCCCGTCAACGCGACGAGCGAACCGACCGAAAGGTCGATTCCCGACGTGATGATGACGAAGGTGCCGCCCACCGCCGCGATGCCGACGACCGACACCTGCACCATGATATTGGTCAGCGTGCTGGTCGTCAGGAACTCCGGCGATGCAATGGACAACGCAATGCAAATGATGACGAGCGCGGCGAACAGTGGCCCGATGCCGCTCCTCAGTTGGCGAATCACGCGGCGCGACAGCGCCTCGGTATCCGCGCGGTTGGCTGCCGTGGAGGTCATGCGCCTGCTCCTGTTGTAGCCCATTGAATGACAGTTTCGGAATGCGCCTTGTCGCGCGGAATCTCCGTCACGATGCTGCCGCGATACATCACCAGAACGCGGTCCGACATGCCGAGCAATTCCGGCAACTCGGAACTCACCATGACGACGGCCGCGCCCGCACGCGCCATCGACACCATATGCGCATAGATTTCCGTTTTCGCGCCGACGTCGATGCCGCGCGTGGGTTCATCGAGCATGATGACTGACGGTGTCGTTGCGGTGGCGCGGCCGAGAATGACTTTCTGCTGATTGCCGCCCGAGAGCGTGCCCGTCACTTGCAGCACGGAAGAAGAACGCACGCCGAAGCGCGTGCTTGCGTCCTGCGCGAGCTTGCGTTTCCTCGCGCGACTGACAAAGCCGCCGCTTGCCAGCGCCTTGAGACTGGACAGGGCGATGTTCTCTTCGATATTCGCATCCAGTACGAGCCCTTCGAGCTTGCGATCTTCCGACGTATAGACGAGGCCGTGACGCACGCCCTGAGTCGGCGAGTGATTCGTGATCTTTCTGCCCTTGACGAGTATCTCGCCCCCGCTCACCGGCAGCGCGCCAAAGATCGTCTTGAGTAATTCCGTACGCCCCGCGCCCGCTATTCCCGCGATGCCGACTATCTCGCCGGCACGCACTTCGAAGCTCGCGTTGCGCAGCAGCGGCGCACTCGCAAGATTACGCACTTCGAGTACGACGTCGCCATAAGCGCGCGGCTCCCACGGATAGAACGATTCAAGATTGCGCGCGACCATTGCCTGCACGAGTTCGGCCTCGGTCCATTGCGACATCGGGCGTGCGCCGACGGTCGCGCCATCGCGCATCACGACGGCCGAGTCGGCCAGCTCGAACACTTCTTCCAGATGATGCGAGATGAAGATGATGCCCATGCCCGCCGCACGCAGCCGGCGCACCACGGCATACAGATTGGCGATGTCCTGACTCTGCAATGCAGCGGTCGGCTCGTCCATCACGAGGATGCGGGCGTCGCGCGCGACGGCCTTCGCCACTTCGACGAGTTGCCGCTTGTTGAGCGGCAGATCGCCGAGGCGCATCCAGGGCGGAACGTCGTCGAGACCGACGCGCGCCAGCGCTTCCCGCGCGAGCCGATTCGCTTCGCGCAGCATCACGAAGCCCTTGTGCGCCGGCATGCGGCCGAGGAACAGGTTCTCCGCGACCGTCATGTCGTTGATGAGCGAGAGCTCCTGATAGATGACAGCCACGCCTGCATCGATTGCCGCATGCGTGCCGCGCGCAAGCGGCACGCCATCGATTTCGATCGTGCCTTCATCGGGCTCGTAAGCGCCCGATAAAGTCTTTACGAGCGACGACTTGCCCGCGCCGTTCTCGCCGACGATAGCCATTACATGCCCGGCCTGCAGTTCCAGGCTCACGCCGCGCAAGGCCTTTACGCCCGGGAAACTCTTGACGATGCCCTGCATTCGCAACAGCGGCGCGGGTGCGTCGAGAGGCACGCGTGCTCGTTCTTCGGCTTCCACTGTCATGTCGTGTATTCCGTTTGCGAGCTACGCGCATCATGCGATGCCACGCAGCTCGCGGCTCGCCTTACTGTTTGACTTCCTCAGACCACAGCCCGTATTTCTTCGTCGCATCCGAATCGATATTCGATTTATCGATGAGCAAGGTCGGCCATGCGTAGTTGGCCGCCACGTCCTTCTTGCCGTTGTAGTCCGCGATGAATTGCAGCGACTTCGCGGCCATCTGGATCGGGTTCTGCGAGATGGTGGCGTCCTGCTTGCCGGCGCGAATAGCGGATAGCGCCTGCGCCGTGCCGTCCGCGCCGATCACGAGAATGTGCTGCTTGTCGCCGAGCGGCTTATAGCGGCCCGCATTGTCAATGGCCTTCTCCGCGCCGACAGTGTTGTCGTCGTTTGCGCCGAAGACCGCATCGATTTGCGGGTACTTCTGCAGGATATTGGTCATCGCGTTCAGCGACTTCTCCTGATCGAATGCGCCTTCCTGACGCGCGACCACCTTGATGTCTGGATATTTGGCGATCTCGTCGCTAAAGCCTTTCTCGCGATCCGTTGCAGCGGTCGTTCCCACGAGGCCGATCAGATCGACAACATTGCCTTTTGCGGAGCCATAGCGCTTGGTCAATTGATCCGCTATCCACTTGGCCGCCGTCTGACCAAGCGCGACGTTGTCCGATGCAACGAAGGACGTCACCTTGCCGCCATCCGAACCGCGATCGAGCGTGAACACCGGAATGTTCATCGAATTGGCTTTTTCCACTGCGGGAATGATGGCCTTCGAATCGATCGGATTGAGCACGAGCGCGGTCACGCCCTGACTCAATAGATTGATTGCGTCGTTGACCTGCTGTTGTGCATCGCCGTTGGCATTGGTTTGCACGAGATCGAAGCCCTGCTCTTTGGCGCCCTTCTCCACGCCCGCCTTGAGGCCGACAAAGAACGCGTTATTGAGCGTCGAAACCGAGAAGCCGATTTTCGTCTTGCCGCCTGCCGCGCTTGCCGCCGGCGCGCTGGCAGGCGCACTCGCGGCGCTGCTCGCACTCGCGGCCGAACTGCTGCTCGACGAGCTGTTATCGCTCTTGGAGCAGCCGGTAAGCGCGGCTGCGGCGCAAAGCAATACTGCACCGGTCGATTTCCCAAACGTGCCCCATCCGTCGAATCTTGCTGAACTCCAGGCCATAACTGTCTCCGTTGTACGTTTATTCAATGCGATGCAAACGACTATTTTCCCAAGGCAGGCGCGCTAGGATTTCGCTCCCTTCTGCCTGCCGTAGGTCTTGAACCTTTCCAGCACTTCGTCCATCTGCGCATCCGACAGAAGCGGCGGCGCGCCCAACTGACACGCAAGCAAGTATTGCCTTGCGAGCACTTCGACTTCATGTGCAAGCCACACGGCACGCGCCAAATCGTCACCCAGCGCGATGACGCCATGATGCGCAAGGAGACATGCGCGTCGATCCTGCAGCGCCCTGAGCGCATGATCCGAAAGCAACTGCGTGCCGAAGAGCGCGTAGGGCGCGCAGCGGATCGAATTGCCGCCCGCTGCCGCCACCATGTAATGCAGCGCCGGAATATCGCGTCCGTGTATGGCTAACGCAGTGGCCGCAACAGAATGCGTATGCACGACCGCATGTATCTCTTCCCGCGCACGGAGAATGTCGCGATGGATCCGCCATTCGGACGACGGGCGCTTCTCGCGCAGTACATCAGCGTTATCGGCGACATCGAGCGGCAGCCACACCATGTTTTCTTCGTGCAACTCGCGCGCGGGCACCCCGCTCGGCGTAATGAGAAAGCCATCGCCCAATCGCGCGCTCACATTGCCCGACGTGCCCTGATTGATGCCGAGCCGCTCCATCTCGAGCGCCGTCTCGACGATGCCCCGGCGCAGCGCGCTTTCCTTCACCGCACTCATGCGGCGTTCCCCGTTGCGGAAAAGAAGCTGCCGAGCGATCGTTCGAACGGCGCGTTCACAATGCCGCGTTCGGTGATGAATCCCGTGACGAGTTCATGCGGCGTCACGTCGAATGCGGGATTGCGCGCCTTGATGCCGGGCGGCGCGGTGCGTTGCCCGGCGAGATGCGTGACCTCTTCGTCGCGGCGCTCTTCGATCTCGATCTGCGCGCCGGTCGGCGTGCGAAAGTCGAGCGTCGACGATGGACACGCAACGTAGAACGGTATGCCGTAATGCTCCGCAGCAATCGCAAGCCCCAGCGTGCCGATCTTGTTCGCGACGTCGCCATTGGCCGCGACGCGATCAGTGCCGACGATGATGACATCGACGAGACCTTGCGACATGATCGAAGCCGCTGCGCTATCCATGATCAGCGTTACGTCGACGCCCGCCTGCTGCAATTCGAACACAGTGAGCCGCGCGCCTTGCAGCAGCGGCCGCGTCTCATCCGCAAACACCTTGAACGCGATGCCCTGGCGATGTGCCGCATAAATCGGCGCAGTGGCGGTGCCAAGACCGGTCGTCGCGAGCGCACCGGCATTGCAGTGCGTAAGCACGCCACTGCCCGGCTCGATAAGCGGCATGCCGTGCCGACCGATGCCTTCGCATAGCGCCTGGTCTTCCGCATGAATTCGCTGCGCTTCCTCGACGAGCGCGTCGTAAAGCGCGCTCGAATCACCCGGATTGCATGCGCGCGCATGTTGCAGCATGCGTCTCAGGCTCCAGCTCAGATTGACCGCAGTGGGACGCGCCGTGTCCAACCAGCGCGCACGGCGTTCCAGTTCCGCACGAAACTGTGAGAGCGGCAACGAGCGCGCATCCTGCATCGCGACACACAATCCGTACGCTGCCGCTACGCCAATGGCGGGCGCGCCGCGCACGCGCAGTTCGTGAATCGCTCGCCATACGGCGGCTGCGTCGGTGACATGCTCCACCACGATTTCATGCGGCAGGCGCGTCTGATCGAGCAGCAGAAGATCGCCGTCGCGCCATTCGATCGTCGGGGCCAGCGTGGGGAACAGGGACTGCGCAACCATGGAAGCTCCGTGTGCGTTAAGCGTGAGTAAGCGTCTCGCGCTGAATATCGCGCGCGAGCACGGCAACGTGTTCGATGCCGTCGAGCGTATTGCGCTCGACAAGCAAGGCTTCGGCGCAACGCAGACAACGCACTTCGATACGCGCCCGCGCTTGCGCATCCGGTATGCGCGTAATTTCAGCAACTTTCGCCATGCCGACAATGCGGCGAATCATCTTGCAGCCCGCAAAGCCGAGCGTATCGGCGAGCAGGCGACGCATGAAATGCGCACGATAGCTTTCGACAACGCGCGTCTCCGCCTGCCCGCCGATGAAGCGGCGCTCGCTGCGGCTTTCGTGATCGCGCCACAGAGCAAGGAATTGCGCGCTGAAGCGGTTCCAGATATCGGTGGCCTGAGCAAGCAGCCATTCCTGATAAGCGGCGGGATCGCGTCCATCGACACGGCCATGCCAATCCCGGGAAAAGTAGGCAAGCAATAAGTTGGCAAGCACCGCGCCGATGTCGAAGCCCATCGGTCCATAGAAAGCGAACTCCGGATCTATGACGAAGGTCTCGTCATCGTTCACCATGATCGAGCCGGTATGTAAATCGCCGTGCAGCAAGGTCTCCGCACGATTCATGAAAGTCCACTTCATGTCGCCTGCCGCAATGCGCAATGCTTCATTCGTTCTCAGGCGTTCGAGCGCGGACGCGGGCAACGCCGCGCTATACACATTGGACGCGTGATCTTCGAAGGGAAACGTGAAGACCAGGTCTTCCGTGATCTTGCACAGTTCGGCATTGACAGCCGCGCCCACGGCCTGCTTCTTGATGTCCGGCGCAAGAAAGAGGTCGGAGCCGTAGAACAGCGTATGCGCGAGATAGGTGGAGAGATGCGCCGCCAGCTTCGGGTAGACAACCCCATTCATCAAACCTTGCCGCAGGATGCAATGGGAAGCGAGCCTTTGCATGACCATCAGAAAACGCCCGCCGTCCGCGTGATAAACCTTGGGTACGTGCTGCGGGCATAGCGCACCAAAGCGGCGCAAGGCCGCGACTTCATGCTCCATGCGTTGACACGACAAAGGCCAGGCCTTGCCGACGAGCCGCAGGAAAGGCGGCGCCTGCTTGACCACGACGCTGCGCTCGGGCGCCTTCGCATTCGTCACGAAGTAGACGTAATTCAGGTTGCCGTCGCCCACTTCGGCGACGTCCAGATCATCCGGCTCACCGAGCAGCGCCCGCACCTCGGGAATCGCGCCGAGATACGCTGCGAGCTCGCTTGCGGTAAAGGCCTCAAACTCCATCGGTGTCTCCTCCGATGTTGCTTCCGGTTTGCATCCAGCAAAGACGTTCTCAGCGACGCTTGCGCACCAGATCGAACTTGAAGATGCTCGTGTTGTAGTAGTCGTTGCTATAGCAGAGCGGCTCGCCGCTCTGATCGAAATCCACTTCGTCAAGCAGGAGAAACAGGCCGAAGCCGTCGCCCAGTTCCGGCAGATCGCGCGGGGTAAGGATGGTGGGTTGTATCGACGTATGCGTATGCGACAAGCGCCGACCCGTGCGCGCGAACATGCCAAAAAGCGATTCGCCTAATTCACCTTGAGCCTCATCGAAAAGCGTCTTCGGGATCGTGTCGATGCAGTAAGCGGCAACCGCATCGTCCGCGCGCCGCACGCGCTCGATACGGATGCACGCGTCGCCCGGTTCGATCCCGAGCTTCTCCGCAAGGCTCTCCGATGCCGCGATGCTGTCCAATTGAATGCGGCTCGTGGACGGCACCGCGCCGACGCTCTTGATCATGTCGGTCACGGACATCAGATCATCCAGGCCGCCTTGCAGCTTGAGTGATATTTGTCTGATGAACGTGCCTCGTCCTTGCACGCGTGAGAGTAGTCCATGCGAGATCATTTGCGCCACCGCTTCGCGCAAACTTGAACGACCGACGCCGAGTAAGTCGCAAAGCTCCAGTTCAGTGGGAATCTGGTCGCCCGGCTTGAGCTTTCGCTCACGAATCATGCTCAGAAGCGACTCTTGAATCTTGTCGCTCATCGATCGCTCTACACTCAGGCGCATAGTGCCCCCTCAGTCGTCGTTGCGTCAAATATACATCAGACGTCTGATGTTTCTCTCAGGACTTTCCCTTGGTTTATCTGCGCCTCGCCTGCGTTTTGCAGCGTTGCGGCGTTCGTCGCGACTGCAGCAAGCCAGTCGCCTAACGCACGCCCACACTACGGTTGCAGCCCGCTGCATCGCGCAAATACAGCACGTTTCCACTGGCGGTCGGACACGACCCGACGCAGGCCACGGCAAGCGCTTCTCGAAGCTCGATGTGTAGAATGAATCACAACAGCCAGTGCTAATACAAAATGCGCGAGAAGGCGCCAAGGTGCGCAAGGCAATCTTAAGGAGACGACGATGTGGTTTGTCGGCAAGAGCGAACTGCTCTCTTTGATCCAACGCCATTGCCTCGACGAGGTCATGCCCGCCTTTAGCGACCATCGCACGTTGCGCAAGAACACGGTCATCTATCGACCGGATGAATCGAGCGAGCATGTCTACTTGCTCAAGACGGGCAGCGTGAGGCTTTACCGCCTCACCGAAGACGGGCAGGAAATCACACTTGCCTTCGTCAAGGCCGGAATGATTTTTGGCGACGGCGATGTGCTCAACGAGGCGAATTACTCGCATCATGCACAGACGCTCGCGCCTGCCATGGTCTGCTATATCCGCAAGCCGGATTTCAAGAATCTGCTTGCACGCTATGACGTCATCAATCAGTTCGTGCTGCGCAATCACTATCTGCGCTGGCAAGAAGCCCAGCAACTGATCGAAAATCTCTCGCTGCACGATGTCCGGAAGCGGCTCATCAACATTCTCGCGATGTTCGCGGGGCAAGTCGGTACGCGTCTGGAGCATCCGGAGCACGGCGACACCATTCTCATCGACTTGCCCATTGCACAGGACAAGCTGGCGGAATTTATCGGCACGTCGCGCGAATCCGTCAACCGGCACTTCAGCGATCTGAAGGCCGAAGGCTTCGTCGACATGCACGAGCGCAAAATCGTGCTGACGCGCGCCTTCGTCGCGCGTTACGTCAGCAAGACGCCCGCTTTTACCGCGCAGTCAATGAACGACGCAGCGCACGAACTCAGAGCGCCGCTAATGCGCGCTTGACGGACGCTACGCCGCTTGCGGGACTCGACAATACCGGCACGGACAGCGAACCGAGAGACGGCACGAGCCGCGCCATCGAGACTTGCGCGAGCACGATGACATCGACATGACCGGCAAGTTCGATGATCGTGCGTTTGAGAATGTCGTCGTGCTTCGCGGCGTCGCCCGCGAGTAACGCTTCGAACGCCCCTTGAGCAATGCATTCGGTCACGTCGATGTCAATGCCTCGTTCGACCGATTTCTTGCGGATGAGACGCACCGTCGGTTCGAGAGTCGTCGAGACGGTGGCCACCACGCCGATGCGCGGACCGAGCGTACAGGCTTCCTCGGCCATCGCTTCATCGACCTTGACGATCGACGTACGAATCATGTGCCGCAGCAAATCGGTCGCCTCGCCAACCGACGAGCACGCGTTGAGAATGATGTCGGCCCCCAAGGCTTCGGCATTCGCCATATAGCTATAGAGCCGGCGCGTGACTTCGGGCGTCAGGCGTCCGGCGGTGCGGACATCGGCGAGCAGGCTGTCATCGACTATATTGACAACGCGTGCGTCCGCCATCTGCGTGGCGAACTGCGCCTTGAGCGGTTCCACCGTCACCGGCCCGGTATGTATAACAACGATCGTGGTCATGGTCCGATCCATTCCTTCGTTTAATGTTTCCCTAAGCGGTGGCGAGCGCCATCACTCTTTCCTGCGATGCTTCCGCCCGGCTCAATTCGCCGCTTATGCGTCCTTCGCGCACGGTCAGAATGCGGTCGCTTACGGCGAGCACTTCCAGCAGGTCGGACGAAATCACGATCACGCCGATGCCCTCCGCCGCCAGCCTGGCTATAAGCGCATGCACCTCCGCCTTCGCACCGACATCAATGCCGCGCGTGGGTTCATCGACGATCAGCACCTTCGGGTTACGCGCGACCCATTTGGCGATAACAATCTTCTGCTGATTGCCGCCACTAAGATTGACGACCTTCTGCTCGACGCCCGGCGTCTTGATCCCGAGCATGCGCACGAAATGCTGGCATCCCGCGCGCTCCTGCGCGTGCCTCACGAACTGAAACGGTGAATACCGCTCGAGATGCGTAAGGCTGAAATTCTCGCGCACGCTCATGCCGAGAACGAGCCCTTGTGCCTTGCGGTCTTCCGTGACGAATCCGATGCCGGCGCTGATTGCATCGTGCGGATTGCGGACATGGACAGGCTTACCCTCAACCCTGATCGATCCCGTACAGGCACGCATGCCGAAAATCATCTCCATGATCTCGGTACGTCCCGAACCGACAAGCCCGGCAATGCCAAGCACTTCGCCCCGATGCAACGTGAAGCTGATATCGCGGATACGGGCCTCCGCCGCCTTGACCGGCTTCAACGATAACGCCTCGACTTCGAGCACGGCCTCGCGGCTCGCATGCGATTGGGGCTCGCCGTACAACTCGCTCAACTCGCGATCCACCATCATTCGCACGAGCGTCTCGCGCGTCACTTCGGCAATGGGCGCGGTGCCGACCGTGCGACCGTCGCGCAGCACCGTCACGCGATCCGCAAGTTCGAATATCTCTTCCAGCCGATGCGAGATATAAACCACCGCAATATTCCGCTCACGCAGCCGCTTGACGATTCCAAGCAATACACTCGTTTCATGATGGCTGAGCGACGCTGTCGGCTCGTCCATGATGATCGCCTTGGACTGCGCGCACAGCGCCTTGGCGATCTCGATCATTTGCTGCTGCCCGACGCTCAACTCACTCACGCGCGTGGCCGGATCGATATCCATGTCGATGGTCGCGAGCACCTCGCGCGCCTCGCGATACATGCGCGCGCGGTCGATCAGTCCCAGCCGCGTGCGCGGCTCTCTCGCAAGAAAAATATTCTCACCGACGGTGAGATTGTCGACGACCGCAAGCTCCTGATAGATGATGTTCACGCCAAGCGTGCGAGCGTGATTGCTATCGGCAAGCGCTACCTCGTTCCCTTCGATGAGAATCGTGCCACCGGCGTCGGGCGAATAGATGCCGGTAAGTATCTTCATCAACGTGCTCTTGCCCGCGCCGTTTTCGCCGGCAAGAGCGAGCACTTCGCCCGCGCGTATTTCCAGATTCACGCGGTCCAGCGCCTTGACGCCGGGGAAGGTCTTGGAGATGTTTCGCATCTCCAGGAAGGGAGCGCTTATCACTTGGCTCATTACTTTGTATAACTCCCCATGTTGTCCTTCGTGACGACCGTTACGCCGGTGTCGATGTCCTTCGCCTGCGCTTCCTTCCCCTGAATCTGCGCGACAAGGTGTTCGACCGCCAGGGAGCCCATCGTCACCGGGCGCTGAACCATGATGCCCTGGATGTAACCGTCTTTCAGGCCTTTGAGCGTGTCGGGAAGGTCATCGAATGCAAGAACTTCGAGCTTGCCCTTCATTGCGCCGAATTCTCTGGTGTTGAGCACCTTGGCGACTGCAGGTCCGCCAACCTGACTCACCCCAAAGATTCCTTTGAGAGTAGGATGCGCACGCAGCGTCGTTTCTACAACCGATACACCGCGCGCAAGGTCGTCGTCGGTTCCTTGTGTCTCGACTATCTTGATGCCGGGATACTTCGCCAGCCCTTTCTTGATACCGGAAATGCGTTCGTTCAGATTAACCGCGCCGAGCTGGCCCGTGATGATCGCCACTTCGCCCTGACCGTTGAGCGCCTTGCCCATCGTATCCGCCATGGTTGCGCCCGCCTGTTCGTTGTTAGTGCCGATATACATCGAACGTCCGCTCTTGGGCGAATCCGAGTCGTATGTCAGCACTTTTACGCCGCTCTGCTCCGCGCGCTTCATCACGCTCTCGACCGACTTAGGTTCGTTCACGGAGATTGCAATGCCATCGACATGCCGTGAGATGAGGTCTTCGATAATCTGTACCTGCGTCGAGCCCTGCGTGTTTTGCGGCACGACCCATTGATACTTCACGCCGGCTTTGTCCGCCGCGTTTTGCGCACCCTTGTTGCAGTCGTCGAAGAACGGCACCGCGACTTTCGGGATGACGGCGACGGAAATATCTTTTGCGTCCTTGGCCTGGGCAGTGGCACCGAGCGAAGCTGCAAGCGCGAATAACGCGCTGGCGATGATTCTTTGCGTGGGTTTCATAGTCGTCTCCTGATGTTATGTTTGTGATATCGAGCGCTCATTAGCGTCCCTTGCGACGCACGCGCCAGATATCGATACTGACTGCAATGAGAATGACGCAGCCGGTAATAGCCTGCTGCGCATAGGTATCAATGTTCAACAGCACGACGCCGTTCGTGATGATTCCCGCGAGTGCAGCGCCGATGATCGCGCCCTCCACGCTGCCCGCACCGCCCGAAAGACTTGCCCCACCGATAGCCGCTGCCGCGATGACATCCAGTTCCGCGCCAAAGCCTGAAGCCGGCTCTGCGGACACGAAACGCGAAAACGCAATCACGCCTGCCATGGATGCAATCAGTCCCGACAACATATAGACCGTGAATTTCACACGCGCCGTGCGTACTCCGGACAACCGCGCGGCGATTTCATTTCCTCCGGTTGCATAGACATGGCGGCCGAAGCGCGTCTGCCGCATGACAATGGAAAAGATCGCCGTCATCGCGAGAAGAATGACAACGGGAAAGGGCACGAAGCCGATATAGCCCTGCCCGATGAACGTAAAGCTGTCGGATACATCGGGCGTCACCGGCACGCCCTTGGTGATGATGTACATGAGGCCGCGCCCAATCGAGAGCGTGCCGAGGGTTGCGATGAAAGGCGGAAGTTGTATCCACGTGATCATCAACCCATTGAATGCGCCTACCACGATGCCAACCGCCAGCCCCGCGCCAATTGCGGCAAACGCGTTGAAACCGTGCTGAAAAGCGAGCGCCGTGACGAGCGACGACAAGCCCATTACCGAGCCGACAGACAGATCGATGCCGCCCGTGATGATCACGAGCATCATGCCGATCGACATCAACGCGATCAAGGAAAAGGAGCGGAATACGCCCATCAGGTTGTTCGTCGTGAGGAAGTATGGCGAAAAAAGACTGATGAGCAACCCGACTAGCAGCAATACCGAAAGCACGTTCAGTTCGCGTATTCGCAAACATGCCTTTATCCATTCCGCAGTACGCGACGGCCCAGGCTGGGGTTCCTTCTTCGACGAAATGGCAGTCACCGATCGCTCCTCCTTTGCGGGCTCGGAATGAATCATAGGAGCAGGGACGCGCGAAAATCTGTGACGCCCGTCATAGATCGGCATCGGGGTTGACCCGTAGATTCACTGCAAGCGCGCGCTGAAAAGCTGCATGCCTATGACGCGCGTCACAGCATTTGCTCCGGGATAAACGCTAGGATGCGTATCGTGTCATCAGCAACGCATTCAATTCAGTAAATTTGAAACGCAAAGGAGCCAAGGCATGACCAAGCGAGTGATAGTGACCGGCGGTAGCGGACTTGCCGGCAAATGGGTCGTCGAAGACCTGGTGGCGCACGGCTATGAAGTGCTCAATGTCGACCGTGTACCAATGGCTAAAGGCACCGCGCGCACCCTGATCACGGACATCACGGACGCGGGACAAGTTTTCAACGCGCTTGCATCGACCACGACGGCGAAAGAATTCGACGACGACATCGAGCCCAAGCCGATCGACGCCATCGTGCATTTCGCGGCTATTCCGCGCATTCTCGTGACCACTGATAACGAGGTGTTCCGCATCAACGTGATGGGCACCTACAACGTGCTGGATGCGGCTTCGAAGCTCGGCATCAGGAAGGTCATCGTGGCGTCCAGCGAGACGACCTATGGCGTGGTATTCGCGCATCGGCACCGCGATCCGGCGTACTTTCCGCTCGATGAGGAATATCCCGTCGACCCGATGGACAGCTACGCGACGTCGAAAGTCATCAACGAAGTGACGGCCAAGGCGTTTCATGCGCGCACGGGCGCGGACATTTACTGCTTCCGTATTGGCAATGTGCTCGATCCCGTTGATTATCAGAAGTTCCCGACCTGGCTCAAGGACCCGGCTCTGAGAAAGCGCATTGCGTGGACTTATATCGACGGCCGCGATCTGGCGACGGCTTGCCGTCTGGGCATCGAGAAAGACGGCCTGGGTTTTGAAGTGATGAACGTCGCCGCCGACGATGTATCTTCCGACCGGCCCGTCGCTGATCTGCTCAGGAGTTATTATCCGAACGTGCCGGTCAAGAAGCAGCTCGGGGAGTTCGAGACCTTGTTGAGCAACGAAAAACTCAAGCGATTGCTGGGATGGCAGCAGGCTTATCGCTGGCGAGAGCAGGTCGCAAAATAAGCGGCTGCACTCGACGGACCGGACGCATCGACATGTCCCAGCGCAATCGTTGCGCTGCGGAGCTTACGGGTCCGTCGACAATGCTGGAGCCGTCGTGTCAAGCGGGCAGGAACATCAGCACGACAATGCTCATATGTTGGGAGCCGAATGCATCCGCGCAAACTCGCTTCTCAGCATGTGATAGCACTCGCAAGAACCGGCTTCGAGTTTGCTTCTATCCAGAATCTCAATGCAACCGCGAGCCCGCCGGACTATCCCGCTATCGTGCAATTGCCGCAGCACGTTCGTAATTCCCTCCCGACGCACGCCGAGCGTATCGGCAATGGTTTGCTGAGTCAGCGTGATCTCGCTCGACTGCGTGCGATCTATATTCAGCAGTAACCAGCGGCATACCTGCTTGCTGAGCGCATGGTGCCGATTGCATCCGGCGGTCTGCGCGACCTGCGCGAGCAGCGCATGCGTATAGCGAAGAAGAAGTTGTGACAAAACGCTGGAAGCGTCGAGGCGAATGCGCAGATTATTCGCGTTGATGCGATAAGCGAATCCCGCCGTCTGAACGCTTACACGAGCCGGCATGGTTTCGCCGCCCGTGAGGATAGGGAGGCCGGTCATGCCCTCGCGCCCTACGGAAGCGGTCTCTATCGTCGCGCCGTCCTCCATCGACTGCTGCAGGGAGAGAACGGCTGTCGTCGGGAAGTACGCGTCGCTGACGCGATGTCCCGATTCGTGCAGCACGAGGTCCGAGCGCAGATGCACGAACTCGAAGTCAGCGCGAAGCATGTCCCGTTCTTTCTTCGGCAGTGCGTCCAGCAGCAGATTGCGATGCGAGTCTGTCAGCACTAGTGCCTCCACAAATCATGGGCAACCGCTTCCGGGAGCAACCGGCTTGTCAGCGGCGATGCAGGCGTTGACCATATGCCGTCCGCGCATTGTGCGCCAGTCAAAAATCCGCCGACGCACAGTAGCACGGGCGTCCACATGATTGCATGTACGGCCGGCGAGTTTTGATGCGAAGAATGAATGAATGTCGCAAAAAGGGCCGTCCGCTCGAAGACGGACGGCCCTATCGACGCATTAAGACAACAACAGCGCCACCGCGATTAACGCAGTCCGCCGCTCGCAACAATGTTTTCGCCCGTCAGCCACCGTGCATCGTCGGATGCGAGGAACACGGCAATCGACGCGATGTCATCCGGCTGTCCCAGGCGGCCAAGCGGAGTTTGCGCGAGCACGCCCGCTTCGAGATCCGAGCCGATAATCCCCGCGGTGTGCGTCCCCTCGGTCACGACCATGCCTGGATTGATGGAGTTCACGCGAATCTTCTTCGGGCCAAGCTCGCGCGCCAGGACGCCGGTGATTGCGTCGACCGCGCCTTTCGTTCCGCTATACACTGCGCTCGCCGGCGGCGTGATCCGACTCACGACCGAACTCACGTTGATGATGCTCGCGCCTTCGCCCAAGTGCTTCGCGGCAGCCTGCGTGACGAGTAGCACGCCTAGTACGTTCACATTGAACTGCTTATGGAAGTGCGCTTCGGTGATCTCTTCTATCGGAGAGAACTCGTAAATGCCCGAGTTATTGACGACAATATCGAGCCGGCCATACGTTTCTACCGCCGCGCTCACGATGCCATTTGCATCGGCTGCACTCGACACATCGCCGCCGACGGCAATCGCCTTTCCATTGGCTGCGGCAATGTCCGCGACGACGGCGTCCGCGCCTTCCCTGCTGCTCGAATAATTCACTACCACCGATGCGCCCTCAGCCGCGAGCGCCTTGGCGATAGCGGCCCCAATACCCTTCGATGCACCCGTCACGACGGCCACTTTGCCTGCGAGCTTGCTCATGATCGTTTCCTTGGAAGACTGACTACCGGGAAGATGAAAGCATCGGTTGCGTGGAGCCACCGATCTGCCTGTCGCCAATGTAGACATCTCGCCCGTCGCGATAAAGCGGCTCTAAACGAATTGACTGGCGGGAAATGACGAACAATGAACGCCTGCTGCGCACGCCGTCACGCCCGCCCCCGGCGCCGCCGCGCCGTCGCGCGACTGCTATCCGCGCTCGCCACGAGCGGCGGCGCCGCGAACATCTCGACCAGTTGCTCGCGCAGCCATCGGTGCGCAGGCGACGTCTCGTTGCGCTGGTGCCAGAAGAGACTGATCACGCGATCCGGCGCTTCGAGCGGCGCACGCACGCTGACCAGTTCGCTCTTCGCCGCCGCGCGTTCACATAGATCGCTCGGCAATACGCCGATGAGATCGCTCGCGCGGATCATGTCGCACGCCACCGTGTAGTGATTGACCGTCGCGACGAGATTGCGCTTCAGCCCTCGCGAAGCGAGAAAGCTGTCGAACGTGGGCTGGGTCTGTCCCGCGAGACTGACATCGACGTGATCCGCACTCAAGAAGCGCCGCGTCGTGAGCTTGCCCGAGCCGGCGAGCGGATGATCGCGCCGCATCACGCAACCGTAATCCACCGACCATAGCGAACGCGAGCGGATATGCGCGGGCGGCAGCGTCTCGTTGACATACACGCCGATCAGACAGTCCACGCGATTGCCTTCCAGAAGCGCGGGTGCATCGAGCAGGATGTTCGGCACGGTATGAAACCGCACGCGCGGCGCGGCCTTGCCGAAGCGCGTGATGAGCCGCGGCATGACGATGCTTGCGACATAGTCGGACATCGACAGGCTGAAGTTCGCTTCGGCCAGCGCGGGCAGAAACGTCTGCTCATCGAGCGCGCCGCGAATGCGGCTCAGCGATTCGCCGATGGGTCCCCACAGCGCCATCGCGCGCTGAGTGGGCGTGACGCCTGCGCCGTGACGCACGAAGAGCGGATCTCCGAAGGCATCGCGCAAACGACTCAAAGCGTTGCTGACCGCCGGTTGCGTCAGCGACAGTTTCGTGGCCGCGCGGGTCACGGCGCCCTCGGTCATCAACGCCTCGAAGACTTTCAGCAGGTTCAGGTCGAGCGTTCTGAAACTCATTCAGGATATTCATCGAGACAATGGACAGGATCACGATTATAAATATGGTTGACGTTGGCCGCGCCCTAGAATGAGCGGTTGGAACATGGGGCAAACGCCTGCAAGGGATTGCGAATCCTTGCATAGGCCTAGCCGCCTGCTATTCGTCGGTCTGCCTGGAGAATGCTGTGTCGACTGTATCCGCTCGAATCGAACGTCTTCCATTCGGACGCTTTCATTGGCGGCTCTTGACGATGGGCGGCCTCGGCTACGCGTTCGATGCAATGGACGCCGCCGCCGTCGCCTTCGTCTTGCCGGTGCTGCGCCACGACTGGGCGCTCACGAGCGTGCAGACCGGCGTCCTCGGCAGCGGCAATTTCATCGGGTACTTCTTCGGCGCACTGCTGGCCGGCACGCTCGGCGATCTGATCGGGCGGCGCAAGGTCATGATGTACGCGCTTCTTCTGTATAGCGTCGCTTCCGTTGTCAGCGCGATGACCGATTCGTGGCCGACGTTTCTCGCCTCGCGCATCGTCGCGGGCATGGGCACGGGTGCGGAAAGCGCGATCATCGCGCCGTATCTCGCGGAGTTCGTGGCGAAGCGCTATCGCGGCGTATTTACGGGTGCGTTGGCGGGCTTCTTTTCGTTCGGCTTCGTGGCGGCGGCGCTGCTCGGCTACTTCATCGTGCCGGCGTTTCCCAACGGCTGGCGGGCAGTGCTGTTCATTACGGCGCTGCCGGTCGTGATGCTCTTGTGGTGGCGCCGTTCGCTGCCCGAATCGCCGCGCTGGCTCGAAAGCCGCAAGCGCCACGACGAAGCGGATCGCGTGCTCAACGATATCGAAGCGGACTTTGCCCAACGCGGCATCGCACTGCCGGTCCCTGAATTCACGGGAAAGAGCGGCGAGCCGTCCGCGCCCACAGGCACGCTGGTGTCCAACTTTCGCGCGCTCTGGACGGGCCACCAGTCACGCATCACGATCATGACCTGGCTGATGTGGCTCTCCATCACCTTCAGCTACTACGCGTTCTTCACGTGGATTCCCGGTCTGCTCGTTCAGCACGGCATGAGCATTACGCGCAGTTTCGGCTATTCACTCGCGATGTACGTCGCGCAAGTGCCGGGATACTTCACGGCGGCCTGGTTCAACGAACGCATCGGCCGGCAGGCGACGATTGCGTCGTACATGCTGTGCGGCGGCGCGTGCGCGCTCGGCATGGCCTTCGCCAGCACCAACGGCGAGATCATGCTTGCGGGCATCTGTTTGTCGTTCTTCATGAACGGCACCTATGCCGGCGTCTATGCCTACACAGCCGAGGTCTTCCCGACAGCCGTGCGCACGACCGGCGCGGGCACCGCGTCCGCAATCGGGCGCATCGGTGCAATCGTCTCGCCGATTCTCGTCGGCTATCTCTATCCCGTGTCCGGCTTTGCGGGCGTGTTCGGCGCAACCACCGTCGTCCTGCTGCTCGGTGCTATCGCCGTTGTAGTCATGGGCGTGCCGACGCGCGGCCGCTCGCTCGAAGACATCGCGGCGAGCGCGACCGATGGCGTCGCACCGGCGCCCGAAGCCGCCAGGTACTGAGCCAACACAACGCCGTTGCAACGGCTTTCCCCGGAGAAGAATGTGCAAAGCGTCCTCTTTCAAAATGCCGCCGTGCTCGATGCCGCGCGAGGCGAAGTGCGCGAAGCGCATCACGTGCTCGTCGAAAACGGTTTCATCAAGGAAGTATCGGACAAGCCGCTGCAAAGCGCTGCTTCTCGCGTGATCGACCTGAAAGGCAAGACACTGATGCCCGGCCTCATCGACTTGCACGTGCATGTGGTCGCGGTGCAGCTGAACTTGTCGCAGCAGGTGCATATGCCGAACGTGCTAGTCACGCTTCGTTCGGTGCCGATCATGCGCGGCATGCTGCGGCGCGGCTTCACGACCGTGCGCGATGCGGGCGGCGCGGGTCATCCGCACAAGGTCGCGGTGGAAAGCGGCCTGGCAGTCGGGCCGCGCCTGTTCGTCGCGGGGCGCGCTTTGAGCCAGACGGGCGGACACGGCGACATGCGCGCCCGTACCGACTATATGGGCGACAGCGCGCCGTGCGGCTGCTGTGTGCGCGTCGGGGCGCTTGCGCGCGTCGCGGATGGCGTGGACGAAGTGCGCCGCGCGGCACGCGAAGAACTGCAAATGGGCGCCGATCATCTGAAGATCATGGCGTCGGGCGGCGTGGCTTCACCTACCGATCCAGTCGGTGCATACGGCTATGCGGAAGACGAAGTGCGCGCAATCGTCGAGGAAGCGCGCGCCCGCAAGACCTACGTGATGGCGCACGCCTATACCGCCGATGCCATCGCGCGGGTCGTGCGCTGGGGCGTGCGCACCATCGAACACGGCAATCTGGTCGATGCGCCCACCGCGAAGCTCATGGCCGAACAGGGCGCATACGTGGTGCCGACGCTCGTCACCTATGAAGCGCTGGCCACGGAAGGCGCGCAGTATGGCTTGGGCGAGGAAAGCGTCGCGAAGATCGAGGACGTGCGCGAAGCGGGCCTCCGTTCGCTCGAGATCTATCGTGAAGCAGGCGTGAAGATGGGCTTCGGCTCCGACCTGCTCGGTCCTTCGCAGCGCCTGCAAAGCGATGAATTCCGCATTCGCGCCGAGGTTATCGGCAATCAGGCGGCGCTGCTCGCCGCGACGACGACGGCCGCCGAAGTGCTCGGCCTGCCGGAGAAGCTCGGCTGCATCGCACCGGGAGCGTGGGCCGACATGATCGTGGTCGACGGCAATCCGCTCGACGACATTTCCTGCCTGCTCGGACAGGGCGAGCGGATTCCGCTGGTCATGAAGGGCGGTGACATCCCGTTCGACGAACTCGGCATGGAATGACAGGTGGCGCAAGGCGCGCTTAACAATTCGCACATGAGCGTGGAATAAATCGTCCGGGACGATGTTCGCCTGGTCATACGACGCAATGATTGCGTCCAACCGACCAGGATCTTACCGATGAAACTCCGTCTCGCTGCCGCGTTGCTCGCGTCGTCGCTCGCGTTCTCCGCTCACTTCGCATGGGCGCAGAGCGACGCGCCCACCGCTTCCACTCCGGTCCACAACGTCGTGCTGGTGCACGGCTTGTATGCGGACGGCTCGAGTTGGGAGAAAGTCATTCCCCTCTTGCAGGCAAAGGGCCTGCACGTGACATCCGTGCAGAATCCGACGACTTCGCTCGATGCGGACGTCGACGCCGTGAAGCGCGCGCTCGTGCAGCAGGACGGTCCCACCCTGCTCGTCGCGCACTCCTATGGCGGCATGGTCATCACGCAGGCCGGCGACGATCCGAAGGTCAGCGGCCTCGTGTATATCGCGGCGCGCGCGCCGGATGCCGCGGAAGATTACCCCGCGCTCGCGCGCAAGTTCCCTACGGCGCCGGCATCCGCAGGGCTGCAATGGTCGGCAGATGGATACGGCAAGCTGAGAGAACCGGCATTCGTGCATGACTTCGCGGGCGATCTGCCGCCTTCGGAAGCCGAAGCCTACTATGCGGTTCAGCAGCCGATGGGCAAGGCCATCACGACGGCGAAGACGAGCGTGGCCGCATGGCGCGACAAGCCGACGTGGTACGCGGTTTCAACGGAAGACCGCACCATCAATCCGGATCTGCAACGGTTCATGGCGAACCGCATGAAGGCGCATACGGTGGAGATTCCGTCGAGCCATGTTTCTCTGCTGTCGCATCCGCAGCAGGTCGCGGCACTGATTCTGGAGGCTACCGGTCAGCAGAATCAGTAACGTTCCCAAGCCGGTGCAGTGGGTTGCGGGACGCGTCGCGCGCGGCTTCAGGGAGCTCCGAATGTTTTGCGATCTCCACATTAAGCAGCGTGCCGTCAGATGCAGTTTCTAGTGAAGCATGTCGCCGTGCGCGGCATGCGACTCGCTTCGCAGCGATGCTTGCAACGCATGCATGCCTTGATGGCAGCCCCTCCGGTCCATCGCTTCAGCCAGTGTCATGGGCCCGTACGCCGGTCGCTGAACCGCGCGGGACGCGTCTAGCGTGAGGTTGAAACCATAAGCGAAACGCCTCACTCGCCCGCCGTTTCGGCATCGACAAGATGCGCAATCTCCTCGACTTCGATACTTCTCCCGTGCCGATTTTTCACGCCCCGCCCCCATGCATGCACATGCGCGCCCGGCGCAAGATATTCCAGAAGCGCTTGTGCGGCATGCGGCGGCACGCGCAGCGATGTTCCATCGTCCAGCAACGCGCCGCGCAACTCACCCCTGGGGCCGAACAGCGCAAGCCGTACCTCTCCGGACGCCTCCATTGCGCGCCGCTCGACGTCCGCCTTCCGATGCTTGTCGCCGTGCTCCGGACCATCGTCCACAATCTCGCGCCCGTCCTTCGTGGTCATCGCGACAGCAGCGATCATGTCGACGCCACGCGGCTTCACGCCGCGCACGGTCACGCGATCGCCGATAGCGACATACCGCGCTACCTGCTTCGAAAGGTGCGGCGGAAAGTGTACTTGTCGCGCTTGTCCGAGAAGGAAGCCATCGAGTTCGCCATGCGGATTGAGCAGAAAGCGTGTGACTGTGCCGCGCGTTTGCGGCAGATAGTCGGGGTCGATCCAGTGCATTCAGTTTCTCCTTTGATAAGAGTCGATGGAAGCTGTCTCATTGCATGCTGCATGCAGCGCTGAGCATGCGATGCGCTCAGCAAATCTCTCGCCTTACAGATGGAGAACGCGGCACTACCGGATCATCATCCGGCGTCCGAGACCTTGGCCGATGCCTCTTGCGCCCGCCGCAGACGTTCACGGCTGTTCGACAGATGCATGCGCATGGCCGCGCGCGCCGCTTCGGGATCGCGGCGCTCGATTGCATCGTAGATGTCCTCATGCTCGCGATTCACGCGGTCGAGATAGCTCCCCGGATCGTTGTGGGCAAGCGCAGCGGAATTGACACGCGTGCGTGGAATGATCGTATTTCCGAGCTGGCTAAGAATGCTGTGGAAGTATCGGTTGCCGGTAGCCTTGGCCAGTTCCAGATGGAATGCAACGTCGGCGGCAACCGCGTTGCCCGTGCCTTCCGCGATATGGCGCTCGAACTCATCGAGCGCGCGGCGCATGTGGAGAAGGTTTTCGTCCGTTCGACGCATTGCGGCCAAACCCGCGGCTTCCGCCTCCAGGCTGATGCGCAGTTCAAGGATCGCCATGACGTCGCGTACCGTGAGGTCGCCTGCAGCCTCTATCTGAAAGCGCTCCTGATCGCTTGCTTCGAGAACGAATGTACCGATGCCGTGCCGCGTCTGCACGAGACGCCCCGCCTGTAATCGCGAAATGGACTCGCGCACGACGGTGCGGCTCACGCCGAGCTGCGCCATGATCTCCGATTCGGTTGGCAGCTTGTCGCCGGGCTGCAGGGCGCCGCTGCGGATGCGCTCGGACAAATCGGCGACGACCTCCTCGGTCAGATTGCGGGAACGGCGAAGCGCGCCTGTTGCGGGTGCTGGAGACATTGGGGGACCAATCGTTTGTGTGCTGATGGCCCATTATAGGGCGCGGACGAGCTTGTACGATGACTATCGACGGCGCTGCGCCTTGTATTATGAATTCCATCTTCGGCGTCAAGTGCGCTGATCGGGGGCGAGTCAGCGGGAAACAGTCCATTGAAAAGCCGCTCGGTGCGGCGTAGAGTTCACGTACCGCATGAAGTGAACGACGCCAAATGGTCCTTACGCGACCGTAAGTCAGCGACCGTTCGCCTTGCATCAGGCTCGCGAACTCATTCCCCCATGCGCTGGAGTTGGCATTCTTCGCCCACGCGCGAGCTTTCGAACGTTGTCGCTCCGGCTCCCGCGCTTGACGCTTTCAAGGCGATGTCATGTTCTTGCGCTCTCGCCGCCGGTGTCGATACTCGCTCTTTTACTGGCGGGCTGGAAGGTGCGCGGCAAATACGGACGGCAGCAGGAGACAAGCAATGATGCGAGAAGTGACCGGGGCGTTTTGCGGGTCGCGCAAGCTGGACGAAGCGCTTGAAGATCTGCATGCAAAAGGCATTGCAGGCGACCGCATACGGGTGGCGAGCAGCGGTGGCTTCGCTGACCTCCAAATGGCCATAGCGCTAAGCGCCAGTTCGCCGACGCAATGGATCACTGCCGAACATGCGGGTTACGCCGAGTATTTCGACGATTACCGCAACGACGCCGACGCACCGAGCGACGACATCCTTCCCGACTTCCGCCATGACGACGACCGCGCCGGTGATGGTGGCATCACGCGAGTGGTCGTGAGAATTCGCGACGAAAACGAGCTGCGCGCCGTCTGCGACATCTTTTCGCGCCTCGGCACCGACGACATCGACGCGGAAGGCGCGGCCGTCTGAGACGCCGCGCCTGACACCGAACCGCTTACTGCGGCGTCGTCTCGACCGGCTTTGCCTTCTTCTTGTGCTTGAAGTGAAAGCCGCCCTTGTGCGTGCTGCCGGGTGCCGACGTATTGTCTCCGCCAACCGTCGGCGCGGCAGTCGCGGCGCCGTGCGCATTGCCGCCGCCCGATCCGCCGTTGCCATTCCCACCGCCACCGCCACCGCCGCCACCCGCTTGTGCGAACGCGGCGCCGGACGCCAACGCAACGCCAGCCGTCAGCGCAACCAGCACCGTGAATTTGCTCGCTCCCATCTCACTCCCTCCAGTCGTTGAAGTTGATTGTGCGCTGCATTCTTCATGCGGAATGCTGCACCCATAATACAAAACGCCGAAACACATCAGCGGGCGGGGCCGGGGCCGTCGCCGAAGCCTCATCAGCAGGTTTCGTGCTCGTTCGCCTCAGGCGAGCGCATCTTCCTTGTCATAGGCCGCGTCGAACAGCGCCTCGAGCGCAGGGTGGACACCGCGGATCTGATCCACGACTTGCTTTGCCCAGGCAAAATAAGTCCGTTTCCTGTCGGCAGTCCAATCAGCGGGCGGCATTGCGACGATGTCGCGCAGATTGCAAATCTTGTCCGCGAGCTTGACGAGCTTTGCGCTCTCGCTGATTTTCGCCGCGTGCTCGATTTGCAGACGCTTGCGCTCGGCCTTTGGCAAGGACTTGTCGTCGCTCACTTCTGCGACGATGCGCGCCACCTCCTGACCGAAGATCCGCGAGAGCTCGTCGTGCGACGTATCGGTATCTTCGATCGTGTCGTGGAGAACGGCCGCGACGAGAACCGCCTCGTCCGTGATATCGGCCTCATTGGCGAGGACGTTAGCAAGTGCGATGGGATGATTGATATACGGCGATGCCTCGCTGTCCTTGCGCCGCTGATTGCGGTGCCGGTCGGCTGCAAACGCGATGGCGTAGATAAGTCGATTCATTCTTCACGTTCCTTTGTACCTGTTGGCTACAGGACATATCGCCATGATGCACGCTCAATACAATCCAAGCCACCGCCACACATGAAACCTCACGATGCCGAGCAATTCGTGCAGCGCACTGTTTGAATCGCCCCACCCTTCCGGATGCGGAACCCACCACGACTTCGGATTGCGTATGCTCGCCACCGCAGGCTGAGGATGCAAGCCGAACGCATCGAAAGCAAGCAACGCGCGACGCATGTGAAGTGACGATGTAATGAGCGCCGCCGTATCGTAGTGTTGCGTGCGCAGTATGCGCTCGGTATTGCGCGCGTTCTCGTAAGTATCCAGGCTCTCGTCTTCCAACACGAGGTCCGTCCGCTTGACACCGGCATCGAGCAGCAATGCGCCATACAAGTCGGCTTCCGATCGCTCGTGATGCTGCGGATTGCCGCCGCTTACGATCACCTCGCAACGCTTCTTCTCTTCAATGCAGCGCCTATAAAGCGAAGCGGCCAAGTCGATGCGGTCCATTGAATCGCCTTCAGGCACGAGACGCCGACTACGATCGTATTCGGTCCCGCCACCCAGCACGATGATAGCGGTATGCGGAGCGAGCTCGGGATAGCGCCTGGAATCGTAGCCGAACTCCGCAAACCGCACGATGGGTCCGGAAAGCCAACTGCCCAGCAGCCAGAACACTGCGCCCGCAACCAGCAAGATGCTCGATCGGCGCTTGCGCCACATCACGATTGAAGCGGCAAATAGAAGCAACAAGCAAATCAACTCCAATGACTTTCTTCCTTATTCGAAAGCGGTTGATAGAGATTTCAGTTTGCTTGCAATAAGCAAAGAAGACATCGCAGCGTCAAACGGCACAACGCGCAGTGGCAGTCTGCATGAATTGCGCTAAAGAGAACGTGACCAAGCCGGCGCACGGAGACGTATCTCATCATTGACCACCGTGCGCCATCGCACGGACGTCTACCCCCGCAAATTCGTTAAATACGATCAAACACCTCGATGGTGTGTGCGAGGGCTCCTTGAGCAAGACCAGTTCATCGAGCGAGAACGCCACCACCCGTAGGCCCCGGCCCAAATAACGTTGATGGCGTTCTTTAAAGGGATACCCATTTAGAGCCCAAAGCGGCCGGATGGACCGTAGGCCAGGTACAAGGGAAACCAGAGAAAATGAAAACTGAATTGCGCCGCATCCTTGCTGAATCCGCACGCCTGGACGTGCCTATCGACACTCTGTCCGACAGCGACGACCTTTACGCCGCTGGTCTTTCCTCGCTTGCCACAGTCCATGTGATGCTTGCAATCGAAGATGAATTCGGCGTCGAGATCCCGGATCACATGCTTACGCGCCGGCTTTTCTCTAGCGTCGATTCGCTCGCATCGGCCGTCGAAGAGTTGCGTCGCCAACAGGCGGCCGCATGAACGCCGCTACGCAGGAGCTGGAAGCGTCGCACTTGGCTAAGGCCGATCGCAACGCGGCCGGGCGCAGCGAAACGGAGTTGCTCGAAGCCGCGCATCGCGTTTCCGCCATCGCTGCGAAGTATGCCAGTGCAGTCGATAAAGAGGCGCGCTTTCCCGCTGAAGCGGTCGCCGCGATGCGTACGGAACGACTCTTCTCCGCCATGGTCCCGGTGCTGCACGGTGGCGATGGCCTCCCGCTGTCCGGCGTCGCTCGCTTATGTGAGGCGCTTGCGCAAGGCTGCGCCTCCGCTGCGATTATCTACGCGATGCATCAGAGCCAGGTGGTCTGCATCGTCGAACATGGCGCGAATGTGCAATGGCAGCGCGACTTCCTCGCGCGCATGGTTCGTGAGCAGTTGCTGCTTGCGTCTGCAACGTCGGAGGAGACGATTGGCGGCAATATGCGCACGAGCGCGTGCGCGGTCGATCTCGTCGATGGCGCATTCAACATCGAAAAGCTCGCGCCGACCATTTCCTATGGCAAGTACGCGGACTGCATTCTCGTGACGGCACGCCGTCATCCGGATGCGCCGCCGTCCGATCAAGTGCTCATCGTCGCGCCTGGCGAAACGTGCACCCTTGAGCCGCGCGGCACGTGGGATACGCTCGGCATGCGCGGCACGTGCAGCGAAGGACACCGGCTCATTGCAAGCGGCGCAGCAGAGCAAATCCTGCCTGTGCCATTCTCGAAGATCGCAGATGAAAGCATGCTGCCGGTCTCGCATACCTTGTGGTCGTCGGTATGGATCGGCATTGCATCGGATGCCGTGAACCGCGCGCATCAATTCTTTCGCAATCAGGCGCGCGGCAAGCCAGGCGCTTTGCCGCCGTCCGCATCGCGGCTTGCACAAGCGGTCACGCTCGTGCGCATGATGCAGGCGCGCCTGCGTGAATCGCTGGCCGCGGTCGAAGCGGCGCAGCGTGAACGCGTTGCGCGTCAAGCCAGTCTTGCAGACGACATAGACGCACCGCTCACCGCATCGATCGGACTTGCCTCCGACTTGAACATGCTGAAGCTCGCGATCTCGCAATCGGCAGTGCAAGTGGTGCAAGAGACACTGATGATTTGCGGCATGGCAGGCTACAAGAACGACACGCCTTATAGCGTAGGGCGGCATTTGCGCGATCTGCATTCCGCGCCGCTCATGATCAGCAACGACCGCATCGAATTGAATACGGCGAATCTGCTGCTCGCGCAGCGCGCCGCAACCGGGGACCTATAACGATATGAACATGCCGACGGAACAAGCCGCGCTCGTGCCGGCTGACGTACAAACTCAATCGCAGTCAACGCAAGCTTCGTATGACAAATCGGACGTAACCTTGCGAGACCGTCTGATCGAAGCGGGCATTCTTCTCGACACGGGCGAAGACGGACTTTATGGCCGCAGTGCGGTGTTCGAAGATATCGTTGAACGTCTGAATCAGGCCATTACGTTGCTCGGTGCGGACCAGCACGCGGAAGCGCTGCGTTTTCCGCCCGCAATGCGTCGCCGCGACTTTGAGGACAGCGAGTATCTGAAGAGCTTTCCCGACCTCGCAGGTACGATTCATTCGTTTCAGGGCAACGATCGCGGACATCATCGCTTGCTCGAAGCGCTCGACAAAATCGTTCATATCGGCGAGAACGAAGAGCGTTCGGATGAATGGATGGATCAACAGAAGCCGACACGTCTGGTGCTGACGCCGGCCGCGTGCTATCCGATTTATCCGCTCGTCGCCAAGCGCGGCAACCTTGCCAAAGATGGGGCAACGTTCGATGCGTTCTCTTACTGCTTCCGTCACGAGCCTTCCATCGATCCTGGCCGCATGCAGATGTTCCGCATGCGCGAATATATCCGCGTGGGCAGCCCTGAACAGGTCATGGCGTTCCGGCAGAAATGGATCGAGCGCGGCTCGCTGCTCGTGCGCCTCCTGCAACTGCCGTTCGAGATCGACCTCGCCAACGATCCGTTCTTTGGGCGCGGCGGCAAGATCGTGGCGGACAGTCAGCGCGCGCAGCAATTGAAATTCGAATTGCTCGTCCCCGTTGCAACACCCGACCGTCCAACCGCGTGTCTGTCGTTCAACTATCACATGGACCACTTCGGTGAGCTGTGGAATATCCGTCAGGCGGACGAGAGCGTTGCGCATACCGCATGCGTGGGCTTTGGCATGGAACGCACGACGCTTGCACTTTTCCGTCATCACGGTCTCGACGTCAAAGCGTGGCCGGCAGGCGTGCGCGAATTGCTTTGGGGCGATGCAGCGCCGATCATTGCCGATGGCCTCGCCAACATGGGCAACGAGGCATGAACGCGCGCTCGCCTGCAGAAGCGTTGACTGGCACGGAAGACGAAGCGAGCCGCCATGCACTGCATCGCGGCGAGCGCGTCTGGCTGGAAACGAATTGCTATGTCGATTTATGGATCGAGCTATTGCACCATTTCGGCTGCGATCCGCATGCGGCGCTCGGCTTCACCGTTACGCAAGCATTCGAAGGCGACCAGTTCACGTTTCCAAAATTCTCACTCGATGACATCGGCAGACTCTATGGCTTGCAAGCGCAAGAGCTTGCCATTTACGACACGCTGCAAGCGCATGTATGCGAGCAGACGAAGCGTGGGCATGTAGTGGTCGTTGAAATGGACGCGTTCTATCTGCCCGATACACGCGCCACCGCTTACCGTCAGACGCATTCGAAGACAACGGTCGCAATTGATTCAATCGATCCTCAGGCAAAGCGCATCACCTATTTTCATAACGCGGGCTATTTCGCGCTATCGGGTGAGGACTACGACGGCGTCTTTCGACTGATGCCGGATCTGGCGAGCGACGTGCATGCGCTGTTTCCCTATGTGGAGTTCGTCAAGCGTGCGCGCGCGCCGCTCGATGGGAAAGCGCTCCTCGAACGCTCCGTGGAATTGCTCAAGCTGCGTCTGGTGGATCGGCCTGCGGTCAATCCAATATCGAAATGGCGTGCTGAATTCCCCGAGCATTTGCGTGCTTTGCTCGAACGCGACGTCGCGTACTACCACCTGTACACGTTCAACGTAATGCGTCAGCTTGGCTCCAACTTCGAGCTTCTGTCGAAATATCTAGGGTGGCTGGATGCGCGCGGCATTAGCGTCTCAAAAGAGATTCAGGCAAACGCGCAAGGGATTGCAAGCGAAGCGATGGTGATGCAGTTCCGCCTCGCTCGCGCGCGCATGCGCTCGCGTCAGGACCCCTGCAACGATTGTTTCGACTCACTCGAAGCAGCGTACGAGAAAGTGATTGAGCCGCTTGCTGCGCGCTTTCTTTAAGGCGTGAAAACTTAATAAAATAACTAGCCTCAATAAATGTCCATGAAGGTATCGCCGTTCATGCCCCTTCGCCTGGACGCTGGCGGGCAATGCGTAAGCACGCCAGCTGGCGCATGCGCAACGCCAGCGGCACTCCACGTGTACACGAACTGGCTCGACGCACCGGTGCCGGGTACTGTCGCGTCCGCGCATCGTGCGGCAGGCGTGACTGACGATGCACTTGCGCAGCCTTTTGCGTTATCGGACCACTGGTATCGCCTGACACTGCGCACGCAAGGCAAGCGGCGTCTGCGCTTCAACGGACTCGCGACAATCACCGAAGTATGGGTCGACGAAAGCAAATTGCTTGAATCGGATTCGATGTTCATTGCGCATGACATCGATTTTGATTTTGCCGGCGAAACCACGCTTTATCTTTGTTTCCGCTCCATTGCGCCTGCCCTCGCCGCCAAACGTGGACGCGCGCGCTGGCGGCCCAGGCTGGCGCAGCCCGCGACCTTGCGCAATGTGCGCACGTCACTGCTCGGCCATATGCCCGGATGGTGCCCGGCGATTCAGCCGGCGGGGCCGTGGCGCCCGGTTGAATTGATCGGGGAATCGCCGGCTTCGATAGAGCGCGTCGACATGGCATCAATCGTGGAAAACGGCGATGGCCTGCTCGATGTCACTGTGCGCTTCTATCACGCGCAAGCCCCCGACGATATGCGGCTCGAATGCGGCGACGCCACGACCGCGCTTCGCTGGCAAGACGCCCATACGGTCACCGGTCGCGTGCGTGTGCCGCAAGCGCGCTTATGGTGGCCCCATACGCACGGCGACCCTGTGCGTTATCCGGTGCGAATCGCTTCCGCATCGCTTGGCATTATTCCGCTCGGTGAGACGGGCTTTCGCACGATAGCGGTCGACCGCGGTCCCGATCATGCGGGATTTCAGATCGTCGTGAACGGCGTGCCGATTTTTGCGCGGGGCGCTTGCTGGACATCGGCGGATATCGTCGCGCTGGATGCGCCGCGCGCAAGGCTCGACAGCATCTTTGATGCGTGTCGTCGCACTGGATTCAACATCATTCGCGTAAGCGGCACGACGCTCTACGAATCGGATACGTTCTACGAGCTCGCCGATGAACACGGCATACTCGTATGGCAAGACTTTGCATTCGCCAACTTCGACTATCCGACTGACGAACTCTTTCAGCGCAGCGTCCAGCAGGAAGCGGAGCAGTTCCTTTCGCGCACGCGGCGCTTTGCGTCGCTTGCCGTGCTGTGCGGCGGAAGCGAGGTGCATCAGCAAGCCGCGATGCTTGGCCTTCCCTTCGACGCTTACCAGCAGCCGCTCTTCACGCAGCAGTTACCTTCGATCATCGCGGCGATGCGCCCCGATGTGCCTTATGTCGTGAACTCGCCGAGCGCCGCTGCAGGCGACACGCTCTCCATGCCCTTCGGCACACGCGGCGGCGTCACGCATTACTACGGCGTCGGTGCGTATCAACGGCCTTTCGACGATGCGCGTCGCGCGCACGTCCGCTTCGCATCGGAATGCCTCGCATTCGCCAACGTTCCGGACGATGTTGCGTTGCGCTCCGTGCCGAACGCATCCCGGCCGCACGAGCCACGCTGGAAAATAGGCGTGCCGCGCGATCCCGGTGCTGCATGGGACTTCGACGACGTGCGCGAATACTACTTACGCACGCTCTACGGCGTTGACGTGGCTCGCCTGCGATATGAAGATCCCGAGCGGTATCTCACGTTATCCCGTGCTGTCGTCGCCGATGTGATGGGCGCCGTCTTCTCCGAATGGCGTCGCAAGGGTTCTTCGTGTGCTGGAGGCATCGTATGGAACCTCCTTGATTTACGCGCGGGGCCGGGATGGGGAGTCATGGACGTCTTCGGAACTCCAAAGAGCGCACTGCACGGTCTTGCCCGCGTGCTTCAACCGGTGCAGGTGCTTGTTACCGATGAAGGTCTCGACGGACTGGACGTGCATCTCGTCAACGAAACAGCGCGCGAAGTTCATGCTCGTGTCGAATTGACCTGCTTGCGCGCTGGCGAGGTCGAGGTGGCGGGTGGTGCGAGCGAAATCACATTGCCGCCGCGTAGCGTGGAGCGGATCAATTCCAGTGCGCTTATCGGCGCATTCTTCGATATCGCATATGCATATCGCTTCGGACCGCGTGGGCATGACGCAACGCATGTGCTTCTAAGCGATGCCGATACGGGCTCAGTCCTGTCGGAGGCCTTTCATTTCCCCGACCCCTCCGCTGGGGATCGCCGCGACGTGGGTTTGAGCGTCGCCGTCGTGCAGGACGCTGAAGGCTGGAGTCTCGATGTCAGCACGACACATCTCGCGCGCTGGGTGCATGTCGTCGACCCGAACTTCCATGCGAGCGTCGACTGGTTTCATCTTGCGCCACGAAGTACGCGACGCATTCCTTTGATTGCACGTCGCACCGGCTTACAAGCAGCCCCGGAAGGCGACGTCTTCGCGATCAACGGAACTCGAGGCGCGTCTTATCGCGCCTGAGCGCATTCCCTAGTGCAATAGATCTCGCGAATAAACGTTCTCTAAAGAATTCCTTAAGCGTTTCCGTTAACGGGATTGTCGTCGTATGCAAGCCACGCCTTGCATACGCAATGCGCCGGAAAGCCTTACCAGCTTGCCCCGCGCGCTCAATTCGTTTAAGGAAATAGCCGCATGAAAGTCAATTTGCTGGCGATCGCCGCGAGCATTGCCGCCCTCGCGT
>Ga0308173_10000057_pt1 | contig 36800 bp, 42 predicted proteins | sample PhyPR1_FD_203716 | JGI IMG/M metagenome (GOLD analysis project Ga0308173, IMG submission 203716) | Soil microbial communities from UC Gill Tract Community Farm, Albany, California, United States - DLSLS.P.R1 | ecosystem: Environmental > Terrestrial > Soil > Agricultural land | place: USA... | reverse complement strand
GCTACTTCTTGCCACCCTTCTTCTTCGGGCGGATGATGGTGCGCCGTCCGGTGGCCCGCACCTTGACGGGCGCCGAGACCCACTTCACGGTGCCGAGGGTCATGTTCCCGCCGACGCCGAGGGGGATGGAGGCCGCGTCGAACGGCACCCGCCCGATCCCCAGCGGCAGGTTGAGGTGGTCGCCCTGGTCGAGGTGGAAGAACGGCATGACCTCGTACCCAGGCTCGGAGTCCACGCCGGAGGCCGCCTGCAACTCCGAGACGGCGCGGGCGTTCACCTGGTCCTGGTTGACGAGGTTGTCGTCGCTCGTCACGATCGGCAGCGTCCGCGGCACGCCGTTGCGGGCCAGCGCCGTCTCGGAGAGCCGGTCGCTCGGCGGCAGCACGGCGACACCCTCGTAGATGATCGTGTACGAGGACGACTTCCGGGTCTTGGTCGCGGCCGTCGTGATCTCGCGGCGCGAGGTCGCCTTCGAGTAGTTCTTGAACTCCGTGAACGACGTGCTCGCGTCCGGCAGCGCGAGCACCGCCTCCACCTGCACGTCCGGCCGCGCCGTGTTCGTCGGCTCGGCCGTCGCGTAGCCGTCCGCGGAGTAGTATAGGCGCCAGCCGCACTCCCGGCCCGCGATGCTCTTGGCCAGCCGCCAGGGCGTCAGCACGTCGTCGCCCATGCCGGTCGTGTACGGCACGCTCAGCCGGGCGCTCGTGGGCGGGATCCGCATGTGCTGCTCGCCGGTCAGGTCGCCCAGGATGGTGCGGAGCACGTCGCCCACGTTGGCGCCCTTGCCGAAGGACCGCGGCCGGACGCCGTGGTCGGCGAGCAGGCTCTTGTCGCCGAGTTCGAGGCTGAGTTCCGCGCCGGAGCGGTTCGCCGAGGTCGGCACGCCGACCAGGCAGGTCGTGTCCACCTGGCCCAGCGAGGGGACCACGGTGCTGTGTCGGAGCCGGACGAGACGGTTCACCCAAAGGACGCCGTGGTCGTCCTCTGCGTACGCCGTGCCGTACGAGAGCGCACCCTCCGGGTCGCTCAGGACGACGGTGCCGGTGCGGTCTGGGCCGCTGTCGTTGTTCACCGACACGTTCACCTGGCCGTCGAGGATGTCCACCGTCGAGACCAGGCGCTCGCTCAGGTCCAGCACGTCGGCCCAGACCCGGTAGTCGTGGTCGCGCTGCAGGTGCGCGTGGTAGGCGGCCAGCCAGGCGGCGCCGTACTCGATGTGCTGCATCAGACGTCCGCCAGCCGCTGCCACCAGTTCAGGCTGATCGCGGTCCGGTTCGGCGTCAGGCGGGCCTGGTAGACGGGGCTCATCGGCGAGTAGTCGCCGATGATGACGCTCCAGTTCTCCTTGCCGAACACGAGCCGGTACTTCGTGCCGCTGTCGCCCTCGACCCAACCGTCCAGGATCGCCTCGGCGTCGTTGAGGACGATGCCCGCCAGGGACCCGCTCTTCGTGGTGCGGACCAGGCGGCGCCGCTTGGGCTCGACGAGGAGGCCGCCGTTCAGCGGCACGTGCACGATCGACTGCTCGTCGGTCTGTATCTCGACGGAGAGCACGTCGTCCATCCCCACGACCTCGACGCGCTCGTCGGTCCGAGGGTTCACCAGCCAGACGCTCGTGGCGTTGTAGAGGTCGGTGACGGCCGGGCCCGGGGTGCTCACGACGCCGTTGACGCGGAGCCGGACTTCCCAGGTGTGCTCGCCGCGCAGCGGGGCGGTGTAGTCCCGGATGGTGAAGTTCGTGCCCTCGAAGAACGTGACGCCCGGGGCCCAGCCGTAGACGTTACCCTCGCTGTCCCAGATCGGCACCTGCACGCCGTCGCGGAACAGGCTGACCTCGTCGGGTACGCCCGCGGCCCGGCCGCCGGTCAGCACCAGGACGGGCTCCTCGTAGGTGGCTACCAGGGTGTCCACGGGGCCCGCGGTGCCGTCGCCATAGGTGGTGTAGGTCACGTGTGCGCTGGCCTCCACAGGGGCCGCCTCTGCTGCAACGCGGGGCAGCACGCTGTCGCGCACGTACAGGTAGAAGTCACCGACGCCGCCGGGCACCCGCACGCCCGCGCCGGAGGGGGTCCAGAACCGGGTGTCGGGCTCGTTTCGCCAGCCGGACGAGGCCAGCAGGCGGCCCTCGCCGTGGAGGTTGACCAGGAACGAGGTCTGGTCCGAGGCCGTCCACTCGATCGTCGGCGAGCCGTCCGTCACGGTCGCGCCCGGTGCCGTGATCGCGACGGTGGCGAGGGGCCTGAAGGAGTACGTGGCCCACGGGCTCGGCGCGCTCGTGCCGTCCGGCCCGCGCGTCGTGACCCGCCACATGATTGAGCCGCCGTCCGCCAGGGCCGGGCTGCCCGGGTGGTCGGCCGGGTCGTACCGGCCGCTCGTGGCTGCGTGCCAGTCCGCGGTCAGGGCCAGGTTGACGGTGGCCCCGCCGTCCGTGGAGAACTCGACCTTCTGCTCGGTCATGTCCGTGTCGCCCGCGTACGTCAGCACCGGCTGCGCGAGGGAGACGGCGCCGCCGTTCGGCCGGAGGTTGCCCGGGTTGGTGGGCGGCACGTGGTACGTGACGATGAGGGAGGGCTGGTGGTGCGCGGCGGTCGAGCCGTAGATCCAGACCGTGTTCGCCGAGTCGGTGCTGATGCCGAGGCCGGTGGCCGGGCGGCTCTGCGCCCAGCCGGTGACGGGCATGTCGAAGACCACCCCGGACCCCGGCGAGGAGACGGAGGGGCTGTTCCCCACGTAGGCGACCCGGTCCGGCATGGTCCGCCAGGTCACCGAGGAGGTCACCGCCGCGGACAGCGAGCGGGCCTGCAACTGGAACGTCCCGCTGTGGGAGGCCGACGTGTAGACGCGGAGGACGGCGCTGTCGATGGTCGCGTTGCCCGGCACCCGGTCGAGGGAGAACCGGGCGAACGCCATGTAGTCGCCGGACTTGACCGGCATCGTGCTCGGCGAGCCGTACTTGGTCGTCGGCTTCGTGTTCCGGACCGAGTACGTTGTGACGGGGATCGTGATGGTGGGCATCAGGCTCCTTGCCAGGCGAGGCTGTCGGCGGCGTCGATCCGGCCGTCCGCGAGTTCGGCGACGTACGCCTCGAAGTCCCGGCTGCCGATGCGGAGCAGGATCTTCTTCGGGAGGGACGGGGCCGCGGAGCCCGCGGCTGCCCGCGTCTCCGCGGCCGTCTTGACCTGGCTGCCGCGCGGCAGGTTCACCAACTCCGGCCCGCGCTCACCGACCAGGGCGATGCCGCCGGGGGCGTAGTTCGTGCCGCGGGCGAAGGCCGGGATGGTGAAGTCCGGCAGCGGGCCCGGGCCCTTGATGTGCACCGGCAGGTGCAGCGCGCTGTTGATCGCGTGCTTGACGCTGCTCCCGATGTCGCTGATGAACCCGCCCGCCGCGGACAGGCCCATGCCGATGCCGCGGATCACGCGCTTGCCGAGGTCCTGGCCCGCCTGCAGGAAGTTGCTGGCCAGGTTGAGGATCTTTCGCGGGATCGCCTTCAAGATCGCGACGACGCCGCGGGCCCCGGCACCCACGACGGTCTTGATGCCGTTCCAGGCCCGGGAGGCGACGCCCTTCATGACGCCCCACACTCGGGAGAAGATCGCCCGGGCAGCGGCCATCTCGGTGCCGATGATCGCACGGACGAACCGGGCACCCGCGCCGACGACGACGCGGATCACCTTCCAGGCAACGGAGATCACACGCCGGATGACGTTGAAGACGGCCATGACGATCGTCTTGTAGACGTTGAAGTACGTCCGCACGACGGTCCCGATGATGCGGAGGTAGGTGCCGAAGACGGTCCGGATGACCCGCCAGGCCACGCTGATGACCCGCTGCACGATCCGCATCGAGATCCCCACCGTCCGGCTGACGAGGGTGAAGTGCGCGCCGACCAGGCGGCTGATGAGGCGGGCGCCGCCGCCCACGACCTTGACGAGGAACTTGAAGACGACGCCGACGACCTTGCCGATCTTGATGAAGGCCGGGCCCACCATGTTGCCGAGGGTGACCGCGAGTTCCACCATTGGCGCGAGGAACTTGCCGACGATCGGGAGGATCTTGACGATCGCCCCGCCCCAGTTGGTGAACGCGAGGATGATGGTCGCGATGATCGGCGCGAACCGCGTGAGGATCGGCCCGACCACCTTGCTGATGATGCCGACGACCGGCGTGATGACGCTCGCGATCGTGCCCAGCATGTCGAGGCTCTGGCCGATGATCTCGCCGATGACGGAGCCGACGCCCTTCAGCAGGGGCGCGAGGGCCTTGAACAGCCCGGCGAACTTGGGGCCGTTCTTGGCGAACGCCGTGCCGATCCGTTCCAGGACCGGGGCCAGCGCGCTCTGCACGACCTTGACGATGCTCACAATCACCGGTAGCACGGCGCTGAAGACCTTCATGTACCCGCTGGCGATGCTCGGGTTAAACAGCGGCAGCAGCATCTTGCCGACCTTGCCAAGGAAGCCGAGCATCTGGCCGGTGGCCGCGGTGCCCCTCTTGGCCCAGTCCGCGATCGCGTTCTTCGACGAGGCCAGGCTCGTGAAGTCGGCCATGCGCTTCGACAACTTGTTGAGGGTGCCGAGGATCCCGTCGCCGGACGGCGTCGCGGCGCTGAAGACGTTGAAGAGCGTCTTGCCGAGGTTCTTCACGATGCCGAACAGGTTGTGCGCGCTGTGGAACGCACGGTCCATGAAGCCGCGGATCTTCTCGCCCGTCTTCGGCGCCGAGGCCCAGGTGCCGAACGCCTTGCCCGCGCTGGCGATGGTGTGGGCCAGCCGCATCGACGAGGGGTGCAGGGCGTTGAAGATGTGCAGGATGCCGTTGAGGATCGGCGCCGCCGCGGAGCCGAGCACGCGGATGATCCGGTTGTTGCCCTGCAGGGCCTTGCCCAACTGCGCGACGCCCGTCTTGCTGGTGACGTACCGGCCGACGCTCCGCAGCACGCCGTTGAGCGCGGCGCCCGTGCCGCCGAGGCTCTTGCGCAGCATGGGCACCGTGGTCTTGCCCATGCGGTTGATGATGCCGTCGAGGTTCTTGAAGACCTGCTGCTGGATCGCGGTCTTGATGCCGCCGCCGCTCTTGGAGAGGTCGCGGAACGCCTTGGCCGCCTCCTGGGCGTTCGGCGCCAACTTGGCGAGGGCCTTGTCGTCGCCCCCGACCGCCTTGGTGAAGTCGGCGAACGCCATCTTCGCGACGATCTTGGCCTGGATCAGCGAGCCGAGCACGCCAACGAAGGACAGCGACGCGCCGCCCGCCTGCACCACGGCGCCCGTGAAGGCCACGAGGGCGCCGGACAGCGCCGACGCCCCGCTCGTGATGAGGGGGAGGGCGGCGGCGATCGCGCCCATCTTCAACTTCCCGCCGTCGAAGCCCTCGAAGGACTCCTTCAACTTCTTGCCGATGCCGCCGCCGTCGCCGCCCTTGATCTTCTCCCCGAAGTTCTTGAGGAATCCGGAGCCGAGGCGGTCACCGATGCGCTTGCCGCTCTTGTCGGCCTCCTTGTCGGCGGCCGGGCCGACCTCCTTGACGGAGTGCTTGACCTCGCCTTCGAGGTTGTCACCGTTGACGTGCAGGTCGACGTAGGCGTCGGCTACGGACACGTCCTCACCCCTTCCCGGAGAGGGCCGCGACGAAGCCGCTCAACGAGGCCTCCTCGTTCTGCTTGGACCACGGCGAGGAGTCCGCCACGGCCGCGCCCGTCTTGATCGCCCGCGCGTCAGGCTTGTGCAGCCTGATGTCGAACTTGTCCTTCTCCTCGGACTCGGCGTCCTCGACGGCATAGAAGTAGATCAGGTTCAGGAAGCGGTCCAGCGGCAAGCCCATCGGATCCACTCCCTTCGCTGCTGCCCATCCGTCGAACACGGTCCAGTTCTGCTCGGCGACCCGGATCAGCCGGGTCGCTACGTGGTAGGGCGGCCGGACACCCGCTCGACGAGCCCCGACACGACCTCCTCCAAGATGTCGATGTCCAGGTCGTCCTTCGGGTCCTTCAGCCGCCCGGACAGGTGGTCCTGGTCCTCCTGGCTGAGCCCGGTGTCCAGCCACTCGAAGGCCGCCTTGGCGGCCTCCAGGTCGCTCTCGGCGTCGAGCATGGGGAGGATCATCGCGGCCTGCTTCGGCGGGACGAACGAGTACACGTGCGCGCTACCCTCCAGGTCGAAGGTGATCGCGTCGGTCCGCCGCTTGGCGACCTTGAAGGAGAGGTCGCTCACTTGGTGTCTCCCTGGGCCGGAGGGGCGGACGGCGTCGGCGTGCTGTTGCCGCGCGGGGGCGGCGGCGTCTGGCCGGTTGAGGTCCTGGGCGGCGAGGGCCGCTTCGTGGTCTTTCCGCAGTTGCATCCCATGATGCCCACCTTTCTGTTGGGATGACAGGTACGTACCTATTCTACCTTGACCTCAGCGAAAGTCCTCCATGCTAACGGACTCGACCGCCCTCGTGAGGTACCGGGCCGCGGGCACGCCGCTGGTGGAGAACGTCCGCACCCACTTGCCCTTCACCTGGAAGACGAGGAAGGGTGCCCGCCTCGCGTGGATCGGCGGGGTGCCGACCTCCTGCCAGATCGCGTACTCCACGTCGGAGCCGATCCGCCAGATGATCCTCGTCTTGGTGGCGGGCTGCCGGACTGCGATGATGCTGTTCCGTAGCAGGCCCTTGTCGACGGGGGCGTTCTCCTTGGCCCGGTCCCGAACCCGGCCAGCAGCGCGGGCCGAGGCGGTCGCGATCGGCCCGATCGACATGAGGTAGGCGATCTTCTCGGGGTGGACGACGACCTTCACTCGCAGCCTCGCTGCAGCATGAGTTGGAAGACGAGGGTCCACTCGAAGCCGCCGCAGTAGCCCTGCGGACCCAACGGCAGCCCCTGCTCGATGCGGAGGGTCTTCGGCGGCGCGACGGGGAACGACCAGTCCCGGATCGCGTCGAGGAGGATGTCCGCGTCCCGGGTCATGCCGAGGGTGTCCTCGGTCATCTCCGCCGCGGTCGGGAAGCCCTCCTCGTCCACGCCGTGCATGCAGCGCACGACCCCCACGCCAACCCTCGCCTGGAGGGCGTGCACGTCGCACGGCTGGCTGCCCTGCGGCTGCGGCAGCAGGCTCACGAGCCGGACCCACAGTTGGCCGCCGCCCTCGCTGGCGGCGCAGCAGTTGTCCCAGGAGACCGTGTTGCCGGGCACCACGGAGGACAGCCCGACCGGCCGCTCGCAGGCGTTCAGGCCCGCCTCCGCGGCGTCCAGGAGGCTCTGCAGGGCGGGGCCGACGCGGTCCACCACGTCAGCCTCCCCAGGTGGTCCGGCGCCCCGCGGTGCGGAGGTTCGGCACGGCCACGCTGAAGCCGATGTCCGGCTTGGTCACGCTGGCGACCCAGGAGTCGATGAGCCAGATGCCGGTCTTGCCCGCGTCCAGGTCGTCGAAGGCGTCCAGGCCCGCGGCGATGGTGACGCCCTGCCGGGTGATCGTCTGCCACCGCTGCGGCAACTCGCACTCCTTGGCGCCGGAGGCGGCCAGGGCGAGTTGGCAGGCCAACTTCCCGGCCGCCACCTGACCGCCGATCGGCACGGGGGCACCGATCTTGACGGTGACAGCCCAGGTGCCCTCCGTGCCGAGCGGCAGGCTCATGTTCTGGCAGTACGGCCACCGCCCCCCGTCCTGGCGGACGAGGAGACGGTAGCCGTCCACGCGGTAGGCCGAGGGGTCGAGCAGCACACCGTCGACCTCGACGGCGACCACCTCGGTCACCGGGGTCTCGAAGCGGAGCACGCTGCCCCAGGAGCCGCAGCCGCAGGTGTCAGCGCACCCGCCGCCGCAGCCGACGTTGAACCAGCGGCCACCGATGAGGGTCGGCTGCCAGGGAGATCCCACGCGCGAGTCGGACCCGTAGGTGGAGACACCCTCGAAGCAGTCTTGGCGGCACGGCCGGATCACCCCCTCGCACTGCCCGAACTGGCGCCCGGTGTAGCGCCACAGGTACTCCGCGGCCATCTGCTCAAACCGCGCCTGGCCGGAGGCGGGGAGGGACGCGAGCGCGTTGCAGGGCGTGTCGTCGGGGTAGACGGCGGGCCACTCGCAGACCGTGCTGAACATTCCTCGCTCCTCTCCGGGTTACGCCTTCGCTGGCCCGGGCACCACAGGTGGGGGGTCGTACCCGGGCCAGCGAGTCTTACGCGGCGAAGGGCTGGCAGCCGCAGGCCGAGGGCGGCGGAGCGACGCCGGTCTCCATGATGAGCATCGGCTCGGTCGGCAGCAGGGCCTCCGGCAGGAGGTCCGGCGTGGTGCCGTTCATGAGCACGTTGTGCAGGCCGACGCCCCACGAGTGCCCGGAGACGGTGTACGCGCCCTGCATGGTGAACGAGACGGCGTTCTCCCCGTCCACCGTGATGTCGCCGAGCACGCCCGCGTTGATGCACGGGAGGACGACGTAGCCGCTGGCCTCCTCCGCACCGGAGGGCGCGACGGCGTCGGCCAGCCCGGTCCAGAGTTCGAGGCCGAACTTCTCGTCGACGATGCCCTCGTAGACGGTCGCGCCCGCCACGTCCCCGGCCCAGTCCTGGTACGGGGTCATGTTGGTCATGAACGACAGGAGGTCGGGGTCCACGCCGCAGAACTGCATCTCCAGCGTGAAGCGCTTGAAGGCGTTGGGGTTCTTGTGGTTGATGCAGAGGGCGCCGTTCGCCTTCTTGGTGATGATCTCGGCGCCGTCCTCGGTCTCGGACGACAGGGACAGGCTGATGAAGCCGTCCGTGACGATCTCGGAGCAGTCTCCGCCCGTCACGGCGCGGCAGGACGAGTCCATCTTGGAGACTCGGATCCTCTTGCCGAAGATCGGCTTGAAGCAACGCGTGGTCATGTGTTTCCTTCCTTCGGCTAGGCCAGGTTCATCCGGACGGCCCCGACCCCACATGGGTCGAAGCCCACCACGTACTGACGCTCGGCGAGCGCGTAGTGGTCGTTCTTTCCCCGGTCCAGAGCGGAGGACGTGAAGACCTGTCCTCGGTAGCCGAACAGGGCGGGCGAGGCAAACATCCACGTCTCGCCCACGGCGGGCGGGGCCCCGCCGGGGGCGGTGCCGGGGTAGCCCGCGCCCGCGATGACGGGCGTGCCTACCTTGGTGACGAGGCGGCTGCCGGTCGCGTTGACCCGCGTGTCCGCGACCGAGATCGCGCCACGTGAGCCGTGGATGACGCCGAGGGAGCCGTAGGTCTGGCCCATCCAGTCCTCCAGCACGGCCAGGGCCGCCGCCACGTTGAGGGCACCGGCCGGGTTGAGGTCGGTGGCCTCCGCGGCGAGGTTGTTCCAGAGGAACCGCTCCACCTGGCTCTGCTCGTGGGCGAGCAGGTCCGCGGTCGCGTTCTCCTCGCCCTCCTGGAAGGCGCGCCCGCCGGGCGTGCCACACTGGTACGAGCCCACGGCCGTGAACGGCCGGGCCTCGCCGAGGCCGCCGGAGCCTCGGAAGAACTTCTCGATGTCGGTCGTGCAGTCCGGGTCGTCCTGCCACGTCTGCCCCGAGACCGGGGCGCACGACAGGGCCTCCCACACGACGCCGTTGGCCCAGTGCGGGTCACCGGACTCTCGCAGCGACAGCACGGAGAACAGGCCGAACGGCAAGCCGACGCGCGGCTGTGCCTCGACCCTCTGCGGGGCTGCGTAACCCATCCTGGACCTCCAGTCCTCGTGTCAGAGTGAGAGGAGCCCCTGGCCAGGCGCACGGGGGGTAGCGACCTGGCCAGGGGCGGTCTCTCAGGAGCCGGTGCCGTTCCCGGCGATCGCGATCCCGATGTGGGTCGCGCCGTCCGGCGTCACCGGCACCGTGACGACACGGCTGTCGTGGTTGCGCTTCAGGACGAGGAACGGGTCCTCGGTGAAGAGCGCCGTGTAGTCGTTGGTGCCCAGGAGCACGCTGTCGTAGATGTTCTCCAGCGTGATCGACTCGGTCACGCCCTTGACGAACGTGCCCGCGGCGTAGAGCAGGAAGTCCACGCCGGTCGGGGCGGCGGTGAAGCCGCTCGCGGCCGTGGTGGCGATGTCCTGCCAGTCCACGACGTACTGCGGGTTGACCTTGCGGGCGGCGAACCAGCCCGCGATCCGCTGGTCGCTCACGTCCAGCAGGTCGACGCCGAGGCGCCGGGCGAGGTCGGCCCGGACGACCGTCTTGGTCCAGGTCGGCAGCATGACCTCCAGGGAGGCGTTGTCCGACATGCGGTTGACGGCCCGGTAGTGGGTCGCCTGCAGGTCGATCGCGGTGAGCAGCGGCGCGGTCGCCCCGGCCTGCGGGCCGGGGAAGACGACGGCGGTGCTGTCGGCCACCATGCTGTTGATGACGGACGCGGACATGCGGTGCGCGTGGGCGTTGAGGGTCTTGCCCACGTAGTCCTCGATGACCTCGGGGTAGCCGCGCTGCTGGAGCAGCCCGGCCCCGATGCAGACGCCGCAGTAGCCGAGGCGGACCTCGTCGAAGTCCGGGCACGGGACGGTCACGCAGGGCTTGGTGCCGCCGCCCGCGCCGTCGTAGTCCCCGGCGATGTCCTCGGCCTCGGTGTAGCAGAAGCCGGTGTCGGCGAAGACCTCGCGGTAGTCCGGGCCGAGGGTGTGCCGCACGCCGCCGCGGTTGATCTGGATCTCGGGCACCGACACGAGGTTCGCGGCCTCGCTGATGTCCACCAGGTCGTACAGCGTCTCGGACGGGGCGCACCAGCCGCCGGAGGCGACGAGGCTGCCGCCGGGCAGCGCCGACTCGCGGGTCGCGAACTCCATCGCGGCCTTCGGGTCCTCGCTGTTGACGACCGCCTTCTCGTCGAACTGGCGGGGCAGGCGGGCGATCGAGAACCGCTCGGTCTGCCGGTTGCCCTTCGAGCGGGCCGCCATGTAGGCCGAGGCGTTGAAGCCGCCGAGGCGGCTGTTGATGCTCTCGGCCATGTCACGGATCGTCATCTCCGTGCCGACGTTGAAGCCCGCGGCGCCCTGTGCCGCGAACCCGATCTTCTTGGGTCCGGCGTCCACCGGCGTCTCCTTCTTGGCGGGCCGGTCCTTGCGGAGGCCGGAGAGGTTGATGTTGATCGGGGCGCGCTTCTTGGCGCCCGCGACGAGTTCCGCGGGGACCTCGTCGTCGTTCTCGTCGGCGGGCTCGGCGGCCTCCTCCTCGGGGGTCTCGGCGGCCTCCTCCTCGTCCTTCACGGCCTGGGCGGTCTCGCCCGCGGAGAGGACCTTGTCGGCCAACTCCTTGGCCTTGCCGGAGCGGGCCAGGGCGGCGTTGTCGCGCTCGGCGACCTCGCCCTTCAGGGCCTCGACGCCGTCGGCCAGGGCGCTCAGCGCCTCCAGCGTGGCGTCGTCCGGCGCGGAGCCGTCCTCCGGCAGCATGGCCTGGAAGGCGGTGACCGCGGTGTCGTGCAGCGCGGTCAGGTCCGAGTCGCTGAGCGTGCTCAGGTCCTCGGGGATGGTGATCTGGTCGGACTGGGTGTCCTTGTTGCGGGCCATGAGAATCCTCCTGGTGGGGTGGCCACTTGGTCGGAATCCCAGGCCCTCACGCCATCAGGAGTACTGCTCTTGGGTCAATCATACCTCGGTTTCCCGAGGCTTGGTGCAGGTGCTACAGGTTCTTCGGCGGCTTGCTGCCGAGGCCCTTGGTCGAGGGCTGCTTCACGCCCGAGGTCTTGCGGACCCCGTTGGCGATCTTGGTGACCTTCGTCTTCTTTGCCATGTTGTTCACCCCTCCCTGCGGCTGAACGTGCCGAGGCGGATGCCGCGGCGGCCGAGCCACTGCCGGACGTACTTCCGGGTGGCGAACGGGGGCGGCTCGCTAGAGCCCTGGAGGGACTGCGCCAGCGTACCGAGGTCGTTGAACATGTCGTCGAGGGCGACGCCGAGGCCGTTGGCCGTCTCGTCGCTCATGCCCGGCTTGTCGGCGGCGTCCATCATCGACGCCTCCAGCGCGCTGAGGTTGGTCTGCGCGTCGGCCAGGTCCTGGGCGTTGTAGTTGCCGCCCTGGATCCCCTCGTGCAACTTGTCCATGCTGCTTCGGAAGGCGTCCAGGTGCTCGCCAACCTGGGCCGCGGACTCCTCGTCCATACCGCCGTCTGCGGCGTCCTGCAGGTTGGCCTCCAGCGCGGAGGCGGTGTCCTGCGCCTTGGTCGACGCCTGCTGCGCCGCGCTGCCTTGCGGGCCCGCGTCCGGCGCGGCCGGGGCCTTCGGGGCGTTGGCCTCGTGGTGTGCGTCGACGGCGGCGTGCGCGTTGTCCAGGGCCTCGCCGACCCCGGCCGCGGTGCCCTCGTCCATCGCGCCGCTGTCGGCCGCGTTCCCGGCGTGCGCCTCCAGGTTGCTGATCGCGTCGTGCGCGGCCTGCTTGTTGGCCTCGGTCGGGTTGGAGTTGTGCGCCGTGATCGCGTCGTGGGCGTTGTCCAGCGCGTCGCCCATCTGCGCGGCCTGGCCCTCGTCCATGCCGCTGTCCGCGGCGTGCTGGAGCCCGGCCTCGGCCTTGCTCAGGTGCTCGCCTGCGGGGCCCGCCGGGTGCTCCGCCGGGGCGTCCCCGCCGCCGATGTCGCCCGCGCCCTTGCCGGGCTTGGCGTCTCCGCCGATGTCGCCCGTGCCGCCCTCGTTGACGCTGTCGTCGCCGAGCAGGGAGAGGTCGCTGTCCTTCACGACGCCCACGCTGGTCCGGGCCACGTCCAACTTCTCGCCGATCGTGGCCGCCGTGTTCTCGTCGATCGCGCCGCTGTCGGCCGCGTCCTGCAACTTGGCCTCCAGGTCGGACAGGTGCTTGTCCGCCTCGGTCGCCGCAGCCGTGGCCCCGGCGCCGTCGTTGTTCCGCAGGGCGTCGGACGCCTTCTCCGACGCCTGCACCGCGTTGTCGAGGCTCTGCCCGATGTCGGCCGCGGCGTTGTCGTCCACGCCACCGCCGTCGAGGGCGTCCTGCAGGGTGGTCTCCAGGTCCTTGACCCCAGCGTCCGGCATGTCGATGTAGCGCCCGCCGTCCGGGTTGCCCTTGGGCACCCGCCACTGGTCGTCGTGGCCCGCGAAGGCCGCCTGGGGCAGGCTCGCCCGCAGCCTGCGCACCCGCTCCAGGGCGTGCAGGCGGCTCACCTTGGCCGCCAGGGCGTCGGCCTTCTCCTTGCGGTCCAGGGCCCGGAAGCGGTCCCGCAGGGACAGGACGGCGTCGTCGTCCCACGGCAGGTCCAGGACCTCCTCGGTCCGCTCCTCGACCTCGACCATGCCGGACGCGACCAGGCTGTGGATCGAGCCACTGGCGACGAGGGCCTGGGCCCGGGGCACGGGGAAGCCGGGCACGTTGACGGACAGGGCCGCCACCATCTCCAGGCTGCCGCCGATGGTGCGCCAGTCGCCGGAGACGGGGGCGGCGCGGAGCACGTCCAGGTCGACGCCCGGCCGCGCCGCGCCCGCCACCCAGATCCCGTGCGCGTCCTCCCCGGCGCGCACGTGCGCCGCGACGTTCCCGGTGTGCTCGTAGTGGTAGACCGTGTCGCTGAACGACAACTTCGGCCCGGCGTGCAGGGTGTCGAGGGTGATCTTGCCGGTCGGCAGCGGGCCCTCGGTGGTGTTGGTCACGCCGAGGTGGAAGCCCGCGCTGTACTTGGAGGGCGAGTGCGGCGGCTGCGTGCAGACCTGGCGGCCCTGCGGGCTCGCCACGTGGCAGGTACCCCACAGGGCGATGTGGCCGTAGACGCGGCCGTCGTCGTCCACGGTCAGCCCGGTCGGGCCGTCCAGGTGCGGGTCCTGGAACCACTCGGCCGGGGGCAGCCAGCCCGCGCTGGCCACGATGCTCTCGGTGCCGTGCTCGGCCTTCTTCTTCTCCCAGTCCGCGACGGCCGCGCACGCCTCGGCGCGCGAGCCCGCGTTGACCTGCTGGGAGCCGGGGAAGTTGGTGTCGCCGGTCGCGCACATCTTCTTGACCACGTTGACCGCGGTCGCGATGGCACGGCTCTCGTCCATGCCCTTCTTCTCCAGGTGCTTCTGGATCCGCTTGATGTACGGCGGCAGGCCGCCCGCGTCCTCGACCCAGTTGAAGGACTCCTCGTCGACGAGGAGGTCGGCGTCCGCCAGCCGCTGCTCGTCGGAGTCGAACGCCTCGCGGGCGTCCTTGGCGACGGAGATCCGGGCGCCCTCGAAGGCGGGGATCGCGACCTGCGTGGCCGCGCGGACGCGGCCCTCCAGGATGGTGAAGGAGTCGCCGTCGTCCTCCTTGACCAAGATGTCGTCGAGGTCCATGCTGACGCCGGGCGTCAGGCCCTCGTCGGCCTGCCGGAACGCCTCGCGGCCGTACTCGCTGCCCAGGTCGTGGGAGCCCTCGCCCCACACGATGACGGCGTCCTTGAACGCCTCGGGGAGCGCGTCGCGGCCGGTGCTCTCCAGCCGCTCGTTCGCCTCCTCGTAGGACAGGCGCTCGATGCTCTCGATCTTGCCGACCACGTACGCGCCGTCGTGCGCGCCGAAGTCCTGCATGGCCCACCGCAGCGGGACGGGCAGGGTGTCCCAGCGCAGGGCGTTGGCCTCGATGAGGCGGCCGTCACCGGTCCGCTGGTTCTCCATGCCGATCGGGCCGGACCACTCCGCGCTCTGCGATGCGTCGGTGTCCGGCACGCTGTCCTGGATGTCCTTGCGGGCCAGGCTCTCCTGGCAGGGAAGGCACTCGGTCGTCATCTGGTCTCCTCGTCGAAGTGACGTGAAGCCCGGCCCTTGCCGCCAGACGACTCCTGCCTACCATTCTACCTCGTGTTCGCCAGACCGGCTCAGACCACCACGCCGAAGTGCGAGAGGATGGCGTCGAACTCAGCCGAGCCGAGGGGGAAGTCGACGTGCTCGTCGCCCCACCACAGGCTGAGCCGGTCGAACCGGATCTCCGTCACCTGCCGGGCCTCCGGCGGGGCCTCCGGGCCGTAGACGATCGTGACGTGTGGCTTGTACTCCGGGTACCGGGTCGCGTCCGCGTCCTCGTACATGGAGGCGATCTCGCTGTCGATCTCGGGGATCTCGCCGAACAGGGCGTGCAGTTCCGGGCTGTCGAGCAGCCAGACCTGCGCGGGCTCGTCGTCGTGCCCCAGGGCCTCGATGCCGGTGACCTTCGCGGTGAACGGCTCGACCTCCTGGGCCGCAAGCCGCAGCACGTTCTCGAACAGGGCCCGGGAGCCCTCGATCCGCTCCGGGTCGGCGCTCTGGCTCCGGTCGCCGAAGTAGAGGATCGTCGCGTGCTTGTCCGGGTCGCCGACGCCGTGGCAGGGGTCGTCCTCGGCCGGGATCGCCATGATGCAGACGGTCTCGCTGTAGTCGTCGCCGGGCGCGAAGGTCTCGGTGTCCCCGGCCATCGCCTCGGTCTCGGCCGCGGCCTTGCTGAGCGCGTTCACGGCGTCCTGCAACTTCTTCCTCGCTTCCGGCTTCATGGCGTGGCCGAACGTCTTCAGGAGGCCCTGCACGCTGGCGACGATCCCGGCCACGCTGCTCGTCTTGGTGCTGCCACCGCCCTTCGGGTGGCTCTTCGGCGCGGGCCTGCTGGTGGTCCCTCCGGGCCCCTTGGTGACCTTGGGGCCGCCGCCCTTGGGCGCGGGCCTGCTGGTGACGGAGGGGCCGCCCTTGCCCCCACCGCCGCCCTTGGGGTTGTGGTGCGTCGGGGCGTGCGCCTGGCCCTCGATGAACGCGGTCGCGTTCGCCTTGATCCGCTTGATGAGGGCCTGCGCCTGCTTGCTGGTGAGTTGGCCCAGGACCTCGTCCAGCGCCTTCAGCACGCCCTTGACGAGGGCGTTGACCTTCTCCTGCTTGGTCATCTTCGGCTTCTGCGGCGCCTTCGGGCGGCCGTGCCCGGTGCCGCCGCTCTTGGGCTTCGGCTTCGCCTTGGGCGCGGGCTTGCCCTGGCCGCCGCCGCCGTCCTTGGGGATGAACCGGCCGCCGCCGGGGCTGCCCTTGTCCGCGCGCTTGTGCTGGCTCTCGTCCCAGCCGCCGCTGCCGCCCTTCTTGGCGGGCGCCTTGGTCGGGGCCTTGGCGGGGGTCCGGGTCTGCTTCGGGCCCTTGGCGGGTGCCTTCGGCGCGGGCCGGGCCTCGTCCTTGGGCAGGGCGAACTCGGCGCCCCCGTGGCGGCGCAGCAGCCACTCGAACTCGTGCGCGTCCGCGGCCTCCCGCTCGCCGAACAGGGCGACGACGGCCGCGATCTCCTTGTCCTCCACGGCCCTAGCCCTTCTTCTTCGGTGGGAAGAACCGGACCTGGTCCTCGGTCAGGTCGCCCGTGTAGGCGTCCCTGATCGCGGCCAGGAGGTCGGCCTGCGCCGTGCCCTCCTCGCGGTTGCCGCGGATGAACGAGAGGAGTTCCGCGGCGTACTCCTGCGGGTCCGGCTCCTCGGTCGCGGCCGGGGTCCAGGAGAGCCCACTGTCGTTGAAGACGAGGACGCCGACCGGCGCCTTGTCCGGCGTCGTCAGCACCCACCGGGTCGCCGGGCCCGGCTTGGGCTCCGGGTAGTCGTCCGGCGTGCTCACAACCATCGAGGCGAAGATCGGGTGGCGCTGCTCGGGGGCCTGCTCGGTCACGGTCGTCTCCTTTCTTTCTGCCATTGTAGCATGTTACGCCGGGAGGCGCAACCTCGCGAAGTGGGTGCCGACCTTGTGCGTGAGCCCCTGCCCCGGCTGGCCGCTCGGGTCCGGGTGGCCCGGCGGGATGATCTCGGCCTCCACGAAGGTCTGGCCGTTCTTCTGCGTGACCTTGTGGATGAAGTACTTCGTGTTCCGGCCGAGCATGTACTCCCGCTCGGCGCTGAACGGCGGCGGGCTGATCGGCCGCGCCCACACGCCCAGCGTGCCCTTCGGCGCCCGGTAGACGATCTGCACCGGGCTGCCGGAGAACGCCGTGTCCACGCCGAGGCCGGTCGGCTGGTACGCGTGCTGCACGAACGTCGTGCCGACCGCCTTCTTCAGGTCCTCGACACTGCCGATCCCCTTGAACTCGTTCATGTTCGTGCCGCGGAACAGGTAGATGTCCTCGGGCAGCGGGGTCATCGCCTTGTCCAGGCTCGCGACGTGGGTCTGGACCGAGGCCGGGACCGCGCCGCCGTTGTTCCACAGTTGGCCGTTGACGTAGCCGGAGGAGCCCTTCATGCTCTTGACCATCTCCTTGGCGTCGTCCGGGATCGGCACCTTGAGGGTCTTGTTCGCCCAGGCGACGCCCGCCTCGTTGCTGGTGAAGACCTTCGCCCCGCTCATCCCCTTCAGCGAGGTCGGGTTGTCCTTCTGCCACGCGGCGAGGTCGGCCTCGTAGCCCTCCATCGCCTGCTTCCAGGCGGCGTGGGCCTTCGCGTACTTCTCGAACTCGCCCGGCTTGATGACGGCCGCGTCGGCGTAGATCTTCTCGGCCTGCGCCCGCAGGTCGTCGTCGAGGTACTGGTTCTTGTGCAGGCTGTCGATCGCGGTCTTGGCCAGCGCCGGGTCGCCGTTGAGGATCGACTGGACCTTGGGCCAGTTGGCGCTCTCCTCCAGGGAGCCCTTGGCCTTGTTCGGGTTGGCCGCGTACCGCTCCTTGACGGCCACCAGCCAGGCGTCGAAGGCGTCCTTCTGGGGCACGCCCGCCTGCGGCTCCACGGGCTCCGGCGGCGCGACCGGGGCGGGCTTGTTCTTCCACTCCCCGCTGCCCTTGACGGCCGGGGTGACCGCGCCCGGCGTCGCCGCCCCGGGCACCCGCTGCGCGGTGACCTCGGTGCCGGACTGGATCCACAACTTCTGGCCCGAGGTCGTCGTGACCTCGGTCCACTTCGGGCCGTGCTTGATGGTCGCGATGACGGGGCTCTCGTCGTGCTTGCCCTGCTTGGCGCCCTCGGCCGGGACCAACTTGCCCGCGGACTTCTTCAGCACCGGGCCGTCCAGCGTCAGGGTGTCGCCCGGCAGCAGCGAGGTCGTCGGGTACGTGGTCGTGCTCGGCGCGACCTTCCGCTTGGCGGTGATCGGCTCGTCGGTCGGGACCCACAACTTCTGGCCGGTCGTCGTGACGACGTTCGCCCACTTCGGGCCGTGCTTGACCTCCGCCACGGTCGGGTTGACGCCCGTGGACTGGACCAACTTGCCGCCGCTCTTCTTGAGGATGACGGACTTCGAGAGGTCCAGGGTGTCGCCGGGCTGGATCTCCTTGCCGACGATCGGCACGTCGACCTCGACCATGCCGGGCGTGACCGGCGCGCCCTCCTCCTGCGTGAACAGGGTGTCCCACGCCCCGGCCAGGTCGGCGTCGCTGTCGGTGACGGCTTCGCCGGTCTTCGGGTCGACGCTCGACCACTCGTCGTCGCCGACCTTGGTGTACTTGACCGGCGTGCCGCCGCTCTCCACGGGCAGGAGGAGCACGCTCTCGCCGACCGGCACGTCCGCGGCCGAGGCGTAGCCGCCCGTGTCCCCGACCGGCTTCGGCTTCTCCAGCACGACGCGGACCTTCAGGTGCCGCAGCCCGGCCGCGTCGGTCGTGTCGCTCTCGACCACGAACCGCGAGCCGCGGGGCAGCAGGATCTCGTTCTCGTGCGCGTTGCCCTGCAGGGCCTTGGCGCCCTTGGGGAGGGTGATCTCCCACTGGACCGGCTTGCTCTCGTACCCGTAGCCGTTCTTCTTGCCGCCGGGCAGGGCCGTGCTGAGGTAGGCCGCGTTGGTGAACGTGTCGCCGGGGGCCAGCGGGTCGGTGCCGAACTGCTCGGCGCCGGAGCGCCGGACGACGGTGACCTCGTGGTCCAGCGGGGCGGCCTTCCCGAACGCGGAGTCCAGGTCCTTGATCGTCTTCTCCGCGAACGCCTTCTCCTGCGCCGTGGCCGGGCGCAGCCCGGGGATCGAGGTGTCGTAGACCTGGCCGTTGTTGTTCAGGTAGGGGTTCACGGTCTTGTAGCCGTGCGGCATCCCGTACGCCTTGACCGCCGCCTTCTCCGCGGGCGTGAAGGACTCCGCGCCGAGGAAGTCCGCCCGGGTCGCGGCGGGCACGGGCTCCGGCGGCGCGACGACGAGGTTCCAGCCGCCGCTCATGACGCCGTCCGTGAGTTCCACGTCCTCTTCGAGGCCGTCGCTGGTCCACGCGTTCTCGGCGACCTTGGTGTACTTCTCGGGCTCGTCCCCGGAGGCCGCGTCGTGCAGCCAGACGCTCGTGCCCACGGGCACGTCCTCCGGGTCCTCGTAGCCGCTGGGGTTCTTGGCCTCGGGCGCGGCCTTGACGAGCGGCACGTCGTCGTCCGGGTCAAAGCCGTACGTCTGCTCGCCCGTCGACGTGACCTGGACGTAGGGCTTGCCGCCCCAGGGGTCCTCGATGAGCGCGACCTCGGCGACCTCGACGGGGAAGTCGTGCACCATGACGGTATCCCCGGCCACGATGTCCCCGGCCTTCTTCGGCGGCAGCGCCGCCGGGCTGTCGGGGCTCATCGGCACCATGTACTCCGGGTGGAACGCGTGCTCCGCTCCGTTGCCGTCCGTGACGACGACCTGGCCCTTGTGGTTCTGGTGGATCTCCTTGACGCTCTGCTCGTGCCCGGCGCCGTCCCAGAACAGGTCGCCGACCTTCAGGTCCTTGGCGTCCTTGTGGACCGCGCCCGACGTGTCCGGCGCCAGGAGGGCCTTCTCCCAGTCCTCCAGGTCGTCGTCGGCGGGCTCCACGGACACGGCCTGGTCCGGGGCGAAGTGGTACGTCAGGCCCTCGATGTCGGTGACCTCGATGACGCCGTCCGCTCCGACCTGCACGTCCGAGACCTCGGTGAAGGCCAGGGTGTCGTCCTCCTCCGAGCCGACGAGGATCTGGTCGCCGGGCTTCAGGTCCTTGGCCGTCTTGCTCGGACCCACGTCCTCGTTCAGCGCGGCGGCGTTCTCGGCCTCGTCGTCGCCCGCCATGATCTCGACCTCGTCGTCGGGGCCGTAGTTCCAGGACGCGCCGTCCTGGTCCGTGACCTCGATCTGCGGCTCGCCGGTGGCGGTGTCCGCGACCGGCTGCACGTCGTCCAGCACGACGGCGTACGGGCTGCCCTCCTCGTCGTATGTGACGACGGTGTCGCCGGGCTTCAGGTCCTTGGCCTTCTTGACGTCCTCGGCAACCGGCGTGTCGTCCTGGTGGTTGTCGGGGATGTCGCCCGCGCCGATGTCGGTGTCCTCGGTCAGGAGTTCGCCGAAGTCCTCGTCCGGGTCGTTGGCGCCGATGTCGCTGCTCTCGTCGAACAGCGTCCAGTCGTACTTGCCGAACGCGAGGGTGCTCTTGGCGGCCTCCTCCAGGTTCTTGCTGGGCAGGCCCATGTCGTTCGCGGCGACCGCGGCGTCCAGGAACAACTGCCCCGCGACCGCGGAGGAGGTCGTCACGATCGGGTCGCCGGGGTGCGTGCTGGCCTCGTCCTTGTCGAGGGCGTTCAGCACGGTCCGGGCCACGTCCAACTTGGCGCGGACCTTCGCGTTGTACTCCTCGATGTCGTCGACGCCGATGACCTTGCCGACCTTCTCGGCCTCGGCCTGCAGCGTGTCCATCCACTTCCAGGGCGTGAACGTCCACTGGCCGGAGTGGTCGCCGTTCCCCTTGGGGATGCGGAGTTCGTCCTTCCAGTGCTGGCCCGCCGCGCTGGCCGTCACGGCGGCCTCCTCCGGCGGCAGGCCCCAGTTCACCAGGAGCAGCGCCTGCAGGGCGTTCACGGTGTCGTCCCGGACCTCGCCGTCCAGGTTGGCGCGGACGGCCGCGATCGCCTCGTCGACGGCGTCCTCGAAGCCGGGGTCCCACGGGCCGATGCCCGCCAGCCGCTCCGCGAGCGCGGGCAGGCCGTTGTCCGGGTCGGTGTCCTCGGTCGGGCTCGCGTCCACGTACTCGGTCGTGGCGAGCAGGTCGGCCAGGGCCGCGTCCTGCTCGGGGGTGAAGGTGGTCGCCACGTCACGCCTCCCGGATCGCCGCGAAGATCGCGGGGTTGATGTACGAGGACAGCGCCTGCGCGGGCTTGTTGCGGAGTTGTGCGCTCACGACCTCGCCGACCCGCTTGCGGAGCGCCTGCATCTCCTTGGGCGTCCGCGGCGGGGGCGGCGTCTCGTCGTGCAGGGCCGCCGCCGCGAGCCGGTTCGCCAGCAGGGTCCGGAGGTCGTGGTTCTTGATGCCCGCCACGCCGCTGGCCCGCCGGAGCAGGCGCATCGTCTTGGCCGCGCTCGCGCCCGGGAACAGGGGCTCGTCCGGCGCCGGGTCCTCGGCGAGCCGCTTGCCGACGTGGGCTACCAACTCCGGGTCGTCGATCTGGTACTCGACGGGGATGCCCTCCTTGGCGACGAAGGCCAGCCGCACGGTGCCGTCCTCGTTGACGCTGGCGTGCTGGGCGCGGAGGGTGCTGGCGCCGTACGCCTTCACCTTACCCAGTTGGTCGTCTGTGCTGCCGACCCGGATCCCCTCTAGGTACATCAGCCGCGCGACCGCCTTGGTCGGGTCGCCGTCCACGGTGGCCAGGCTCGCCTCGATCTTCGGCAGGGCGGCGTGCACCTCCTGCAGGCGCTCGAACTTCTTGGCCGCCTGCCGGTCCTGGTGCGCCTGGCTGTACAGGCGGACGGTCCGGCCCGCCTTGTCCTTGCCCCGGGCCACCAGGGACGCCTGCGGGTTCAGGTCGACCTCCACGTCGGTCCACGACGGCGGGATCGCCTTGTTGTGTATCTCCTTGAACGTCCGCCGGTCCGCGGGCGAGGCCAGGACGAGGTCGGGCACGTAGCCGTCGTCCGGCTCCTCGACAAGGGAGGCGAGCACGGTGCCGGGCATGTCCAGCCAGCGGCCGGAGACCGGGCCGTTGCCGCGCGGCACCCGGGCCTGGTCCTTGGCGCCCTTCGCCGAGGCGGTGATCGCCTTCTTCGGGGGCTCGTCCGCGCCGAGCACGGTGCAGCGGCAGTTGACCGTCTCCCACGGCGGGGCGGCCGGGTCGCCGGGCATCATCAGCAGGCTCTTGCCGACCCGGAACGGGCGGCCCAGCGGGACGACCTGGCCGTCCGCGACCTTGTGGTCCTCGCGGGTCCGCTCGTCCTTGGTGGCCAGCCACTTCTTGTGCGTCCGGCCCTCGGCCGCCAGCGCGGCCAGGGAGCCGCTGTTCCACGCGGCGGTCGCCTCGGTGCGGGCGATCCGCGTCGCGCGGACCTGCCAGTCGCCCTCGTCCTCGCGGATCTTGTCGACGGCGCCCGCCCGCACGTCCTGCCACATCTTGACCTCGGGGTCGTGCTTGTGCGCGTGCGTCCGGGCCGCGGTGCCGGGCTTCCCCAGCGGGTCGAGGATCTTGTCGATGTTGGCCTCGGCCTCGGCCTTGACCTGCTTCCAGTACGCCTTGTCCGGCTCCCAGGCCAGGCGCTCGGCGATGTCCCGGGCCTGCTTGTCGATCGGCCAGCCGCCGAGGGCCGCGGCGCTCTGGCTGAGCCGGACCTCGTCGAACGCGGCCTCCGGGATCTCCGGCAGCGCGGACCGGGAGAGCCGGTCCTTGACGGCCGTGATGTGGAAGGCCATCGCGTCGCTGCGCGCGTCGAGGAGGGCCTTGTCCTTGGCCGTCACGCCGAAGGACGCCTGCCAGGCGGTCTGGATCGACGCGACCACGCGCTCCTGCACGGCGTCCGTCCACCAGCCCAGCATGACGCCCAGGGCCAGCACCGGCTGCGCGGCGTCGTGCCGCCCGCTCTTGATCGCGGCCACGACGGCGTCCAGCACCTGGCGCAGGAACGAGCGCGTCTCCGCGGCGACGACGGCGGCCAGGGCCTCCTCCGCCGCGTCACGCGAGTCCACGCTCACGCTCCCTGCTTTGGGCCAGGGAGACCGGGCCGTCGATGAACCGGCGACAGCCGCGGCAGAACAGGCGGTACCAGGCCGCGGCGATGATCTCGTCGCCGTAGATGCCGGTCAGGTCGGAGTGCGGGCAGCGGCGCCGGGCGGTGCGGCCGACGAGGCCGCGGTACGCGCTACCCCTCGGCCGCCGCACGGGCCAGCCTCGCTTCCAGGTCCTCGAAGGCGTGCGGGCGGCCGGAGAACACGACCTCCCGGACATAGGCGTCGAGGAGGCTCTGCAGGCCGGGCTCGACCAGGCTGCAGCACCCGTGCTCGTTCACGAGCCGGGGCAGGACGGCCCAGGCGCCGGAGAGGGCGGCCTCGACGTGGTGCGGCTCCGGGCGCCAGATGGTGTGCGCCTCGTGCCACTCCTTGCCGGACTTCTGCATCGCGCCGAAGCGCGCCCGGCCGTCCCTCGCCACGCGCTTGCCGATGAGTTCGAGGGCGCGCATCACGGCCATGTCGCAGGCCGCCGCGAGCACTCGGAGGTCAGGCGACTGGGTTGCCACTGGCGGGGACCCCTTCGGTGTCGGTGATCGGCGCGGGGGCCGCCCCGCCGGGCGTCGGGGTGCCGTTGGGGGCCAGCCGTGGGGACGGGGCCTGGCCCCGGTTCTCGGGCTCCAGGGGGTCCAGGGTGCCGGGCCTGCGGGCGCTGCTCAGGTCGCCCGGGCCGGTCTCCGGCGTGCCGTCCAGCAGGGCCATGACGGTGCTGACGATCTCGGTCATGTTGTCGAGGAGTTGCGGGTTCTGCGTGGCCACCTGGAGCGCGACCGCGATCGCCCGCTCCTTGCTGCTCGGCGCGTCGCTCTCCTCGAAGCCGCCCGCGGTCCGGAGGGCCTTGTCGCCGACCGCCTGCACGGCGTGCAGTTGGCTCGCGTCGGCCAGCCGGTTCGGCCGCTGCACGAGTTCGCCCACGTCTGGCTTGAGGGTGAAGGTGTCCGGGTCGCCCTCCGGCGTGCCCGGCACGGCCTTTCCCTGCAACTGCCGGAGGATCGGCCGGTAGAACGCGGTGGTCAGGGCGTCCCAGATGAGTTCCAGGCGGGGCTTGACGTGCGCCTGCACGACCTCGTCGCGGACCAGCCACATGCCCCAGTGGTTCGCGTCGCCCATGCCCTGCAGGAGTTCCGGCGGCGCGTCCAGGGCCAGGCCCAGGCGGCGGATGGCCTCCTCGCGGAGGTCCTTGGTGTTCTCGTCGAACGGCGTCGCGAAGGTGTCGAAGCGGATCTTGCTGATCGCGTCGTCCGGGGCGCCGAACAGCGCGGGCACGACGGCCGCCGCGTTGCTGCGGTCCTCCAGCGGGACCAGCATCGCGTTCATGATCGCGTTGAGGACGGCGTTGTCGCTGAACGTGGTCTGGCCCTCGCCCTGGTCCGGGACCTTGGCGCTCTGCAGGATCGTGTTCGGGATCCAGTACACGCCCGCGCCCGCCAGGCGGCTGTCGATCTGCGCGCTCACGTGCTGCGTCAGGCCGACCAACTCGCGGAGCACCGGCAGGGCGCTGCGGACGGGGCTGTCCGCCTCCTCCCAGTGCGCCGGGTGCGGGTCCCAGATCTTCTCCAGGTAGATGTCGTCGAGGACGTACTCCCGGCCGCGGATCGAGACCTTCTTGCCGTTCCGGCTCTTGGTGACCTCGACCGCGCTGAGGATCAGCCACTCCGCGGCGGCGCTCTCGGTGCCGCCCTCGGGGGCCAGGTGGTCCGGGCTCGGGTCCGGCTCGCTCTCCTCCTTGGGGAGGCCCGCCAGGTACCCGCCGCCCGCCACGAAGATGTTCAGGGCGAGGCGCTCGACCATCTGCGGCGTGATCAGCGCGAGGATCGGGTCGTTCTCCGGCTTGTCCTGCCGCTCGCCGCCCTTCTCGACGAAGACCCCGGCCTGCCCGCAGCGGCCCGCGATCGCGTTCGCGACGTACCGGAGTTCGCCGACCGCGTCGTACATGGCCCACGCCTCGTGCTGCCAGGAGTCCGAGACCTCCCTGCCCCGCTTGACCTTCTTGCTCGTCACGCGGCTCGCCGCGGCCGTGATCGAGGTCGAGCCCGAGGACGCATCCGAGGTCGGGCCGCCGTAGCGGAAGGCGGACACCGCCGCGCCCGTCACGGGCGGCGTGCGGCGCTGGAACCACGAGGCCATGCTGCTCCTACGGGCGGGGGGCGGCTACCCTCCCATTCTACCTGGAGCAGGGAGAACTTGGTCGAGCCACGCAAAAGGCCCCCGGGGTGTCCCGGGGGCCTCGTGCGGTGCGGCGAGGGCTCAGGCCTCGACCTGCTCCATGTAGAGGAAGTCGCTCCGCTCCGGGTTCGGGCAGAACTTGTAGCCCACGTAGAGCCAGCGGTCGTGCATGTTGTTGATCCGCGCCTTCAGCGTCACGTGGATCTGGATGCACCCGGTGTCCGGCCCCGGGAGTTCCATGTCGTGGTAGTTCTGGCAGCCGTCCGGGCCGAAGTTCACGGTGTCCAGGACGGCGGTGCCCGCGCTGTTCCACATCTCGACCTTGACGGGGTCGTACTTGCCGCCGCTGGCCTCCAGGGAGTCGCAGCCCCGGTTGGTGAACAGCCAGAAGTACTCGACGCGGACGCCGGTCCCGTCGTCCTGGGTCCGGAAGTTGAACTGGACCTCGGTCGCCACGTCGGCGTACGTGAAGGTCCGCGGCGTGGTGGTGTACGAGGCCATCGCGGGCGAGGCCGCGAACAGGACGGCGAAGATGGTCAGGAAAGCAACGATCGGCGCGAAGATGGTTCTACGCATCAAAATCCCCCTTCAAGGGTCGGTTACTCCATTCTACCACGGAACGTAGCAAACCGGTCAAAGCAGGGCGACGGCCGCGGCGTTGATCAGCAGGTGCAGCGTGTTGTCCGCGGCGATGAGCAGCCAGACCGCCAGCCAGTCCGGCGTGCTGGCGGGGTAGCCGGTCGGGCTGGACAGCGGCGGCCGGTACGCGGCCGGGGCCGCCTGGTTCTTCGCCCAGACCACGAAGCGGGCGAGGCGAAACCGGTCGATGACGACGTGCGTGCCGCCGATCACCAGCAGGGCAAGGGGGCTCCGCGTGACCGGCAGGTAGGCCAGGGTGTACGTCGCGCCGTGCGCCAGGGCCGGGCCCCAGCGCCGGGTCTTCTCCGTTGCCTGGTGGTGCGTCTGGAGCAGGTAGTCGCCGACGAGGTGGGCGAGCAGGACGCCGAGCACGTCAGACCCGCCGCCGGGTGCCGCCGAAGCCGGTCCGCGCGGGGGCGCGGACGCCGGGCCGGACGGCGCTCAGGCCGCCGCGCTGGAAGCCGCGGGTGACCTGCCCGGTGGGCACCAGGGTCGTGACGCCGCCGCCGCCGCGGGCCCGCAGCAGGGCCATGACGGTCGCGTCCACCTGGTCGTCGTGCGTGGCGTTCGGGAACGCCTTCATCTCGCTCAGGTAGTCCGGCAGCCAGTCCGCCAGGGCGGGCAGGTACACGTTGCCCGCCTCGACCTGCGGGGACGCGGCCCGGGCCCGGGCCTCCTTGGAGTCCTGGCCCGGGCTCCACGGCACCATGCCCGGGACCTCGGACCGCAGCACGTCCAGGACGGCGGTCCCGTTCGCCTTGTCCTCGACCGCGTGCTCGTGCACGCCGCTGTGCGGGCCGCGGGCCGCGCGCATCGTCACGCCGGAGACGGTCTCGTTGTAGACCGTCTCGTCCTCCAGCGGGGCCTCGCCGTCCTCCAGGTACCGGAGCACCGGCCCGAGCACGAAGTCCTTGCCCGCGGCCAGCGTCTCCGTGAAGGTCATCCGCCGCCGGACCTGCCGCAGCAGGTACCGGTCCGCGCCCCGGCAGCCCCACTCCTGGATCACGACGAAGTCGCTGTCGTTGGTGCCCTTGAAGGCGCAGTCCCAGGTGGTCAGGCGCCGGTCGAAGAACGTCTCCGGGTCGTCCCAGTCCCCGGGCCGCCAGAACTTCCACCAGTCGTTGTCGAAGATGCCGCCCTTGGCCGGAGAGGGCGACTGCTGGAACAGGGCCGCCCAGGCGTACGAGCCGACGCTCCGCTTGATGTCCGCCCAGCGGGCCAGGGCCTCCTCCGGCGTCTCGTCCACGATCGGGCTGAGCAGGGGCTCGCCCTCCTTGCGGCCCAGGGGGTCCGGGCCGAACGGCCGCCGGGTGACCGGGTCGACGGCCGCCGGGTCCTCGGCGAGGGCCGGGAAGGAGATCACCTCCCACAGGTCCGGGTCGCCCTCGTACTCCGGGCTGCGCATCCGGCCGATGATGTCGTCCTCGTGCCATCGGGTGCCGATCACCACAACGAGGCTCGGCGGGTGCAGCCGGGTCCGGCTGTTCGCCGTCCACCAGTTCCACACGAACTCGCGGCTCTTCTCGCTGTGCGCGTCCGCGAAGTCCTTCACCACGTCGTCGAGGATCATCACCTTCGCGCCGCGGCCGGTGACGCTCTGCCGGATGCTCTTGCTCAGCACGCCGCCGCCGTCCGCGTCCCCGTCCCGGACGACCTGCCAGTCCGTCACGGCGCCCGCGTCGGCCGCGATCCCCAGCCCCAGCACGGGGTTCTCCTCCACCAGGCGGCGGACCTGGCGGCCCCAGCCGGACGCCAGGTCGGGCGCGTGGCTGAGCAGCATGATCGGCCAGTCCGGGTGCTTGTGCAGGCACCAGGCGGGGAAGAACGTGCTGGCCAGGTGGCTCTTGCCGAGCCGGGGCGGCATCGAGACCAGGAGGTAGCGGCTCTTGCCGTTCTCCACGTCCGTGACGGCCTGCGCCAGCCGGGCGGACAGGTGCGCCAGGTGCGCCCGGATCCGGTACGCCGGGTCCAGCGCGACGGCGAGGTCGGCCGGGCTCGGCCAGGTCGCCCGGCCGCCGGTCTGCTCCAGGACCTCGGCCTCCAGCAGGTCGATCCAGGACTCAGCCACGGCCGTCCTCCTCGTCCAGCAGGCGCTCGATCTCCAGGTCCAGGCCCAGGCTGAAGACCGCCTCGCTCGGCGCGACCCAGCCCTCGTCCGGCCTCACGCGGCCTCCCACAGCAGGGCGCCGTCCGGGGCCTGCACCCAGTGGCCCTCCTGCCAGACCTGCACGCGGCGGGCCGGGTCCAGGACCCACCGGCCGCCGGTCAGGGCCGCCTCGGTCCGGCCCAGGCGCCCGCCGGGCCGCTTCTCCAGGCCCAGGCGCCGGGCCGCGCGGGTGACGCTGTTCACGTTCCGGAAGCCGTACATGGCCGCCATCTCCCGCAGGGTCAGGCGGTACACGCTCCAGTCCCGGCGGAACGCCTCCTCCAGTTCCGGGGTGTCGAGGATCCAGGGCACGCCCACGGCTCAGGCCCTCCCGTGCACGACGCGGAGGTGGGCGGCGACGCCGTCCTCCGGCGTGCCGCTGCCGACGCGCTGCAGGACGGCCCCGCAGCCCAGGGGGCAGGGCCGGGTGCCGGGCTGCCCGGCCAGCGGGCTGGCGCGGTTCACAGGCCGACCCCCTGGCAGAAGTCCTTGCAGCGCTCGTCGCCGCAGCCGAACAGGCCGCACTCGCGGGGGTCCGCCTTCCGGGCGTCCAGGGCGCGGCCCAGGGCGGCGTCCTGGCAGGTGTGGCAGACGAGCACGATCTTGCCCTCGTTCAGGGCCAGGAAGGTGACCTCGTGGTCCTGGGCGCGGTGGTCCTCGGCGATCTGCCGGAGGGCGCGGTACGCCTGCAGGAAGCGGAAGCGCCGCAGCCAGGCCGTCATCAGTTGCTCCTCGGGTGCGGGGCGCCGGAGTCCTTGCCGGGCCAGGGGTGGTTGAAGTCCTCGCCGCACCAGCAGCCGCCCGCGGCGATCACGTGCAGGGCCTGCGCCGCGCCGGGGTGGGGCCGCTCCTGCGCCCGCGCGCTCCACGTCCAGGGGCCGGGGCTGCCGAGGTCCAGGTCCTCCCGGTCCAGGGTGCCGTGCCCCTGGCCGCGGGCGCAGCCCTGCCGGGTGCTCCTCACGGCTCGACCTCGGTCCAGGCGCCGACCTCGCGGGACACCAGGACGCCGGTCGCGGGCGTGCTGTCCAGGTGGTTGATCACGTGCAGGGCCTTGGCCGCGACCTCCGCGGAGGCGCAGGGCAGCAGGCGGTCCTGGGCGCCGGGGTACGAGACCCGGACGGCGTGCTCGGTGGTGGTCACGGGGCCTTCCTTCCTTGGCAGGTGTGCCGGGGCCGGGCTCACCAGGACCGCCCCGGCATCCGGGCCCGCCAGCGCCGGACCTCGCGGGCCAGGCCGCCGAGGCGGGGGTGCAGGCGCCGGTTGGCGACGGGCTTGGAGCAGACGCGGCAGCGCCACGCCCAGTAGTCCGGGCCGGGCGCCGCGCGGTGCGGCTCCTGGCCCTGCCAGTCCAGGAACGCCTTGGTGGCTTGGAGGTCTGTCACGGTCGGTCCCATCGGTAGTGGGTCAGGGCGCCCGCCTCGTCGCGGGTGAAGTCCTCGTGGCAGCCCAGGCAGCGCCACAGGCCCGCCAGCCGGGGCACCAGCAGGTGCTCGCACGCGGCCGGGTCGCGCGGCGGCCGGTGGTGCGGCGGGCTGTCCATCTCCGCGTGCAGGCGGACCCAGCCCGCCGCGGCGGCGAAGCCCCGGCGGTACTCGTCGCTGTACCCGCGGCCCGCGCTGTTCGCGTGCGCCGTCTCCAGCCAGGCCGCCTCGGTCGCCAGGACGGCGTCGGTGTCGGTCACCGCGTCTCCTCCCGTTGGTGTGCCTCGGCGAGCGTGGCGGCGCACGCGCCGTCGTGCCCGGTCTCCAGCCAGCACAGGGCGCCCGCCACGGCCCGCGTGCAGAGCGGCAGCCACCAGTGCCGGGGCGGCGGGTTCACAGCAGGGCCTCGTCCTCGGGGGCGAGCCCGGCGGGCTCCAGGGCGGGCGCGCCCTCGGCGGCGACGGTGCGGAGTTGGGCGAAGAACGCGGCCGTGGCCTGCGTCCGCTGCTCCGGCGTGGCGCCGATCGCCTGCAGGGCGCTCACGAGGGCGGTGGCCATCACCTTCACCTTCGCCCGCTCGACCTCGACGAGTTGCCCGCTGATCATGTCCGCGAAGTCCAGGCCGCCCATCCGGGCCCGGCGCTCCAGGACCTTGAGCGCGACCTCGACGGCGCGGGCGTCGCCGGACAGGGCCCGGGGCCAGATGCCCTCCTGCAGTTCGTCGAGCCGCAACTCCTCCAGGCGGATCGCCTCCGCCCGGACGTACCCCAGGTTCTCCTCGCGGGCGATCGCGCGCTTCCACACCCGGTCCGGGTTGTGGATCTTGAACTCCTTCTCGATCTTGTGGAAGGACTTGCCCTTGATCCGCTCCTCCAGGACGATCCGCTCCTTGCGGAGCATCTCCGCCTCCTGGGCGGGGCTGAGCACGCGCTTCGGCTCCTTGGTCGCGGCCACGGCGGTCACCCCTCGTCCCAGCGGTCGGCGTCCTCGTCGGTCGTGCCCCAGACGACGCGCACCACGTCGACACGGGCGCTCTCGTGCCCGCGACTGTGGTACTCCCGGGCGTTCGGCAGGACGCACGGGCGGCCGGACTCCGGGCTCACCGCCGGGCAGACGCCGATCACGGCCGCCGCCCCTCGTCCTCGGCCGCGTGCCGCGGCCACAGGGCCACGCCGAACGCGACGCTGGCGGCGGTCGCGCCGACGAGGAAGCCGAGCCAGAACAGCACGGTCACCGCCCCCCGAAGACGGCGCCGAGGATCTGGCCCAGGTGCACGACGGAGCCGTCCCAGCCGGGCAGGTGGCGGCGGAGCACGCCGTGCACCGTCTCGCCGTCCGGGCCCTCGTCGGCGCGGAACACGGCGTCCAGGACGGCCCGCAGCCGGGGCGGGACCTCCTCGCCGCCGAAGTCCAGGGTGTCGCTCTCGGCCCGCAGCCAGGCCACCAGGGGCCGGACCCACGGGGCGGCCAGCGCGCCCAGCAGGGCCGCCGTCTGGGCCTCCTGGGCGGCCTTGTGGGCGGCGTCGGTGCTGCAGGTCCGGCACAGCGCCGGGCCGCCGCAGCGGGCCCGGACGCCGTCCGGCCGCGGGAAGACGTGGCCGTGACCGACGTTCTGCCCGGGCTCCGCGATCAGCGTCGCGGGCGGGGTCACGCCCGCCCCGTCGAGCGGGTGCGGGAAGGCGCTGCCGGTCACGGCCCCGGCCTCAGAGGACGTCGGAGTCGTCGTCGCCGGTCTGCGGCGGCGCGGCGTCCGTGGCCTCGGGGTCGATCGGCTGGTCGACCTCCTCGTCGAGCGCGACGATGCGGGCGGCCCGCACCTTGCGCCCGGCCAGCCGCTCGTCGGCGACGGCCTTCTCGTGGGCCTCACGGGTCTTCTCCACGCGGGCCTTGGCCTTCTCGTGGACGCGCTCCGCGGTGGCCAGGTTGTCCTGGGCGATCTCCAGGCCGGTCTTGCGTGCCATCTGTAGTTTCCCCTTGTTTGGTTGGGTTTGGGCTGTCAAACCCATTCTACCCCGCGACGGCCGTTTCTGGTGCAGCCGCGGCTTTCGCCCCTCTGGCGCGTGGGCGCGCGGCGTCGGCGGGCGGCGGGGGCCTCCGTGCTGTCTGGCGGTTCCTCGACGCCCCCGGGCGTCCCGGGTGTTCCTCCAAGCAAGGGCGAGGGCAAACGCGGGGAGTCGGGGAGTCGCGGGGAGTCCTCCGGGTGGTTCATCTTTTTTCTCTGCCCCCCTGCTTTCTGCTTTTGAAAAATGGAAGTCGACTCGCGAAGGGACCGAAGGACTACCCGCCACTACCCCACTCCCCGCGTTTTTTCGCTCCCTTGAAGGAAGCCCGCGGTAAGTCGCGGGGAGTCGTCCGGGTGGCAACGAGCCGACGGCCCACCGTCGCCCCCTGGCGCCCCGCTTTTACCCCCTGACGGCCCCGCGGTGTCCCGCGGGGAGTGCTGCACTTCCCGCCACTCCCCGCGGTCACCACGCCCGCAGAACGCCGACGTGGCCGCCCTGGTGGCCCTGGCGCCGCCGACAGCGGTCGTCGCCGGGCCCCTCCTCGGCGCACGCCGGGCCCCGCCGGGCCAGGCACCGGTCCCACTCCAAGCACGCCTGCTTGCCCCCGGGCACCGAACGCCACCCCCGCCGTTTCCGGCGCCCGCACAGGCAGCACTGCCTCAGTTCGTCCGTCACAGCAGGTCGGTCTCCGGCGTCACGATCCGCCAGTACTTCACCTTGTTCCGGTCCTTGCCCGCCTCCACGGCGCTCCGACCGTCGAACCAGCGGTCGGCCCGGTTCTGCACCCAGCGGCCCAGCGACTTGGACGCGGCTCGCGAGTCGAACCGCATCTTGTCCAGGATCTCGGCGGGCAGGTCGTCGCCGTCCAGGTCACCCAACTCGACCGCCGTGATGACCTGCTTGACCTGCCAGCGGTCACCCCCGAACATCTGCTGGACGCCCGCCAGGAAGCCCGCCCACTCGTCCTCGTCCTCCAGCCCCGCCTGCCGCACGCTGGACTCGTGGTTCAGCGTGCCGGGCACCCCCGCGTGCCGGAGGATCGCGCCGACCACCTGCTGCCAGCGGCCGAACGAGTCCGTTCGCTCCTGCGGCTGCACCGGCTTGCCCGCGTCCACCCAGTCCGTGACCAGACCCAGCAGGGCGGCCAGGATCTCCCCGCGAGTCTCTTCCACCCACGACGGCAGGTCCGGGTGCCGGAAAGCCGTCCGCTGCTCCGGGTGCTCCATCTTCGGGTCGATCGTGATCCACACCGTGCGTCGCTTCAGGTCGCCGCCGAGAGAGAGGTTGTTGCCGGTCAGCGTCCACACGCGGTCGTTGGGAATCTCCCGGTCCTCGGTCGCGCCGAGCACCCGGTCGGTCCACGTGTCACCGGTCAGCAGGGACTCGAACAGCGGCGAGCGAAGCGTGCCGTTCATGTTGTCGAACGTCACCACGGGCGCCGAGGTCGTGTCCAGGATCGACGTGATCTGCTTCCGGAACTCTGCGCTGTCTCGCGGCATTTCCGCGCGGAAGACGCCGCCGTGCAGTACGCGGAGCACCTGCGCCAGGAGCGACTTCCCCGAGCCTGGTTGCGGCGCGCCGATCGCGAACAGCGGGTAGGCGGGCGGCACGACCTGCCGGAGCAGCGGCGTCAGGAGCAGGCCGAGGTAGTTCGCCCGGTCGTGCTCGCTCACGAACGGGAAGCCCTCCACCAGTTCGTCCAGCAGCGCCAGGCCCCTGTGCTCGCTCGGGATCCTCAGCCCGCGGTCCGGCAGGAACAGCATCCGGGACGCCTCGTCGTAGCCCGGCCGGGTCAGCACCGAGCCGTCCGCTCGCGCAAACGGCGTGTGGGAGACGCCCGCCAGCGGCCGGAGCGAGGACAGCAACTCCGGAGCCTCGCACGCCTGGACGGCCACCTCCTTCGGGAACATCGCGGGCACCGCCTGCCGCGGTTGCGTCTGCGTGGCAGCCTTCCACTTGAAGATCCGGTACCGGTGGTTGATGTACGCCTGGAGGGCCGTGGGCGTCATCCGCCGGATCTGCAGCGGCCCGTCGTCGTTGCCGTTGGTCGGTTCGACGTAGCCGTCCTCGCCGACCCGAGGCGTGTAGACGAGGTCCACGCCTCGCCGGAACAGCCCGGCCAGCGACGTGCCCTCCTGACCCAGCAGGAGGAAGACCGCGTCGAACGCGTCCTTGGGTGTCGTCACGTCGAGTTGGTCCCTCGGCCGTGGCGTCTTGACCACCGTGAAGTCGTTCCGTGCGTCGTGTGGGTTCCGGCGTCCCGTGTTGCCGACCGCCTCCTTCGCGTACCGCCACTTCGCCGTGTGCTCCTTCGGACCCCACCGCTCGTCCGCGGGCGCGTGGTCGAGCAGGTCCGCCAGCGCGTCGTCGGTCGAGTACCCGGTCCAGTTTGAGTTGGCGATCCGCTGCAGAGCACACGCGACCTGGAACGTCGTGTCGTCCCAGTACGAGCCCGGCGCCCACGGCTGCGGCAGGTCGTCGAGCCGCTTCAACTCCTCGTCGATCCACCGCTGGGCCTCCGGGTGGACGCCGTCCGCGGGGTCGCGGTCCGGCGCGTCGTCGATGTAGCCCTCGACCTCGTCGTCGTCGTTGACGCCCGCACGCTCCAGGATCTCGACCACCTTGGGGTCTGGCCCGGCGAGCACCGCCCCCTCCACGTCCCAGGGCTCAAACTCCATGTACTGCACGTCGCCGTACTTGTTCGGCCGGTACGAGCCCGGCAGGTAGGCGATCATCCGTGAGCCGTGACCCGCCGTGCCGCCGACGTAGTCGCCGACCACCTGGCCGTCAACCGTGAGGTTCTGCTTCTTGCGGAGGCCGGTGCTGGCGATGACGTAGTGGTAGCCGCCGCTCGGCGTCTTGGTGACGCCGAAGTGCGTGAGGTCACCGAACGGGGCGATCGAGCCGCCCGCCTTGGTGTCCACGTCGATGACGTCGATCCCGTGGCCGCCGATCAGGGCCAGGGCGTCCGTCCCGTGCCGGTACCGCGACAGGTGCGCCCGGCACTGCTCCGCGTTGGTGATCGCGGTCCAGGCGATGATGGGCACCATGTCCTGCGAGTCGGGCTTCGGCGCGCACACCACCACCGGCACGCCCCAGTCCAGCAGGTTGTTGGCAAAGGCCAGTGTCTCGTCGCGGTTCACGCGCGTCCCCTTTTCTTCTTCTTCTTCCACTGCACGTCATTGGTGGCCGCTGCCCAGTGCCGACGTAGCCCAGCGACGACGTTGCACCCGGGCGCACGCCCGCCCGAGGAGTGTCCGCACGGCGAGGCGTCAAAGCCCATCAACTCGTGGAAGACGCTGACGCCCTCGCAGCGTGTCGCGCCCGCGACCGCGTGGGTTGGGTTGCCGTGGTGCGGGTGTGGGCCGTAGACCCTGTAGCCGTTGTAGCAGGAGGTCGCCCAGACGGCGGCGTCGCCGTCCAGGGTGTAGTCGTGGTGCCCGCGCTCCACGTCCGGCGGCCTTCGCTCGATGAGGAGTCCGGCGCGAACCCACTCGCCGTCGCCGAACTCGTGCGAGACACCGACGAACGGCGACACGCCGACGATCAGGATCCGCTTCTCCCACTGGTGGTCGACACCGCGCAGGGTCTTCGGCACGGCGGCCTCGTAGTCTCCCGGCGTCACCGCGGGCTTGACCTCCACGAGGAACGGGTCGTCACCGTGGATGAGGAAGTCTGGAATGTAGCCGTCGCCGTCAAACGGCTCGTAGGTGAACTGCCAACCGATGCGGGTGAAGAACGCCGCCCACCGGGCTTCGAGGCGGGATCGGTACCTGATCCCTTTGTACACAGTCTGGATGGCCATCAGGCCAGCCCTCCCTTGGTTTGTTGACACTGCGGAGGGGAAAGCGAGCACGCCAAAGAGGTCCCGAGAGGGGTACACCAGTGGGGGTCGGTCTTTCCGGTCGTACCTACCCATCCTACCACCAACTCCGAAAACCTGGTTCAACCACTCCCCGCCACTCCCCGCGCCACGCCCTGCTCCAAGGGACGGCGCGTGCTACCTGCCGTGGTTCGTGGTATGATGGACCAGGACACCCGCCCCACCGAGAGGAAACCGATGCGTCACAACAGGGAACACGAGGCCGACGCGATGCTGGCCGCCGCGGACACCATCAAGCAGACCGGCGGCGCCGTCGAGATCAACGGCGTCAAGATCGCGCCCTGCGACGAGTACGGCCTGACCGGGCCGGAGCGCGACCGCCACGACGACGACCTGGCCCGCTGCGCCCTGGCGCACTGCCCGTACCCGCACGACCCGCGCACGGCCCCGCCCGCGCGCCCGGTGCTGTACGTCAGCGGGCCGATCAGCAGCGACCCCTCGCGCACCTTCGAGCAGAAGAAGGCCGAGTTCGACGCGGCCGGGGCGCGCCTGGCGGCCCTGGGCTACGAGCCCCTGCTGCCGACCGACCTGGAGGGCGAGTGCGGCCTGACGGCGGAGGAGTGCCTGGCCAAGCAGCAGCACAAGATGGTCAGCCAGGGCCAGGGCAAGCACTCCTGGGAGTGCTACCTGAAGGGCGACCTCCGCGCCATGCTGCAGTGCGACGGCGTGGCCCTGCTGCCCGCCTGGCACATGTCCCCCGGCGCCCGCCTGGAGGTCAACACGGCGTACGCCGTGGGCATGGACGTGCGTCCCGTCGAGGGCTGGCCCCTCGTCGAGCCCGACCCGTCCCCGGCCGTCGACCAGCACCCGGACGACGACGCGTGCGCCCGCTGCCGCCGCGCCCGGTCCGAGCACGCGCCCGACGGCGCCCGCCGCGGCTGCGCCTTCGCCGGGCCCGGCACCAGGGACGTGTGCCGCGGCTGCCTGCGAAACCTCGTGTGGGACGGCGCCGTCTGGCGCGACGACGAGGAAGGGGGTGAGGGCGCCGCGTGGGCCGTCGCCTGCGCCGCCAGCGCGGACCCGGACCCCGTCCACGTCCCGGTGGGGGCGGGTGACCGGCGTGGCTGACACCATGACCCAGTACGAGGAGCCCACGTGACCGGCCAGCGCATCGAGGTCGCCATCGAGGGCCTGCCGACCGTAGACGGCCGGTTCATCGAGCCCGGCTCGCTCCGCTTCATGCCCGGCTTCGTGCCGGTCATGCGGCCCGGCGGCGACGGCGCGATCGTCGGCCTGGCCACGCTGTTCCGGCGCGACGAGCGGGGCCACATCTCCTGCGAGGTAAGGATGTCGGACGGCGGCCCGGTGCCGCCGGACCTGAACACGCACATCTTCGTCTCCGAGGTCGACACCGAGCGCGTCAACGGCCGCGTGCGCGTGAAGGGCGGCCTGGTCCGCGGCCTGTACCTGAGCGGCGACCCGTGGGGGTGGCCCCGTGGTTGACTTCGTGCGCGTGGAGTACCTGACCACTGCGGGCTGGGCGGTCGGGCACGCGGGCACCAACATGGAGGACCCGCAGCGGTACGTCGACGGCCTGGTCAAGGACCGCGGCACGTACGCCCGCTGCGTGGAGTTGGGCGAGGCCGACCTGGCGCCGACCGGCGTCACGTGGGCGCCGGACCCCCTTCCCTCGTTCGACGACGCCCCGCGCGGCAAGGTGCCCGTGGGGAAGATCGCGGTCTGCGCCGTCTGCGGCGGGCCGCACAACCGGAAGTTCGAGTGCCTGCTATGAGACTCACCGTGGAGAGCGCGGACCGCGCCGCTGACACCCTGATCGCGGCCGGGCGCGTCGTGAAGACCGTTGCC
>Ga0308173_10000054_pt1 | contig 37411 bp, 33 predicted proteins | sample PhyPR1_FD_203716 | JGI IMG/M metagenome (GOLD analysis project Ga0308173, IMG submission 203716) | Soil microbial communities from UC Gill Tract Community Farm, Albany, California, United States - DLSLS.P.R1 | ecosystem: Environmental > Terrestrial > Soil > Agricultural land | place: USA... | reverse complement strand
TTCCCGACGCTCGTCACGGCGATGCCCGACCCGAGGTCGATCAGCGAGTTGCCGTCGACGTCGACGAGCACCCCGCCCCCGGCCGCGGTCACGAAGACCGGCAGCGTGGTCCCGACGCCGTCCGCGACGAGCTGCTTCTTGCGCTCGAGGCGTTCCAGCGAGCCGGGCCCGGGGATCTCGGTCACCAGGCGGCGCTCCTGGGGGAGGGTGGGACCGCCGGTGCGGGTCGCGACAGTGGATTCGGTCATGCTCGAAGCCTATGGCCCGCGGTTCCCGTTGTGCAGGGGGCCGGGAGCAACGGTTTCCTCGACCGGTACGCCGGCCTCCCGCTCGGCGGCGTACCGGCTGCGTCCCGGGCGGGGCGACCGCGTCCGGATGCGCGAGGATGGCCCGCGTGACCAAGCCACGCGACGTCGTCGTCCTCGGATCCACCGGCTCGATCGGCACCCAGGCCCTGGACCTGGTGCGGTCCAACCCCGACCGGTTCCGGGTCGTGGCGCTGACCGCCGGAGGCGGCAACCCCGGACTCTTCGAGCGCCAGGTCGCCGAGTTCGCCCCCGCGTTCCACGGTCTGGGTGAGGACGCCAGCGTCGAGGCCGCCGGCCGCGACTGCGACGTCGTGCTCAACGGCATCACCGGCGCCGTGGGCCTGCGGCCCACCCTGGCGGCCCTCGACGCCGGCAACACCCTCGCGCTGGCCAACAAGGAGTCGCTCATCATGGGCGGACCGCTGGTCCTCGAGCGCGCCCGGCCCGGCCAGCTCGTGCCCGTGGACTCCGAGCACTCGGCGCTGGCCCAGTGCCTGCGCGGCGGCACCCCCGCCGAGGTGCGCCGCCTGGTCCTGACCGCCAGCGGCGGGCCCTTCCGCGGACGCACCCGCGAGGAGCTGGCCGAGGTGACCCCGGAGCAGGCGATGAACCATCCGACGTGGGACATGGGCCCGGTCATCACGATCAACTCGGCGACGCTGGTCAACAAGGGCCTCGAGGTCATCGAGGCGCACCTGCTCTTCGGCATCCCCTTCGACCGGATCGAGGTGGTGGTGCACCCCACGAGCGTCGTCCACTCGATGGTGGAGTTCGTCGACGGCTCCACGCTGGTGCAGGCCAGCCCCCCGACCATGCTGATCCCGATCGCCCTGGGGCTGAGCTGGCCCCACCGGGTGCCCGACGCCGCGCCCCCGGTGGACTGGACCCGGCCGGAGACGTGGGAGTTCTTCCCGCTCGACGACGACGCCTTCCCGGCGGTCGCGCTGGCACGCCGGGCGGGGGAGACCGGCGGCACCGCCCCGGCGGTCTACAACGCCGCCAACGAGGTCTGTGTCGAGGCGTTCCGCTCCGGCCGGCTCGCGTTCAACGACATCGTCCCCACGGTTTCCCACGTGCTGGGGCTGCACGACGTACCCTCGGAGCAGCGGTCCGAGGGCGGACTCACCGTCGATGACGTCCTCGCCGCCGACGCGTGGGCCCGTGACGAGGCCTCGCGCGTGATCGACGGCTCTGCTTGTGAAGGTGGCGAATGACTGCCCTGTACTACCTGCTCGGCGTGGTGATCTTCGCGGTCGCCATCCTGGCCTCCATCGGCCTGCACGAGCTCGGCCACATGATCCCGGCGAAGAAGTTCGGCGGGAAGGTCACCCAGTACTTCATCGGCTTCGGCCCCACGGTGTGGAGCAAGAAGGTCGGCGAGACCGAGTACGGCGTGAAGGGGATCCCGCTCGGCGGCTACGTCAAGATCGTCGGGATGCTGCCCCCGGGGGCCGAGCAGCTCGCGGACGAGGTCACCCACGACGCCGAGGGCAACACCGTGGTGCGGGTGCGCAAGTCCAACACCGGCATGTTCACCCAGCTCATCTCCGACGCCCGCGCCGCGGAGTGGGAGACGATCAGGCCCGAGGACTCCGACCGGCTCTTCTACAAGATGCCGTGGTGGAAGAAGGTCATCGTGATGGCCGGCGGCCCGTCGGTGAACATCCTGATCGCCTTCGGCATCTTCCTCGCGGTCTTCTCGACCTACGGCAACGCCAGCGACGTGCGGATCTCCCCGGTCGTCGACAGGGTCGAGCACTGCGTCGTCCCGGCGTCCGAGGACGGTCGCGTCTGCACCGCCAAGGACCCGGTCAGCCCCGCGGTCAGGGCGGGCCTGCAGAAGGGCGACAGGATCGTCGCCTTCAACGGCACCCGCATCACCGACTGGCAGCAGCTCCAGGACCTCATCCGCGCCAACGCCGCCGGCACGGCGTCGATCACCGTGCAGCGCGACGGCGCCACGCAGGTGCTGACGACCAACACGATGGTCACCCCGCGGCCCACCTCCGCGACCGACCAGACGCTCAAGCCGGTCGGCTTCCTCGGCTTCACGCCGGCCTCGCGGCTCGCCACCGGCGGCCCGCTCTACACCCTCGGGCAGATGGGCACGATGACCGGACAGACGGTCAAGGCGCTCGGCACCCTGCCGGTCAAGGTGTGGGGTGTCGCCGAGGCGATCGCGGGCGTCAAGCCGCGAGCGATCGACAGCCCGGTCAGCATCGTGGGCGGCGGCCGGCTCGCCGGCGAGACGGTCTCGCAGAAGGGCTTCCCGCTGGTCGACAAGGCCGTCTTCCTGCTGATGCTCATCGCCGGCTTCAACTTCTTCATCGGCATGTTCAACTTCCTGCCGCTGCTGCCGCTCGACGGCGGTCACATCGCCGGCGCGCTGTGGGAGGCGGTCCGGCGCCGGCTCGCCCGGCTCCGTGGACGACCCGATCCCGGGTACGTCGACGTCGCGAAACTGCTGCCGATCGCGTACGGCGTCGCCGCGTGCCTGTTGGTGATGGGTGTCGTGCTGATCGTCGGGGACCTGGTCGTCCCGCTGCACGTCTACTCCTGATCTGCGGGCGCACCGGCCGGCCGGACGGGGGCTCTCGATGGGCGCGCCTGCCGGGACCACCAGTAACCTGAGGCCATGACCGAGATCAGCCTGGGCATGCCCGCTGCGCCGCCGCCGGTGCTCGCCCCCCGCCGTCCCACCCGCCAGATCAAGGTCGGCAAGGTCGGGGTCGGCAGCGAGTCGCCGATCTCGGTCCAGTCGATGACGACCACGCTCACCGCCGACGTCAACAGCACGCTGCAGCAGATCGCCGAGCTGACGGCCTCGGGCTGCGACATCGTGCGGGTGGCCTGCCCGAGCCAGGACGACGCCGAGGCGCTCCCCGAGATCGCGCAGCACTCGCAGATCCCCGTCATCGCCGACATCCACTTCCAGCCCAAGTACGTCTTCGCGGCCATCGACGCCGGCTGCGCGGCGGTGCGGGTGAACCCGGGCAACATCCGGCAGTTCGACGACCAGGTCAAGGAGATCGCGGCCGCAGCCAAGGACCGCGGCACCAGCATCCGCATCGGCGTGAACGCCGGGTCGCTGGACAAGCGCCTGCTCGAGAAGTACGGCAAGGCTACCCCCGAGGCGCTCGTCGAGTCGGCGGTGTGGGAGGCGGGCCTGTTCGAGGAGCACGACTTCCACGACTTCAAGATCTCGGTCAAGCACAACGACCCCGTGGTGATGGTGCGCGCGTACGAGCTGCTCGCCGAACGCGGCGACTGGCCGCTGCACCTCGGCGTCACCGAGGCCGGCCCGGCGTTCCAGGGCACGATCAAGTCGGCCACGGCCTTCGGTGCCCTGCTGAGCAAGGGCATCGGCGACACCATCCGGGTCTCCCTCTCGGCGCCTCCGGTCGAGGAGGTCAAGGTCGGCCTCCAGATCCTGGAGTCGTTGAACCTTCGCCCGCGTCGCCTCGAGATCGTCTCGTGCCCCTCCTGCGGCCGCGCCCAGGTCGACGTCTACAAGCTCGCCGACGAGGTGACCGCCGGGCTCGAGGGCATGGAGGTCCCGCTCCGCGTCGCGGTCATGGGCTGCGTCGTCAACGGCCCGGGTGAGGCGCGCGAGGCCGACCTCGGCGTGGCCTCCGGCAACGGCAAGGGCCAGATCTTCGTCAAGGGCGAGGTCATCAAGACCGTGCCTGAGTCGAAGATCGTCGAAACCCTGATCGAGGAGGCCATGCGCATCGCCGAGGGCATGGAGTCCGTCGACGGCTCCGGCGCCCAGGTCACCGTCTCCTAGCCCCAGGAGGTCCGGTACACCGGATCTCCCGCGCGCAGGCCTCGGCGCGGTCTAGGGTTCGCGCCATGACCCGGGGACCGTTCGCGCCGGCACGCACACTGCTCGTGCTGGGCTGCGCCGGAGCCGCGCTGCTCGTCGGCTCTGGCGCGGCGGCCGGCGCCGACGGGAACCACCCGCCGAACTGGTGCTTCCGAGCGAACGCCTCCGGCGAGCTCCCGACCTGCACCTGGGACGGCACGGCGTGGCACCGCAGCTTCGACAGCGCCGGGAGCGGCACGAGCGGCACCGGCGCGTTCGCTGTGTTCTTCGTGCTCGCGCTGGTCGTCGGCATCGGCTTCACGGTGTGGAAGGTCTCCACCGCCCGGCGCATGGCCGGCGCCGCCGGGATGAGCACGAGCGACGCGACCGCCATGACGCTGCTCACCGACGACGGCTTCGAGGCGACCTACCTGGCGTCCAACCTCCGCGGCCGCACGGCACCGCCCGCGCAGGTTCCCACGACCACGACGGCTTCGACGGCGGAGCGGCTCCGCGAGCTCGGCGAGCTGCGAGACCAGGGCCTGATCACCCCCGACGAGTACGACGCACGCAGGCGCATCATCCTCGACTCGCTCTGAGGGCCACTGCTCCCGTTCGTCGTCGGGCACCGGCCCAGGGCCATTGGTCCGCCCCGCAGGTGTCGTCCGCCGCTGCCCGGCCCGGGCGGCACCTCGGACGCTGGGGACATGAGGGACGAGGTACCGGTCGGGGCGGTGACCGTGGGCGTCGACGACTCGGAGACGTGCCTGGTGGCACTGCGCTGGGCGGTCCGCGAGGCCCAGCTGCAGCAGCGCCCGCTGTGCATCGTCCATGCCTACGACCCGCACCCCGTGGTCTACTCCGGCTGGGGCGCGACGTTCCCGGGCCTCGACCTCGGTGACGCCCTCGACGCGGCAGCCGAGAAGGTGCTGCACCAGGCCCGGCACCTCGTCCGTGAGCAGGCGCCGGACCTGCCCGTGACGCTCGTGTGGAGCACCCTGGACGCGCGTGAGGCGCTCGCGGAGTCCGCGCGCTCGGCCGCCCTGCTGGCGGTGGCCTCGCGCGGCCGGGGCCGGATGGCGCACCTTCTGGTCGGCTCGGTGGGGCAGTGGGTCGCCCAGCACGCGGCGTGCCCCGTGGTCGTGGTGCGCGGCGAGATCGACGCCGCCGGCGACCCGGTCGACCACCGGTGGGTGGTCGCGGGCAGCGACGGCACGCCGGCCTCACAGGCGGCGCTCGAGCTCGCGTTCGACCAGGCCCGCCTGCGTCACGCCCGCCTGACCGTGGTGCGCTGCCTGCCGGCCGACGTGGGGGGCCTGCACCGTGTCCCCGAGGGGCCGGTGGCCGAACGCACCCCGGAGGGTCGAGCGCTGGAGGAGACCGTGGCCAAGCTCGCCGCGGAGCATCCCGAGGTCAGGGTCGAGGCCGAAGTCCGGCGCGGGTCCGCAGCCGGCTACCTCACGCACGTCTCCGAGGGCGCCGGGCTGGTCGTGGTGGGCAGCAGGCCCCGGCACGGTCCCGGCCCTTGGGGCTTCGGGGGAGTACGCCGGGCCGTCGTCGAGCACTCGAGGTGCAGCGTGGCCGTGGTGCCGGGGCACCCGGGGTCAGACGACTGACGCGCTCCACGTGAGCCGGGTGCCGGGAGCGGCGTCCTCGACGACCAGCCCGCCGGAGCGCTGCTCGGCGCGCATCCGGATGTTGTCCAGGCCGCTGCGTCGTCCGGTGTCCCCGAGTCCGACGCCGTTGTCGATCACGGTGACCGTCATCCGGTCGGTCGTGCCCGTCACCGTCACCCGGGCCCGGCTGGCTCCCGCGTGCCGCGCGACGTTGGTCAGGCCCTCGCGGACCACGGCGGCGACGTCGGCGGTGAGGTCGGATTCGCTGAGGATGTCCACCGGGCCGTTGAAGTCGACCTCGGGGGAGAAGCCGAGCACCGGAGCGACCTCGGCGACCACGTCCATCACCGCGGTGCGCAGCTCTCCGCTGAACCGCTGCGGGGTCAGCTGGAAGATCGACGAACGGATCTGACGGATCGCCTCGTCGACCCGGGTGACCACGCCCTCGAGCTGCTCGGCGCGCCGATCGTCGAGCCCGGCGGCGATCCCCTGGATGCCCATGCCTGCGGCGAAGAGCTGCTGGATCACGTGGTCGTGCAGGTCCCGGGCGATCCGGGCCCGGTCCTCGAGCAGCAGCATGCGCTGCTGGTCGCGCCGGGCATCCATCAGCTCGAGCGCGATCGACGCGTGGTTGGCGAACGACGACGCCATCTCCACGTCCTCGTCGGTGAACCGCGAGCGTCCGCGCAGCCGCGCGACGACCAGGACCCCGCGGGTCGACTCGGCCCCCACCAGCGGCAGGACCATGACCGGTCCCACGTCCACGACCGACGAGAGGTGCAGCGCCCGGTGTGGGTCGGCAAGGGGGTCGCGGGTGATGTCCAGGACGACCGCCTGCCCGGTGCTGAGGACCTGCTCGCTGAGCGTGTCCTCGATCGGGTAGGTGGTGGCCATCAGCTCCTGGCTCGACGCCCCGACGGCCACTGGGACGGTGAGGGTGCGCTGGTCGTGGCCCGGTTGCACGACCGTGACGACGTCAGCGTCCGACAGGTCCCGCACGCTCCGGCCGATGACCTCGAGCATCTCGCTGGGGGCGCCGGTCAGCATCCGCAGCGTCGTGTCCCGGGAGGCCTGCAGCCACGTCTGGCGCCGTTGCCCCGTGTCGTAGAGCCGGGCGTTCTGGATCGCGATGCCGGCGGTCGCGGCGAGCAAGGACACGAGCTCCTCGTCGGCGGCGTCGAAGCCGCGGGGGTCGAGCGTCGCGAGGTAGAGGTTGCCGTAGACCTCCTCGCGGAGCCGGATCGGGACGCCGATGAACCCCCGCATCGGAGGATGGCCCTCCGGGAAGCCGGCGGAGCGGGGGTCGTCCCTGAGGTCCTCGAGCCGGATCGGATGCGGGTCCTCGATCAGGGCTCCGAGCAGGCCCTTGCCCGCGGGCAGGTGGCCGATCCTCTCGACGACCGCGTCGTCGATCCCGACGTGGATGAACTGCTCGAGCCCGGAGGCGTCCGGGGCCACGACACCGAGGGCGCCGTACGGTGCGTCGACGAGCTCGCAGGCCGCCTCGACGATGCGCAGCAGCACGGTCTGCAGGTCCAGGACGCCGATGATGGTGTCCTGGGCACGCAGCAGACCTCGCAGCCTCGAGGCCGCCTCGTCCCCGCCGTGCTGGGCACCCGCCACGCGACGAGGGTACCGGGACGGCGACCTCCTCGACGTCCACTCGCACGAGCGTCTCCCGACCGGACGCGGGGCCGCGTAGGCTCCCCTCGTGCTCACGACCCGCCACGGGGTGCGCCCCCTGGGCCCGCCGGACCTCGACGCCTTCCTGGCGCTGACCGGTCGCGACCCGGTCGTGAACGTCTTCGTCGACTACCGGGCCCGGACCACCACGCTGGAACCGCGCTGGCTGGGCGGCGAGGTGTGGGGGCGCTTCGAGGACGGCGAGCTCGTCGCCGCCTGCCACGTCGGGGCCAACCTGGTGCCGGTGCAGGCGAGCGCCGACGACGCCCGCGCCTTCGCGGAGCGTGCGCTCACCCGGGGTCGGACGGTGTCCACGATCGTGGGGCCCCAGGACGCCGTGCAGGTGTTCTGGAACTCCGTGGCCCGGGGCTGGGGAACCCCGCGCGAGATCCGCTGGAACCAGCCGCACCTGGAGATCTGCACGACCCCCGACGTCGCGCCCGACCCGCTGGTGCGGCGTACGACCCGGCACGACATGGGTGAGCTCTACCCGGCCTGTGTGGCGATGTACACCGAGGAGGTCGGCATCTCACCGGAGTACGGCGGGGGAGCCGAGCTCTACCGGGCCCGGGTGACCCAGCTGGTCAACCGGGGCTGGTCCTTCGCCCGCTTCGAGGACGGCCGGCTGGTCTTCAAGGCCGAGGTGGCCTGCGCCTCGCCGTACGCCGCCCAGGTGCAGGGCGTGTGGGTGCCCGAGGACCGACGGGGGGAGGGGCTGGCTGCCGCGGGCATGGCCGCGGTCGTCGAGCTGGTGCGCCGGGAGGTCGCCCCGGTGGTCTCGCTCTACGTCAACGAGTGGAACGCCTCCGCCCGCCGCGCCTACGAGAAGGTCGGCTTCCGCGAGACCGCCCGCTTCGCCACGGTCATGTTCTGATCTTCACCGGCGGTTCATCCGCTGCACGGCTCCCGGTCCCCGGGATGGGGCGTGATGTGCCCATGAACAACACTCGGAAGAAGATCGCCCTCGGGGCGGTCGCCGGCTCGGTCGCGGTGCTCACGGCCGCCACCGCCGGCACCTGGAGCGGTCCCGCCGCCGCCGTCACGTCCGCCTCGGCACCGGCCGCCCCGCACGAGGCGCCGACCGCCAAGCCGGTGGGCGCGACGCTCCCCGGTGGCTACAAGCACCTGGTCGTCATCTACGAGGAGAACCACTCCTTCGACAACCTCTACGGCACCTGGGGCAAGGTCCACGGCCAGTCCGTGGACGGGCTGGCGGATGCGACCGCGGCGCAGAAGAAGCAGATCGCGCAGGACGGGAAGGCGTACGGCTGTCTCCCGCAGGACGATGTCAACCTCACCTCGCCGCCGCTCGACAACACCTGCCAGGACTCGGGCCACGGCATCTCGGCCAGCCACTTCGCCAACGCGCCGTTCCGGATCGACGACTACATCAAGCCGGAGGACAGGACCTGTCCCGCGGAGGGCGTCTACGCGCCCAACGGCGTGCTGAAGGACTCCGACGGCGCCGAGCCCGGTGGCTGCACCCGCGACCTGGTGCACCGCTTCTACCAGGAGCAGTACCAGATCGACGGGGGCAAGCAGGACCGCTACACCACCGGCTCGGACGCGGTGGGCCTGACGCAGGGCAACTACGCCACCCGTCAGCTGCCGATCTACCAGTACCTGCACGGCGACAACGCGCCCAAGTACGTTCTGGCCGACCACTTCTTCCAGGGTGCCTTCGGTGGCTCGTTCCTCAACCACCAGTTCCTCATCGCCGCGCGCGCTCCGCTCGACACCAGCAACGGGGCCGACGGCGCCAAGAACTCCGTGGTGGACGGCAACGGGATGCCTGCCAGCTACCCGCAGTACCAGGCAACCGGCTCGGTGACCGACGGCCAGCTGACGCAGAAGTGCGCCTCCGACCCGACGCTCAACGACCCGGTGCACGCCTGCGGGAACTACGCGATCAACACCATCCAGCCGAGCAGCGCCCCGCACGGCTCCGGCGCCCAGCTGCCGCTGATCGACGACGCGCAGTACCCCAACATCGGCGACCGACTCACCGAGGCCGGCATCAGCTGGAACTGGTACTCCGGCGGCTGGGACGACGCCGAGGCCGGCCACCCCGGCCCGCTCTTCCAGTACCACCACCAGCCGTTCAACTACTTCGCGAACTACGCGCCCGGCCAGCCCGGCCGCCAGCACCTGCAGGACGAGACGAAGTTCCTCGGTGCCGCGAAGACCGGCCACCTGCCGACCGTGTCGTTCGTGAAGCCGTACGGCGCCGAGAACGAGCACCCCGGCTACGCCAGCGAGCCGAACGGATCGGATCACCTCGTCCACCTGCTCAAGACGATCAGCCACGGCCCGCAGGCCGACAAGACGCTGGTCGTCGTGACGTACGACGAGTTCGGCGGCCAGTGGGACCACGTCTCGCCGCCCAAGGTCGACGCCTGGGGTCCGGGCACCCGGATCCCCGCGCTGGTGCTCTCCACCTCGCTGAAGCACTCGGCGGTGGACCACACGACGTACGACACGACGTCGATCCTGTCCACCCTCGAGAAGAGCTACGGCCTGGCGCCGCTCTCGACGAGGGACGCGGCGGCGCACAGCCTGGCCCGCGCGGTCGCGGCCGGCAGCAAGTGACCGGCTGAGTCGAGCGAGCAGCACGACGGTGGGGTCGGTCCGCGGACCGGCCCCACCGTTCTGCGTCGCGGCGCTAGGTTGGCGCCCGTGAGCATCTCCCGAGGTACCCGGGCCCTGGCCGGCATCTTCGCCGTCAGTGGCGTCGTCCACCTGGTCCGGCCGCGCTTCTACGAGCCGCTGATGCCGGCGTGGGTCCCCGCCCACCGGGAGGTCATCCTCGGCAGCGGCGTCGCCGAGCTCGCCTGCGCCGCCGGGCTGCTGGCACCCCCGACCCGCCGCGTGGCCGGCCTGGCCAGCGCCGCCCTCCTGGTCGGCGTCTTCCCCGGCAACCTGAAGATGGCCGCCGACGCCGCGGGGACCGACCGCACCGCCCTGAAGGCCGCGGCGTTCGCCCGGCTGCCCCTGCAGTGGCCGATGATCCGGGCGGCGCTGGGCGCCTCCCGTCGCCCCTGAGTCCCCCAGCAGGCCGCCTGCCTCACCCCGAGCGGGTGAGACGCGGAACTGGTTCGCAGCCGGTCGGTCCCCACAAGTAGCCTTCGTCCCATGATCTCCCGGATGTCGAGCCTGTTCGTGCGGACCCTGCGTGAGGACCCCGCGGACGCCGAGGTGCCGAGCCACCGACTCCTCGTGCGCGCCGGCTACATCCGCCGTGCCGCGCCCGGCATCTACACGTGGCTGCCCCTGGGCCTGCGCGTGCTGCGGCGCATCGAGGGCATCATCCGTCAGGAGATGGACGCCATCGGCGCCCAGGAGCTGTCGTTCCCCGCGCTGCTGCCCCGCGAGCCCTACGAGGCGACCGGCCGCTGGACCGAGTACGGCGACGGGATCTTCCGGCTCAAGGACCGCAAGGGCAACGACTACCTGCTCGGCCCCACGCACGAGGAGATGTTCACCCTCGTCGTGAAGGACCTGTACTCGTCGTACAAGGACCTGCCGCTGTCGATCTACCAGATCCAGACCAAGTACCGCGACGAGGCGCGGCCGCGTGCCGGGCTGCTGCGCGGGCGCGAGTTCGTCATGAAGGACTCCTACTCCTTCGACGTCGACGACGCCGGCCTCGAGCGCAGCTACCAGGCCCACCGCGACGCCTACATCCGGATCTTCGACCGGCTCGGCTTCGAGTACGTCATCGTCAAGGCGATGAGCGGCGCGATGGGCGGCTCGAAGTCGGAGGAGTTCCTCGCGAAGGCCGCTGTGGGCGAGGACACCTACGTCCGGTGCACGACGTGCGACTACGCCGCCAACGTCGAGGCCGTCGAGGTGCCCGTCCCCGCGCCGGTGGCCTACGACGACGCTCCCGCCGCGCACGCCGAGCAGACGCCGGACACCCCGACGATCGAGACGCTGGTCGACCACCTCAACGAGAGGTTCCCGCGCGAGGACCGGCCCTGGACGGCCGCCGACACGCTCAAGAACGTCGTCTTCAGCGTCCGCCACCCCGACGGCGCCGTCGAGGCGCTGGCCGTCGGGCTGCCCGGCGACCGCGAGGTCGACGCCAAGCGCCTCGAGGCACAGCTCGGCGAGGGCGTGGTCTTCGAGCCCTTCGGCGAGGCGGACTTCGCGCAGCGGCCGACGCTCGCCAAGGGCTACATCGGCCCCGGGGCGCTCGGTGAGAAGAAGCCCGCCGGCGTCCGCTACCTCCTCGACCCCCGGGTGGTCGAGGGCACCCGCTGGGTCACCGGCGCCGACGTCAGCGGCAGCCACGTCATCGACCTGGTCGCCGGCCGCGACTTCTCCGGCGACGGCATCATCGAGGTCAGCGAGGTCCGCGACGGGGACGCCTGCCCGGTCTGCGCCGCCGAGGGCCGCGACGGCGTGCTCGAGTCGGCGCGCGGCATCGAGATGGGCCACATCTTCCAGCTCGGCCGCAAGTACGCCGACGCGCTGGACCTGCAGGTCCTCGACGAGAACGGCAAGCTCGTCACCGTCACCATGGGCTCCTACGGCATCGGCCCCTCCCGCGCGGTCGCCGCGATCGCGGAGGGCACCCACGACGAGCTCGGGCTGGCCTGGCCCCGCGAGGTCGCGCCGGCCGACGTGCACCTGGTGGCGACCGGCAAGGACGAGCACGTCTTCGCCGTGGCGGAGCGGATCGCCCACGAGCTGTCGGCCCTGGGTGTCGAGGTGCTCTACGACGACCGTCCCAAGGTGAGCCCCGGCGTGAAGTTCAAGGACGCCGAGCTCATCGGTGTCCCCACCATCGTCGTGGTCGGCAAGGGCCTCGCCGAGGGCACGATCGAGGTCAAGGACCGGGCCACGGGGGAGCGCACTGCGGTGCCGGCCGACCACGTCGTCGACCACCTCGTGCGGCTGGTCCGTGCCTGAGCCCACGGCCGGCGTCGACGCCGTCATCTTCGACTGGGGCGGCACCCTCACCCGGTGGCACGACGTGGACTTCCACGCCGAGTCGCTGGCGCTCGCCCAGGCGGTGGTGAACTCCCACCACGACCACGACGTGCACGCCCAGCGGCTGCACGCCGCCGGTGACACGGTCTGGGGCCGCAGCCGGGACCACCAGCAGAGCTCCACGATCGCGGACCTCTTCGAGGTGGCCGGGCTCGACCACGACCCCGAGCTCCTCGAGGCCTACTACGAGTTCTGGCAGCCCCACACCTCGACCGACCCCGAGGTGGGGCCGCTCTTCGAGGAGCTGCGGGCGGCCGGGATCAAGGTCGGGGTGCTCTCCAACACCATCTGGCCGCGCGCCTGGCACCGCGGCTTCTTCGAGCGCGACGGCGTCCTCCACCTCATCGACGCAGACGTCTACACCAGCGAGATCCCGTGGACGAAGCCGTCCCCGAGGGCGTTCGGAGCGGCGATGGAGGCGGTGGGCGCCGCCGACCCGTCCCGCTGCGTCTACGTGGGGGACCGGCTCTTCGACGACATCTGGGGTGCCCACAACGCCGGAATGCGGGCGATCCACATCCCGTTGAGCACCATTCCGGACAGCCAGGTCGGCCACACCGAGGGCGACCCCGACGCGGTCGCGCACCGGCTCTGCGAGGTCGCCGGGATCGTGGCGCGCTGGGCCTGAGAAGGCGCCCGGATTGCAGGTTCGTGCAATGCGAGATTGTGAGGATCGATTCGCATCGCGCGTTGCCGCGCCCTGTTGCATGATTTTGCACGAGGAGCTCGTCGGTCCCCCCCACATCGGGCGGGCTCCTCGACGGCCTAGTTGTCCAGGCCTCAGCGGTCCGTGTACTCGTCCGCTCCGGGGAGCATCTCGGGAGCTCCTCGGAAGGCGAGTACCCGGACCGCTGCGTCGTTCAGCGCCATGACCGCCCAGCGTCGGCGCGTTCCCGACGTGTTCGCGACCAGGCTCGCGTAGGTCGACGCGCAGCGGTCCTCCAGCGTGGCGGCCTCCTGCATCACCCGGTCGGGCGTGTCCAGCCGCGCGGGCACCGTGTACGCCGGGTCGGCGGCGACCGGGTCGGCCCCCAGGTCCGTGATCGTCCGCGTCAGCAGGTCGCGGCGACCCCGGTGGACGGTGTACGCGGCCGTGAGCGCGGCGTACAGCCCGGGCTCGGCCCAGCGCGACGTCTGCGCACCGAGGACGCCGTACACGTAGACCGCGGCGTGCTCGGCCGCGAGCGTCGACTGGAGTGCCCCGACCGTCGTCATCCCGGCTGCTCCTGACCCGAGGTCGTGCGCGGGACGAGCCGCTGCGCGGCCCCCGCGGACATGCACGCAAGCACCCGGGCGAGGGCGCCGCTCTGCGCGCTGACCGACGCCTCGACCAGCCGGCGCTGGAAGCGCTGCTCGCGCTGTCGCAGGTCGCGCAGGGCCGCATCGGGCCCGGAGTACCGGCGACGGTGGGCGTGTGCGGGGCTGGTGTCGTGGCCGAGGACCTCGAGGTGTGCCTCGTGCAGCTCGCGCCACGGCCGCACGGTGGAGGCGAGCCGGGGGTAGGTCGCCGCCACCGCGGTCACCGTGCCGAGCAGGGCGGTCATCTCGTCCGTGAGGTTCGAGACCAGACCGGCGTCGGGATCGGCGGCCGTCGACACGCCCGGGTCGGCCGACGGCTCCTCGCGACCCGCATCACATGCCGAGAGGGTGGCCACCCCGGCTAGGGCGGCGCCGATCGCGGCGCGACGGGTGGTCGCCGCGGGCGGGAGCGGACGGGGGCGTGGCGGCACGGCGACGACCCTATCGCCGGGCCCCGGGCGCCGGTTCGCGGCCGGGTGAGGTGACTGCCTCCGAGCCGGTATCGTGGGTTCTCGACAACAGCACAAAGGAGGTCGCCCACCCGTGAGCAGTGCCAGGCAGGACGCCACCCGGGACCGGATCGAGACAGAGCTCGTCGACCCCTTGGGCTCCCTCGGCCTCGATGTCGAGGCCGTCGAGATCTCGCCCGCAGGCAAGCGTCGCGTGCTCCGCGTCGCCGTGGACAAGGACGGGGGCGTGACGCTCGACGACGTGGCCGACGCGACCCGTGAGGTCAGCCGGGTCCTCGACGACTCCGATGTGATGGGGGAGCAGCCCTACACCCTCGAGGTGACCTCGCGCGGTGTCGACCGCCCGCTCACGCTGCCGCGCCACTGGCGCCGCAACACCGACCGGCTCGTGAAGGTGACGCTCACCGACGGCTCGGCCGTGACGGGGCGCATCCTCGGCAGCGACGACGACAAGGCCACGCTCGACGTCTCGGGCACGCACCGCGACGTCGCCTACGGCGAGGTCGCCAAGGCACTGGTGCAGGTCGAGTTCAACCGCAAGCCGGGCGCCGGCGTGCACGACGACAGCGACAACGAAGAAGAGGGCGCCTGATGGACATCGACCTGAGCATCCTGAGGATGCTGGAGCGGGAGAAGGAGATCTCCTTCGACGTGCTCGTGGAGGCCATCGAGCAGGCCCTGCTGACGGCGTACCACAAGACGCCGGGGGCCCAGGAGCAGGCGCGCGTCGAGCTCGACCGCAAGAGCGGCCACGTCACGGTGCTGGCCGCCGAGGTGGACGACGACGGCAAGGTCGTGGGCGAGTACGACGACACCCCCGCCGGGTTCGGCCGGATCGCGGCGACGACGGCGAAGCAGATCATGCTCCAACGGCTCCGCGACGCCGAGGACGACATCCGTTTCGGTGAGTTCTCCGGCAAGGAGGGCGACATCATCTCCGGCGTGATCCAGCAGGGGCGCAACCCCGACGACGTCATGGTCGACCTCGGCAAGCTGGAGGCGCTGCTGCCCCTCGGTGAGCGGGTCCCCGGTGAGAAGTACGAGCACGGCACCCGCATCAAGTGCCTCGTGGTGTCGGTGCGCAAGGGCATGCGCGGCCCCCAGATCACGCTGTCGCGGACCCACCCCAACCTGGTCAAGAAGCTGTTCGCCCTCGAGGTCCCCGAGATCGCCGACGGGACGGTCGAGATCGCGGCCATCGCCCGCGAGGCCGGCCACCGGACCAAGATCGCGGTGATCTCCCGGACGCCCGGGGTCAACCCCAAGGGTGCCTGCATCGGTCCGATGGGCCAGCGGGTGCGCAACGTCATGTCGGAGCTGCACGGCGAGAAGATCGACATCGTCGACTGGTCCGAGGACCCGGCCGAGCTGGTGGCGCACGCCCTCTCGCCGGCCCGGGTGACCTCGGTGGAGATCGTCGACGCCGCTGCCAAGTCGGCCCGCGTCGTGGTCCCGGACTTCCAGCTCTCGCTGGCGATCGGCAAGGAGGGGCAGAACGCCCGCCTCGCCGCCCGCCTCACCGGCTGGCGCATCGACATCCGCTCGGACGAGGCCGAGCCGAGCTGAGCTGAGCAGCGACGCGCGAGGAACGAGCGCGGCGCGTGGGGAGCAGTGGCATCAGTCGCCGGTGCGTCCGGACCCGGTCACGAAAGGCCAGTTCGATAACCACCGGCCGCGCACGGTAAGGTAGTGGCCAGTGGTCCGCCAACGCGTCTCTGTCTCCTGCCCGGATCCCGACCTCGCGTCGGAGCCGGTCCGGACCTGCATCGGATGTCGGAAGCGGACCACCAAACGCGAGTTGTTGCGGGTGACCGTCGGCTCGGACACGCACGGCCACCCCGCCGTCGTTCCCGATCCTGCCGGCACCGCACCCGGTCGGGGAGCACACCTGCACCCCACCGCCGGGTGTTACGACCTCGCGGTGCGGCGGAAGGCCTTCGCCCGTGCCCTTCGGGCGCGCAGCGGGCTGTCCAGCGCACCGGTGGGGGGCTACCTCGACTCGCGCGCAGTCCGACCGTGATCGACCGACAGAAACTGGAGCAGCAGCTCATGAGCACTCGATGAGTACTTCGCGATGAGTTTGCACAACCACTAACGGTCTCAGGTTTCCCCCCAGCTCCGCTGGACCCGGGTCTGAGGCCAGAAGGAGAAGCGTGGCTAAGACCCGAGTTCACGAGCTCGCCAAGCAGTACGGCGTCGAGAGCAAGTTCGTTCTCGAGAAGCTCAAGGAGATGGGGGAGTTCGTCAAGTCGGCGAGCTCGACTGTCGAGCCCCCCGTCGAGATGCGATTCAAGAAGGAGTTCGGCGAGCAGCTGAAGACTGCCGGCGCGTCCGCGCCCGCCGAGGCTCCCGCCGCTGAGAAGCCCGCCGCCAAGGCGCCGGCTCCGAAGGCCCCTACCGCCGCCAAGGCTCCCGAGGCTCCGGCCGAGAAGCCTGCCCCGGCTGCCCAGGAACCGGCCCAGCAGCCGGCCCCGGAGCCGACGCAGAAGCCTGCCCCGGCGGCCCAGAAGCCTGCCCAGCCCGCGGCACCCGCGGCCAAGGCGCCGTCGGGGCCCCGGCCCGGCCCCCGGCCCGGTCCGGCGGCCGAGAAGCCGGCGGCACCGCCGGCCGAGCCCGCCGCTCCGGTCGCTCCGGCTGCGTCGGCCTCCACGCCCGCTCCCAAGGCGCCGGCTCCCCGGCCCGTGGGGCGTCCCGGCGGTACGCCGCGTCCCGGCAACAACCCGTTCTCGTCCAGCCAGGGCATGGGCCGTCGGCCCGCTCCCGGCGGCGACCGCGGTCCCGCCTCTGGCGCGCCCGGCGCTCCCGCGGGTGGCGGCTCCGGTGCCGGTGACCAGCGTCCCCCGCGGCCGCCGGCCGCTCGTGACGGTGGTGCCCCCGGCCGTGGTGGCATGCCGCGCCCGAACCCCGCGATGATGCCCAAGTCCCCGGCCGCCTTCGGCTCGGGCCCGGGTGGCCGTGGTCCCGGCGGTCCGGGTCGTCCCGGTGCCCCCGCTCGCGGTGGCGCGCCCGGCCGTGGCGGTGCGCCCGGTCGCGGCGGTGCCGGTGCTCCCGGTGCCGGTGGTCGCCCCGGAGGCTTCGGCCCCAGCGGTGGTGGCCGTCCCGGTGGCGGTCGCCCCGGCCAGCGTGGCCAGACCCAGGGTGCCTTCGGTCGCCCGGGTGGCCCCTCGCGTCGTGGCCGCAAGTCGAAGCGGGCGCGTCGTCAGGAGTTCGAGGCCATGCAGGCCCCGACCATCGGCGGCGTGCGTGTCCGCAAGGGCGACGGCGAGACCGTCCGCCTGCCGCGCGGCGCGTCCCTGACCGACTTCGCCGAGAAGATCGGCGTCGACGCGGCCGCCCTGGTCCAGATGCTGTTCAGCCTGGGTGAGATGGTGACCGCGACCGAGTCGGTCAACGACGAGACGTTCGAGCTGCTCGGCGAGGAGCTCAACTACGTCGTCCAGGTCGTCTCCCCCGAGGACGAGGACCGCGAGCTGCTCGAGTCCTTCGACCTCGAGTTCGGTGAGGACGAGGGCGACGAGAGCGACCTGGTCGTCCGTCCGCCGGTCGTGACCGTCATGGGTCACGTCGACCACGGAAAGACCAAGCTCCTCGACGCGCTGCGCAACGCCAACGTCGTCGACAAGGAGGCCGGTGGCATCACCCAGCACATCGGTGCCTACCAGGTCCAGACCGAGGTCGACGGCGCAGAACGCCGCATCACCTTCATCGACACCCCGGGTCACGAGGCGTTCACCGCCATGCGTGCCCGTGGTGCCCAGGCCACCGACATCGCCATCCTGGTGGTCGCGGCCGACGACGGTGTGATGCCGCAGACGGTCGAGGCGCTCAACCACGCCAAGGCCGCGGGTGTGCCGATCGTGGTCGCGGTGAACAAGATCGACAAGCCGGAGGCGGACCCGACCAAGGTCCGTGGCCAGCTGAGCGAGTACGGCCTGGTGCCCGAGGAGTACGGCGGCGACTCGATGTTCGTCGACGTCTCGGCCAAGTCCGAGCTCAACCTCGACAAGCTGCTCGAGGCCGTCGTGCTCACCGCCGACGCGTCCCTGGACCTGCGGGCCAACCCCGGCCAGGACGCCCAGGGCCTCGTCGTCGAGGCGCACCTGGACCGCGGTCGCGGTCCGGTCGCGACGGTGCTGGTCCAGCGCGGAACCCTCCGCGTGGGCGACTCGATCGTGGCCGGTCCGGCCCACGGCCGGGTCCGGGCCATGCTCGACGAGCACGGCAACGAGCTGGCCCAGGCCGACCCGTCGCGTCCGGCGATGGTCCTCGGTCTGAGCGCGGTGCCGGGTGCGGGCCAGAACTTCATCGTGGTCGACGACGACCGCATGGCCCGTCAGATCGCCGAGAAGCGCGAGTCGCGCGAGCGTGCGGCCATGCAGGCCAAGCGTCGCGTGCGTCGCACCCTCGAGGACTTCATGGCCTCCATGGAGAAGGGCGAGAGCCAGGAGCTCAACCTCATCCTCAAGGGCGACGTGTCCGGTTCGGTCGAGGCCCTCGAGGACGCCCTCGCGCAGATCGACGTCGGCGACGAGGTCAGCCTGCGGGTCATCGACCGCGGGGTCGGTGCGATCACCGAGACCAACGTCGACCTGGCCGCCGCCTCCGACGCCATCATCATCGGCTTCAACGTCCGCCCCCAGGGCAAGGCGAGCCAGATGGCCGACAAGGAGGGTGTCGAGATCCGCTACTACTCGGTCATCTACCAGGCGATCGAGGAGATCGAGGCGGCCCTCAAGGGCATGCTCAAGCCCGAGTTCGAGGAGTCGGTGCTCGGCCAGGCGGAGATCCGCGCGATCTTCCGCTCGTCCAAGATCGGCAACATCGCGGGCTGCATGGTCACGAGCGGCCTGATCCGGCGCAACGCCAAGGTGCGGGTCATCCGCGACGGCGCCGTGGTCGCCGACAGCCTCGACCTGGCCTCGCTGAAGCGGGAGAAGGACGACGCGTCGGAGGTCCGCGAGGGCTTCGAGTGTGGTCTGGTGCTCCGCAACTTCCAGGACATCAGGGAAGGCGATGTCGTGGAGGCGTTCGAGATGCGCGAGATCCCGCGCAGCTGATCCAGCAGTGCATGTCGGCGGGACCCCGTTTCGCGGGGTCCCGCCGGCTCACGTTTCAGGACTTTTGAGAAGGTAGGACCATGAGCAGCCCACGCGTGCGCAAGATCGCCGACCGCATCCAGGTGATCGTCGCGGAGATGCTGGAGCGCAGGATCAAGGACCCGCGTCTCGGTTTCGTGACCGTCACCGACGTGCGGGTCACCGGGGACACCCAGCAGGCGACGATCTTCTACACCGTGCTCGGTGTGGACGGTGCCGAGGAGGAGGCGCTCGCCGCCACCGCCGCGGCGCTGGAGTCGGCCAAGGGCCTGCTCCGCTCGGAGGTCGGCAAGCAGCTGGGGATGCGCCACGTGCCGTCGCTGACCTTCGTCGCCGATGCCCTGCCCGAGACGGCGCGGCACCTCGACGAGGTGCTGGCCAAGGCGCGGGCGCTGGACGAGGAGACGGCCGCGCGCCGTGGGGAGACGTACGCCGGCGACGCCGACCCGTACAAGAAGCCGCGCGAGGACGCCGAGGACACCGTCGCCGAGGACCTCGGCGACGACGACACCCGGTGACGGCCTCCGGTCTGGTCGTCGTCGACAAGCCCGCGGGGATGACGTCCCACGACGTCGTCTCGCGGGTCCGTCGGCTGGCCGGCACCCGCAAGGTCGGACACGCAGGGACGCTGGACCCGATGGCGACCGGGGTGCTCGTGCTCGGCGTCAACCGGGCCACCCGCCTGCTCGGCCACCTGATGCTGACCGAGAAGGCATACGACGCCACCGTGCGTCTGGGCGCCTCCACCACGACCGACGACGCCGAGGGCGAGGTGACGGCGACGGCGTCGGTCGCCGCGCTCGACGAGGCGTCGGTCCGGACCGCGCTGGCCCGGTTCGTGGGCGACATCGAGCAGGTGCCCACCGCAGTGTCGGCGATCAAGGTCGACGGCAAGCGGGCCTACCAGCGCGTCCGTGACGGCGAGGACGTGCAGCTGAAGGCCCGTCCCGTGACCGTGCACGAGCTGGTCGTGCACGAGGTCCGCCCGGAGGGCGAGCACCTCGACGTCACGGTGTCTGTGCGCTGCTCCAGCGGCACCTACATCCGGGCCATCGCGCGCGACGCCGGCGCCCTCCTCGGTGTCGGTGGCCACCTGACGGCCCTGCGGCGCACCGCCGTCGGACCCTACGACCTGGGCGCGGCGCGAACCCTGGAGGAGCTGGCCGAGGAGCTCACGCTGATGCCGATGGCAGAGGCCGTGCGTCGGGCCTTCCCGGCCCGCGACCTGGACGAGGACCGCGCCGCCGACGTGCGCGTGGGCCGGGCGCTCGACCTCCCTGTCGACGGGGTCACCGCGGTGTTCGCCCCCGACGGCGAGTTCCTCGCCCTCTACGAGCCCCGCGGCGGGATCGCCCGGGCCGTGGCCGTCTTCGTCTGAGGCCGGTTAGTAGTCTTCTGGCCGTGCGCATCTGGCGATCCATCGACGAGGTCCCGCCCGACCTGGGCCCGACGGCCGTGGTCATCGGCAACTTCGACGGCGTCCACCTCGGGCACCGTCACGTGCTCACCCGGGCCCGGGAGGTGGCCGACGAGCGCGACCTGACCCTGGTCGCGGTGACCTTCGACCCGCACCCCATGGCGGTGCTGCGCCCCGAGCACGCGCCCTCCTCGCTGACCTCGGTCGACACACGGGCCCAGCTGCTCGGCGACAGCGGTGCGGACGCCGTGCTGGTGCTCCCCTTCGACCGCGACATGGCCGCGTGGACCCCCGAGGAGTTCGTCGAGCGCGTCCTGGTGACGACGCTGCACGCCGCGGCCGTGGTCGTCGGCGCGAACTTCCGGTTCGGCAACCGGGCCGCCGGTGACGTGGCGACGCTGCGCGAGACCGGCGCGGTGCACGGCTTCGACGCCGAGGGGATCGCGCTGGACGGCGGCCCCCAGGTCTGGTCCTCGACCTACGTCCGGACCTGCCTCGCCACGGGCGACGTCGCGGGTGCCGCCGAGGCTCTCGGGCGCCCGTACGCCGTGCACGGCACGGTCGTCGAGGGCGACCGGCGCGGCCGCGAGCTCGGCTACCCGACGGCCAACGTCCCCACGAGCACCATGACCGCCGCGCCGGCCGACGGCGTCTACGCCGGGTGGCTGCGTCGTACCGACACCGGCGAGCGCTACCCCGCGGCCATCAGCGTCGGCACCAACCCGACGTTCGACGGGCAGCGCGAGCGTCGCGTCGAGAGCTACGTCCTGGACCGCACCGACCTCGAGCTCTACGGGCTCGACGTGGAGGTGTCGTTCGTCGACCGCCTGCGGGGCATGGTCGCCTTCGCGTCGGTCGAAGGGCTCGTCGAGCAGATGAAGGACGACGTGGACCGGGCGCGCGAGCTGCTCCTGGGAGCCCGCGCGTGACGCGATCAGCTGTCGCTCCGGGGGTCCTCGAGGCAACCGACGCCTGGTTCCTGCACCACGGCCTGACGTACTTCGTGCCGGAGCAGCGAGCCGCTGTGCGCGCTGGCCTGAGGCCACGTCGGATCCTGCCGCTGGTGCTGCTGCTCGGCGTGGCAGCAACCGGCGCTGGCGGTGCGCTCGCGTGGGTCGCCAACCAGCTCACGTTCGCCCCGGCGGTCCTGATCTCGCTGCTGCTGGTCGCGGCGGCGTGGTACGCCCTCACCGCGCTCCACGCACGGCCGATCGTGACCTGGGCCCTGTCCCGCACGTTCGGCAGCCTGCGCTCGCTGCTTCCCACCACCACCCGGGCACTGCCGCTGCTGCTGATCTTCGTGACGTTCCTGTTCATCAACGCCGACGTGTGGCAGGTCGGGTCGAACCTCAGTGGCGGGGTCCTCTGGCTCGTCGTGCTGCTCTTCGTGCTCTGCGCGGTGGCGTTCCTGCTGGTGCGGCTCCCCGAGGAGGTCGACCGCACCGACGACGACGTCGACGACCGGATGCTGCTCGAGGCCTGCCAAGGCACCCCCCTGGAGGAGACCTGCCGTGAGCTCGTGCTCGACCCGGACTGCCGCCCGGCGTCGTACGCCGAGGTGACGGGCTACGAGCGGTGGAACCTCATCGTGGTGCTGATGGTCGTGCAGATGGTCCAGGTGCTGGTGCTGTCGCTCTCGGTGTTCGTCTTCCTGGTGGTGTTCGGCTCGTTGATCATGACCCGGCCGGTGATGATGACCTGGCTGGGGCACGACGTCCAGCACCTGCCCGGCCTGTACGGCGTCTCGGCCGAGCTCGTGCAGGTCTCGGCGTTCCTGGCGGCCTTCTCCGGCCTCTACCTGGCCGTGGCGACGGTCACCGACGAGACCTACCGCGAGCAGTTCTTCGGCGACGTGATGCGCGAGCTCGAGCGGGCCGTGGGTGTCCGCGCGGTCTACCTCGCCCTGCGGGACACCTCCAGAACGATGTAACGCGGTGTCCACGGCGCCGATGCGGTGCTGCAGCACCGCACCAGCGCGGTGGACACCGCGTTACATGCGGTGCGCGGATCGGTCAGGCCGACCTCAGGCGTCGAGGTCCTTCTCGACCAGGGCGGCGATGACGTCGACCGCCGCCTGGTCGTCACCGGAGATCTCGACCGTGGCGCCCTTGCCGGCTCCCAGCGTCATGATGAGCAGGGCCGAGCTGGCGTCGACCGCTTCGTCACCGGGGAGGCCGATGAGCACTTCGTGGTCGAGGTCGGCGGCCGCCTCCGAGATGATCGCGGCGGGGCGGGCGTGCAGGCCGACGGCCGAGCCGACGACGACGGACTTGGTGGGCATGGTTCTCCTTCGGTGGTGGACGATTCGTGCGTTGGGGTGGAGGTGGTGCTCAGACGAGCTCGAGGTCGGCGTCGCTCTCGCCCATGGACTTCAGCGCGACCACGCAGGCGGCGGCGACGATCGTGCCGGCCGCGAGGGCGATCAGGAAGCCGAACGTGTGACCGACCGCGAAGAGGACGAAGATCCCGCCGTGCGGCGCCCTCAGGGTGACGTCCATGGCCATCGCGAGGCCACCGGCAACCGCGCTGCCGGCCATGATCGACGGGACGACGCGCAGCGGGTCGGCCGCTGCGAACGGGATGGCCCCTTCGGTGATGAACGAGGCTCCCAAGGCCCACGCCGCCTTGCCGCTCTCCCGCTCGGGCAGGCTGAACAGGCCGGGACGGACGACGGTCGCGAGCGCGAGGCCCAGGGGCGGGACCATGCCGGCGATCATGACGGCCGCCATCACCTTGAGCTGCGGCGCGTTGGTCGCCGTGGCGGCCGCGGCGAGGCCGGTGGTCGCGAAGGCGTAGGCCACCTTGTTGAGCGGGCCGCCCATGTCGAAGGCCATCATCAGGCCGAGGATGACGCCGAGCAGGATCGAGAGGCTCGAGTTGTTGCTCATGTTGTTGAGCCCCTTGGTCAGCTCGTCCATCAGCTTGCCCAGCGGCTTGCTCAGGACCACGATCATCACGATCCCGCTGAGCAGCGTGGTCAGCAGCGGGATGACCAGCACCGGCATCAGGCCGCGGGCCCAGGCCGAGACCTTCCAGCGGGTGATCCACAGCGCGATGAAGCCGGCCATGATGCCGCCGACGATGCCGCCGAGGAAACCGGTCTGGGGGAGGCCGAAGCCGGCCAGGTCGACCGCGAGCGCGCCCATCACGAAGCCGGGCGCGATGCCCGGCCGGTCGGCGATCGCGAAGGCGATGTAGCCCGCCAGCGCCGGGACCAGGAACTTGAACGCCGTGGCGCCCAGCACGAACAGCACCGCGCCGAGGTAGGCCATGAAGCCGCTGCTGAACAGCGCGTGGTTGAGCCCGAGCGCGGCGGTGTCGGGCAGGTTGAAGAGGTTGTTGTGCGTGACGATCTCGTTCGCGGTCCCGGTCCCGTCCGGCTGCGGCAGCGCGATCTCGTAGCCGGCGAACAGGAAGCCGAGCGCGATCAGCAGGCCGCCCGCGGCGACGAACGGGATCATGTACGACACGCCGGTCATCAGGATGCGGCGCGCGTGGTGGCCCCAGCTCTCGCCGCCGGCGGACTCCTCGGCCGCGGAGACGGTGCCCTCCACCTTCGGCGCGGCCGGGTCGTCGGCGTAGCGCAGCGCCTCGGCGATCATCGCATCGGCGTCGTCGATCGGCCGCTTGACGCCCGAGGAGACGACCGGCTTGCCGGCGAAGCGGTGCCGGTCGCGGACCCCGACGTCGACGGCGAAGATCACGGCCGAGGCCGCGGCGATCGTGTTGTGGTGCAGCGGGGTGGAGCCCGCCGAGCCCTGGGTCTCGACCGAGATGTCGACGTCCGCGCGGGCGGCCGCGGCCTCGAGGGCCTCCGCCGCCATGTAGGTGTGGGCGATGCCGGTCGGGCACGCCGTGACGGCGACCAGGCTGCGACGACCGCCGGGAGTGGTGGCCGTGGCCGTGCCGCCCGCGGGGGCGCTCGCCGCCTCGGTCGAGGCGGCCGTGGCCGCCTTGGTGGCGGCGGGGGGCGTGGCAGCGGCCGGGGAGACGCCGAGCTCGTGCTCGACCAGGCCGACGATCTCCTGGGGGGTCTCGGCGGCGCGGAGCGCATCGGTGAAGGCGGGCTTGACCAGCGCACGCGCCAGCTTGGTCAGCAGCTGGAGGTGGGTGGCGTCCCCGCCCGCCGGGGCGGCGATGAGGAACGCGAGGTCGGCCGGGCCGTCCTTCGAGCCGAAGTCGACCGGCGGGCTCAGCCGCGCGAAGACGAGGGTGGGGTCCTCCACGCCGGCGGTACGGCAGTGCGGGATCGCGATCCCGCCCGGCAGGCCGGTGGAGGAGGTCGCCTCACGGGCGAGGGCGTCCTCGACGAGCTGGGCGGTGTCGGCCGCCCGGCCGGCGCTGCCGACCACGTCGGCGAGAGCCCGGATCACGCCGAGCTTGTCGGAGCCCAGGTCTACGTCGAGGCGAACCAGATCTGTGGTGATCAGGTCGGACATCGTCACCCTCCTTGGGTGAGGTCGAGGTCCCGGACCGAGACGAGCTCGGGCGTGACCTGCGTGGGATGCGGGATGGTCGTGCCGGGGAGTCCGGCTGCCGCGCTGCCGTAGGCGACGGCGAGCGCGAGTCGTTGGGCGGGGGTCCGTTGCCGGATCTCCCCGAGGAGGTAGCCGAAGAGGCTGGAGTCGCCCGCACCGACGGTGCTGACGACGGTGGTGGGCGGGGGAGTGGCGTGCCAGGCGCCCTGGGCGTTGACGAGCACCGCGCCGTTGGCGCCCAGCGTGGCGAGCACGGTCTCGACGCCGCGGTCGACCAGCGTGCGGGCCGCCTTCGCGGCCGCGTGCGGGTCGGACTCGAGCAGGTCGGGGTCGGCACCGGTGAACGAGGCGAGCTCCTCGCCGTTGGGCTTCATCAGCTGCGGAGCGCTCGCGGGGAGACCTTCGACGAGGGCATGCAGCGGGCCCTCGCTCGTGTCGACGGCGACGCGGGCGCCGTGCCCGCGCAGCACCTCGACGAGCTCGGCGTACCAGGTCACCGGGGCGCCCGGGGGGAGCGAGCCGGCCAGCACCAGCCAGTCGGCCGAGGCCGCGCGCCGCAGGAGCGACTCGGTGAGCCCGGACAGGACCTCGGCGTCGACCGTGGGGCCGGGGCTGTTCAGCTTGGTGGTGGTGCCGTCGGGCTCGCTGATCGTGATGTTCACGCGCAGCGTGCCCGTGATCGGAACGGCGCGGCAGTCGATGCCCGCCGAGAGGAGCTCGAGGACGAAAGGGTCCTCCGCAGGCGCGGGCAGCACGGCGATCGAGGGGATCCCGGCGGCCACCGAGGCGCGTGAGATGTTGACGCCCTTGCCGCCGGCCTGCGAGGTGACCGAGTCCGCGCGCTGCACGGCGCCGCGCACCAGAGCGGCCGGGAGCGCGACCGTGCGGTCGTGGCTGGGATTGGGGGTGAGGGTGACGATCATGCGACGACGACCTCCAGGCCGGTGCGGGTGAGATCCCGCCGGGCGGCGGGGCTGATCGCGTCATCGGTGACGAGCACGTCGATCTCGTCGAGCGAGGCGAAGCGCTGGGGGGACTCGGTGCCGACCTTGGAGGCGTCGGCGAGCACGACGCTGCGCCGGGCGCTGGCCACCATCGCGCGCTTGGTCGCGGCCTCGTCCCAGTCCGGCGTCGACAGGCCGTGGTCGGCGGTGATCCCGTTGGTCCCGAGGAAGAGCACGTCGGCGCGCAGGTTGGCCAGGGCGGCGACCGTCTCCGGCCCGACCGCGGCCTGCGTGGTGGACCGCACCCTGCCGGGCAGGAGGTGCAGCTCGATCTGGGGGTTGCCGGCCAGGCGGGCGGCGACGGGGACGGCGTGGGTCACGACCGTCAGGCGGTGGTCGCGGGGGAGGAGGCTCGCCAGGCGGCTGGTCGTGGAGCCTGCGTCGATGAGGATCGTGGCGCCGGCCGGCGGCAGCTGGGCGAGCGCGGCGCGGGCGATCAGGTCCTTCTCGGTGGTGTTGGCCGAGTCGCGCTCGGTCAGGCCCGACTCGATGACGGCCAGGCTGTGGGCCGGGACCGCCCCACCGTGGACCCGACGCACCAGGCCCATGCGCTCGAGAGTGGAGAGATCGCGGCGTACCGTTTCGGTGGTGACGTCGTACTCGTCTGCCAGCACCGCGACCGAGAGCCGTCCGCGTGCGGCGACGAGCTGGGCCATCGCCTGCTGACGCTCCTCGGCGTACATGGTCACCAGCGTCCTCCTCTCGTGTCGGGCCGCGAGGCCTATCTGCGTATCTGTTGTTTTACGCCCGAACGTGTTGACTGTCAAGGGTTGGGAGGGGTTAACTTGTGACCATGGTCACCAGCACCGACACCTCCACCGGATCCTCCTCCGATGCCCACGAGCCCGCGCTGCTGCACGGCACGCCGGTGGTCCCCGGCGTCGCCTACGGCCCGGCCCTGGTCGCCCGCACCGAGGTCTCGCCGGACGCGATCGCGGCGTTCGACGGGAGCGCCCTGGACGAGGAGACGGCCCTGGCCACGTTCGACTCGGCGGTTGCGACCGTCGCGGACGGCTTCGCCCGCAAGGCCGAGGGTGCATCGGGTGCTGCCGCCGAGGTGCTCACCGCGAGTGCCGGGCTGGCCCGCGACAAGGGGCTGCGCAGCGCGGTTCGCAAGTACCTTCGCTCCGGTGAGGACCTGCTCGCGTCGGTGCACGCCGGGGTCGAGCAGTTCGTCACGGTCTTCACGGGCATGGGCGGGCTGATGGCCGAGCGGGTCACCGACCTGCGCGACATCGAGCGCCGCGTGGTCGCACACGTCGTCGGTGAGCCCGAGCCCGGCGTGCCGACGCCGCAGACCCCCTCGGTGCTGGTGGCCGAGGACCTCGCGCCGGCCGACACCGCCGGGCTGGATCCGGCGGTCGTCGTCGCGCTGGTGACCGAGCGCGGGGGACCGACCAGCCACACCGCGATCATCGCCCGGCAGCTGGGGATCCCCTGCGTGGTCGGCACCGCCGGAGCCCTGGCACTCAAGGCCGGGACGCCCCTGCTCGTGGACGGCACCGCCGGCACCGTGGAGACGCGCCCCGACGAGGCACTGGCCGCGCAGCGGGTCGAGGCCGATCGGGAGACGCGGGCGGCACTGGCCACCTGGACCGGCCCCGGTCACACCGCCGACGGCACCCCGGTCAAGCTGCTGGCCAACGTGGCCGACGGCGACTCGGCGCGCTCGGCGGCCGAGGCACCGGTCGAGGGGGTCGGGCTGTTCCGCACCGAGCTGTGCTTCCTCAACCGCAAGGACGAGCCGTCGGTCGAGGAGCAGACCGCCATCTACGCCCAGGTGCTCGGCGCCTTCGACTCGGGCCGCTACGTGGTGGTCCGCACGCTGGACGCGGGCTCGGACAAGCCGGTCGCCTTCGCCACCCACGAGGGCGAGGAGAACCCCGCGCTCGGCGTTCGCGGGCTGCGGCTCTCCTTCGGCAACCCCGCCCTCCTCGAGCGCCAGCTCGACGCCGTCGCCGCCGCGGCCGACGAGACCGGCACCGAGGCGTGGGTGATGGCTCCCATGGTCGCGACGGTGGCCGAGGCCACGGAGTTCGCCGAGGGCGTACGCCGCCGCGGGCTCAAGGCCGGCGTCATGGTCGAGGTACCCAGCGCCGCCCTGCTCGCGCACCGGATGCTGGAGGTCGTCGACTTCCTCTCCATCGGCACCAACGACCTCACGCAGTACACGATGGCCGCCGACCGGATGGCCACCGACCTGGCCCACCTCACCGACCCGTGGCAGCCCGCCGTCCTGCAGCTGATCGCCATCACCGCCGAGGCCGGGCGCCAGGCCGGCAAGCCGGTCGGCGTCTGCGGCGAGGCGGCGGCCGACCCGCTGCTGGCCTGCGCCCTGGTGGGCATGGGGGTCACGTCGCTGTCGATGGCCGCGGCCGCTGTCCGGCCGGTCGGCGCCCGCCTGGCCTCGGTCTCGATGGACACCTGCGAGGACGCCGCCGAGGCGGCGCTCGCCGCGTCGGACCCCCGCGCCGCCCGGGAGGCCGTCCTCGCCCTGCTCGAGGGCTGAGCCCGCCCGAGCCTCCGCCCGGGTGGCGGTGAGTGGGCAACCGTTCGGGTGCGGGACCGGTGGCTGAGTCACCGCTGGGCAGAACCGTCAGAGTGGCGGTGGGTGAGCAACCGTTCCAGGCGCTGAGAGGGTTGCCGGGCCACCGCCGCCGGGCGAGCCGCTCAGGCCCCCACGACCGACACCGGCACGCCGGTCAGGGCCGCGTTGCCCGACACGTCCAGCAGGCCCGGGTCGGTGAGGTCGTTGATCGAGACACCCGGCACCTCGGCGGCCCGCGACATGCGGGTGCCGGGCGCCCCGTGCCCGTAGCCGTGCGGCAGGGAGACGACGCCCGGCATCAGGTCATCGCTGGCCTGCACCTCCACCCGGACCGTCCCCACGGCGGAGGTGACGGCCACCAGGTCGCCGTCCGAGATCCCTCGGTCGGCGAGGTCGGCGGGGTTCATCAGCAGCTGGTGGCGCGGCCGGCCCCGGGTGAGCCGTTCGGTGTTGTGCATCCACGAGTTGCAGTCGCGCTGGTGGCGGCGGCCGATGAGGACCAGCCCGTCCGCGCCGACGACGTCGGTCGCGCGCAGCCGCTCGATATCCTCGAGGACCAGCGCCGGCGCCGCCTGCACGCGGTGGTCGCGGGTGGGGAGACGTTCGGGGAGCTGGCCCGCGCGCAGGGGCCCCAGGTCGACGCCCGACGGGTTCGCCCGCAGCCGCCGCATGGTCACGCCGGAGTCGCCCCGGCGCAGCAGCAGCCCGATGAGGAGGGTCGGGCTCAGCGACAGCCGAGCCCGCTGCGTGAGCCGTCTGCGCAGCCCCGGCCCGGCCTCCAGGCGCTTCGTCGTACGACGCGCCAGCTCGCGGTAGATCTGCCAGTCGTGCAGGGCGCCGTCCTCCGGCGCGACGACCGCGGGCGTGAACCGCGCCGTGTTCCGCACCGCCAGCAGGTGGAAGACCAGGTCGTAGTGGTCGCGCTCGAGCGCGGTGGTCGGCGGCAGGATCACGTCGGCGTGACGGGTCGTCTCGTTGACGTAGATGTCGACCGCCGCCATGAAGTCCAGGCCGTCGAGCGCCCGGTCGAGCCCCGCACCGTCGGGCGTCGAGAGGACGGGATTGCCGGCCAGCGTGAGCAGGGCGCGGACCTGCCCGTCTCCGGGCGTCTCGATCTCCTCGCGCAGCGCGGAGACGGGCAGCTCGCCGGCGAACTCGGGCAGTCCCCGGACCCGGCTGCGCCACACGTCGTGGTGGCCGCGGCCGATCAGGCCGGTGCCGACGGCGTCGATGGCCGGGCTGGTCAGCATCGCCCCGCCGACGCGGTCGAGGTTGCCGGTCAGCAGGTTGAGCAGCTGGACCGCCCACTGGCACACGGTGCCGAAGGCGTGCGTCGACACCCCGACGCGGCCGTACGCCACCGCACCGTCGGCCGCCGCGAACTCACGGGCGATGCGGCGGATGTCCTCGGCGGGCACGCCGCTCACGGCCTCGGCACGCTCGGGGGTGAAGTCGGCGACGGCCGCGGTGGCGGCGTCCAGCCCGTCGACGTACGACGGCGGGCGGGTCAGGCCCTCGGCCACCAGCACCTGCACCAGCGCCAGGAGCACGAAGGCATCGGTGCCCGGCCGGACGAAGTGGTGCTCGCTGGCCGCCTTCGCGGTCTCGGTGCGGCGGGGGTCGAGCACCACCATCCGACCGCCTCGTGCCTTCAGCTCGCGCAGCCGGGTCGGGAAGTCGGGCGCCGTCATCAGCGAGCCGTTGGACGCCATCGGGTTGGCGCCGAGCACCAGGAAGTACGACGTGCGGTCGAGGTCGGGGACCGGCAGGAAGAGCTGGTGGCCGTACATCAGGTGGGCCACGAGCTGGTGGGGGAGCTGGTCCACCGAGGTGGCGCTGAACTTGTTGCGGGTCCGGAAGCCCTTGACCAGCGCGGTGCCGTGCGTCATGGAGCCCAGGCTGTGGACGTTGGGGTTGCCGAGGTAGATCCCCAGCGCGTCCCGGCCGTGCCGGTTGATCGCGGCGGCCAGCCCGTCCGCTGCCAGGTCGAGGGCCTCGTCCCAGCCGATCTCCACCCAGCTCGTCCCACCGGCGGCGTCGGTGACCCGGCGGACCGGGCGGCGCAACCGGTCGGGGTCGGCGTGCACGTCGCCGATCGAGACACCCTTGGGGCAGATGTGGCCACGGGAGAGCGGGTCGTCCGGATTGCCGCGCACGGCGGTGACGACCCCGTCATCGAGGGTGATGCGGAGTCCGCAGATCGCCTCGCACAGGTTGCACACGCCGATCTTGGTGGTCTGCATCACCGCATCGTGCCACCCCGGAGTGGGTATAGAGCGCTTGCATGCCCCAGACCGCCCCACCGGGGGCGGCACACAATCGAAGGGAAGACCGATGGGATACGGACTCGGAGTGTTCCTGCTCGCGCTGGGCCTCATCCTGGCCCTCGCGGTCACGGACGCCATCAACGGCGTGGACCTCACCATGATCGGCTGGATCCTCACCCTGGTGGGAGTCCTCGTCATCGTCCTCACCGCGGTGCAGGCCAACCGAAGCCGGCGGTCGACGGCGGTGACCACCCACGCCGACGGCTCCCGCACCGTCAGCGAGCGCCGCGACGACGTCCCCCCGCCCACCGTCTGACCTCCTTCGACGCCGGAACGGCGTCACACCCTGACCGGACGCCCGGCTCGGGACCGCGATTCGGCGGTCCCGGCCGGGCGTTGGTAGTCTCGTCCGGTTGCCCCGTCGAGGGGTGACTGCCGTCCAACGGCCGCGGATCGAGAGTGCCCGGGTGAACAGGCCCCGGCGCGCCGCGCAACGACTGTGCCCGAGCCCGGGCCGGAGAGGAGCCCCGCATGTCGATCGGTACCGACGCGGAGACCAAGAAGAAGATCATCGCTGAGTACGGCACGACCGAGGGCGACACCGGTTCGCCCGAGGTGCAGATCGCGCTGCTGAGCCACCGCATCAGCCACCTTACCGAGCACCTCAAGACGCACAAGCACGACCACCACAGCCGTCGTGGTCTGCTGCTGCTCGTCGGTCAGCGCCGTCGCCTGCTGAACTACCTGCAGAAGACGGAGATCGAGCGCTACCGCTCGATCGTGGAGCGTCTCGGCCTGCGTCGATGACTTGTGGAGCGGCTGCCCCGTCGGGCAGCCGCTCCCGTCACATTTCGGTCCGTTGCGGCTAGTGTCGGACCGACAGCACAACTCAACACCTCTGCACCAGCAACCAGGAGCGACCCGCACGTTTCGGCCCGGTCCTCGGTAGTGGCCCTCAGGATCTCCGCACGCCCGACCAACGGGCGGGCACGCTCGCCCGGCGAGCGAGATCTGCGGGCCTCGATCGAAGACCGGCCCCCTTCCGTCAGGGAAGGGAACCCCGGCGGGGACCTCGTCCCAGAGAGCCCCGCCTCCGAGCGGGACGCCGCGGATCGCTCCGCGAACCAGAAGGAATGAACCCTTTTGACTGAATCCAACGCCGGGGGTCCCGTGATCTCCGCTGTCGAGACCGTGCTCGACAACGGCAAGTTCGGCACCCGCACCGTCAAGTTCGAGACCGGGCTCCTCGCCCGGCAGGCCGCCGGATCGGTGACCGCCTACCTCGACGACGACACCATGCTGCTGTCGGCGACCACCGCCGGCAAGCACCCCAAGGACCACTTCGACTTCTTCCCCCTGACGATCGACGTCGAGGAGCGGATGTACGCCGCGGGCCAGATCCCCGGCTCGTTCTTCCGCAGCGAGGGCCGTCCGGGCGAGGACGCGATCCTCACCTGCCGCCTGATCGACCGCCCGCTGCGCCCGACCTTCAAGAAGGGCCTGCGCAACGAGGTCCAGGTCGTCATCACGGTCATGGCGCTCAACCCCGACACCCCCTACGACGTGCTCGCGATCAACGCCGCGTCCATCTCCACCCAGCTGTCCGGCCTGCCGTTCTCCGGCCCGGTCGGCGGCGTCCGCGTCGCCCTCATCGAGGGCCACTGGGTCGCGTTCCCGACGCACAGCCAGCTCGAGGACGCCGTCTTCGACATGGTCGTCGCGGGTCGCGTCACCGAGACCGGCGACGTCGCGATCATGATGGTCGAGGCCGAGGCCACCGAGCAGACCTGGACCCTGGTCCAGGGCGGCGTGCAGGCCCCGACCGAGGAGGTCGTCGCCGGCGGTCTCGACGCGGCCAAGCCGTTCATCAAGCAGCTCGTCGAGGCGCAGCAGGAGCTCGCCAACGTGGCGGCCAAGCCCGTCCAGGAGTTCCCGATCTTCCTCGACTACGAGGACGACGTGTACGACGCCGTCGAGGCCGCGGCCAAGGACGAGACCGCCGCCGCGATGAGCATCGGCGACAAGCAGGAGCGCGAGGCCAAGGTCGACGAGATCAAGGCCGGGCTGCTCGAGAAGCTCGCCGGTCAGTTCGAGGGTCGCGAGAAGGAGGTCGGCGCGGCGTTCCGCTCGCTGAACAAGCAGCTCGTCCGCGAGCGCGTGCTGCGCGACAAGGTCCGCATCGACGGTCGCGGCCTCGCCGACATCCGTCCGCTGCACGCCGAGGTCGCCGTGGTCCCGCGCGTCCACGGCTCCTCGCTCTTCGAGCGTGGCGAGACCCAGATCCTGGGCGTCACCACCCTGAACATGCTGACCATGGAGCAGAAGCTCGACACGCTCTCTCCGGAGAAGTCGCGCCGCTACATGCACAAGTACGTCTTCCCGCCGTTCTCCACCGGTGAGACCGGCCGGGTCGGCTCGCCGAAGCGCCGCGAGGTCGGCCACGGTGCGCTCGCGCGCCGCGCGCTGCTGCCGGTGCTGCCGACACGCGAGGAGTTCCCCTACGCGATCCGCCAGCTGTCCGAGGCCATGGGCTCCAACGGCTCGACCTCGATGGGCTCGGTCTGTGCCTCGACCATGTCGCTGCTCCAGGCCGGTGTCCCGCTGCGGGCCGCCGTCGCCGGCATCGCCATGGGCCTGATCTCGGGCGAGGTGGACGGCCAGACCCAGTACGTCGCGCTGACCGACATCCTCGGTGCCGAGGACGCTTTCGGCGACATGGACTTCAAGGTCGCCGGCACCCGGGAGTTCGTCACCGCGCTCCAGCTCGACACCAAGCTCGACGGCATCCCGGCCGAGATCCTCGCCCAGGCGCTGACCCAGGCCAAGGACGCCCGCCTCGCGATCCTCGACGTCATGGCCGAGGCCATCGACGAGCCCGAGGAGATGTCGGTCCACGCGCCGCGCATCATCACGGTGCGGATCCCCGTCGACAAGATCGGCGAGGTCATCGGCCCGAAGGGCAAGGTGATCAACCAGATCCAGGACGACACCGGTGCGTCGCTGTCCATCGAGGACGACGGCACCATCTACATCGGTGCGACCAACGGCGAGGCCGCCGAGGCTGCCCGCCAGGCCGTCAACGCGATCGCCAACCCGACCATGCCCGAGGTCGGCGAGCGCTACCTCGGCACGGTCGTGAAGACGACCAACTTCGGCGCGTTCGTCTCGCTGCTGCCCGGCAAGGACGGCCTGCTGCACATCAGCAAGCTGCGCCCGCTGGCCGGCGGCAAGCGGGTCGACACCGTCGAGGACGTCGTCTCGGTGGGCCAGAAGATCCAGGTCCAGATCGCCGAGGTCGACGACCGCGGCAAGCTGTCGCTCGTCCCGGTGGTCGAGGAGACCGAGGGCGCGGCCTCCGACGAGGCCCCGGCAGCCGAGTGATCACTGCGTGAGCAAGCTCGACGCTCCGACGACCGGCCAGCAGGCTTCTGCTGGCCGGTCGTCCGGTTCCACCACGACCAACGCCCGCAAGGCCATGACCAAGACCCTGCAGACCGTCACCGACGGTGAGGGGCAGGTGACCTCGAGGGTCCGCCGTACGGTCCTGCCCGGCGGCCTGCGCGTCATCTCCGAGCACATGGCGGGAGTCCGCTCGGCCAGCATCGGGGTGTGGGTCGGCGTCGGCTCGAGGGACGAGTCTCCGTCCCTGCACGGGTGCTCGCACTTCCTCGAGCACCTGCTCTTCAAGGGCACCGACAAGCGCTCGGCGCTCGACATCTCGATCGCCCTCGACGCGGTCGGCGGCGAGTTCAACGCCTTCACGGCCAAGGAGTACACCTGCTTCCACGCGCGGGTCCTCGACGAGGACCTGCCCCTGGCGGTCGACGTGCTCGGCGACATGATCACCAGCTCGCGGCTGGACCCGGCCGACGTCGAGGCCGAGCGGGACGTCATCCTCGACGAGATCGCCATGCACGACGACGACCCTGACGACGTGGTGCACAACCTGTTCGCGGCGCAGGCCTGGGGCGACTCGCCGCTGGGTCGCCCGATCGCCGGGACCGTGGAGTCGATCTCGGCGCTCACCCGCGACCAGATCGCCCGCTTCCACCGGCGTCACTACCGGCCCGCCACGATGGTCGTGGCCGCCGCCGGCAACGTCGACCACGCCGCCCTGGTCCGCCAGGTGCGCCGGTCCTTCGGCCGCCGGGGCTGGCTGGACCGCGAGGAGGCGCCGGTCCCGCCTCGGCACGCCGCTCGGACCCGCCGGGTCACTCCCGGGACCAGCCACGCCACCAGGCCCTTCGAGCAGGTCAACGTGGTGCTGGGCATGGAGGGGGTCACCCGTCAGGACGACCGCCGGTTCGCGCTCGGCGTGCTCAACACCGCCCTCGGCGGCGGCACCTCCAGCCGCCTGTTCCAGGAGGTCCGCGAGCACCGCGGCCTGGCCTACTCGGTCTACTCCTTCGCCAGCCACCACGCCGACTCCGGCCTGGTGGGCGTCTCGGTCGGCTGCCTGCCCAGCAAGCTCGACGACGTGCTGGCCGTGGTCCGTGCCGAGCTGGCCAAGGTGGCGGCCGAGGGCATCACGGAGGAGGAGCTGTCTCGTGGCAAGGGCATGTTGCGCGGGGGACTGGTCCTCGGTCTCGAGGACTCCGCCTCGCGGATGTCGAGGATCGGCAAGGCCGAGCTGATCCACGACGAGCTGCTCAGCATCGACGAGGTGATGGCGCGCATCGACGGCGTCACCCTCGAGGACGTGCGCACGATCGCCGCCCAGCTGTTCTCGCGCGCCGAGGTCCTCGCGATCGTCGGGCCCGGCTAGCCACCCCGTGGTGCGGCGGGCCGCGGGCTCAGCCGACGAGGACGACGACGCCGGCGCAGGCGGCGGCCCACAGCACGCTGGTGAAGGTGCCGATGATGAACCGTTCGGCCGCCCCGGTCCGGACGCCGTCCTCCGCGGCACGCAGCTCGGGGTAGCGGCCCAGACCCTTCAGCGCGAGCACGACGGCCAGGCCCTCGGGCCAGCCCCCTACCAGCGAGGCGAAGATCGCGGCGCGTTCGAGGGCCCCGATCCAGGCACCGCCGCGGAGCACCTGCCCGGCCCGGTCCATGGACTGCGCGGCGGTCTCGCCGCGGTCGACCAGCGCGAAGACCCGGGCGGTGACCGGGCCGCCACCGACGATGGCCAGCAGCCCCGCCAGCGTCACCAGGGCCGCGCGTCCACCGCGGCCGTCCACGGTGACCTCGGCCGGCACGGCCGCGACCCCGGCGGCAGCGGCGAGCAGCAGCAGCGAGGCGGGCGTCCAGATCCGCATCCCGAGGCGGGACCAGCCCCAGGAGGCGGCCACGAGGGCCGCCGCCAGCAGGGCGAGCACGAGCTGTCCCAGGTTCGCGGCGCTCATGGGGTGGCCCGGTCCGTCCCGTCGACCAGGGCCGAGGCCAGGTGCGTCACGAGCTCGCGTGCCCGGCGGCCCTCGACGATGCCCGCAGCCTGGGCCCGCTGGCTGACGGCGGACTGGCTGATGCCGATCCGCTGGCCGGCCTCGTCGTAGGAGAGGCCCTCGTCGACGAGGTCGGCGACCTCCCAGCCCCGGGCCGTGCGCCGGGCCAGCACCGCGGCCCACAACCACAACGTCGTCTCGAGCGCCCGCGCCGCGGGGGTCGCGTCCCCGGCGACCCGCAGGTGCCAGGGGCTGTGCTTGGCGGAGGTCACGGCGTCACGGGCGTGGAGGTACGCCGCGCCGCGACCGGCGCGGGCGTGGGGAGGCAGCGGCTGCTCGACCTCGCCGACGCCGATGCCGATGTTCCAGGCGTCCTCGCGCAGCAGGACCTCCACGACGGGGGCCAGGGCGGCGGGGTCGGCCAGCACCCCCTGGAACTCGTCCCCTGCCGTGCGCTCGAAGGGGCGCAGCAGGACGACGCGCTCGAGGGCCGCCAGGGTGGCGGGGATGCGGTCGACGCTGGTGCGGCTGCCGCGCTGGTCCACGGTCAGGACGGCCACGGTCACGGCTGCCCCCTCGGTCTCGGTCTGATGACGACCGTACATTAGGAAATTACCTAATGCAATCCTGCCATAAGGAAATAGGCTTAACGGCGGCCGATGATGCCGACGACGGCCGGCGCCTTCTGCTCCACCACCGAGACCCGGAAGCCGCCACCGGACAGTGCCGCCGAGGCCTTCGCCACGATGGTGGGGACGAGCTCGGCGCGGTTGGCCTCGTAGAACAGGAACACCGCCCCGCCGGGGAGCACCCGCTCGTGGAGGAGGGCGACCTCGTCGGCGCACTCCCGCACCCAGAACAGGTTGACGTTGAAGGCGAAGACCTTGTGGAGCCGCTTCACCGGCACCCGAAGGGTGGCCAGGTCGATCTGGCGCACCGTGAGCCGGCCCGCCTCGACGTACTTGGCGTTGCGCCTCTTGGTGCGGTCCACCCCGGACTCCGAGCGGTCGATCGCGAAGAGCTTGCCGCTCTCGAGCCGGC
>Ga0308173_10000053_pt1 | contig 37913 bp, 31 predicted proteins | sample PhyPR1_FD_203716 | JGI IMG/M metagenome (GOLD analysis project Ga0308173, IMG submission 203716) | Soil microbial communities from UC Gill Tract Community Farm, Albany, California, United States - DLSLS.P.R1 | ecosystem: Environmental > Terrestrial > Soil > Agricultural land | place: USA... | reverse complement strand
TGCGGTCGAGCACCTTCGAGACGTCCTTGAACGAGTGGCACTCGGCGAGCTTGTTCTCCGCCGGCACCCGGACGTCGGTCAGCGTGATCTCGGCCTGCCAGACCGCCCGCAGCGCCGTCTTGCCCGTCATCACGGTCGCCTCGTAGCCCGGGGTGCCCTTCTCGACGACGTACCCGCCGACCGCGCCGTCCTCCCCGCGTGCCCAGATGATCACGTAGTCGGCGATCGAGCCGTTGCCGATCCACTTCTTCTGCCCGTTGAGCACGAACGAGTCGCCGTCGCGGCGGGCGGAGGTCTCCAGGCCGACGGCGTCGGAGCCGTGCTGGGGTTCGGTGAGGCCGAACGCGCCGATCTTCTCCATGCGGGCCATCGCCGGCAGCCAACGCTCGCGCTGCTCCTCGTCGCCGAGCAGGGCGATCGACTGCATGGCCAGGAAGCTGTGCACCCCGTAGAACGTGCCGATGCTGCCGTCGGCGCGCGCCCACTCGGCGGCGACCAGGCCGGCCGCCACCGCGCTCATGCCGGGCGAGCCGTACCCCTCGACCGTTCCGCCGGAGATGCCGAGCTCGGCGATCTTGGGCACCAGGTGGAACGGGAACTCCGCCCGCTCCCAGTACTCGTTGATGTGCGGCGTCACCTCCCGCTCGCAGAAGGCCCGCACCCGGTCGCGGATCTCGATCTCCGCGGGCTCCAGGAGCTCCTCGATGGCGTAGAAGTCGGTGCTCGGCTCGCTCACCTGCGCGACGCTAGAGGCCTGGTTCGACTTCCGCTCGCCGTGCTCACCCGCCCGGGAGCAGACCCCGCAGGAACGCGGCCTGCCCGACGTGCTGAAGATCGTCGGAGAGCACGCTGACCAGGCGCACGCCGAGGGTGACCGGCGGGTCCCAGCGGGTGTCGACGACGGTGTCCAGGTCGTCGTCGGACAGACCGCGCAGAAACTCCGCCGTCCGGTCGTGCACGGCAGCGGCGTAGTCGAGCAGCAGGTCGGCCGACGGCACGCGCACCTGCGCGACCTGCTCGGAGCTGAACCCGTAGCCGGTGGCCTGCGCCGGGAACGGGAGGCCGAACCGGCCGACCCAGTCGTCGGCCGTCCAGACCTGCTCGACGTCGGCCACGTCGGCGACGTGGTCGTCCTGCACGCGGGCCAGGTGCCACGCCAGCCAGGCGATCGAGTTGGCCTCGGGCCCGATGCGGGAAGTGAGCTCGTCCGGTGTCAGCCCCTCGACCGCCCGGCGGAGTGTCTCCTGGATCTGCCCGTACGCGTAGAGGAGGAGTTCGACGCTGCGCATCACGCCATCCTGGCCCGGCATGCCGCGTCCGTGCGCGTCGTGATCGCTCCGGACGCCGTCGCGGTCGTCGGCCCGCAGAATGCGCCGCCGGGCAGGAGGACTCTGGCGGGACGGCGAGCGGGGGAGGACCCTGCCGGGCATGTCGGAGGACGGTCGCCCGCTGGTGCTCGTCGACGTCCGCCCGACCGCGTGCGGCTACCAGGCGCTGCTCTGGGCTCTCCGCGAGGCCGAGCGACGGGACGCCGTCCTGCTCGCCGTCACCGTCTGGCTCGGTGATCCTGCCCAGCCCGACGAGGGGCGCGCCGAGATGGAGGCGGCGCTGACCGGGATGGTCGAGCGGGCCGTCGAGGAGACCGGCGTGCACGGCCGGACCCGCGTCGCGGCGGTCACGCATCCGGTGACGGTCGCCGATGTCGCCGTCCGCACCGGAGCCGAGCTGCTCGTCATGGGCGCCGAGCAGGAGACCGTCGTCTGACAGTGAGGATGCTGTCGGCGTCACCGGATGTGGTCTGACCCTGCGTTCTGACCGACGCCTGGCTGTCTTGGCTGAGATCTGTCGGCCCCGTCCGGTGGCGCTGTTGCGCACGTCCGAGCGGGTGGCCGTGACCTCATAGGAGCCTGTGCGAGAGGCGCCCTTCACTGTCTTGTCCGACCGGGCCCGCCCGGACGCGCGTCGCCATCACCGGTGCGAGCGGGAGACGACATGACGAGCATGACCAGCGCGCGGGCGGTTGTCACCGTCGGCGTGGACACCCACCTGGACGTCCATCACGTCGCCGTGATCGACCAGGTCGGCCGGCCGTTGGCTGATGCCGGCTTTCCGACCACACCCGGCGGCTACCGGCAGCTGCTGGCGTGGGCCGCCGGCTACGGCGAGACCGTGGCCTTCGGGGTGGAAGGCACCGGCGCCTACGGCGCCGGCCTGGCCCGGTTCCTGCGTGCGGCAGGGCAGACGGTGATCGAGGTCGATCGACCCGACCGCAAGACCCGCCGGCAGCGCGGCAAGAGCGATCCCATCGACGCCTATGCCGCCGCGGCGGCGGTGCTCTCCGGGACAGCGGCCGGCACGCCGAAGACCCGTGACGGCACGGTCGAAGCGATTCGGACACTGCGGGTAGCCCGGCGCAGCGCCATCAAGGGCCGCACCCAGGCGATCAACCAGCTCAAGGCCGTGCTGCTGACCGGGCCGGCGGAGCTGCGCCAGGCGCTGGCCGGGCAGAACACCCGCGAGCTGCTCGGCAGCTGCCGCCGGTTGCGCATCGACAAACGACCAGCCAAGGCCGCCGACCCCGTGGCCGCCGCAACGAAGCTCACCCTGCGCCGCCTGGCTCGCCGGATCGCCGCCCTCACCGAGGAGATCGACGAGCTCGACGCCGAACTGCGGCCACTGGTCGCCCGGGCTGCCCCGGCCCTGCTGGCGATCTACGGAGTAGGCACCGAGGTCGCCGCCCAGCTGCTGACCACCGCCGGAGACAACCCCCACAGGCTGCGATCAGAAGCCGCCTTCGCCCAACTCTGCGGCACCGCGCCCCTGCCGGCCAGCAGCGGCCGAACCACCCGCCACCGACTCAACCGCGGCGGCGATCGACACGCCAATTACGCCCTGCACATCATCGCGCTGGTTCGCCTGTCCTCCCACGAACAGACCCGGACCTACGCCGCCCGCCGACGATCAGAAGGACTGAGCAACCTCGAGATCATCCGATGTCTCAAGCGCTACATCGCCCGGGAAATCCACCACGCACTCACCGCTTGACGAGGCATAGGAGCATCTCAGATCAGGCCGAGGGCGGCCGCGACGAGGAAACCCAGCCCGACCAGGACCAGCAGCGCGATCGCGAGCGTCACCAGCACCGGGACGACGACCCAGCGGCGCTTGAACCTCCGCCGCCGCCGGGGCGGGGAGGGCGTGCCGGCGGCGGGGTCCGGCAGCGGCGGATCGCTGTCGCTCTTGCGCTCCCGGCGGCGCTCGGCCAGGTGGCGCGCCTGATCGCGGGCGTCGCGGGCGACCGAGGTGAGCAGCGCCTTCGAGGCCGATGCCAGGGCGCGCAGGTCATCGGCGTCGATCCGCTCCACCGACGGGGCGGGCAGCGCCCCGGGCGCCGGGCGGGCCGCCGCGGGCGGGGGAGTGAGCGGACCGGGCGGTGCGCCCGCGAGCACCGCCGTCAGCTGCCGGCGGGCGGCCTCGCCGGAGGTACGCGCCGCGGGGTCCTTCGTGAGCAGCCCGGTCAGCACCGGCTCCAGCGCGCCGGCCCGCAGCATCGGAGCCGGGTGCTCGGAGACGACGGACATCATGGTGGCCATGGCCTCGCCGCGGGCGAACGGTGGCCGGCCCTCGACGGCGGCGTACAGGGTGGCGCCCAGTGACCAGAGGTCGACGGGAGGCCGTGGCTCGTCCCCGTAGGCCCGTTCCGGGGCCATGTAGGACGGCGAGCCGATCAGCGCGCCGCCGGTGGTGAGGCTCGAGTCGCCGGTCGTGGTCGCGATGCCGAAGTCGGTCAGGCAGGCATGCCCGTCGGGCTCGACCAGCACATTGGCGGGCTTCACGTCGCGGTGCACGATGCCGGCGCCGTGGGCCGCCTCGAGGGCGGCGAGTACATCGAGGCCGATCTGCGCGACGGCGGCAGGGGGGAGCGGTCCCTGCTCCTCGATGATCTCCTGCAGGCTCCGTGCGGAGACGTGCTCCATGACCAGCCACGGCCGGCCGTCCTCCTCCACGACGTCGAAGACGGTGGTCACGCGGGGATGGTCCAGCCGGGCTGCGGCGCGCGCTTCCCGCATCGTCCGCTCGCGCAGGATGGTGCGCTCCTGCGCGGTCAGGTCGACGGAGAAGGTGACCTCCTTCAGGGCGACCTCGCGCTCCAGCACCCGGTCGGTGGCCAGCCACACGGTGCCCATCCCGCCGCGGCCGATCACCTCCGACAGTGCGTACCGCCCGGCGACCAGCCGCGTCCGTGGCCCGGTGTCCGGGCCGGAGTCGGCAGTCATGGGGCCCCAGTACCCGCGTCGTCGGTCAGGACTCGTCCTCGCCCGGGTCGGGGTCGCTCTGCGCCTCGAGGTCGGCCGCCTGCTCCGGGGTCTCCTGTTCCAGGGCGATGTCGCGGGGCTGGGGGGTCGCGGGCTCGGGAGTGGTCATGGGGCGAGCCTGCCGCAGGCGTGCGCCGTCCGCAGGGCATGACAGATAGGTCTCAACTGGATTGCGCAGGGCGGATGCGGGCATGCAGGCGCGGTGACCTCTCTTCTCCCCGTGGCCGACCACCGGCGTGCTGTGCCGGTGCGGACGATCCTGACCACCATCGGTCTGGTCCTCGCGACCGCCCTGCTGATCTACATCGTGCTGCAGATCCGGCAGGTGCTGACCTGGATCGTCGTCGGGGCCTTCTTCGCGGTGGCCCTCTACCCGCTGGTCGGCTGGGTGCAGCGGCGACTGCTCGGCGGGAAGCGCCGCGCCCTGGCCACCTTCCTGGTCTTCCTGCTGGTCTTCATCCTGCTGGCCGCCGTGATCGCGGCGTTCGCCGTGCCGCTGGTCAACGAGGGCACCAAGCTCGCCGGCCAGCTGCCGCAGCAGATCGCCGACGCGCGGGCCGGCCGAGGCCCGATCGGCGACCTCCTGCAGCGCACGAACGCCCTGCAGTGGGTGCAGGACAACCAGGACAAGATCAGCAAGTTCGCCAGCGGCCTGACCGCCCCGGCCGCGAGCGTGGCCTCCGGCTTCGCGACCGGGATCGCCGGCACGCTGACCGTCTTCGTGCTGGCCTATCTGATGGTCCTCGAGGGGCCGAAGGTCGTCGACGGTTCCCTGAACGTCTTCCGGCCGACCACCTCCGAGCGCATCCGGCAGGTCGGGGGCGACTGCGCCAAGTCCGTCACCGGCTACATCTCCGGCAACCTGCTGATCAGCTTCATCTGCGGCCTGCTCACCTACTTCGTCCTGCTCATCTGCGGGGTGCACTTCGCCGCGCTGATCGCGCTGTTCGTCGGCATCGCCGACCTGATGCCTCTCGTGGGCGCCACGATCGGTGGCGCGGTGGCCGTCCTCGCCGGCTTCATCCACTCGGTACCGGCCGGCATCGCGGTCCTGGTGTTCTTCGTCCTGTACCAGCAGCTGGAGAACCACCTGCTCCAGCCGCTGGTGTTCGCCCGCACGGTCAAGCTCAACCCGCTCACCGTGATCATCGCGATCCTGATCGGGGTCGAGCTCATGGGCATCCTGGGCGCCCTGCTCGCGATCCCGGTGGCCAGCATGATCCAGGTGATCCTCCGCGACGTCTGGGACCACCGCCGCGGCCGGCCGAAGGAGGAGCCGACCGTCGGCGTGGACAAGAAGCCGGCAACCGACGCGGAGGCAACCGCCGTCCAGAGCCGCTAGCCATCGACCCACCTCTCCCGGCCGCGGCGTCCGCCCTGAGCCGACGGGCCCGCTACGACGGCGGGGGAGCGGTCGACCCCCGGACGAGGAGCGGGACGGGCCCGGTCATCGCCGCATCGCGAGGTCCCCGGCCAGCCCGGTGTCGGCACGGGCGGTCGCCTTCGCGATCACCGTGCCGGTCGTCGGCGGCTTTCTGATCCTGTTGTGGGCCGTGACCGGCTGTCCAGGGACCCGGCACTACCCGGTGCACCGTGTCGGTGATCAGGGCGTGGGCGTCGGCGTCGCCGTGGTCGGGGTCGCGGGATCGGTGGGGGTGCCTGCGGGATCGGTGCAGGTCACCGGGGGCGTGGTGCCGTCCGCCGCCGCGCCGGCGGCGGACGGGGTCGGCGTCGCGGCGGCAGGCGCTGTGCCGCCTGTCGTGGTGTCCGCGGGCAGCGTCCCGCCGTCCGCGCATCCGGGGTCGGGCGGGCACGAGACCGTGGTCGGGGTGGCCGGTGCGGTCGGGGTGGCCTGGGCGGTCGGGGTGGCCTGGGCGGGCCCGGTCTGGTCGATCGGTGCAACGCCCGTCGGGGCGGCGGGGGTCGTCGCGGTCGCATCGGGGGCAGGAGCCGGGGGCGTGCACGCGGCGGGTGGCGGCGGTGGCGGCAGGGGCGTGGGGGTCGGCTCGGGGGTGGACGACGGGGCAGCGGCCGGCGTCGTCGTAAGCGGGGGCGTCGGGGTCGGGGACGTCTCGGTCGGCTGGGTGGGCGCCTGGCTCGACGTGGGCGCCGGCACGGACGGGGTCACGGGCACGGACGGGGCCGCGGGCACGGACGGGGTCACGGGATCGGACGGCGTCTGGGCGGTGGCAGGGAGCGGTGAGGTCGTGTCCGGACTCGGTGCGGCGGGCGATTCGACGGTCACCGGGGTGAGCGTCGGCGCGGGTGCCGGCGCCTCGATCGTGGAAGGCGAGGAGAGCACGCTCGACGCGAGCCGGGACGGGTGCTGCGCGGGCGGGGAGGACAGCGCGAGGCCGGGGCCGGTCGTGTACCAGTCGTCGAAGCCGGGCGCGACGACGCCGATGGCGGGGATCACGAGTGGTCCGGGGACGAGCTGGAAGTCCAGGGCGGCGGTCGACGCAGGGGCGTCCGCGTTGGTCGTAGCGCCGGCCCTGGCCTCGGGAAGCACCGTGGGCTGCGTGATGGCCAGCAGCGACGCGACCGTCAGAGCCGTGGCACCAGCTCCGAGGACGGAGGTGGCGCGGGAGGGGCGATGTGGCGCGTCGGGGCTGGCCATGGCACCTCCCTCTCCCTTTCGGAACGAGCGAGCCCCCATCCTCCAGGCGAGGGCGCCGCCCGAACCACTGGCAGGACGATCGCGAGGCCGCTTCGTTGTCGGGGGAAAGCCGGGACGCGGCGCGCAGTCGCCCATAGCGGGCCGTTCGCTGACGCCGTGTCACCGGGCGACGGGGTTCCGGGCCGGTCAGCGTCCGAAGGAGACGTGCGTGGTCGCCGAGACACCGGCGGTGCGGCCGGGCGCCGCATGGTTCTCCCAGTAGAGGTTGGTGTGGGCGATGACCTTGTCCGGCGGGGGAGCGCCCCACTGGCTCAGGTCCTCGGTGGTGTGTGCGTCGCCGACGAGTGTGACGTCGTATCCCCGGGTGAAGGCGCCGTGGATGGTCGACCGGATGCATTCGTCGGTCTGTGCGCCGGCGACGACCAGTCGGCCGATGCCCGCGTCGGCCAGGACCTGTTCGAGATCGGTGCCCTCGAAGGAGTCGCCGTAGGACTTCTCCACCAACGGTTCAGGATCCCGCCGCACCAGTTCGGGCACGTACTGCCAGGCGTCGGTGCCCCGGGGCAGGTGCTCGTCGCAATGCTGGACCCAGACGATCGGCACGCCCTCGGCGCGGGCCCGGTCGACGAGCGTGCCGATGTTCGCGACCACCGCGTCACGGTCGTGGGCGCCCGTGGTGTTGCCGTTCTGGACGTCGATCACGAGCAGCGCCGTGTTCGGTCGGCCGGGCAGCGTGGTCATGATCGGTCCTCGCGGGTCTGGAGGCGGGTACCGGGGCAGGCTAGGACGCACCACCGACGGGAGTGGATGCCTTGCTCTTGTCGTCCTTCTTCGCGGGCCGACCGAGGAACCATCCGACGCCGAGTACCACCAGGACGAGGAACAGCCGCAGTCCCCAGTCGAGGAGCAGCTCCCGAACGCTCTGCTTGTCCTTGGCCAGCTTCTGCACGAGCAGGCCCGCGAGCGCGACGACGACGATCGCCGCGACGAGAACCAGACGCCGCGTGAGCTGTTGCCCGGCGAGCTTGCCCTGACTCAGCGCGGCGATGCTGGCGACCGCCAGGATGATGACCACGCCGATGAGGGGCACCAGCATCGGGATGCCGGGAACGAGGACGGCCAGGGCGAGGAGCGCGCCCCCGACCCCCAGGATCAGGCTGGTGAGGTTGCGGCCGGTGGAGCTCTTCCCCGCCAGGAAATTCCCCAGGACCCAGAGCAGGAGCGCGTAACCGCGCAGCGCCTTGACCAGGCCGACGACCGCCTGGGGCTTCTTCACCGATGAGGCCGTCGACGTGAGCGTGGCAGCAGCGTGGGAGACGGTCCGGGTGAAGGTGTCCGACCCACGCTCCGCCTCCTGGGAGATGGTCTGCCCGCCGATCTCCGCGCTGCCGTCCAGCAACCGGTCCAGGTCCGCCGTCGTCGGCTGTGTGCCGTTCGTGCCGTGGCCGCGCAGTTCGGTCCGGGCCGGCTCGGCCCACTGCAGTCCCAGCGGCACGGGGTCGCGCTCCTCGATGACCGCGGTGGCGAGGGCGGCCAGCTCCGCGGGCAACATCTCCGTGCTGATCCGATAGGCGATCCGCTCGGCGGCGCACGGGAACGTTCGGGGCAGCGGGTTGTCGCCCTGGAGCACTTTCAGCTCCGCCTCCAAGGTTGCGACCTTGGCCTGCCACCCGGCCGTCAGCTCGGCGAAGTGCGGGCTCGTCTCCGGACCGACGGCCACCTTCCGCAGCGACTCGAGGGCCGCGGCCCAGTCGGAGCCGTGGAGTTGTTTGAGCCGCTCGGGTGCCAGCAGCATCTGGACCAGCTGCGACGAGCCGTCGACCCGCCCGCGCAGCCAGTCGTTCGCCCGCCAGGACTGCCGGTAGAAGGCCCCGAAGTGGTGCAGCTGGATCCCGGTGACGAGGTGCTTCTGCAGCGAACTGACCTGAACCAGTTCGACCGCCTGCTCGGGGGCGTCGCTGACGCCGGTGAAGGCCACATGCACCACTTCGAGCCGCAGCATGTTCCGCAGGACGTCGGGGGCCGCGGCCCCGTCGGGCACGAGGAGGGTCACGAGCGCCCTGAGCCGCCGCCGCTCGTCGCCCATGGGGTCGACGTCCGAGTGCGCGGCCGAGCAGATGCTGCGCGCCGCGGGTCCGGCGGCGACCAGGCACTGCGCCAGCTCCAGGGCCAGGCCGTGAAGGGTCACGCCCATCGGCCGGCCGGCCTGCGTGCCCCACTGCGTGGCGAACCGCGTCAGCTGTTCCCGAAGTCTGGCGAGCTCTCCCTGGGTCGCGACGGGGTTCGCGCTGCGAGCCGGCAGGCGGCAGGTCCGCCAGTACGCGTCGAGAGCTTCGCGTGCGTGTCGCGCCCGGCGCAGGGTCTCGTGCGTGCTGGCGCGCTGCGTGACGATCGTGCTGCGGCTGAGGTCGGTCAGGGGGGCCAGCCAGACCGCGCGTTTGAGGACGTCCAGGACGACGTCCCCGAGCCTGCGCACCGTGGCGTGGCCCCAGCGCCAGTCGTCGTCCCCGGTGGTCGAGAACGCTGCGTCGACGTCCTTCGGCGGGATGAAGGGGAAGTCATCGCGGTCGCCGGCCAGGTCACCCAGCTCCGCGGACACCTCGCGCTGGCTCCACGGCTGCTGCCCGGGTGCCGCGAGCAGCAACCGTGCCACCGACGCGGCCGAGTCGGCCCGACGGACCTCCAGATAGCCGGGATAGGCCGATCGCACCAGGTCGGTCGGACCAGTGCCCGGCGCGGCGGCATCCACCAGCGTCTGGGCCAGCCGGTCGCGGGCCCGGCGGCGGTGCGCCGTGTCCTGGTTGCGCCGGTCGATCTCGGCGAGTTCGTCGGCGACGGAGTCCGTGGACCGCAGCCGGGTCATCACCCCGAGCATGACGTCGGCCGCGCCGGGAACCTCCGTGACCGTGCGCGCACCGGGGCCGGTCGCGGCCTCGCCGGGATCGGGGACGACGTAGGCGAGGATCCTCCGCACCTGCTGGTCGGCCGACTGCCGGTACACCGCGTCGATCGCCGGACGGATCGGCTTGTTGCGCAGGATGCCGCCGTCGATGACGAACTGCGAGCGCGCGAAGTTGGTCCGTCCGGCGTCCGAGGGCCACCGACCGTCCGGCAGGGGATCAGGGCCGTCGACGCGGACCTCGAAGGGCTCGAAGGCCGCCGGGAACGAGGCGGTGCACCGGGAGGCCACGCCGAGCTGGGCGGTCACGGTCTGGTTGCGCAGGTTCCCGCGGGCCGGCTCGGTGGAGAGCGTCTCGGGGTCGGAGGTGAAGTGGAACGTGGCGTCGTGGTCCAGTTCGGTGATCCGCCGGCCCATGTCGTCGGCGAAGAAGCTGCGGCGCCCCTCCCAGAGGGTTCCGGTCAGGAACAGGTCGACGTCCTCGTCCCCCGTGGCGGGCAGCCCCGTGCGCTGGTCCCACACCCGGTCGTAGGCGTCGGCCAGCGCCTCGTGGAAGTACTCCCCGCGCAGCAGGGACGGCGCGTTCGTCTGTCGCGGATCGCGGAGCAGGACGCCGAGGTCGCCCTGGTCCTGCCAGAGCGTGCGAAGGCCGGACAGATCGCAGCCGTGCACGAGCCCGAGGGCCAGGAAACCGCCGTTGATGCCGCCGGCACTGGTGCCCGCGATGACGTCGATCCGGGCGGTCGCCTGCAGGGCGCCGAGCAGGTCGGCGTACGCGCTGGGCGTCGTGTCGTACCTGCTCAGGCGCCGGCTGGCCTGCACGAGGTTGTTGAGCTCGAGCGCGACACCGCTGATCCAGATCGCGAGGCTGACCCCGCCGTTGAGCACCACCGCCAGGCGGATCTCCTGGGCGGCATCGGATGCGGACATCTCCGGTACGCGGACCGCTTCGGTCTCGCCGTCCGTCGCCTTCTCGGCATCCGTGGCTGCGTCGGCCGGGACCGTCACGGGTGTGCCTGTCGGGCGCGGTGGGCGTCGGAGTCTCGGCACGATCGAGGCATGGGACCCCCATGAGCTGCGCAGCAGGCGTGGCGCACGCTAGCGCCGTCGGCAACCGTGCGATAGGTGGGTGGCGACGCGTTCCGGACCGGCCGGTCCGCACGCAATCAGCCGCGCCCCGCGTCAGCTCCCCGAGCGCAGGTTTTCGTGTTGGCGGGACCGAGGTGGGCCGATCATGGAGAGCCGTGGGCGCATCCACGGTCCCGCCCCCCGTGATCCGGAAGGTCCGGCTCCGCCGCCTTCAGTCAGCTGCGCACCGCAGGGCCGCACGCAGCGGAGACATGAGCACCCGCGGGCCTACGGCACGACGGCGGGTCGCCGCTCCACCGCGGTGGTGCCGTCGGCAGGGGTTGCCGGCGTGCGACTGCGCGGCATGACCAGGTACGCGCCGACATACAGCGTCGCGGCGAGGATCAGCAGCGCCCGATAGCCGAAGATGAGCGAGAGATATTCGAGGCAACCGCCGACGATGGCCCCGAGCAGGTTGGTGCCGAATGCCATCGGCGCGTCCGCGGTGGCTGCGAAGCGTTTGGCGAAGATGACGTTCGCGGCGAAGATCGGCAGGAAGCTGATCACGATTGCGACGCTCGCGCGCGGGACGACGCTCATCGAGAGCAGCAGGCTCGACGGCACCAGCCAGCTCAGGGCCAGGCCGCCGATCAGCACCGCGTACATGACCTCCAGCCGTGGCGTTCGTACGCGGTGGGTCAGCTCGACCGCCGCGAGCACCGCCACCAGCACGCCGGCGAACACCAACGCGTTCACGAACCACGTCGTCCCGAAGTAGAGCGCGAATCCGGTGACGCTCCGGGTCTCCAGCAGCAGGAATGCGGCCCCCAGCAGGAACAGGTCACGGTAGGACCACATCTCGGCCGCCTGACCGCGCAGCCGCCGTGCGCCACCCCTCGCGCCGGTCCGAGCGTTGGCGGCGAGCACCGCCGCGATCGCCAGGGAGCTGCAGAGGAGGATCAAGCCGAGCGCGTTGCGGTACAGCGAGGGCACGGTGCTGTCGCGCAGGTAGAGGAACGGCTTGTCGTCGGTGGCCGGCGGCGGTGTGTCGGCGGCGTGGACCCAGGTCGTCGTGCAGGTCTGATCGGCGGTGCTCAGCCCCGCCGTCAGCACGGCCATTCTGTTCTTGGCGGGGTTGTCGTAGACGCACGGAGCGTGGCCGAACGCGTCCGCCACTGTGCCGGCGAGTCGGTCGACCAGCCATTGCTCGCGATAGAAGTTGTACATCGAGAACGCGCCGCCCGGCTTGAGATGCCCGCGGGCCGCGGTGATCGCCTGCTCAGTGAACAGATAGCTCTCCAGCCGCAGCGAACTCGCCCCGGACACCAGCGTCAGGGAGTCGGGGAGCGCGAAGAGCACCAGGTCGTACTTGCGGTCGGTGCCCTGCAGGAACGCACGGCCGTCGTTCACGTACGCCGTGACCCGCGGATCCCGATACGCCCGGTCCGGATTGTGCTGACGACCGAACCGCAGCAGCGTCGGGTCGATCTCGACCGCGTCGATGTGCTGGACACCCCGCCCCAGCGCGACCGCGACGTCCCCGCCCGTCCCGGCCCCGACGATGAGCACGTCCCTCGGCGTGCGCGGCACGTGGCGGTAGGACTGGATGAAGGACTCCTGCTCTTCTCGCCGGGCCGCCGTCGTCAGGGTCTGGTGCGGTATCCCGTTCACGTTGATGCGAACGGCAGGGATGCCGGTCAACTTCTGAGTGGTGACCTTGTAGTAGGGCGACCAGAAGTCACCGGTGTCGTGGTGCAAGGGGTAGGCGAACAGGGCCACGAGCGAGATGCACAGCGCGGCGCTGGCCCCGACCGCTGACCGGCCGAGGAGTGCGGCGAACAACAACCCCGCGACGGCGAACCAGAGCAGGGGAGGGGCGCCCAGGAACGACATGACCGTGAAGGCGGCGATCCCCACCAGGCTGCCCAGCAGATCGAGGCGGTAGGCCTCCAGTCTCGGCAGCTCCGCGAAGCACGAGCCGACGATCTCTCCCGGACCCATGAGGACGACGGCCACGGCGAGGAAGACCGCGGGAAGCATGATCCAGCTGGGTGGCCCGGTGAGCGTGCCGCTGGAGAAGAAGATCAGCGAGTCGCCGGACCGGTCCACGGTGACGGGATAGGCGCTGACGAATCCGGTCAGGCCCAGCAGGACGATCAGGGAGTACAGCGGCATCGGGCGGGCTGGCCGGTCCGGCGCAGCCGCTCGAAGGAAACCCAGCCCGATCCCCAGGAACGAACCCAGAAGCACAAAATTCGAGAAGTACGCCAGATGGACGATGTTCGCGCCCAGCCACCGGATCAGCGAGAGTTCGATCAACAGCATCAGTGCACTGCCGAGAAGCAGGCGCACCCGGGGCGGCATGAGGGCACAGCATGCCAGCGCGCAGCATGCCAGGGCAGATCTCACCGCCGCCGAGCGACGTCGTGCTGCGCTCAGCGTGCGTCACGCCTGTCGGGGCCCGGGCGGTCACTGGGCGCGGTGTCAGCCGAGTTGACGGCCTGCACGCATGCCTTGTCGTCGGCCGTCGGGTCGGCGAACAACATTCCGACGTGTCTGACCGATCCATCCGGCTTTTGTCCCCATCATGCGGTGGTGGACGGGGTGGAGGACCTTGCTTTCGCTGACAAGAGATCAGGCCCGGTGAGCCTCGCGTTGAAGGCGTGGGGCCGCGCTCACTAGCTCCGCGAACGCCTCGGCGAGGAAGGCAAGCCCAGATGATGCCGACGCAGCCGGACGAGGGTTCTTCGCCGTCCTCGTGATGGGTGCGGCTTGCGGCCTTCGTCCATCGCCAGCGGCCGGTGGCGCGGGAGACCGAACCGCCGCTGCAGAGCTGCTCACGGCACTCGCGGCCTCGACGCTCCGGCCGCCTGCGGTCATCGCGACCAGATACTTGCGCGTGCAGGCGGGCAGGCGTAGGCACGGGCCCTACGCGGAGGTGTCGGATGGGGGCAGGTGGGCCCGTGCCGGGCCGAGACCCGCCCGCGCGGGCCGAAATGCTGCTGCATGAGAGCGCCCGCACGCGGGTCACTCGACTGGTGTTGCCTGGGCGCACGGTCATCCGGAAGGAGCCGCGGGGGCCGGACGCGGAACGCCGGCTGCGGCACGAGGTGGCCATGCTGCAGCGGCTGCGCGGTGTCGACGGGCTGGCGCAGCTGGTGGAAGCGCCGCGCTACCCGGGGTCGCTCGTGCTGGCGGACGCCGGTGACACCGCGCTGGCCGGGCTGACCACGCCGCTGGCCGTCGAGGAGCTGATCCGGCTGGCTGCCCAGCTGGCCCGAGCGGTGGCGGGGATGCACCGGCGCGGGGTGCTGCACCGCGACATCACCCCGGCCAACATCGTGATCTCCGGTGACGGGGACCCGTGCCTGGTGGACTTCGCGTTGGCCACCTCGTTCGCCGAGCTCCGCCCGGAGTTCACCCACCACACCCAGATCGTCGGATCGCTGCCCTACCTCGCCCCCGAACAGACCGGGCGCACCGGCCGCTCGGTGGACCAGCGCGCCGACCTGTACGCGTTGGGTGCGACCTTGTACGAGCTGGCCACGGGTGGGCCGCCGTTCGGCATCGGTGACCCGCTGCGCCTCACCCATGATCACCTGGCTCGGGTGCCGGTGCCACCGGTCGAGGTGAATCCGGCGCTGTCGGGGCCGCTGTCCGAGATCGTCATGCGGTTGCTGGAGAAGGAGCCCGACCACCGCTACCAGAGCGCGGAGGGCCTGGCCCACGACCTGCAACAGGTGAGCGACGCCCAGGCCCATCCGGCGGCGGCTCGGGTGCGCATCGGCGAGCACGACGTTCCGCTGCGACTGCTCCCCCCGTCACGGCTGGTGGGACGCGAGGCCGAGGTGGCCGCGCTCGCGGCGGCGTTCGACGAGGCGCTGGCCGGCCGGTGTCAGGGAGTGCTGGTCAGCGGCGCGCCAGGGGTGGGCAAGACCGCACTGGTCGATCAGCTGCGGCCGGTGGTGACGGGCCGGGACGGCTGGTTCGTGACCGGCAAGTTCGACCAGTACCGCCGGGATGTGGAGTTCGACGCGGGTCACCAGGCGTTCCGAGCGTTGGGCCGGCTGTTGCTGGTAGAGCCGGAGGACGAGCTCGGCGAGGTCCGGGAACGGATCCTCGGGGCGCTCGGGGCGAACGCGGGTCTGTTGAGCGCGGTGGTGCCGGAGTTCGCCGTGCTGCTGGAGGTGGCGCCGGATGCGGGAGATCCACTGACCGCGCAGGCACGGGCGCAGCGAGCGGCGGTGCAGGTGCTGCGGGCGGTGGCGTCGCCGAAACGTCCCGTGGTGGTGTTCGTCGACGATCTGCAGTGGGGCGGGCGTACCCCGCTCGGCCTCGTCGACCTCGTGCTGTCCGAGGAGCCGGTCGAGGGCCTGCTGTTGGTCGGGGCCTACCGCGCCGCCGAGGTCGACGCGGCGCATCCGCTGGCCGCGATGCTGTCGCGGTGGCGCGAGCAGGCCGGCGTGCGCCGGCTGGAGCTGGACAACTTGGCGGTGTCGAACCTGGTCACCATGGTGGCGGAGACGCTGCACGTAGAACGGGCCCCCGCCGTGACCGGCCTGGCCGAGATGATCAACGAGTGCACCTCCGGCAACCCGTACGAGACGGTGGAGCTGCTCAACGCACTGCAGCGGGAGGACGTGCTGGCGGCGACCGCTGCCGGGTGGCAGTGGGACGACGCGGCGGCGCGGGCTCGGCTGGGCCAGTCGGAGGTGGCCGGGCTGCTGGCGGCGCGGGTCGCGGCGATGCCAGCGACCTCCCGCACGCTGGTCGAGGCGATGGCGTGCCTGGGCGGGCGGGTCGAGGCGAGCCTGCTGCAGACCGCCGCCGCGACACCGGCGGGGGTGGTGGACCAGCAGCTGGCGCCCGCGCTGGACGAGGGTGTCCTGGTGGTCGAGCCGGGGCTGCGGGAGTCGGTGCGGTTTCGCCACGACCGCACCCGCGAGGTCGTCCTGGACGGGCTGGACCCTGCGCGGCGGCGCGCGCTGCAGCTGGTCCTGGCGCGGCGGCTGGCCGCGGTACCGGAGCTGTTCGCGGTGGCAGCCGAGCAGTATCTGCCGGTGCTCGACGCCGTCACCGACGCGGCGGAGCGTCGGCGGGTGGTGGGGCTGCTGCGCCGCGCGGCCGACCAAGCGGCGTTGATCGGGGAGTACGCGGTGGTGAACCCGCTGCTGCTCGCCGCGCTGGGCCTGATCGACCCGACGGAGACCGCCACGCTGATCGCGGTGCACACCGGCCGCCACGCCGCCCTGTACAGCCTCGGGCGCCTCGACGAGGCGGACGCGGAGTACCACACGATCGAGCGGCTGTGTCCCAGCACGATCCGACGTGCCGACGCGACGGCGGTGCAGGTGCGCAGCCTGACCCACCGCAAACGCTTCACAGAGGCGATCGATCTGGGCCTGGGATCGCTGCGCGCGTGCGGCATCACCGTGCCGGTGACGGACCGGATCGATCAGGAGCTCGACCACCAGTACGCACAGGTGCAGCGGTGTCTGCACACCGACATCGCAGACCAGCTGACCCGGCCGGAGATCACCGACCCCACGCTGCTCGCCGCGACCCGCCTGCTCGACGCGGTCCTGCCGGCGGTCTACTTCGTCCCCGACCACCCCATGCAGGCATGGCTGAGCCTCGAGGCGCTGCGGATCTGGCTCGAGCACGGACCAGGACAACCCCTGATCTGCCCGGTCTCCCTCGCCTCCTACTACACCGTGGTACAGCGCGGCGACAGCGCCGGGTACTGGGCGTTGCATCGGCTCCTGGCGGTCGGCGAAGCCCGCAGCTACGAGCCCGAGACCTCCCACGCGCGCTTGGTGTTCGCCGACCTCCGTTGGTGGTTCGAGCCCATCGAGAACGCTCTCCACGCCTCTCAGCGCGCCCACGAGGGGCTGATCGCCGGTGGTGACCCAGCCTGGGCCGGCTACGCCCAGTACTTGACGCTGTACTACTTGCTCGACTGCGCGCCGACCCTCGACCACCTCGTCGACCAGCTGGAGGCGGGGGTCGCCTTCGCACGGCGCACCGGCAACGAACAGACCGGCCAGGTGCTCGACAGTTACCGCTGGCTGGCCGACGTGCTGCGCGGCGAAGGCTCCGCCGCCGCCGGTGACGCGGTCCCCGCCGACCGGTACGCCGACAACCCGCTGGCACTGTTCCTGGCGCACATCGCCCGGGCAGTCGCCGCAAGCGTCTTCGGCCATCTGGTGGTCGCGGCGCGGCACACCGCGGCGGCGCTGCCGCTGCTGCCGGCCGCATGGGGCCAGTACCCGACCGCCGTGGCCCACCTGCTGCGCGGGCTGGCCCTGGCCGAGCAGGCCCGCGCCGGCCACGGTGACGAGCGCGCCGCGCTGTTGTCGGAACTGGACGAGACGATGCGGTGGCTGGCTGCACGTGCCGCGGACGCGCCGGACAACTTCCTGCATCTGTTGCGGTGGCTGGAGGCCGAGCGGGCGTGGGTGGTGGGGGATCATCGGGGCGCCGAGCTCGCTTTCGACGCTGCCCGCAGCGAGGTCGCCGGCCGTGTCCGGCCCTGGCACCGGGCGTTGATCACCGAGCGCGCGGCCCGCTTCTCTCTGGCCCGCGGCCTGGACCACGCCGGCCGTGAGCTGCTCGCCCAGGCCCGCCAGCACTACGCCGCCTGGGGCGCCAGCGCGAAGGTCGACCAACTCGACTGGGCCTACCCCACGCTGCAACCCCAGCCCGACGCCACCCCCGGAGGCGGCGATCAGCCGCCTGATCTGGCGCAGCAACGCGGAAGGGTCACCACCGGCACCCTCGACCTGCTCGGCATCCTGGCCGCCTCCCAGGCGCTGAGCTCCGAGACCAGCATCGACAGCCTGCACACCCGCGTCGTCGAGATCCTCAGCGCGATGACCGGCGCCACCAGCGTGCAACTCCTGCTGTGGAACCCCGAGCGCCACGTCTGGCTGCTGCCCGCTCCGGACAGCGCCACCGGCACCGCCCAGATCTTCGACACCACCGACAGGGCCGCGGAACCTCTGGTCCCGCTGTCGGTGCTGCGCTATGTCCAACGCACCGAGGATCTCCTCGTCGTGCCCGACGCCACCGACGACGACCGCTTCGCCCGCGACCCCTACCTCGCCGACCTCGCCTGCTGTTCCCTGCTGGCCGTGCCCATCCTCAGCCGCGGCAAGCTGCGGGCGGTGCTGCTGCTGGAGAACCGGCTCATCCGCGCTGCGTTCACCACCGACCGGCTCGATGCGGTCACCCTCATCGGCGGGCAACTCGCGGTCTCCCTGGACAACGCCCAGCTCTACGAAGAGCTCACCACCTCCCGCGCCCGCATCGTGACCACCGCCGATCAGACCCGCCGCCGCCTCGAACGCGACCTGCACGACGGCGCCCAGCAACGCCTGGTCTCCCTCGCCCTGCGGCTACGCATGGCGCAGGCGGCGCCGCCCGAGCCCGAACAGCTGGCGGCGCAGCTCGGCGACCTGGCTACCCAGGCGACCAGCGCGCTGGATGAGCTGCGCGAGCTCGCCCGCGGCATCCACCCGGCGAACCTCGCCGAGGGCGGCTTGCCCCCCGCGCTCAAGGCCCTCGCCCGCCGCGCCGGCGTCCCGGTCGAACTCGACGTCCGCCTCGACGGCCGGCTCCCCGAGCAGATCGAGATCGCCGCCTACTACCTGGTCGCCGAGGCGTTGACCAACGCGGCCAAGCACGCGCACGCCTCCGTCGCCCACGTCACCGTCGACATCGCTGAGGGCGACGCCGGCGGCGGTGACGTGCTGCGGGTCCGGGTGCGCGACGACGGCCGCGGCGGCGCCGACCTCACCGGCGGATCGGGCCTGCTCGGGCTCAAGGACCGAGCGGAAGCACTGGGCGGTCGGCTCATGGTGCTCAGCGCCCCCGGCGCGGGCACCAGCGTGCACGCCGAGCTCCCGCTGAGCCGGGCCCACGCCGTCCCCGGTTGACCGAACCGACGCCGTGGCCATCCCGACGTCAGGCGATGATGCGACGACCCCCGTTCGCCATAGGCTGCCGGCGGATCGTCGATCCTGGGTATGGACTACCCGGTCAAGCCTCCTGGTCAGCTGCTCGGGCACGCCTCCACGGCGATCACCGAGCAGCTCTACACGTCGGTCTTCGAGGATGTGGAGCGTGCGGCCGCGAAGTCGGCCGCTGAGCAGGTGCCGCGTGCCCACCGTGCGCCCGCCGTGCGCCCACCGACCACGACGTGCCCACCTGGTGCCCACCCGTGGGCCGTGTGGCGCCCGTGGTCCCGTCTCGAAGGACGAAACCGGAGGTCAAACCAGGTGGGGCGGGTGGGGCTCGAACCCACGACCCAGGGATTATGAGTCCCATGCTCTGACCGGCTGAGCTACCGCCCCGACAGCTCCCAGCCTGCCAGACGGCGTCCCCGCCGCCGGGACCAGTCGCCGCGCAGCTTCACAGCGACTGCACAGCCCGTTCCCCGGTTGAACCGAGGCCGGCCGCTCACCGTCGTACCTGACGACGTGAGGAGCGCGCCATGCCGACCGATCCGTTCGAAGCCCGCCGCACCGGAGCCCACCGGCTGCGTGTGGTGACCGCCTCCATCGGGGCCGCCGCCGTGGTGGGCACCGGAGCGCTGGCCTGGTCAGTGGCCGCCCCCACGGCGTCGGCCTCGACCGGGGCGACGACCGGGGACGACGAGGTGTCGGACGACTCCACGACCACCTCCGACGACGGCCAGTTCGTCGCGCCCTCCCAGCTCCCGCAGACCAGCAGCTCCGGCAGTCCGCACGCCTCGAGCGGTGGATCGTGATCGCCGTCGCCGACTGGACGGCGTGGACGTGCCGCGTCCGCGTCGCCGTCACCGACCCCGCCGCTCTGGACAGCGGGCGCGAACTCCTCACCGACCTGCTGGCCGACGTCGACCGCGCCGCCAGCCGTTTCCGCGACGACTCCGAGCTCGCCGCGCTCGACCGGGCCGACGGCGCATGGACGTCGATCAGCCCCCTGTTCACCGAGCTGCTCGCCGTGGCCCTGCGCGCAGCCCGGCTCACCGACGGGGACGTCGATCCCACCGTCGGTGCCGCCCTCTCCGGCCTCGGCTACGACCGGAACGTCGACGAGATCCGCGCGGACGGCGTCCTGCTCGCCATCCCGGCCCCCGGGTGGCGCAGCATCGAGCTGGACGAGGAGAACTGCCGGGTGCGGGTGGCGCCCGGTGTGCGGCTCGACCTCGGCGCAACCGCGAAGGCGTGGACCGCCGACACCGCCGCCGGGGCGATCACCGCCGCGACCGGCAGTGGCTGCCTGGTCTCGATCGGCGGCGACATCGCCGTCGCGGGTCCCGCCCCCGCCGGCGGCTGGCGGATCCGCGTCGAGGACGTCACCGGCGACCCGGACGCCGCACCCTTCGGCCCGTCGAGCGTCGTCACGATCCGGGACGGCGGGCTCGCCACGTCGTCGGTCCGGAGCCGCCGCTGGCAGCGAGCCGGGCTCTGGGTGCACCACCTGATCGACCCGCACACGGGGATGCCGCCGGTGCCGGCCTGGCGCACCGTCTCCGCGGCCGCGCGCACCTGTGTCGACGCGAACGTGTTGAGCACCGCCGCCGTCGTCCGCGGTAATCGCATCTGGCCGCTGCTCCGCGAGGCCGGACTGCCGGTGCGCCTGGTGACCGCTGACGGGCAGGTTCTCACCGCCGGCGGCTGGCCCGAGGAGCGCGCCGCGTGACCGGCATCGTGCTCTGGTACCTGAACCGGGCGACGGGCATCACCTCGCTGGTGCTCATGACGCTCACCGTCGTCCTGGGCACCCTGGTGCGCCGGCACGGACGGATCCCGGGGCTGCCGCGGTTCGCCGTCCAAGGTCTGCACCGCAACGTCGGCCTGCTGTCGGCCCTCCTGCTCATCACCCACGTCGGGACGGCGATCGTCGACTCCTACGTCGACATCGGGGTGTCCTCGACGTTCGTTCCGTTCGTGGCGGGCTACCGGCCGTTCGCGGTCGGCCTGGGCACCCTCGCCGTCGACCTGCTCCTGCTGGTCCTGGTCACCAGCCTGCTGCGCAACCACCTGCCCCTGCGCCGGTGGAAGGCGGTGCACCTGACCTCCTACCTGCTGTGGCCGCTCGCCTTCGTCCACGGCATCACGGCCGGGACCGACCTCGGGGGCGGCTGGTTGCTCTGGCTGGTCCTCGGCTGCGCCGTCGCCGCCACCTGGGCATCGCTGGCGGCCCTCGCAACCCGCCGGAACACCCCGCCGCCAGGGGAGCGCGCGGCCGCCGCCCTCACCGCCACCTCCGACGCCCTCGCCACCGGCACCCCGGTCGGCGTCTTCCGGAACGGATGACCGCCATGACTGCCCCATCTCGCACCCGCGGCCTGCTCGACGGGCCCGGCCCGTCCTTCGGTGAGCACCTCGCCGCGCACGGCCCGCTGCCCGTGGTCGACCCGCACACGCTGGTCGAGGAGGCCGGACTCCTCGGGCGCGGCGGCGCCGGATTCCCGACCGCGGCCAAGCTGCGCAGCGTGGCGACGGCGGCTGCCGCGAGCAGGCGAGCTCCGGTCGTCGTCGCGAACGGTTCGGAGGGGGAGCCGGCGGCGGCCAAGGACGCGACCCTGCTGGTGCTCGCTCCGCACCTCGTGTTCGACGGGCTGGCCCTCGTCGCCGGCTCGCTCGGTGCCACGACCGCCTACCTGGCTGCCGACCCCGCTCTGCTGCCCGCGCTGTCGGCGCACCTGGCCGACCGCCGCGACCCGGTCGGCGTCCGGCTGCACCCGGTGGCGCAGGCGTTCCTCTCCGGTGAGGAGTCCGCGCTGTGCGCCGCGCTCGACGGGAGGCCCGCTCTGCCCCGGACGAAGTTCCCGCCCGTCCGGGAGCGCGGCGTCGACGGCCGGCCCACGCTGGTCCTCAATGTCGAGACCCTCGCCCGTCTGGCCCTGATCGCCCGCGGCGACGATCTCGCCGCCGCGTCGATGTTGGTCACCCGGCGCATGGAGATCGGCGGAACGCCCTGGGTGGATGTCGTCGACGTTCCCCTCGGCACCCGCGTGGGTGACGTCCTCCGGCTGGACGAGGCGCAGGCGGTGCTGATCGGTGGCTACGCCGGAACCTGGGTCGAGGCCGGCCGCGCCGCGCACCTCCGCCTGGACCGCGAGAGCCTGGCCCCGGCAGGGGCCGCCCTGGGTGCCGGCGTGCTCGCCGCGCTGCCGTCCGACCGCTGCGGGCTGGCCGAGACCGCCCGGGTCGTCGGCTACCTCGCCGGTGAGTCCGCCGGTCAGTGCGGACCCTGCCTGAACGGGCTGCCCCGCATCGCCGCCGCGCTGGACCTCCTGGCCCGCCCCGGACCTGCGCCGTCCGGGTTGCTCCGGGACGTGCAGCGCTGGTCGGGGCTGCTGCCGGGCCGCGGCGCCTGTTCCCATCCCGACGCCACCGTGCGGCTCGTCGCCAGCTCCCTGCGCGTCTTCTCCGACGAGCTGGCCCGCCACCGCGCGGGTCGCTGCCACGGCCGGTACGGGCACCCCTTCCTGCCGGTGCCGCGGAGCCCGCGATGACCCGGCTGACCGTCGATCCCATCGCCTGCACCGGCCACGGGCTGTGCGCCGAGCTGCTGCCCGAGGGCATCACCCTCGACGAATGGGGCTATCCGCTGCTCGCCCGTGGCGAACTGCCCCGGAACCTCGTCCGGACGGCGAGGAAGGTGGCGGCCGCCTGTCCCACGCGGGCGCTGCGGCTCCGGGACGACGGCTAACCGCGGCCGAACAGCCGGCCGACCATGCCGCCCGCGCCCCCGACGGTCTTGGCGGCGAGCTGCAGGATGGGCCCGCCGGGGATGCCCGGCACCGCCTGCACGATCGGGGCCAGCTTCAGCAGCCCGCCGATGTCGTGCACCTTCAGCCGCCGTCGGGCGACCGCAGGTACCGGGTTGATGCGTCCCGATGCGGCTTCGAGCAGCAGCTGGGCCGGTGCCTCGACGGTGGGCCCGGCGTGCCGGCCGGCTTCCACGCGGCGCACGGTCCAGCCGTGCGGGTCGGCGGCAAACGCCCAGCCGCCGTCGGGGGTCGCGAGGGTGACGCCGCCGGTGATGTCCATCGACGCCGCCAGGGCGCCGGTGACGTCGGCCAGGGCGGCGAGTGCCGACTGCAGCACCGCTGGAGGCGGGGGAGCGGCGCCGCAGGACACCAGGTCCAGGCCGTGGACGGCGAGTTCGTAGGCCTGACCGAGGACGACACTGAGCAGCGGGATCCGCCCGACGACCGAGACCGTGGGGGCCGTGTCGAGTTCCACGGGCTGCTCGGCCAGGTAGCGCGCGGTGGCCTCGCGGTTGCGGCGCAGCGCGGCGAGGACCTCGTCGCGCGAGGCGTCCCGGTGCGCTGCGGTGACCCGCGCGTTGACGACGTCGACGTCGGGAGGTGTGCCCGAGCCGCCTGCCCGGGCGGAGGCGACGAGGTCCGCCATCGCGGTGTGGTCGTCCCAGCAGCCGAGGTGCACACAGATCTCCTGCGCGCGCCACCCGGCGAGCCGGGACGGGCGGGCCAGGTCGACCGTCTCCGCCGCCTCGAGAAAGGCGTCCCACGCCTCCAGCACCATCTGCCCGACCTGCTCGCGGCCGGCGTCCGCCATGCCCTGGGAAGTCGCCACGGAAGGCCCCTACCCGTCTCCGGCCAGGCCAGGCATCGAACGCCGTGGCACGCGTTACACCTCGGCGGCAACCGACCTCACCCCGCGGGGTGAGACGCGGGTCAAGGAGCGTGCCCCTGAGGTCGATCGCTGGATCGTGACCGAATACCCGGCTGCGGACCGCCGCGCCCCCAGTGCGCTCCGGCGCGTCCCGGCGCGAGCGGGGATGCTCCGGCGGATGGGTGCCGCCGTGCGCGCCGGGCTGTACCGCCCGCTCGCCGGGGACGACGCCCGAGTGGCCTACTGGATCCGGCACATCCGCATCGGTGTCCTGCTCAGTGAGTTGTCCGCCGCCGCCGTCATCGGTTACGTGCTCCTCACGCACAGCGCCGGCCGGAACAACCCGGTCATCCTCGGCCTCTGCGGCCTGGTGATGGTGGGCTGCCCGCTCCTGCTGCTGCTGCCGCTCGCCGCGATGATGCGCGACTCCCGCGGGCCGACGATGTTCTATGCCTGGAGCATCGCGACCAGCACGTTGGTCATCATCGGCACCCGGCTGGACGGCGGACCTTCCAGCCCGCTGGACGCGCTGCTGTTCCTCATCCTGACGTTCCTCGCCGTCGCGTACTCGCCCTACGGCGTGGTCGCGATGGGTTCACTGATGACCGCCGCGTACCTCTGGTTCGTCGAGCTGCCCGGCCTGACGACATCGGGTCTGTTCTTCCTGGTGACGATGCTCGCGTTCACGATGGTCTGCGCGATGGCGTCGGCGAACTCGTGGGCCGCCTACGACCGCCAGGTGCTGCTCATCCGCACCCAGGAGACGCTGGCCGCCACCGACCCACTCACCGGCATCCCCAACCGCCGGGCCTATCTCGAGCGGGTGGCCCAGGCCGTCGACGCCGCGGCGTGGGGACACCAGACCGTGGTCTGCCTGGTCGACCTCGACGGCTTCAAGGCGGTGAACGACGCCGGCGGCCACGCTGCCGGTGACGCGATGCTCACCGCGGTCGGCATCGCCCTCGGCGGCGTCGTCCGCGAGACCGACACGGTCGCCCGGCTCGGGGGCGACGAGTTCGCCGTCCTCGCCGACATCTCGGTGGCCTTCTCCGGCGAGATGCTGGCCGAACGCCTCCGGGACGCCGTCGCGCGCATCGGCCATTCCTCGGGGGTCACGGCGAGCGTCGGCGTGGCCGAGGTGCAGCCGGGGGACGACGTCGAGGACCTGATGCACCGGGCGGATGCGGCGATGTACCAGTCGAAGAAGGCCGGCGGCGACCGCGTCACCGTGCTCGACTACTGAGCTCAGCGCGCCGTCATCGAGCGGCGCCGCGTGGCCCCGGCGCAGGCGGTGTCACTCTGCGTCACGGACGAGAGAATGTCGGTCATGGCGTCGAATCGCCGTCGCGACCTGCGGTCCGCCGCGCTGTGAGGTGTCGCACGGATCGGGGCGCGATCGCTGGACGCGATGCCGAGTGCCGTGGTAATGCGCTTGACCAGCGCATAGACGCAGCACCCGTGACCATCCGTCACATTTGTCCCAACCGTCACACCCGGGCTGGCGCGATGGGGTCTCCATCAGGCAGACTGTTCGCAGGAGCCCTGCTCCGTCATTGCCGAATACAGCGCGTCACCGAATTCGATGGTCCGTAGGGGAAGACGAGACCTATCGATTCGATGGAGGTGCCCCGTGCAGCGACGGTCTACCCAGGGTGTCGTCTTCGTGCACGCGTGCCCGAAGGCGCTCTGCCAGCACGTCGAATGGGCGCTCGAGCGCGTCGTCGGCGCGCCGGTCTCCCTGTCGTGGGCCGAGCAGCCCGCGGCACACGGTTCGTTCCGTGCCGAAGTGGCATGGACCGGTTCGCCCGGCACCGCGGCCAGGCTCGTCACTGCCCTTCGGGCGTGGCCGATGCTGCGCTTCGAGGTGACCGAGGAAGCCAGCCACGGCAACGACGGCGAGCGCATGTCCTACGTGCCCGGCCAGGGTGTCTTCCGCGCGCCCACCAGCGCCAACGGCGACATCATGATCAGCGAGCAGCAGCTGCGGCACCTGGCGGCCACGGCCGGCTCGATCGAGGCCTTCCGGCACGGCGTGGACGAGCTCCTGGGCGCGGCCTGGGATGCCGACCTCGAGGTCTACCGCCACGCCGGCGACGGCAGCCCGGTCACCTGGCTGCACCAGGTCGTGTAGGAGTTCGCGCATCGCGACGACAGTTCCGCCGGATCGGGGGAGTCGTCGTAGCCTGGGACGAGGTCGTCCGGGCGCCGTCGGGGAAGCGGCGTCCGGGCGACCTTTCCCATTCACCGACGAGGGTGTGACCGAGTGCCCCACGGCGGTCCTGCCGGCTAGAGCGGGATGTTGCCGTGTGCCCCGCGTCCGGGCGGCGCGTCGGCGAGTGCCGCCACCAGCCGACGCCGGGTCTGACTGGGCGCGACGACCTCGTCGACCACGCCGATCTGCAGGGCGCGGTTCACGCCACCGGCGATGCGCTCGTGCTCCTCGGCCAGCTGCGCGTGCAGGGCCTCGCGCTCGTGCGGCGGCGCCGCGGCCAGCTTCTTGCGGTGCAGGATGCCGACGGCGGCCTTCGCCCCCATGACGGCGACCTCCGCACCCGGCCACGCGAACACGGCCGTCGCGCCCAGGGACCGGGCGTTCATCGCGATGTAGGCGCCGCCGTAGGACTTGCGGGTCACCAGGGTCACCCGTGGCACCACCGCCTCGGCGAACGCGTGCAGCAGCTTGGCCCCGCGGCGCACCACGCCGTCCCACTCCTGGCCGACGCCGGGCAGGTAGCCGGGAACGTCGACGAGCACCACGAGCGGCACACCGAATGCGTCGCACATGCGCACGAACCGGGCCGCCTTCTCGGCCGACGCGGAGTCCAGGCAGCCACCGAGGCGCAGGGGGTTGTTCGCGATGACCCCCACCGTGCGGCCGGCCAGGCGGCCCAGCGTCGTGACGACGTTCGGGGCGAAGCGTGGGTGCAGCTCCAACCCGGGCGCGTCGAGGACGCGCGTCACCAGAGGCTTCACGTCGTAGGCGCGGTTGCGCTGCTCGGGCAGCAGAGCCCCCAGGTCGACGTCCGCCTCGTTCTCGGCCGGCGTGAAGGATCCCTGCGCGGCCAGCAGATCGACCGCCGTGCGCGCCGTCTCCAGTGCCGCGGCCTCGGAGTCGGTGACCACGTGCACGACACCACTCCGCCGGCCGTGCGTGTCCGGTCCGCCGAGCTTCTCCTGGTCGACGTCCTCACCGGTGACCGACCGGACGACGTCCGGACCGGTCACGAAGACCCGCCCGGCCGGGCCCATGATGACCAGGTCGGTGAGCGCGGGCCCGTACGCGGCGCCACCGGCGGCGGCACCGAGCACGACGGAGATCTGTGGAATGCGGCCGGAGGCCCGGACCATGGCGGCGAAGACCTCGCCGACCGCGTGCAGCGCGGTGACGCCCTCTGCCAGGCGCGCCCCTCCCGAGTGCCAGATGCCGACCGACGGCACCCGCTCCCGCAGCGCCGCGTCGATCGCGTCCACGATGTGCCGGCAGCCGTCGATGCCCATCGCGCCGCCCATGACGGTCGCGTCGGTGCAGAACGCGATCGCCGGGCTGCCCTGCACCGTGCCCCGGGCCGCCAGGACGCCGGACGTGTCGCGCTCGGCCAGCAGCCGCATCGACCCCGCGTCGAAGAACCGCTCGAGCCGGTCCTGCGGATCCCGGGGGTCGTTGGCCTGCAGGGGCTGAGCGACTTGGACGGCGGTCAAGGAACCTCCACGAGCCTCGCGGGCAGGGGTGTCGTTCAGGCGGTTGTGAAGACCAGCGCCATGTTGTGACCGCCGAAGCCGAAGGAGTCGTTGACAGCGGCCGTGAGGGTCGTGCGCCGTGGCTCGTGCCGCACGATGTCGAGCGCCTGCACGGCGGCGTCGTCGTCCGGGTCGTCGAGGTTGGCCGTGGCCGGCACGATCTGCTCGCGCAGGGCGAGGATCGTGAAGATCGCCTCCAACGCACCCGCGGCACCCAGCAGGTGTCCGGTCTGGCTCTTGGTGGCGCTGACCAGCACGTTCTCGCCGAGCGAGGAGAGGATCGCGGCGGCCTCCGCGGTGTCGCCGACCGGGGTCGACGTGGCGTGCGCGTTGACGTGCTGGACGTCGGCCGCGGTGAGCCCGGCGTCGCGCAGCGCCGCGGTGATGGCGCGCGCGGCGCCCTCCCCCTCGGGGTGCGGGGCGACCAGGTCGTAGCCGTCGGCGGTACCCGCGGCACCGGCCAGCCGGGCGTGGATGCGGGCGCCGCGGGCCTTTGCGGCGTCGGCGCGCTCGAGCACGATCGCGGCCGCGCCCTCACCGAGCACGAAGCCGTCGCGGGCCTTGTCGAACGGCCGGGAGGCGCGCTCGGGCTCGTCGTTGCGGGTGCTCATCGCGCGCATTGCGGCGAAGCCGGCCATGGGCAGCGGGTGGACGCACGCCTCGGTGCCGCCGACGAGGACGACGTCGGCGCGGTCGAGGCGCAGCAGGTCCAGGCCCCAGCGGATCGCCTCGGCGCCGGACGCGCAGGCGCTGACCGGGGCGTGCACGCCGCCTTTCGCGCCGATCGCGAGGCCGACGGCCGCGGCCGGGCCGTTGGGCATGAGCATGGGGATGGTGAACGGGGAGACCCGCTTGGGTCCCTTCTCCTCGAGGACGTCGTCCTGCCCGAGAAGGGTGAGCGCGCCGCCGATGCCGGTGCCGAAGACGACTGCGACGCGCTCGGGGGCGACCCCGGCGTCGGCCGCGCCGGACTCCCGCCACGCCTCCTCGGCGGCGATGACCGCCACCTGCTGGCTGCGGTCCAGGCGCCGGGCGCGGACGCGGTCGATCTGGTCGGCCGGGTCCGTCTTCAGGCGGGCCACGAGCTGGGCGGGGTAGTCCTTGATCCAGTCGTCGGTGATGCGGCTGACCCCGGACTGCCCGGCGAGCAGGGCGTCCCAGGTGCTGGGCACGTCGCCACCGAGGGGTGTGGTGGCGCCTAGGCCCGTGACGACGACGTCAGCGGTGGGCGTGCTCATGGACTTCCTCCTGAAGATCTGGCGGGGGCTGGTAAGGCCCCCCTGCAGGGTCCCGCCGCAAGCGGCGGGGGCAGGGGGGTCCTTCGTCAGCCCTGGTTCTTCTCGATGAAGCTGATCGCGTCGCCGACGGTCTTGATGTTGGCCAGCTCGTCGTCGGGGATGGCGACGCCGAACTTGTCCTCGACGGCGGTGGCGATCTCGACCATCGACAGCGAGTCGACGTCGAGGTCGTCGGTGAACGACTTCTCAGGGGTGGCGTCGGCGGGGGTGACGCCGGCGACCTCCTCCAGGATCTCGGCCAGACCGGACTGGATCTCCTGGGTGCTGCTCACGCGGGGCCTCTCTCTCGGATGGGGCGGGGCGAACCCGCCGACGTCCGGGACGTGGTGTCCCGGGAACCTGTGGGTATCACGGCAGGACCAGTACCTGCCCGGCGAACGTGAGTCCGGCGCCGTATCCGAGCACGAGCGCGAGGTCGCCGGACTTGGCCTCGCCCGATTCCATCAGCGCGGTGAGCGCGAGCGGGATCGAGGCGGCCGACGTGTTGCCGGCCTGGACGATGTCGCGCGCGACGACGGTGTTGTCGCCGAAGCCGAGCCGCTTGGTCATCGACTCCACGATTCGCAGGTTGGCCTGGTGTGGCGCGAAGACGTCGATGTCGGCGGGCTCGACCCCGGCCTCCTCCATCGCCTCGACGAGCGTCTCGGTGAGCTTGGTGGTCGCCCACCGGTAGACGGCCTGGCCGGCCATCGTCATCGTGGAGCTGCCCGCGGCGATCTCGATGGCGTTGTACTGGTCACCGTCGCTGCCCCACGCGACCGGCCCGATGCCGGGCTCGTCCGCTGCGCCCACGACCGCCGCGCCGGCGCCGTCGGCGAAGATGACCGCCGTCGTCCGGTCGGTCTGGTCGGTGACGTCGGTCAGGCGCTCCACGCCGATCACGAGCGCGTTGCGCGAGGACCCGGCGCGGATGCTGTCGTTCGCGACGCCGAGCGCGTAGCAGAACCCGGCGCAGCCGGCGTTGAGGTCGAACGAGCCCGGGCGGGGGACGCCGAGCCGGTGGGCGACCTGCGGGCCGATGCCGGGGATCGGGGCGCGGAGACTGGCGCTGGCGACGATGACGAGGTCGATCTCGTCGGGGGCCAGGCCGCTGGCCGCGATGGCCTTGCCGCCGGCGGCGACCGCCATCTCGACCAGCGTCTCGTCCTCGGAGGCCCAGCGCCGTTCGGCGATGCCGACGCGTGTCTGGATCCACTCGTCGTTGGTGTCCATGACCTTGGCGAGGTCGTCGTTGGTCACCCGTCGACGCGGCCGGTAGGCGCCGAGACCGAGGATGCGGGCACCAGGGGAACCGGCGGGGAGCTGGATGGACCTCATGCTGAGACCTCCGGGTAGAGACGGGCGATCGGGTCTCCTGCGTCGACGAGGTCGCCCTCGTGGACGAGCCACTCGGCCAGTACCCCGTCGTACGCGGCTGAGACGTTCACTTCCTCGCGTCGGCTGCGGACGACGCCGAGCGGGCTGCCGGCCAGGAAACGGCTGCCTTCGGGGACGTCGACCGGGCGGACCGTGCCGCGGGCGGGGGAGACGACCACCCGCCAGGTGTACCCGGGGTCGGTCACGCGCCGCCCCCGAGCAGCTCGCGCGCGCGGTCGAGGTCCTTGGGCGCCGAGACCGCGAGGATCTCGATGTCCGAACCCTTCCATTCGCGCTTGGCCAGGCCGGCGAGCGCACCCGCCGGCGGCAGTTCGACGACGGCCGTGACCCCGAGTTCGCGCAGGGTGGCCAGGCACGCGTCGAACCGCACCGGGCTTGTGACCTGGCTGACCAGTCGGCGCACCACCTCGGCGCCGGAGTCGACGGCGGCGCCGTCGGCGTTGGAGAGCAGCCGGCGGCTCGGGTCGGCGGGCCGCAGGGTGGCGACGACGCCCTCCAGCTCCTCGCGCGCCGAGGCCATGTACTCGGTGTGGAAGGCGCCGGCGACCGACAGCGGCATGATCCTGGCCTTGGCCGGGGGGTCGGCCTTCAGTGCCTCGAGGCCGTCCAGTGCGCCGGCGGCCACGATCTGGCCGGCGCCGTTCATGTTGGCCGGGGTCAGGCCGTGCTTGTCGATGGCCGCGAGTACCTCGTCCGGGTCACCGCCGAGGACGGCGGACATACCGGTCGGCGTCTGCGCGCACGCCGCGGCCATCGCCCGGCCGCGGGCGGCGGTCAGCGTGATCGCGTCCTCGACGCTCAGCACGCCGGCGAGGGCCGCGGCCGTGAGCTCGCCGACGCTGTGACCGGTGATGACGACGTCGGTGTCCCGAGGTGCTCCGGGCGGGGGCACCGCGCCGAGCTCCTGGGCGATGAACAGGCTCATCGCGACCACCAGCGGCTGGGTCACCGCGGTGTCCTTGATGGCCTCGGCGTCGCCGGTCGTACCGAGGGTCAGCAGGTCGGCGTCGGCGATCTCGCCGGCCCGCTTGAAGAAGGATTCGGCTCCGGGGAGTTGGAGCCAGTCGGTGAGCATTCCGGGTTTCTGCGCACCCTGTCCGGGGGCGAGGACGGCCAGCACCTCTTCACCGTGCCAGTGATCCGCTCCGGGTGGGGAGAAAAGGAGGCACGAAAGCACAGCGGTGATCTTTGTGGGAACCCTCTAAAAAGCCCGGCCTGATGGTCGCGTTATGGGCGATTCGGTGGTGGGGACCACACGGGGGCGTCAGTGCCAGAGGGAGCGGTCCCCGTCCAGCTGCGCGAGGGCGAGGGCGACCTGCAGGGTCCAGCTGCCGCGCGGGTCGGTGGCGGACAGGCCGGTCACGTCCGCGGCCCGCTTGAGCCGGTACCGGACCGTGTTGGGGTGCACGAAGATCGCTCGCGCGCTCGCCTCCAGGTTGCCGCCGCTGTTGAGCACCGCGCGCACGGTCTCCAGCACCTCGCCCCCGGCGGCCCGCAGCGGGACGGCCACGCGGTCGTGCAGCTGCGCGCGGGCCAGGGGGTCGCCGTCGAGCGCCCGCTCGGCCAGCAGCGCGTCGGCCGCGACGGGCCGGGGGGCGTCGGGCCACGCACCCGCGGCGCGGAGCCCCGCCAGCGCGGCGGCCGCCGAGTCGCCGGCCTGGCCGAGCCCGTCGACGACCGGTCCGCTCACCACGGGGCCCTCGCCGAACTCGTCGCTCACTCGCTCCGCGACGTCCTCGAGTCCGCCGTCCCGACCGAGGACGACGACCAGCTGGTCGGCGTGCACGCCCACGAGCACCTCGCTGCGCAGCGACCGCGCCGCCCGGCGCACCGCCGAGTGCGGATCCTCGACGTCGTCCGGAGTGGCGCCGACCAGTACGAGGACCGGGGTGCTCGTCGACCAGCCGAGCGCGGCCGCCCGGCCGGACAGCTCCTCGGACCGCTCGCCGCGGACGAGGGCGTCGACGACCAGCGCCTCGAGCCGGGCGTCCCACGCCCCACGGTTCTCGGCGAAGCTCGCGTAGACGTGCGCGGTGGCGAAGGCGACCTCGCGGCTGAACTGCAGGACGGACAGGTGCAGGGCGTCCTCGTCGCCCGGCTCCGCCACCGACCCGACGTGCTCCTCCAGCACGTCGACGACGATCTTGATGAGGTCGACGGTCTGCTTGAGGGCGACCACGCGCACCAGCTCGCGGGGGGCCGCGCCGAACACGTCACCGGTCAGCCGCGGGGGATTCCCGGGGGCGCGGCACCACTCGACGAGGGAGGCGATCCCGTTCTGCGCGACGAGGGTGACCCAGGAGCGCCGGTCGGCCGGCATGTCACGGAACCAGGGCAGCTCGTCGTCCATCCGCGCGACCGCGCGTGTCGCCAGTGCCCCCGACGAACGCTCCAGTCGCCGCAGCGTGGCCTCGGTCGGCGGGCGGTTGCTCACCCGACTCCTCACGGTGCCAGCGTGTCACGCCGACGCCGGTCGGGGAGAGTGGTGCGGTGAACGTTCCCCCGGACGACAGTGCGGTCGTCACCCGTACGCGAGCGCTCCGCGCCGTACCGGTAGCGGTGGGCACGGTGGCCGCCTGCCTGGTCGTCGTGGCCCTGCTCGGAGCGGGGGTGCGCACCGACTTCGGGCCGCAACTGCGCCTCGACGGCGTGGTCAGCGAGGCGCTGTACGCGGGCGACCACCGAGCCGTGGCGCTGAACGACCTCCTGGAGGTGCTCACCGCACCCGGCTTGTCCTGGTTCCGCTTCGCCGTCTTCCTGCCGGTGCTCGTGCTGCTCGTGCGGCGGCGCGCCTGGTGGACGGCGGCGTGGCTGCTCACCGCCGTCGCGCTGATCGGTCCGCTGAACACGGCGCTGAAGCACTACTTCGGACGCGTGCGCCCGGACTTCGCCCAGGGGGGTGCGCGGCTGGAGTCGCTGAGCTACCCGAGCGGGCACTCGTCGGGCATCGCCACGCTGGTCACCGTGGCGCTGGTGCTGGCCTGGCCGTTGATGGCCGCGCGCGCCCGGCACTGGGCACTCGCGGTGGGGGTCGTCCTCGTCCTCCTCGTCGGCCTCACCCGCATGTGGCTGGGGGTCCACTTCCTGTCCGACGTGATCGGCGGCTGGGCGCTCGGCGTGGGCTGGGCGCTGCTGACCGCGCTGCTGTTCGGGGCCTTCGCGGAGGGCCGGGCGAGCCTGCGCCCCCAGGAATGAGCGCCCTCGAGCAGCGGATCGTGCTGGCCCCCACCGACGGGTCGCTCGGCCCGCTGCTGCGCATCGCCGACGACCGCCTCGCCGCCGGTGCCGGCTACGGCGAGCACGAGCACCGGGACGTCGACGTCGTCGCGGTCGTCCTCACCGGTTCGCTTCGGCACCGCTGGGACTCCGGGGCCACGCTGTCGGCCGGCGACGTCGCCGTCCTCCGGGCGGGGTCGGGGCTCACGCACGACGAGGTCGCCGGGGACGACGGTGCGCGGGTCCTGCAGTGCTATCTGCGCAGCGCCTCGCCGGCGGCGGCGCCGTCGCACGAGGTGCACCGGGGCGCGGACGGCTGGATCGACCTGCGCCGTCCGGACGCCCGGCTGTGGGTCGGGTGGGCGCGGCCGGGGGCGGACGTCGTCGTCCCGCCGGGACTGCTCGTCGTCCGGGGCGTCGACGGCGTCGTGGTCGAGCGGCAGGACGGCGGGCCGGTCCACGGGCCGGGGGCCGTGCTGGTCTGGCAGCTGGACGCGGCGCGCCCCGCCTGGGCGGACTCCTGAACGGGACGAGAGAGTGACCCCCATGCCGATCAGCGCCGCCGAGCTGCTCTCCGCCGCCTACACCGACGCCGACCGCACGATCGACCTGCGGCGGCGGCTGCACCGCCACCCGGAGATCGGGCTGCAGCTGCCCCGCACCCAGGCGATGGTGCTGGAGGCGTTCGCCGACCTCCCGGTCGAGCTGACCACCGGGAAGACGACGAGCTCCGTCGTCGGCGTGCTGCGCGGTGCCCGGCCCGGACCGACCTACCTGCTGCGCGGCGACATGGACGGCCTGCCGGTGCACGAGGACACCGGGCTGCCGTTCGCCTCCGAGGTGCCCGGGGCGATGCACGCCTGCGGACACGACACCCACGTGGCGATGCTGCTCGGAGCCGCGCGGCTCCTGGCCGATCGGCGAGACCTGCTGGCCGGCCAGGTGGTGTTCATGGTCCAGCCGGGGGAGGAGGGCTTCCACGGCGCCCGCTACATGCTGGAGGAGGGCCTGCTGGACGTCGTCCCGGAGGCGCCGGTCAGCGGTGCGTTCGCGCTGCACATCTCCTCGACGCTGGAGAGCGGCAGCGTCAACGTGCGGCCCGGCCCGATGATGGCCGCCGCCGACCAGTGGCGGATGGTCGTCCGGGGTCGCGGCGGGCACGCCTCCGAGCCGCACGCGGCCGCCGACCCGATCCCGGTGGCCGCCGAGATCGTGCTGGCGCTGCAGTCGATGGTGACCCGCCGGGTCGACGTCTTCGATCCGGCCGTCGTCACCGTCGCGCACATCGAGGCCGGGTCGACCAGCAACGTCATCCCGGACACGGTCCTTCTGGAGGGCACCATCCGGACCCTGTCGGCGGAGCGCCGCGCGGACCTCGTCGCCTCCGTGGAGCGGGTGGCGACGCACGTCGGCGCGGCCCACGGGCTGACCGTCGAGTTCGAGCACGAGGAGGGCTACCCGGTCACGGTGAACGACCCGGGGGCCGCCGCCGGAGTGCTCGCCGCCGCCACCGAGCTGCTGGGGGCGCGGGCCAGTCGGATCTCGCCGGCGCCGCTGATGGGCGCGGAGGACTTCTCCTACGTGCTCCAGCAGGTGCCGGGCGCGATGGCCTGGCTCGGCGCCTGCCCGCCCGGCCTCGACCCGGCGACGGCGCCGGCCAACCACTCGAACCTGGTGGTGTTCGACGAGGAGCCGCTGCCGGCCGGGGTGGCCCTCTACGCCTGGATGGCGCTGCACGCGCTGGCCGGCTGAGCAGATTCACAGGTTCGTGCCAGGTTCGTGGGCATGACTGTCCGATACCCGAGCCCGTGACGACCCGGAGGAACCGTGCCCGACACCGTATTCGGACTGCCCACCCACGCGATCGTCGTCCACGCGACGGTGGTCTTCCTGCCGCTCGCGGCGCTGGCGGTGCTGCTGCACGCGTTCTGGCCGGCGGCCCGTCGTCGCCTCGGCGGCGTGACCCCGCTGGTCGCCGGCGTCGCGCTGGTGCTGGTTCCGCTGGCCACCCAGAGCGGCGAGAGCCTGGAGCACTCGGTGAGTGAGAACGCGCTGATCGAGCGGCATGCCGAACTCGCCGACGGCATGCTGCCCTGGGCGCTCGGGCTGTTCGTCGTCGCCGTCGGCCTCTGGCTGCTGGACCGGCGCCGGGCGAGCGCGCCCGCGGACGACGTCAGCCGCGCCCGGTGGGTGCCGATCGTTGCGGGCGTCCTGACGGCCGTCGCCGTCGTCGGCACGGTGCAGCAGATCGTCCGGGTCGGTCACGCCGGTGCGGAGGCCACCTGGCACGGCGTCGTCTCCTCGTCGTCCGCCAGCGGCGACGGCGACGACTGAGGTCAGCCGGCCAGTGCGACGACGTCGGCCGCGCAGCCCCAGGACAGCGTGACGCCGGCGCCGCCGTGCCCGTAGCAGGCGATCACCGGCCGGCCGCCGACGACGGTGCGGTCCAGGCGCACCGTGGGCCGCGCCGGGCGCAGTCCGACCGCCCGCGACAGCACCGGCGCCCCGCGCAGGGCGGGGACGAGCGCGCACGCCCGGTCCAGCACCGCCCGCTCGACAGCCGGGTCGGGCTCGGTGCCCGTGGCGCCGTCCACCGCGGTGCCGCCGACGACGACGTCGCGGCCACGCGGCACGACATAGGTGAGGCCGGCCGGGTTCTCCTCGTCCAGGAGCCAGTCCGTGACCCGCGGGGCGGCCAGCCGCACCACCTGGCCCTGGACCGCGACGCCGGAGTCGTCCCCGATGAGCGGACCCGAGGCGAGGCCCGCGGCGAGCACGGCCACGTCACCGGGCACCTGGCTGAGGTCGTCGATCCGCTGCACGCGGACCCCGACCCCCGCCGCGGCGCAGGTGTCCCGGAGCCAGGGCAGGTATCGGCCCATGTCGATCACCGGAACCGTGCAGAGCGTTCCCGCGGGAACGCCCGGCGGCAGCTCGTCGGGCGTCGCCGGCCGATGGTCGGGCACGGCCGGTGCCCACCACGGGTCCGGCTGCGGTGTGCGATGCACGATGGCGCCCGGGCGCATGGCCACGCCGGTGGCGGCATCCTCGGCGAGGGCGGCGAAGGCGCTCAGCGAGGTGGCTCCCCAGCGGAGGATCGCGTCGACCGGCGCCGCCCGGTAGGGGAACCAGAGGGCGGCGGCCACGGCCGAGGTGGTCGCCTCGACCGGGTCCGCCGTCAGCACCGTGACCCGGTGCCCGGCCCGAGCCAGTTCCAGGGCGCACGTCAGGCCGATCACGCCGCCCCCGACGACGGTGACCCGGCCGGCCGGGCCACCGCCGTCAGCCACGGCTACGTCGCGGGACTCTCGTCGGACCGCTCCTCCGCCGGGGCGGCCTGCACGTCGCGGACCTGGTACTTCTCCACGGCCTGACGGACGACCGAGCGGTCGAGCTGGTTCCAGTCGGCGAGCGACGCCAGCGTGCGGACGACGATCGACTCGGCGTCCACGTGGAAGTGCCGCCGCAGCGCCGGGCGGGTGTCGGAGAGCCCGAACCCGTCGGTGCCCAGCGACTGCATGCCGTGCGGGGCGTACGGCGCGAGCAGGTCGGGGACCGCCCGCATCCAGTCCGACACCGCGATGACCGGCCCGCGGGCGTCCTGCAGGCGCTGCGTCACGTACGGCACCTGCGGCTCGTCCTCGGGGTGCAGCAGGTTGTGCTCGGTCACCTCGTCGGCCTGCCTGCGCAGCTGACCCCACGACGTCACCGACCACACGTCGGCCGAGACGTTCCAGTCGTTGGCCAGCAGCTCCTGCGCCCGCAGCGCCCACGGCACCGCCACGCCCGAGGCGAGGATCTGCGCCTTGGGCCCGTCGAGCGCCGGACCCTCGGCGTACCGGTACATGCCGGCCAGCAGGCCCTGCAGGTCGAGGTCCTCCGGCTCGGCGGGCTGGTTGATCGGCTCGTTGTAGACGGTCAGGTAGTACATGACGTCGGCCGAGCGATGCCCGCCCAGGGGACCACCCGGGTCCTCGCCGTACATCCGGACCAGGGCGTCCTTGGTGATGTGCGCGACCTCGTAGGAGAACGCGGGGTCGTAGGAGATCACCGCCGGGTTGGTGTGCGCGAGGAGCAGCGAGTGGCCGTCCTCGTGCTGCAGCCCCTCGCCGTTGAGCGTCGTCCGCCCGGCAGTGGCGCCGAGCACGAAGCCGCGGGTCATCTGGTCGGCGGCGGCCCAGAACCCGTCGCCGGTCCGCTGGAACCCGAACATCGAGTAGAAGATGTAGATCGGGATCATCGGCTCGCCGTGCGTGGCGTACGAGCTGCCCACGGCGGTGAACGACGCCGTGGAGCCGGCCTCGTTGATGCCCTCGTGCAGGATCACGCCCGACTCGGACTCCTTGTACGCCAGCATCAGTTCCCGGTCGACCGAGGTGTAGCGCTGGCCGGCCGGGTTGTAGATCTTGTGCGACGAGAACAGGGCGTCCAGGCCGAAGGTGCGCGCCTCGTCCGGGATGATCGGCACGAAGCGCGGGCCGAGCTCCTTGTCCTTCAGCAGCTCCTTGAGCAGGCGGACGAACGCCATCGTCGTCGCCACCTCCTGCTTGCCCGACCCCTTGCGCAGGACCTCCAGCGCCTTGTCGTCGGGCGCCTTGAGCTGCTTGAACTCCGACCGCCGGCGCGGGACGGCGCCACCGAGCTGCCGGCGCCGCTCGAGCATGTACTCGAGCTCGTCGGACCCGGCCTCCGGCTTGTAATAGGGCGGCAGGGTCTTGTCCAGCGCCGAGTCGGGGATGTCCAGGTACA
>Ga0308173_10000051_pt1 | contig 38436 bp, 56 predicted proteins | sample PhyPR1_FD_203716 | JGI IMG/M metagenome (GOLD analysis project Ga0308173, IMG submission 203716) | Soil microbial communities from UC Gill Tract Community Farm, Albany, California, United States - DLSLS.P.R1 | ecosystem: Environmental > Terrestrial > Soil > Agricultural land | place: USA... | reverse complement strand
AGAAAAGCTTGCTCTTGTCCGAATGCATCGCCCAAGAGCCTTGAGCTGTGGCACCTTGGCCCAAGAGCAAGAAATCCGCCATCACCGTCATGGCTATGCGTTGGTCATAACGCTCAACAATGCGGCCCACGTCATAAGCTCGAGCTCCGCCGGATTGAAGCAAGGTGATGTCAAACCGCTTGTTGCCTTGGTCATCATAATCAAGCGGCATGACAAGGCCCTCATGGGCGTCCCGACGCACCTCCGTGGCCATCTTGCGGTAAGCGGCCACCATGGCTTGGGCTTGGCGCACCATCTCATTGGGCTGCCCGTTGGGGAGCGTGGGGTTTTCTTGGGCAAGCGCAAGCAATTCACGCGGCACCCACACAATGGGCAAGCCGGAAATATCCTTCTCAACGCCGGTGGCCTCAATGTTCTCAAGGCCGCGCTTAAGCACCCACGATCTATAGGCCGATCTAAATACGGAGCGGCCCTCTGGATTGTCCTTTTCCATAGTGGTGCGAAACAAGAGGCACTTGTCTATGGGCAAATTGACCATGCGGTAATGCGGCGGGGCTTGTTGCTCGGCACCAATCAATCTTCCGCTATCATCAAAAAGCCACCGGTAGATGGTGTCTTGAGCACGTCCCGGCAAGCCGCGCCACCCAACCCGGCCATCCGCATAATGGCTACGCATCCAGGGCTGTGAGGCGTCACCGGCGCGGCGCTTATAGCAAACCTCATGAAGACTGAATCCGTAGCGCAACATGCCCATAAAGGCCTCGCCCACAAAATCCGTCCAAGTCTCATCTTCCATATCATGCATGGCGGATTCTAGAAATTCAGCCGCCTCACGATCAAAATCAGCGGTGCTTGCCGGTGCTACCGTCCAAGAAACTTGCCGGATTATTTGGGTGAGGGCATATAAAATTACCCCGCAAGTAGCGTCGTTGTCACCCATATCCTTATAGATTTCAACGGCCCGGCGGCCGGAAAGATCCCGTAGGGTACTTTCCTCAATGAATCCGCCAAATTGCTTCAATCCGGTTGAGCCAATGGTCCGCAAGTCTACATAATTGCGATTCATTGTCTCTTGGGCTTGCCAAACCTTCAAGGCATTAGAGCCTGAGATGTTGCCTACTTGATCCGCCACGTTGCCCCCATAGCTTGCGTGATATTCCGTGAGGGTATGCGATCACCGTCTTGATGGCTAGGACGGGCTATGGTGAAAGACTTGCTATTGCGCATGTGCGTCAAGAGCTTGGCGCACCAACGTCTCAAAAGCGAGCTGCGCGGTTTGTGGCACCACGGCATTGCCGAGGGCGCGCAAGCGGTCATTGCGGTGGGTTTTGATGTCCGTCACTCTTGGTGTTCCGGTTTCCCATCCGTCTTGCCACGGGTTGTTAGCTTGGTCCAATGCGGCGGAAACCCCATCATGAGGCTCACCCAATCCGGATTGAGATGACCGGACGCTTGGCGCTCTGCCACCAAGACTTGATCGTTGAGATTGCGGCAGCCCGCCTTGGTGCTTGCCCGATCCATCCGTTGCGCATAGCCCTTTTGGGCGTCGTGAGCTTGGGGCGTTGGCCACATGCTCATCAATGCATCCTCTCTGGCCACACGTACATGCAACAGATCGTGCCGGGTTTCCCTCATCAATTCCTTGGGGGTTGCCGCCATGTGCTTGGCGTCTTGGGCCCGTGGCGTGGGCCACATGGCCACCGCCGTTTGCAAGGTCACTTGCCCGCCGGGCTTGAGATTCTTGCACGGGCCCCCCGTTGAGGCCGTGGGCGTGGGACACATGCCGCTGATGGCCATTGAATTGAGGGACATCCGCACCTTGCCCGTCCTCCCCCCGGTGCCGCCGCCCACTTGCGTGCCGTAGGACATGGCCGTTGGCGTAGGCAATAAAGAAGAGCCTTTTGCGGATATGGGGCGCCCCACATTCCTCCGCACTAAATATGCCCGCCTCAATGCTATAGCCCAATCTCTGTAGGTCTTCGCAGACTTGCTCAAACCCCAAGGCAAGGAGGCCGGGGACGTTCTCACAAAAGACAAGGGGAGGCTCAATTGCTTGGATATGTCGCAAGATATGTGGCCACAAGTGTCTTGGATCGGTGTCACCGGCCCGTTTTCCGGCGGCGCTAAACGGCTGGCACGGGAATCCCGCAATGATGAGATCCACAATTCCGCGCCACGGTTCAGCGTTGAAGGTCTTAACGTCAGACCATATAGGCGCGTCGTCAAGATCCCCATCCGCCATGCGCGCCTGAAGGACGCTGATGCAATAAGCTTCCCGCTCAACGTAACAGACAACCCTTGCGGCATGGGCGGTGGCTCGCTTGACGCCCAATTCAAGCCCACCAATCCCGGAACATAAAGATAAGACATGCACCCGTGCTCCCCCTTTGAGGGGGCAACGGTAGGCATGGGGGCGCGGGCCCATTCAAGAGCATGTGCCAGGATCTAGCCGTGCGCGGCCTTTGCGCCACCGCAAAGCGTGCGCGTCATAGGCACCGGCAAGCGGCGGGCGATGTAATGCCCTATTGGCGGGGTGCCGTTTGTTTGGCGGCAATCATAGGGCTTGTGGGTTGGCTTGGCGTGCGGACGGGACGGTGAGGCGCGTGCTCATAAAGGGGGACGTCTTAGCGGGGGGAAAGGCCCACCCAATGCTCATCACTCAAGCAAGCGGCAAGGTCCGCACATTGCTCATCCGTGAGGGGGTGGTGATCAAGGCGCACCCTCAACACCGGTGAGCCGTTGGATGATTGAATGACATGCTCATCCCCATAGGTGCCAACGGTATCCCCCGGTAGCAAAAGGCCGTGCTCTATTAAGGCATGTAGCACCGCCTCCGCATCCGCCATGTCAACCGGCACGGGACGCACAAGCTTCAGCCCGTCTTCAATGAAGAAGAAGAGCAAGGTGTGGGGCTTGGGGGGGGATATATCTTGGCACGCCTTCATTGACCGGATCACAAGCTTGGTGCCGGGCTTGGGCTTGCACTCATAAAAATCCATTGTGTTGCTCCTTGGTGTTGCGTGAAACGCCGCGCCACCTTAGCACCTGCATCATAGACCGGCAAGCCTCCGCCGTTCGGAGCGGCGCGTCATTGCCATTCCATTGCCGCAAGTGCTCAAAAGCGGCCCGTCACCCCGTCCGCTAAATGGGCGCGGTCACCGGTGGCAAAGCCCATGCCTCTAAAGACGTCCGCTGAATTTCTTGATAGCCGGGCAAGCGCGTGCGTCATGGCGTCAACGGCGTCATCATGCGCGCCCGAACCCATGTATTGCACCTGAAGGATAAGATCATTCACCCACGGCTTGGCGGTGGGTTGGGGCAGCCACACGTTGCCCGCTTCAATCTGTGGTGCCACGGCCTCAAGGCGCGTTTCCTTGCTCCCCCTAGCTGGCACCGGGACAATCCCTTGAATTTCCCTCTTGAGTAGCGCCACAAGGGCCGCTCCGTTGGCCGCGTCCTCAACAATCTTGGTGCGCACTTGGGGGTAGCGGGCGCAAAGGGATTTGAAGGTCCGCAATTGCTCCGTAAATTCCATGCGATCCATGATCATATCCACAAGGTAGCGGTCCGCCTTGTCGCACGCCCACACTTGAAAGCAACAATAGTCACTCTCACCCTTGTTGCCCTTGAAAGCTAAATCTACGCTGATGAGCCAATCCGTAAGGTGGTCGGGGAGGCGGTCATAAAATTGCCACCACCCTTGTTTGACAATGCCGCCCTCTTGGGGCGCCGGGCGCTGTTGATATAGCGCCTCAAAGTCATAGGAGCCTATGCTTGCCCGGATTTGCTTAAGCTTGTCCAAGTTATACTTGCCCGGCCACAATGCTTCCCCCTCATTGCGCGGATCACCGGGGCTTGGGGGCATGTCCAAGATGGCCGGAAAGGCGAGCACCATCCATTGGTCCGCCTCCGGATCGGCACCGGCCTGTTGCATGGTGCGGCCGGAAAGATCTAGCTCATGCCACCGGGTGTTGATGATGCACCGGACGGCGTTCTTTTCAAGACGCGTGTAGAGGGTGCTTGTCCACCAATCCCATAACGTGTTGCGGACGGTGGGTGAATTTGCGTCTTGGCGATTTTTGAGTGGGTCGTCACATATAGCCAGCTCCGCCCCACGTCCGGTAACCGGCCCACCCACGCCCGCATTTTTATAGACGCCCCGGTGATTCACCACCTCAAAAATGTCACTGTTTCTTAAGTAGGCACCGCGAGCGGCGGACCGGATGTTGCTATCATAAAGGCGCGTGTTGGGGAAAATGGCCCGGTATTCATTGCTATCCAAGATGCGTTGCACGTCCCGGTTTCCCGCCGCTGCAATATCGGCGGAGTAGCCCGTTGCAATGATTTGGGTGTCCGGGTGAACCCCAAGCCACCACGCGGGCATACGCCGGGTGATAATTTCCGATTTGCCATGACGGGGTGGGCAATGAATTTGCAAGCCCGTCATGGGCTTATCTACCGCTTCCGGGCGGGTGCATCCGGCATAAAGCTTGGTGACCGGGTGCGGATTGGCAAGCATGTGCTCAAGACGCTTGCCCTCAATCCCCCAAGAGGCCAACAGCTCACGCGGCGTCTTGCGCATCCGCAAGTAATTGACGGCTCGGCATATGGCGCGGTGGTGCCAATTGATTTCAAAATCCGGCTTGGTGGCCAAGGTGAAGGACAATAGCCCCTTGCGGGCGCGGGCAATCTCTAAATCACTCTCAAGCCCAAGCCGTTCTTCAACGTCACGCAACATGGCTTAGCCGTTGCTTGTGTTGGCAAGCATGGCCCTTAGCTCATTGCGCTCAAGGATGGCCTCAGCGAGCGCATCCTTGAGGCGCTGGCACTCAATGCGGTAATAGGCGTCCGTCTTTTGCCCCTTCAAGTATTCATCATCATACTTGCGCAAGCACCTATAAAGCGTGCTCCGGGTGATGTCATACTTGACGCAACAGTGCGCAATTGTTTTGCCCGCACGGTAATCCTCGACCAATGACTTAATTTGCGCCTTGGTCAAGTTTAGGCCGGTCCTCAAAACGGCACCTCATTGGAATCCTCCCCATGATGGCTGTAGCCCATGTCCGCCATGGCCTCACCACCGCCGCCGTTTTCACCGCGCTGCTTGGTGCTCAAGAAGCGGACGTTTTGCGCCTTGATCTCCGTGATGTAGCGGTCTTGGCCTTGGGCGTCTTGAAACTTGCGCGTCTCAAGCTCCCCCTCAACGTAAGCAAGAGCGCCCTTGCGCAAGAATTGCCCGCACGTTTCCGCTTGCTTGCCCCACACCACAATGCGGTGCCATTCCGTGCGGCTTTGCGGCGTGCCGTCCTTGTCCTTCCATGACTTGCTCGTGGCAAGGCGGAACACGCACATGGGGTTGCCGGAGGCAAGGAATTTGATGTCCGGGTCCGCCCCAAGGTGGCCCACAAGGATAACGCGGTTGACACTGGCACTCATGCGGATTGCCCCATTTCATTGGAAGGGTTGGCGATCTCTTGCGTCTGTAAAGTCTGCTTGGGCGCGGCATAGATAGGCTCCGCATCCGGCGTGGCGTGGTGCCTTATAAGGGCGTCTCTTAACACCCCGAGCACTTGCGTCACGTCAATGGGCAGCCGCTTGCGCCCCACCTTGCAAAGCATTTGGCAAAGCACTTGGGTGGTATAAAGCTCCTTGGTGCTACTGTTGATAACATCAAAGCTTTCCCCCCGCTCTACCATGTCAAACAAACGGTCCGTGCTCACGTAGGTGGCGGTGGTCGGGTCATAAAGTTTGCGGTTGTTATACCGCATGAAGATATGGGGCTTGGCGGGCTGTGGTGTCTGCATAGCCGCAATTTAATGCAAGTGCTAAGGGCAATGCAAGAGGGTATTGGCGCCCATCACTCAATCATCCCCCGCCTCTTGCCGAGCCTTGGCTAGCGCATCAGCGCGGGCAATCTTTTCTTCCAAGCTCATGTCTTGGCGGGTGATGTTGAAATCCAAGGCCGCCCCGTCCTTGCCGGTGAGCTCGAGACTTTTGGATTCCTTGGGCTTGCCAATCACCCGGTCCAAGATGGCCTTATAGATGGATATATCCCCCTTTTTATAGCAATCCACCAAAAGCTTGGCGGTGAGCACCTGCATGAAATTGCTATTGGTGTCTTGGGCCACCTTGGCAATGTGATCCCTATCACCGGTCAAAAGGAGGCTTGTGAGATCCGCCAAGTCATCAGCGGTCATCCGCTTAATCTTGGCAAGGGCCCGTGACTTGGCGCTTGAGCCTCGGGGGTTTCTTGTCTCACCCTTTTTGATACGTCCGGAAGCGGGGGGGATTTTTGGCATTTAGTCACGCCCATTTGATTGGAGCGCCACGGTCGGCTGCGAGCCGCCCTCTTCTACCTGGAAGGTAGATGCATCGGCACCTATGCTTGTGGCGCGTTTGGGGTAAGGCTTGCTCATAGGTTTTACGACTTTTTGAATCTCTTGGTCAAGAGGGAGCACGTAGGTGTACTTGATGGCCTCCGCCACCCAAGACGCTTTTGGATCCACCTCTTGGCGGAGCCGCTTGACGCTGCAATGGCCGTATTGGGCGCTGATGTTTCTTTTGTGAATCTTCTTGCCGTGCAAGATGACGGCGGATTGAGGCGTGGCATGGCCAAGGTAGAGCCACCCATTGGCTTGATAGATCCCGCCGTGGTGGCCTTGGCCGGTGTCCGCATAGGACAAGAGCAAGCGCAAATTGGGGCAGCGGCGCGCAATCATCTTGTTGGCTATGGTCAAGATGCGGCTCACCGGCGTCTTGTGGCCGGTCCGTAGCGCCACCCGGACAAGCTCGGCAATTTGGGTATTTTCCAAACCGTAAGGGGATCCAATATGCCGGTTGGCGCCCCACCCATAGATGAGGCACCCGCAAAATTCCCCATTTTCCCAAACCCCGATAGAGACGGATTTTTGGCCGGGGGCGGTCTTGGTGTAGTGCCAATGCTTGGCCGCATAGGACGCCGCCTTTGCATCACACCACGCAAGCTTGAGATGCGCCTTAATACTCATGGCCGCAAGCGGGGCATATGGCCATCTTCTTCTCATCAAGACGCGCTGGCTCTTCTTGTGATGGCTCAAATTGCCCGCTTGCAAAAAGGTGCTCACGCTCCGCCACGTCAAACATGGTGAGATCTAAATCAATGTCAAAATCCCTAATCTCACGCATCATGTCCGCAAGAGCCGGGATGTCAAAATCCCCCGCATTTTTATTTGCCGCTATATTGGCGGCCATTTCCGTTTTGGCGGGCCACCGAACGCGCCGGAAAGCATGGCGCTCGCCATTGAGCACTACATAGCCCTCCGCCGTGGTGCCAACGGGCGTTGGGGGATCATAGGTACGCTCAATGACGGCCTCACTCACCCCAAGGACGTGCGCCACCTCCGTGCGTTGGTGTCCGCCGATTAGCTGGCCGGATTCTTCATTGAAGATGATCCCGGATAGGTCACCAAAATGCTCAAGGGATTTGCGAAGCGCCTCAAGCTTTGAGGGCGTGATTTTGCGGGGGTTTTGGGGATTGGGCGCAAGCGCGGCCATAGGCATGGAAGATCGGGCCATGGCGCAATATGGCTACACAATTTGGCGCGATGCAAGCGGGGTTTGGCTCAGAGGGAGGGGTGGCGGTCCCCCGGATCAATGGCTCCGTGTCATTGGTGCCACCAATCCCCTTGTGTTTCATGGCTAAAATGTAGGTGCCAAGCGTAATACATGGAAGCGCCACCATACTCTTCAATGATCCGGTCAACGTCCGGGTGCTCATCTTGTGGCTCCGGCGGAGGCGGTGGCGGGCAGGGGGAAGCGGGCGGGGTAGGGCGGTCCGGCATGGCGTAACCTTTCATTGGGTAGATCAAGAAAGGTTACGCCGTAGCCTACTCACTCAACAATGTCTTGAGCAAGTGCGTCAATCACGGGCTTAGAAGATTGGTGGCTACCTTCATGATTTGCTCCGTCTCATCCGCCTTGTCCGTCTTCTTGGCATTGGGGGCTTTTTTGGTCTTGGGGGTGCTCTTGGTCTTGGGGAGGCCGCCGCTATCACGCGCACCACGGGTGGTAGCGTCCTCAATTTCCCCAAGCGCCTTAAGGATACCCTCACGGCGGCTTGACGTCACCTCTAGGGCTTGCTCAAGCGCCCCCGCATCCATCATGCGGCGGTGGCGGTAGGAGATCTCATCCACTAGGGTCATCCTCTCTTGTTGCAATTCTTCAGCCAATTGGGTCAAAAACTTAATGGCAAACTTACTCATTTCACGTCCTATCTTGCGGCCTTGGCCGCATGTTGGCTTGCCCTCAAATCATACCCCATCCCCTTAGCGCACGCATCATTAAGTGCGTCAAAAAACGTGCGCCGGTGTCATAGCCGGGTATCCTATTAAGGTGCTCCTAAAAGGGGGTTTCTTGATGTTTCAGCCCAATTTCCTCCGCCACCGCCAAACCCGTAAAAACCTTGATACCGCCAAAAAACAGAGCGGGGAAATTGCCGCCCTGCTTGCCAAAATCTTGGCCAAGAAAGCCTGAAAGGACGTACCTATGCGCACACCTAAAAGCCGGATGATCCGCCAATACCGCAACATCTTGCCGCCCCGGTCCTACATGGCGGATGAGCACAATCTTGCTCTTGCAAGCACCATGATGGGCCTTGAGGCTCTTGAGGAATATATGGATTTTGCACTTACCCATCTTGAGGGGGTGAGCCGGGATAAGCATTGGGCGGCGCTTTCCGCCTCCCTTGAGCAATTGAGGCTAGATTATCAATGGGCGGAATATGACGCCTATATTGCCTCTTTAGACGCCTAGCCCGCTACTGTTGCCCAAGCGGCGGATCAAGATGATTGATTGCCACGTAAATCCCCAAAATAAATCCGGCTGACAAGCCCACGCCAAATGCCAAGGTCAACGCCATGCATGAGACAAGCATGGGGTGCTCCGATCTATGGCTCCGCATCACCGCCCATAGATTGGTGGCGGAGCCGCGCCGCACCGGCGCGTTAGGCTCATCCGGCACCGGGCTGTATTGCGGAAGCATCATGGCATTGCCCGGTGGCGTTTGCCCAAACGGCGTGCCTCTCTCAAAAGACGCAAAGGCCGCCATGATGGTGTCACTGGCATTGCGCTTGAAACTTTGCCGAGCCACCGGGCGTGAAAAGTAATCATTAGTTTCCGTGATGCTTGCACGGTGCACACGCAACGTTGGGCTTGGGGTGCGGTGAGTAAGATCGGGGGCGCGTCCGGATTCAAGAGGCATGATTAGAGTAACCCGCGATTCAAATAAATGACGATGGCGGCGGCAGCCATCAAGATGGCTTGAGCCACCCATTTTGCGCCGGGCATCAGCGGGCTTATCTCACTTAAGTAAATGCCAACACCGCAAGCCACCAACGTCATCACCACGCTGAAATAAGGAGCCATGCCAACATCCAAGCAAAAGGGTATGCCTAAGCCCCCGGAAGGACTGGGGAGTAAACCGGAGGCTTAGGCGCCCGCATCAATAAACTGTTTTCGCGCGTGCGTCAAATCTCTTCATAACCGTCAAGCGCATCCCGCAAGCGGGCAAGGCGCTCTTCAATGGCGTCAATCTGCGCGTACATAAAGCCAAAATCAGCGGGCTTGGTGATCCCGCACTCTTCAAAATCCTCATCATCACCGGCGTCACCAACATCAGCGGCGGCGCTTGCGGCGTCCCCGATGGGCTCGCTTCCCGGCACCACTTGGCCGGAATCTGAAACGGGCGGCACAATGCCACCGCCGGTAATAGGGGGGAGGCCAACGTGGCTTGCGCCGTTGAGGGGCTTGCCGGTGACCGGATCGCAAGGGTTGCTCACCATCACCTCCGGGGTGTCCGTCCCGGCATGGGTAGCGCCCAAGCCCTTGTCACCGGAGCTGGCCGCCGCCTCATCTTCAGCGGGGGCGTCATCTTCAGCGGGTGCCTCTTCAGCGGGGGCGGCCTCTTCAGCGGGTGCCTCATCCTTGGCGGTGGCGTCCTCTTCAGCGGGCGCATCCAAGGCGGGCAAAGGCGCGGTGGCCTCATCTACCGGTGCGGCCTCAACGGGGGCGTCTTCAGCGGGTGCGGCCTCTTCACCATTGGCGAGCGGGGTAGCACCGTCACCGTTGGTGATGTCCTCAATGGCGGCGTCAACGGCGGTGTCATTACCGGCGGGGGCGTCAATGGCGGTGTCAACGGCGGTGTCCTCAACGGGTGCGTCCTCAACGACCGGGGCGTCATCAAGGGCGGGTGCCTCTTCAGCGGGCGCGTCTTCAGCGGGTGCATCAGCGGCGGGAAGAGCCTCCGTGGTGGCGGACGCGTCTTCAGCGGCGGCGTCATCAACGGCGGGGGCGGTGGTGGTGTCTTCAATCAATTCAGTTTTTTGGGTGTCATCAGCCATGGATAGCTCCTTGCAAGGGGAGCCATGGATCTTAGCGCGTCCGGGGGCGCACCCCAAATTAGCGCCTCCGCTTTGCGCGTGGCGTGCTCATGAGCCGGAAATGATCGGAAAGGATCGGCAAGGACGCCCGGCCAAGGCAAGCCCACCAAGGTAAGCCTTGCCATTGGCCGGGCGGAGCGATTAACAACGCATCACGCTTAGCACGGAGAACGCCGTGCTCGGGGAGGCTTGGACGGGTCACTACTCCGTATCAAGCCGCGCCTTGCGGGATTACTCACCGCAAGGATCACAAAACCCACGGGAAACAAGCCCGTAGGAAGTGAGCGCCATGTGCGCGTCAACCGCCCTTAGCTTCAATCAATCGGACCTTCAAGATGCAAACGCAATGCGCGATGCGTCATTGGCACAAAAAAGCCACCAAGCCCATCATTTAGCGCCCGTTGAGGCGTGCTCCGGGTGCCAAGGCACGGGCCGTGAGCCGCAAGGTTACCGCTACCGCCCCGGTAGCTGGCTCAAGGCAGAATTGCGGAGCCACTTTGATCCCCATTGCCCGGAGGATCTGAAGAGGGACACAAACCGCCAACGGTGCACCCAATTGTTTGCCTCCTTGAGCCTGTCCGTTTCCCGCGTCATCCACCACCTCAAGCGGCACCCCAATGCCCACGGCAAGCAAGGGCGCATCACCCTTGAGGCCGTCAAGGAAAGGATGCTCGAGACGGTGAGCCGCCGCACCATGCACGCCCATCTCAAGCTTCTTGAGGACGTAGGGATCCTTGAAAGGGTGACGGTGGGCCCCGTGACCTATGTAGATGTCTTGTGTTGGGCGGACCTTGCCGCCTACCGCAACCTTATAAGCCAACGCCGCAAGGACGCTGAACGCCAACGCCGTCACCGCGCAAAAGTGTGCGAGGCTCGCACACCACCCCCCGCTAAAACGCCTCAAAACACCCCCTCAGAGCCATTGTGTGAGATGTCACGCCTAGATACTTTGCCTTGCGCCTCTCATGCGCCGCCTCCGGCAGCGCCCGAGCTTAAGAGCCAAGCACCCAAGGCTACCGCGCCCACGGATGAGGCCGCCAAGGATGAGCCTCAAGATGAGGCCGCCTCTTCAAAAAAGATGCTTATCAATTCACCGCCGGAGGCGGAGCCGCAAGGCATAGGCAAGGGCCCGGACGCACCCCCGCCGGTAGACCGGAGTGAGGGCAAGGCCGCTTACGCGGCTAGGGCAAATGTTGAAAAGGTTTTGGGCAAGCAAGGCCAAGCGGCGGCGGATGCGTGGCTGAGGGCCAAGCCGCAAAACCTTGAGCCGTCCACTCCGGATGAGGGCGCTTGTGAATCACGGCCGCCAACGGTCAAGCCGCGCCCCAAGCAACCCGCCGTGAGCTACCGCTACGTGCATGACATCAACCGCCGCCACGGCCTCAAGCTTGTGTGGCGCTACTTTGCGGACCTTGGGGTGAGCCATGAGGATTTCATTGACGCGTGCGCTCAAATCCTTATACACCGCAAGCGCAAGGGCCAAAAAAATAGGGAGGCCCAAATCATGAAGGTGGCCACCTTCCGGCACCGCAAGCGGCTTGGCCGCACCAAGGGAGCACGCAATGGAAGCTATTGAGGCACTGGATGAGGATCTTAGGGCGGCGGTGTCTGTGGCCTATGCCCGCTTTAGGGAAAAGACCGATCCTAACAATGGGTGGGTTGAGCCGCCGGAGTACGTCCCCCGCCCCCCGCCTTACCGGCCCGCCGCTTCCATGCGGACGGTCATCTCAAGCGTTGAAGAGGCGTTTGATTGGGTGGTGCAAGCCAATGAATTTCTAGAGCGGGCCCGGCCACCGGCTACGGAAAAGCAAATCTTGTCCGTTTGGGCCCAATACAGCCACCACCTTTATTACCATGATGACGGCCATTTCCCGCTTGAGGACATCTACCCCCTCAAGCTATCCGTGTTGCTCTTGCATGACGTCTTCAATCTGGCCCAAAAGTACATCACGGCCCGCCAAACAAAGCGGGTGCAGCGGTGCGTAAGCTCTGAAGACGCCTTTTGTGATGCGCTAGATACGGTGCGTGAGGCGCACCAAAAGACCAACACCCCGTGGGGCATGGTCAAGACGTTGGCCAAAAAGTTTGCCGATCACATCAAATCCGCACAATTCCGCAAGGACAAGGCGGTACATTACCTAAGCGGGCTTAGCATCTACATCCGCAATCTAAGCCCGCAAGACGTGGCAAGGAAGAGGGACGCGGTGGTAGCGGAAGCGTACCCCCGCGTCTATCTATGAGGCCGCCCCGCCCTTACTCCGCAATTTAGACAGGCACCTGTTGCACGTAACGTCCTCCTTGGGCCTTGGGGAGCTTGTCCATCCCGCACTCCGGCGGCCCGGAGCACGCCCGCACAATGCCGGGCCCGTGCCATAGCGGGCGTCACCGGCCACCGCGTGATACACGGTGCCTATGCGGTCCCCATCACTACGCAACCTTCCGCATAAAGAGTAAGCCATATAAGGATCTTGCTCATCCATCACTTGTCCCCCTCCGGCGGGTTGCGCGGGTAGAACTCCGGGTAGAGATCATGCTTTCTTAACCCCAAGAAGAGGCCGTCTCTTAAGGCAAGCCCCAAGAGCGTGTGCAATTGCTCCTTGTCCCCATCCCCTTGCTCAATCTTGCGGCGCAAAAAGGCCATGCGCTTTTTGACGGCCTCAACCTTGTCTTGGTCAAATTCCATTACACCGCCTCCCCATAAGCCCGCACCAAGAGGGCGCGCATGGTGATCTCCCCCGGCTCAATGGTCTTGAGCTTGGATTGGGCGCGGCTCTTGGCCTCATAAAGAGACGTTGATTGGGTCACCGTTGAATACTCAAGCACCACGTCATTCTCTACATCCCGCACCCGCCGCCGCTTGCGCGTGAACACAAAGGAGGAATTATCCAGCCAGCTAGCGGACATGCCCTTGGGCAAATCAATGGTGTAGCTTGACCGCTCCCCACCAATAGACCGGACGTGCGCCGCCGCTATGGCGTTATCCGTTGCGCCCTTGCGGGATTCTTCCCCAAACACCGTGTGCACTTTCATTTGCGCGTTGCCAATGACGGTCACGCCCCGGTAGGGGGAAAAGGCGTCAAACACGCGGGCGCCTTGCACGGACATTGTTTTGCCATAGTCATTGAGGGGTGCGGTCCTATCAATGAGCCTTGCGGGCCAATTCAGATCCACAATGACCACCTTGATGGTGCCGTCCCGTAGCGCCTTGTCAAAATACTGAAGACCATGGGCAAGCTTCTTGATGTAGGCGGGCCAATCCTTAACGGTGCTCATGTCAATCACGTTACCGGCAATGAGGCCCGCATCCATGGCACCCATGATGCCCTCATTGTCACCTTGGAACACCAAGACGTCCGTGCACTTTCTTACCGGACCGGTGATGCGGTCCCCCGCGTATTTTGACGCACTTACGCTAAACGTTGTTTTGCCGGTCCCCCGTGGGCCCATCACCAAGATGCGGCGGTTAGACCGGCTCAAGGACTGAGCCGCCGTCATCACCAATGGCTCTTGTTGGGCTTGTGTGGGGGATTGAGACTGATTTGAAGATTCCATCATAAAACACTCCGTAGTGAAGGGAGCGTTAGATTTATGCTAGATTGTGCATATGCGTCAATGGGGCGGGATGGCTTTTTTGAGCCATTCTAAGGCACTTTGACGCGCCGAGATTATACCGGAATATCCGTCATCTCATCAGCGCGCCGCACCCAATTGCTCAAGAAGACAAGCTGGCTTGGGTTGGCAACGGCAATGGCCACAAGCGCCCGGATGCACGCCTTGCTAAAGACAAGAGCAAACACGGACGGCGCGGTGGCGTTGAATTTGGCAAGGCTCAACGGACCAATGATGCCATCCGCCTTTAGCCCCAAGGCCGCTTGCGCAAGGCGCGCCGCGCTTGGTGGGCCCATGAGCACCGCCATATCAAAAAGATAGGTGGCTGTGCTTTGCTCCTTGATGGCGTCACCCTTGATGGCGTTCCAATAGCTTTGCCGGTAAATGCTTTCTACCGTGGCCATTGAAATGTTTTTGATGTCATCTACCGTGGCCGCTCGCCCCAAGTATTTAGTCAACGTAGGGGTTGATATTCCGTAATTCGTCGGGCCGCCCCTATCGGATGGGTTTGCCACAAAATTTCCCTCATTCTCTAAAACATAGGCAAGCGCCGCTTTGAAATCCGCCACAAAAAACCTCAACCGTAAAGTGTAGAGTAATGAGATGAGTCTGAAGAGCGGGGGCTTGAGTGCGTTTTGTTTGTGGCTGCCTCCGATCCACAATGCACAATGCTCCCCTCCGGTGATGACGTGGGGGTGGCTTGCTCTTGTTGCCCGCCGTTGGCACTCATGGCCCTTGGCGTTGGGCCTTTTGGGCGCGGCATGGGGCTTAGGGAAATCCCTTGACTGGAAAGCTCACGGTCAAGCCAAGCAAGCAAGCTGTCACGGCGCGCCGGAGGATCCAACACCGGCTCAACCGTGTCCGGCGTTGGCGCCGGGGGTGACGTACGCGGCGCTTGCGGCATGACGGAAAGAGGCCGGGCGTCGCTCGGCAAGGGATTTGAAATCTCTAATTTGGGCCTTGGGCGTGGCCAACATGAGCATAAGAACATGCCCATGAGTGTAGCCCACGGACCATGCCGCCTCAATTAACGGGGCGGCACCATGGCTTGGGCAATGGCTCCGGCGCTTTGCCAAGAGGACCGCCCGGTGTCCTTAAGCGCCCTAAAGTCACCGCCGCCGGTAAGCTGATTGCGCGGATCGGACGCCGTGACGGCTTGCCGCCTCAAGGACGCGGCGATTTGGTCCCGGAGCTGTGCACGGACGTTGACAAGATCCTTTTCCGTCACCGTCTCACAAAACCTTTGCCACCCACCAAAATTTTGTTGAATGATTTGCCATCCAACGGCCGGAAGCGCCGCCTTGGCCGCCTTGGCATTATTCCATCCGTAGCGGCTAATCGCCCCGCACACCAAACCGGCAATATCACTACCCTCTTGTTCAGGGGTTAGTTGCGGCTGCATCAAAGCAATAAGCTCATTGGGCATGGGCGGGCGGGGCTTGTGGCCCTTTTCCGGCGGTTGCGTCATCCAAGCCCTAATGGCCATGCGCACCTGCACCGGCTCAAAGTCTTGCAAAAGGTCAAGCATGACCTTGTACTTTTCCGTGCCCACGATCCGTTGATCGTAGGCCGCATAAGCATTTACAAGGGCTAGGCCAATTTCCTTCAAGCGGGTCAATTCGTCCATCCACCAATCCTCAGTGTCTATGCACCGGGTTTTGACGTGTAACATTCTCAACCTCCCCATCTGCCATTTTCAAGCCTTGTCGCTACGCGTCAAGTATGGCAGGGACCGCTCTTGATTCAAAATACATTCTTGCCGCAAATGCGGTTTTTGCGGTCAAATGGTCAAAACTGGCCATTTAGGACACGCTGCCGATCACGCTCAAGAGCCAATTGCGCATCAAAATGGCCCACGTCCCCTTGGGTGATGGGGGTGTTGTTGGCCCATTGAGTGTGCAAGCTTTCCGCATCCTTGACCGCCATTTCCAATTGATACAGCCGCCCCATGTAATAGGGGTTGGGGTGATTGACGAAGAACGCGATCACTTGGGGCGCGTCTTGGGCGCCAAGCCGTTGGACAAATTGCTTGATGAGGCTATTGGTCTTGGCGTTGCGGATGGGGGGTTGGCCCATCTTGCGCCGGTAGCACTCCGCATAGGCCGCCCACGTCTCACGGTTGGCGTCTTGGAAAGCGGAAGGGATTGGGGTGAGGGCGGAGGGCTTGGCCACGGACACCGCCGGAGCCGCCTTGGGCCGCTTGGCTTGCTTGTTGAGCCGGGCTTGCGCCGCCTTTTTGCACTGAGCCACCACGCGGGACGTTTTGGCATTGTGGCCCACGTTATCCACAATCACGTAAACGGCCTCATCCTCATTGCCGGGGCGCTTGTGCACATAGCCCGCATCAAGGAGGCCCGCAAGGCCATCCCCCCGGTTGCCCAAGATGGGCGCGCACTTTGAGATCTCAACGGCGCTTCCCTCTTCAATGCCCCTCTTGCGGCTTTCAAGCCAAAAGAGCATCAAGAAGCCGACGCCCTCGGCATGTTTCAAACCTAAAAAATCACAAAGCCTAGCCAAGCGTCCGGAGCCAAGCTCCGCGAGCGGGAAAACAAAGCCTTTCATGGCAACACCTCCGTGACAGCCGTGTAACGGCGCTGTAACGTTTGTGCAATCCCCATGAGGCACCGGCTTTTGCGCTAACATCACCGGATGCTACGCAAAATTACCCATGGCTTGATCCGGCGTGGTGAATCCGCCCCCGCCGGTGATGATGATGATGGCCTAGACTTTTCGGACGGGCCGCTGCGCCCGCTTGATGACGCATCCGCTAGGGATGACGCGTACCATGAGGATGTTTTTGAGGCCAACCGATCCCTTGAGGCGCTTGCGCTTGAAAGCATCATTGCGCCCACCCTCACCGGGATGCGGGACCGGAGCATCACCAAGGAAAGCGCCCTTGCCCGCTTCCCCCGCCAAGAGGGCAAAAGCTTGGCGGACGAAGTGAGGGAGGCGCTTGACCGTAGGCCGTCCTCACAATTGGCCCAAGCCCTAGGGGAGCAAGGCATGGCACTCTTAAGCGCCGTGCTCCCCAAGACGCCCATGTATGAGCATCAGGATCCCTTGGTGGTGAGCCAAGAACTTGAGGCGGTCATCATGCCCATGCCCAAGCGCCCGTCCCTCAAAAGACGGCCAACAAGCTATAAGGGCCGCCAAGAAATGCCCTTGAGGGTGCAAACGCTCCGGCGCAATCATCAAGCCGCCTTTGTGGCAAGCATCATGCGGCAAATTGAGGAAGAGGCCCAAGCCCTTGAGGCGTCCGTGATTCTTGATGAGCCGTTGGGGCAGCCGCCAAGCACATGGAATCAAAGCCCGGAGCTCGAACATTGGGGCGCCTACCGGATCGGTGACGGGGAATTAAGCCCCCCGGTGCGTGATGAGGGCCCATCCGGTGAATCCCCCGTCATCTATTATGACGCCAAGGGTAGACCTTTCATTTGATTTGACCTCCCCATATCGCCTAGATTTTTTGCCATGCACGATCCGGCCAATCTCTACCCTCAAGAGCACGTAGCCCTGCTTCGCTACGCCATCAAACGCGCCATAGACATTCTCAAGAAACAAGAAAGAGCGCCCACGGAAACGCAAATCCTTGCCTCTTGTTTGTTATCCATTGACCATCACCTGCTTGCCCTCGAGATGTGGGCCGTTAGCTTCACCCATGGATAAGGTGCACGGCAATTCCAAAATAAGCGCCAAGACGGTCCGGGAGATCTATATGCGCGTGTTGCGCACGGATGAGAGGGTGCGGGACATTGCCGAGCACTATGGCGTCACCCATTTGATGGTGTGCAACATTGCCAACCGGCGGAGCCACCGCTTCATTACTGAAGACTTGCCGGACGTGAGCCTCCGCACCCGGCGCAAAAAGCCAAGGGCCCAATCCGCCTATAAGAAGACGGCGCTAACGGAAGCGGCCGTAAGGGAAATTAGGGCCAAGCTTAGGGCGGGCCATCAACACAAGGCCATTGCCCAAGAGTATAACGTGACACGGCAAGTGATCACGGCCATCAACATCCGCCGCACATGGAAGCACGCATGAAAGCATTGGCTTTGCCCCTTGCTTACCCATCAGCCGCCCCAAGCATTGCCCCCGGTGACGTCTTCACCCTTGGCCGCCATAGGCTTATGTGCGGCAATGCGGCAAGCAAGGCGGACGTCTTGGCGCTACTTGGGGATGACCAACCCAACCTTGTGGTGACAAGCCCGCCCTATGCGGACGCACGGGATTATGATCGCAAGATTGAGTGTTGGGATTCCATGATGATGGGCGCTCTTGATGGCCATGGCTTTTGTGATGACGTGCAAATGCTCATCAACCTTGGCGTCATCCACCGGCGCGGCGAGATGGTCCTTTATTGGCACAATTGGATCAACGCCATGCGTGCCAAGAAATGGAAGCAAGCCGGGATGTACGTTTGGGATAAGTTGCAAGCGGTGCCGGGCGCCAACATTGGCGCGCCACGGCCAAGCCATGAATTTATATTCCACCTCAACAAGTCACGGGGGAAGATCAACAATACCGTCCCCAACAAGGAGGCCGGCAAAAAGAATTGGGGCTATAAGTACCGGGGCAAGGACGGCGCCCCAAGGCGCAAGGACGGCGATCCGGAGCGGAGGGTCAATGACAAGAGGCCGGTTGATAGCGTGTTCCGCATCCGTGCGGAAAAGCACAATCGCACCGGCCACCCGGCGGTGTTCCCCATGGCGCTGCCCGCCTCAATCATCTCTTCATGGAAACGTCCCGGATGCGTCACCTATGATCCCTTTTGCGGTAGCGGCACCACCTTGATGGCTTGTGAGCAAGAGGGCGTGGTGGGCCTCGGCATGGAAATTAGCCCGGCCTATTGCCGCATCATTCTTGACCGCTGGCAAAAGACGCACCCCCATCAACCCATCACAAAGCTCACCACCCCTTCACGTCAAAGCCTTGAGGATGCACCGTCATGAATGAGCGTCATATCGTCATGTTTTCCGGAGGAATTGGCAGCTACCTTGCCGCCAAGAGGGTGATTCAAGAGCACGGCACGGAGCACGTCACCCTCTTGTTTGCGGACACCTTGCAAGAGGACCAAGACCTTTATAGGTTTTTGGATGACGCCGCTTCTTGCTTGGGCGTGCCGGTCACCCGGATTGCCGAAGGGCGCACGCCTTGGCAAGTTTTCAAGGATGCGCGCTTCTTGGGCAATAGCCGGGTAGACCTATGTAGCAAGGCATTGAAGCGGGATCCTTGCTACCGGTGGCTTGAAGAGAATTGTGAGCCGGGCGCTTGCCGGATCTACGTTGGCATTGATTGGTCTGAATCTCACCGCTATGAGAAGATCCGTGACCGCAACAAGGTGTGGCGCTACTATGCGCCGCTCTGCGAGCCGCCCTATCTCTCCCCCGCCCAAGCCAAGCAAGCGGTGATTGATGACGGCATAAGGATCCCGCGCCTCTACACTGAAGGGTTTGCGCACAATAATTGCGGAGGCTTTTGCGTCAAGGCGGGGCAAGCCCACTTTGCCAACCTGCTCGAGAAGCGCCCGGACGCCTATGCTTACCATGAGCAAAAGGAAGAAGAGATGCGGGCCCTCATTGGCAAGAACGTGAGCATCATGACGGACCGGCGCAACAAGCAACGGGTGCCTATGACGCTGAAACAATTTAGGGAGCGCAAGCAAGAGGGCATGGCTCATGATGAGCATGAATTTGGCGGGTGCGGCTGCTTTGCGGGCGAGCTATGACAAGCCGGGTGCACTACTCAAGCGATCGGATGGATTGGCGCACGCCCAAGGCGTTTTTTGACAAGCTCAACCGTATCTACTCTTTCACCCTAGATGTAGCGTGTAGCAAGGATAACGCCCTATGCCCGGCAAGATATGATTGGCCGGAGCATGACGGGCTTGCGTTGAGCTGGGCCGGCCACCGGGTATGGTGCAACCCGCCCTATGGCCGGGCCATAGGCCATTGGACGCAAAAGGCCGCCCAAGAGGCCAAGCACGCCGCCATCATTGTCATGCTCGTGCCGTCCCGGACGGACACGGTGTGGTGGCATGAGGCCATCAAGACGGCCCGCCCCGTCTTTATAAAAGGCCGCCTCAAATTTGAGGGGGCAACGTCTTCCGCCCCCTTCCCCTCCGCCCTCTTGATTTGGGATGCGTAAAGCCCCATCCCGCATTGCGGCCAACAAAGCCCGTGGTGAGCATTTTGAAGCAATGTTCATAGCGCGGGCGGGGGTTGACGGCCTCAAAGCCCTCAAGAATCACTTGTCTTTCAAGTATCTGCCCGGCGGGCGCATCCAACCCATCCGGGCGGATTTGGATTTTAGGGTGCTCCGGCGGGACGGGCGCGTGGCGTACGTTGACACCAAAAGCTTTGACGCGGCCTTTTTTACATTCAGCCAGCTAGAGCCGCACCAAATTCAACGGGCGCTGCAATATGACGCCTATAGCGTCCCGGCGGGCTTTGTGGTGTATCTCAAGCCGCTCGGGCAAGTGTACTATTACCCGGCCCACGCCGTCATTTCTAAAGGGCCACGGTCACGCTTTGCGCCCAAGGACGGCCATTTACTCGGGGCGGCGTACGCTTTCACTCCGGGAATCATCTTTGATTTGCACAAACTCTAAAGAATCATCATGCATGATTCCACTCATGCGCTTGAGGCGGCTAGTGCGCGATCGCGTCATGACGTGATCAAGGTCATTGATGCTTTGATTGGCGGCCTCGAGCTCGCTATGAAGCACGCCAATGGTGGCGTTTTGGGCATTGAGCGTTTGGCGCAAATCCACAATCTCATCAACCCGCCGGGAAAGCCTAGCCTCAAGGGCGTTGACCTTGCCCCGCAAATTGCGGCCGTTAGCAAAAAGATTGTGGCACTCATCCCGCAATGACTTGATGAGCCTCTTGTGGCCGTCCGTCAAAAGCTCCGGCCCACGGAAATAGGCGCGCTGGGCCTTGGGGTCTTCAAACATGCCGGATTGATAGTAATCCACAATCTCAGCGGTGACCGCAACGTTTGTTTCCGTGATGATGCGCTGCAATTGGGGACGCGGCGGTTGCAAACCGGCACGCTGCTCAACCGGCTTGACGGTGGGGTTTTGTGAATTGACGGTGAGATTTCTAGAGAGCATCAAGACGTCCTTTAGGAATTGAGATCCACAATCAGATCAATGTTGCTTTTGATTTCAACGCCGCCTCTTGATGAGCGGACGTAAAGCGTGAGCACGTCACCCGCTGCAAAAGCATAGGTGCCCTTGGCAAAGCTTTGCCCGAAGCTTGAGTAAACGTCGGCGGCAAATTCCTTATTAGAGGACATGGCGATTCTTCCCGCGTAAGAGGGATCACTACTGTTGCCAATGTTTTTGAAAACATAAAAATTCACGGTAGTGGGCAAGGAGGAAACGCTAACGGTGCCGTTGAGGCCAATGATGCTACCTGAAGAGGGCGCGGTCCAATAGCGCGGCATAGATCCAACGCTGCCCCCATACACGCCTTGAATGATGACGCTACCTTGCTCCCCATAATAAGCTGGTCCGGGCTGAAGTCCCGTTGACGGATTCCATGTTGCGCCCATGTAAATATATGTTTTGACCGTGGCCACGGTAGACGCGGCGCCAATCGCAAGGGCAAGGGCGGTGCTTGAGATCGCCACGCCCACCGGTGCCACCGTTTGCCCCGGCCCCATGGGCTTGGCGGTTGAGATCGCGCCGGGGGTAGCCGGATCAAGATAGTAGGCCGATCCGGTGATGAGGCCGCTAAAGCCATCAAGAATACCGGTACGCACCACATGAGCCTCCGCCCCGGAGGCGGTGGCGGTATGCACAAAGCCTAGACATAGGCCGCGCTGCGCACCGTTGGCGGCGGATGCATCCGCAAGGTAGAGGCGCCCTTGGGTGCGCCCATCAGCGGTGCCTTGGCTTTGATAGACGGCCTTGAAAGCGCCAAGATCCTCACCCGCCGGTGCCGTCACGGTGGTGACGTAGCCCGCCGCCACAAGCGTGCGGCTTTCTTGATCACGGAGCCACATTTCCGTGCTTCCAATGCCCACGGAACACGCGTTGGCCGTGGCGCGGGCAAGCACCACGGTGTTGGGCCCCGGCACAAGGGTTGCCGAGGGCGCAACATTGACGGTCAACGGCCCGGTCCCCACAAACGTAAGCGTGACTTGGCTACCGCTTGCCGTGGCCGGTTGGCTCAAGGTGCACGTGGTGTCCTCAAGATCGGTGACGGTGGTGTTATCTGCAATGCCGGGCCCGGTCACGGTCATGCCGGGGCTGATGCCCGCCTCATAGCCAAGGTTGAGCACGGTGTCACTTTGCGCGGTGACGTCCGCCGTGGTGCTAAAGGGTAGGTTGACGTTGGCATACGCCACGCTACCGGAGGGTAGCATCACCGCGCCTTGGGGCAATTGATTGACGGTATCCGCTGAAGAGGGGATGGCCAACGTCAACGTTGAGGACCATGAGAGCGCCCGCGTTTGCGCGTCAAAATGGAATGTTCCGCCGCCCATCAGCCGCATGGAATGATTGAGGGATGTCGCCAACACGGTCGCGTTGACGTTCTCACTCAAGTATTGCACCCACCGGTCAAGGCTATGAAGGGTGTAATTGAAATAAGGAGCTGGCACCGGCTGCCCGGCTTGAAAGCCCACCGCCCGGATGGAAACCGGAGGCTCCGCCAAATTGTTGGATGCGGTGTCCGGCACCCACTCAAGATAAGAATTAGGTTTGCTAATAGGCACGGCGTGCTCCTTAAGCGAGCGGGTTAGAATCAATGAGGGAGGCAAGCATCCCGCCGCCTTGGCCGTCCAAGGACGCAAAGCCTTGCGCCCAAGGTTGCACGCCCGCGCACGCAAAAGCTTGCGTTGAGGAAAAGACGCTTACACTAGCCAAGACAACACCCGCCGGAAGACTGGCCCGTATAAGGCGCAACACAAGCGGATAGAGGCTCGCATCCGTCTTAGGATCGGCCACCGCAAGGGAAAGTTGGGCATAAGCGTGCGCACGGGCGTGGCCCCATGTGTTGGGCGTGGTGGCGTAAATGGCGCTTGCCTGAAACAAGGTCTTGGCGATCCCCTCAATATCATTGAGGGTGGCGCGGGACGTGTTGGTGGCAATCTTGCCCCGGATGAGTACCCTATAGACCGCATCCGTGACGCCGTTGCGGGCAATCCCCACCAAGCTCCCCACCGCATCCAATTGCGCCCCGGTGGCGGAATCATCCACCAAAAACCGCCCCTTGGCCACCTTGCGGATGGCGTCCTCGAGCACTTGCGTGCGGCTTGCCAAGGCGGACACAAGGCTCACCACGTTGGGGGCGCTTTGATATTGGCTCACCAACCGGCTTTGCGCTTGCGCCGCATGATCCGCGATGTATTCAACCGTCATGAGTAGCTAATCTCTGTGGTGAAGGATGACGCAAGCGCGACTTGATCGGGCAAGAGCCGTAAGGTGGCGGTGTTGGTGGGGTTAGGCACGGAATCAAAGGTGAGGGTCACGTCAACAATGCCCGGCACGTCTCTAAAGCTTGAGCCTATGCCGTCCGTGCCGTGCAAGGTGATGAGGCCGCCGATAGCCACCGCATTGACCGCATCAATGACGTCACCCTCAATCTTTTGCAGACTTGCCGGATCAAACACGGCGTTGGCGTTCTTGCCGGACGTCTCATCACCGGGGGAATTATAAAGATCCGTGATGAGGGCAATCTTAAGGTAGACCGGCACTTGCCGAGGACGGGTGAAGCTGATGTCCGTGGGGTTGCCGCCCAAATCCTTAAGAGTGAGGGTTTGATTGACGGTCAAAGGCACTTGGCTTGCCGTTGAAAGGGCGGGCAAGCTCAACGTGACTTGGGTGCCATCAATGGCGGTGATGACGGAGCCGGGGTTAAGCCCTTGGCCAAACACCGCTTGGCCCACCACCACGTTGCTAACGGACGCCATTTGCACCGTTTGGCTACCGGACACAAACGATCCGGTGGTGAGCAAGACCGGGGCGCCGTAGGTGGCAATGCCGCCGGGCGCCGCATCCAAGATGGCTTGCGCAATGGCGTGATCATCACCGCCTTGCACCACGTACTCAACACTCTTGGGCGGTCTTCCAAAAGTGGCGGTGAGCTGTGCGCCGGTGGTGTCTTGCGCCACGGCCATCAAAGGCAACGCTTGGCCGCCAAGAGCGCCCTCAAAATCAATCACAAAGCCATAGGTGTATGCGCCGGAAACGGTGCATGACGGGGCGTTGGGCAACGCCTCAAGGGCTTTTTGCAACACCCTCGAGGACGCATTGAAGGGCAACGGATCGGTGGTGCCGCCGCCAAACCCAATGCAATAGGTGCCGCTTGTGGGCGTGCGCAAGAACGTGAGCCGCTGCAAAGCCGCCGCCGTAAGGTTTTCAAAGCCAATGGCACGCGTCACGCCGTCCAATTGTTGCAAGCGCCCCAAGGTGGCAGCCAACGGGCCAGCTCCGGGGCTTGCGAGCAAGGACGCCCGGCGCGCCATGGCCTCCGTGTCCGTCTCAATGGCCCGGCCCACCAAGGCGTCAAGCTCATTGGTGACGGAAACCCAACCCTGTTGGCTTGAGCCAATGACATTCAACGCACCCGCTAAGACGGGGTAATCACCCGTTTGCGTGCACGTCGCGGTCCCCACGCCTTGGGCGGCCACGCCGCTAACGGTGGTGGCCACGGCGGCGTTGACGGCGGCGGTGCCATTTAGAAGGGTGTTTTGCGCAATGACCGCAAGAGCTTGCGGCTTGGCGGCGCTTGAGGGCTGCCCGTCCGCCGGAGCACCCGCACCAAAAGAGATGCGCCATTGATTGGCGGAGGGGGACGTCACCACCACGTCCGTCAACGGCATGAGGCCGGTGTCCGCATCCTTGAGGGATTGGATTGCGGCCGCAATGCTTTGCACCGCCACAAGATTGACATCAAGGGAGCTTGTCACGCCCAACAGGGGGTTGGCCGCCGTGGGCCAAGTGATGACAAGGTTGGGCCACGCCCCTTGCACCACCACCTGGCTCAAGTCATCAAGCTTGCGTAGCGCCGCTTGCACGTCCGCCGCCGTAGCGGTGGCAGCCAAGGCGTCCGTGCTTTGCTCCTTGACCGTGAGGGTGAAGCTTCCGGCCTTGGGGGTGGCATTGACGTTGAGGACGGTTTGGCCCGGCAATGCATTGAAGGGTATTGGGTCGGTGGTGGCCGCCGCCCCGGAGGGCATGGCAAAGGTGAGGCTTAGGGCGCCGGATTTGGCTTGCCCGGTGAAATAGACGTCTTGCACCGCATTGACCGCGCCCCCAAGTGTCACCGCATTGTCCAAGGTGAAGCTGAGGACGGGGGATGAGCTTGTTTGGATGACCGCGCCTCTAGGGATCACGGTGCCGGGATCGCCCCGCAAGACAAGCCCGAAGAGGGTAATGCCGTTGGCTTGGGTGCTTGGCGTGGGGTTGGTGACCGTGGCTTGAGCCGCAAGGCGGGTGAGGCCGGTGAGGGCAAGCAAGTTATCAACATAGATCCCTTGCGCCCCCGCCGGGGTGCCGCTCAAGACGTCATCTTGCAACGCTTCCCATAAAAGCGCCTCACGTTCGGAAAATATGCCAATGAGCTGGCCAAACACGGTGGCGGAAGAAAGATTGACCGTTGCGCCAAACTTGGCTTGAAAGGCCGCTTGCAAGTCACTGATGATTTGGGCTTGCCTAGGTGCCACAAACCCCGCGTCGGAAAGACCGTAGGTAGACATCAAGCGCCTCCTTGGATGTTCACGGGTACGCTTGCGCTTAGGCGCTTACCCATGGCCGTGAGAATGGTGAAGGATACCGTCATGATGCGCTTGGTCCGATCTTGGTCACTTTGATAGGCAAGAAGCGCCGTGACGCCGGGGGTTGAAAGGATGCAATCCCGCAAGAGGCCGTCTACCGTGGCCTTGTCCGCATTTTTCACCAAGATTTGTTGATACCACGGCACCCCGTCTTGGGTGTTCATGAACCACTCGCCCAAAAATAGGCGCAACCGTTGCATGGTGAATTGAATTTGCGCGTCCGTGCCTTGGGGGTTGGCGTCACTTGTGAGCTGTAAATCACCGCCCACGATCTTCAGATCCGCATAGGCGGACGTCCCGAGCAATTGGGCGTCAAAATCCAAGGAAAGATCGCTCATGTGAGCCGCCCCGTGCCGGTAAGGGTTGAGGGGGCGGTGGTAGATCCCGTTTGGCTTGTGGGCCCACCGGCGGTGGCTACCGGTTGGCCCGCCGGGTTTTGCAACGTGCTCGGCAAAACCTGCGCCGTGTTGAGGATGTAGCTCAAATCCGCCCCAAAAATGGCTTGCAATTGCGCTTTGACGTGGCTCTTCTCATCAGCGTTGAGGCCGTCAAAATTGCTTTGTGCCGCAATGGCCGCGTACACGGCGGCGGCTCTATCATTGCCGGTCATCATGCCAACACTATGCCTCAAGCGTGACGGCGGCGCTAACCCGTGCCGCCCTAGCCTTTGAAAGTATCAAGCCGTGCCAAGATTTGCGTCATGGAAGCTTGGATTTGGGCAAATTGGGCCACGGAGCTTGCAAGCACCGGTGCCGGGCCAAGCGCCGTGAGGATTTGCATACTTTGCAAAGCGCCCAAGGTGTTGATGACCGCTTGCATCCCGTCATGAAGCACTTGCACCATCTCTTGAGCCTCATTGCTCAAGGTGACGCGTCCGTTCTTCTTGAGGCGCATCACGGCCGCGCCGTTGCCCAAGACAAGATCCGTCCCGGTGTCCTTAGTCTGCTTTGAGGACGGCACAAGGCCGGGCAAAAATAACGCATCCGCTAGATGGTGGGCGCGGGTATCAAGAGGATCTACCACGCCCCCGGCACCGGCAAGCCACGCGTCAAGGCTCCGGTCCGCCACCAACACCAACCCGGTGTCCCCCACGGCGAGCGGCCATGAGGCGCGATAGGTTGCGCCTTGGGGCATGATGACCGGGACATCTTGCATGATGGGCATGTCACTAGGGGGGCGCCCGGCATAACGCACTTGCAAGGAGGGCTGAACACTTACGGTTTGGTCCGCTTGCACGGCGGTGATGGCCGCCGGGAAAGCCACCCGCAAGCCCTTGATGGCCGCGCCAATTTGGCGGCGCAACAAGCCCTCAAGGGGCAAGGTTTCCGGATCGGATTCCAAGGAGGCCGGATCGGAAAGCACCGTGACATCACCAAGAAAGGTCATTGCGTCACCTCAAGAGGGGGCGGCACCACCACCACCACCTTATCAACATCAATTTGCCGGGTGTTGCGGGCAAAGCGTTGCTCATCCACAAATGGAATTGACAAGGCGCTCAAGTATTCGTCATCCCGTATGCCCCAAATGAGGCCGGTGGCGTGAATTTCAGCGGTTGTTACCTGTTGCGCGGTGCCGCCCAAGGTGGCGGAAAGCTCATGCAAGATGTTGAGCTTGTCCGTTTCCGTCAATTCATGTTGCGCCTCTTCATTCCAATTGACCGTGTAAGAGACGTCCGCGACAAGGGCGCTGGAAATCATGGTGATCGTGTAGCCTTGAGATACCCGCTGGCGCACGGCATAGGCGCACGCATCAGACCGGTCCCCCAAGCTTTCCAAGATGGCCGCGTCCGTGATCTCAACGATTGAGACGTTTTGCAAAGTGACGTCAATGTTTTGCACGTACTTATAGCGGGCGTTTTCCTTAATCATCCCCAAGACGCTTGCATCCAAGGATGAGGATTGGCCTTGCATCTTCTTGAGCGTACCGGACGCGGTTTGGCTCATCACCAAGCTCACCTCCGGGCCCAAGGACGCTTGCGCATCACAAATCATCTTGGCCTCAAAGGGGTTGCGGCGGGTGATGGCCACAAGTGAGCCGGGCCGGAGCAAGCCGCTCGGGGGACGTATTTCCGTGTAGCCATACAGCCGCATAAAATCAGAGGCATGGGGGCAGCCGGTGTTGCCCATCACGCACGCCATGAGGACGGGGGCAAGCCACGGGCGCATCAGATCAACCCCGGAAGAACGGCTTGGTCATAGGCAAAGCCTTGGGCGACGCCTTGGGCGGCCACGGTGGTGGTGCGCACGCCCTCACAAGCCACCGCCCACTTATCCCCATGGGTATCACCGGCCATCTTGCATGACCGGATCTTGAAATAGCCGGACGTGTTGGTGTTGGCGGTGATAAGTTGGACCATTTGGCCCGGCACAAGCCGTGGGTTAAGCATGGCCTCAAAGCTTACGCTTGTTTGCGCCACGGATGGCACGCCCAAGAGGCCGCTACGCGGGGTGAGCACAATGGCCGCCGTGCCGAGCGTAGCCGACTTGGGCAAAATGTTGAGCTTGCCATTGCTCACTTGAGATTCAAGGCCGTAGGGCGTGAGCAAGGTTTCCAAAATGTCCCGGCATAGGCCGTGGGCCACAAAGCCGCGCCCAAATTTCTTGTCCGGCAAGCCCATCACCGTTCCGGGCAAGACATCCATGGCCTTGGCCACGTCTGAAAGCACCGTAGCAAGAGCCGTCCCCTTGGGGTAGGACCGGTCAAAAGGGCTGTAAAGAAGCGCCTTGAGGCCGTCTATGACGTCCAAGGTGGTGACAATATCCGGGCCTTGGCGCTGCGACGTGGCTTTGAAGACGGTGCCGCTGATGAGCACGCCCATGAGGCCAAGATAGCCCGCTGAAAGACTGACTTGATAGCCGCGCACAAGGGACGTGCGGAGCTTTTGATTGACGTTGAAGAGGGTAATGGTGCCTTTGTTGGCCGCCCCTTGGGCAATCTTGGTGATATCAAAGGCCACATGCAAGGCGGTGGGGCTTTGCACCGTGTTGCCAAACCGCAAGCCTTGGCCGCCGGTGGCCGGGCCCACCTTGAGATCATAAGCCCGGCCGTAAAGAAGCTGGTGCGCGGCGGTGAGCATCAGTAATGCTCACGGGCAATGTTGCTTGAATGGGTGATGATCTCACGGTCCTCAAAAACCGCGCACCGCAAGCATTGGCGGATGTACTTGTTATCATCCACATAAAGCCACGGGCCCATCCGGTGATCACAAATCCGGCGTCTTAGGCTAAAGAACGCGCAAAGCCTTTCGAAGAATCGCTTGAGCATGTCAAATCTCCACATAGTAAAGGGAGTGATCCAAAAGGAAAGAGCCCAAGCCCGGCTCCGTGCCATCACCGGTGTCATCAAGGCAAACAAAAGCGCCGGAGGGGATGTTAAGGGTATGGTAAGCCCGCGTAAGATCCCGGCGGATGAGTAGCGGGATACTCATCAAGAGCGGTGTGTTGGCAATGTCATAGATGTTTAGCGTCCAAGTGCCACGGCGCGTGTTGAAAGCAAGCTCTAGGTTATAGGTCACCTGCCCCAAGGCAATTTGCAGCGTGTACCACGGGGCGCTTTGATCAAGAGGGATGCGGACATAGCTTGCCATGTTAGGGCCTCACGGTGCCAAGCAACCGGTCCCCGATGCTTGCAATTGGATCATAGGTGCTCTTGAATCCGGCCTTGGCCGCCTCAACGATCTCATTGCCATCAGCGTCTTGCGCGCCCGCATCAATGCGCTCGGCCGCAAGCGCGGCGTTGGACAAGGACGCAAGGTTAACAACCTGTGGTGCCACACGGACCATGTGCATCAGATCCACCGTCACCACTAGCTGCCCGTCCGTTGAGGCGTCAACCGGGAAGGTCAAATTGGTGATGATCATGTCACTATAGCGGCCATACTTTGTGAGGACCGTGATCGGCACCGGCGGCGTTGGGGGGCTTGCGTTGGGGTTGCCCCGCATCAGCGCCATGAGGATGCTATAGGCGGTTTTGCTCCGCTTGGTGTCTTGTTGGCCGGTTTGATAGATGGCAAAGGCCGTTGAGGCCACGGTCACCCCGAGCGGGGGGAGCAACGTGGTGGCCGCCGCCCCTAGGGTTTGGGTCAACGTGTCCTTGAGGGTTTCCGGCAAGGGCGTGTCACTGATGACGCCGGTGAGGCTTAGGGTGATGGGGTTGAGCACCACATGGTCACTCACCACGCTACCGTCCTCAACCGGAAACATGGTGGGTTGGGCGGAGGCTTGATGGGCCTCATTGATGCACGCATCAAAGGCAAGCACGGTGCCAAGGCCGGGCTTAATGAATTGCACCCGGCTAGGCTGCCCCTCGAGCTGGCTTAAGAGGCCGGTTTGTTGCGCAAGGCCCGCCGCCACGCCGGTGACGTTGATGATGGTGCCATTAAGGGCGTTGTTGTTAAGACCGGCCATCAGTAGAGCATCCCGGAAGCGGCGTCCGCTTGAGCGTAGCGCAATACGGAATTGACGCCCTCATGCACGCCCTCCTTGACCGCCTTGAGGACGGGCGCGCTGTTGGCGTCACCTTGGATATTGACGGTGATAGGGGTGTTGACCGTTGGGGCTTGCGCCAAGCGCGTCACGGTGGCGGGCGCAACAGAGGCGGGCGCGGGCGCGTTGCCTTGTTGCATGGGCCCGGACGTCCGATCCATCAAGTAGCCCAAGGCGGCTGAATCCGGCGCATTGCCGCTCGCGCCGCTACTGATGGGCCCTTTTTTGAAAGCGCGCATGTCTGCAAACTTACTTGGCGCACCGGCCACCGCGCTAATGGCTTGGCCAAGCCATGTCTCTGAAAAGCTTTTGCCAAAAAGAAGCTGGAAGAGCTTGTTGCCCGCATCATAAAGGCTTGTGATTGCGGTAACAATGACGTCCGTGGGCGCCTTGGCGATCTCATAAATAAGCTTGGCGATGCTCTCAAGAGCTTCTTCCCACTTTGAAAAGTCAAAGGGATGGGTTAGCAGATCGCTAACCTTCATCACGGCGTCACCCACGGCGCGCATCAGCCGGTCCAAGCTATTTAGCGCCGACTCAAAAACATCCGTGAGCACCCCGGATAGGCTTAGCGCCGTGGCATAAAGCGCGGCAAAAAGAGGGGTAAGGATCTTGCCGATGGTCTTGAAATCCTCACCCAACCGTTTGAAGACGCCGGACGTCTTGCCCCAATCCATAAACCGGCGCACCAAAAGGGACACGTCATGGGCCACACCGGCAATCACTCCGGCCACCGCGCCCAAGTAATAGGCTACTTTCTTGGCCCACTCCTTGAAATCAGCGCGCACCAAGCCTTGATTGGTGAACACCCATTTGGTGATGGCCTTGATGCCGGTGGTAAGCGCCGGGGCGAGCTGCGCGGCCACGTTGCGCGCAAGCGCCATGGCTTGGGCCCGTAGCCCGGTAAGGGCTTGCTCCGTCCTAGCCAACGCATCAAGATTCTTGGTGCCTACGGCGGCGGCGGACGCTTCCGCACTATGGCTTAATTCACGGAGGCCACCGGACGTGGCCGCCAAGGACGCAAGGAGGCGCGGGCCTTGGTCCCCCAAAAGCTCTTGGGCGCTTGTGGCCCGGCGCACCGGATCCTGAATGGCATTGAGGCTTTTGCCTACGGCATAAAGAGCATCTTCCGCATTTCTAAATGAGCCGATTTGCTCGGCGGGCACCCCCGCATAAGCAAACGCGAGCGCCGCTTGCTCCGATCCTAGGCGTGCGTCTTGCAAGTGCTTGTTAAGAGACTTGAGGGTGCTACCCATGGCCTCTTGCGAAACACCGGCTTGCCCCGCCGCGTAGGTGAGCTTTTGAAATTCCTCCGCCGTCAATCCGGCGGCGGCGGCTGAATTGCGCAAATCAAGCGCAAAATTGCCAAAACTATCCGTAAGGGACGCCAAGCCCTTAAGCGCCTCAATGCCAACAAGGACATTGAGGCGGGACCGGATCCCCTCAATGGCCTTGCCAACCTTATCTAAAGGCTTGGTGTCCGTTTGAAAGGAAAGCTTGGTGATCAATTCCCGTAAGGTTGGCACTACCTGCCCCCTTGCTTGGCTTGCGCCTCAAGCATGGCTTGCCTCTCGGCGTCCTCGCGCATGTCCAAGATCTCATGGGCATCACTTAGGGCGTCAATTGTCCACTCCCTCTTGATTTCCATCAACGATCCCCACCCCGCCACCACGGGACGCCAATACCACCAATTGAAATTTACGACTGGCTTGGTGTCACTTTTGCCGCCGACGGCCCTAGGAGCCCTAGGGATTTGGCGGCGGCGATAAAATTTCCGTATTGCACCTCTAGCTGCGCCTTGGCTACGGCAAAGCTTAGGGGCAACCGGTCCTTATAAAACGCCTTGAAATCAACCGGCACGTCATTGCAAAGCACGCGGTCACTTGAAAGCTTCTTGAGGATGCGCTTGGTCAAATCCTTGTTGCGCGTAAGCCCCAAGGTGAGCTGGCGGAAGAGGCTTTCCAAGGAGGCGCTGCCCACGTCTTGGTCCGCACCGCCGCCGGTAAGCACACTCAAGAGGCCGCCCATGGATTCACCCACCACGGAAATGATATCAAGCAAGGTGTCCGTGGCCTCTTCAGCGCCCCACTTTTGAAACGTGAAGGTCTTGTCACCCTCTTCCGTGTTCAATGTCACCTCATAAAGACCGCGATCATTTTTGATGACATCCATTAGCCGTTACCGCCAACATTCATAGCGAGCACGGCCACCTCAAAGGTCCACTGGCGGCCCAAGACGCCGTTGCCAAATTCCATGGTGGCGGGCTGTACGATCCAAGCGGACGCGCCGCTTGCAACGGACGTACCGCTACCATCACGCATCATGATGGGGAAATTGCCCTTGCCGGTTTGCTCATCCGCATTGAAGAGCGCCGTCAAGTCATCATTGGAAGGGGAGGACATATCCAAGGTGATGGTGATCTCACCGCGCTTGTCCAAGCTCTTGGCCCGCGTCACGAATCCATCGCTACCCACCGTGGTGCTCCACGTAGGGGTTTTGCGTGAGATGGTGATCATGGTGTCTTGAGCGTAGCCCGTGATGATGAGGGAGCCTACGGTAAGGGAAACCTCACCGGGATTGTATGTGGCGAAATTAGGCTGTGCCATTGTCTTGTGCCTCCGGTTGAAACGTTACGCTTGCGTTCTTAGACGCTCACTTGGCCCTTGATGATGATTGAAGAAATCGCGCCCTGTAGCCGCCCGCCAAAATAGATGTTGGGGGAGATGCGCTCCGCCCGCTGATTGACGGAAACGGAATCAACGGAATCCGCTTTGACATAGATCGGATATTCCGGATCCTGCCCGTCAAGAAGACCGTTGGCCTCCGCCGTGCGGAGCACGCCGTTGATCACACTCATCAAGGACGTCACGCCCGCGTTGGTGTAAGGGATCTTGGGGCTGTTGACCAATTGACCATAAATGGCGCTCTGGATGTTGGCGGTGAGCCAATCAATGCCAATGGTCAAGTCAAAGTAGCGTCCCGAGGAGGCCATGCCCGGAAAGGTGATGTTAGCGCCGCCAAGGTTTTGATAGACGTTGACGTTCTTACCGGCCACGCCCGCAACAGGCACGCCGTAAAGGATGGTCTGTTGATTGCCGGAAAGGGCGTCAACGGTCACGCCCGGCAAGGTCTTATAGGCCCAATTGTTGCTTCCGGGGGTTTGGGGTAGCTGGCTACCCATCCAAGCCGCTTCCAAGACGCCGCTTGGATTCTTCTTGGTGAAGCAAATGCCGGTGCGGTTATAACCCGCCTCTTTCAATTGGCTTGCCAAATCCTCATCACCGGATTGCGCAATTGCGTCATCACCGGAGGACACGATCATAAGCTTGGTCAAGCTTTCAATGGTCGCAGCCGCGTCAAGAATGTCTTGGGTGGGCAAGCCCGCCAAGATAACGCCATAGGCATTGTCATTCTCATTGAAGATGTTGGTGAGATCGGTGGCCATGCTTCCGGCCGTGCGGCGCCCCACGCAAAATTGGGTGGGGGCGGTGGTACCGGCGTACATGGCCACGGCGGCCTTATACTCCGGCGCATCCGTGGTGAATCCATCCCCAAGGAGATCCGCCGGTCCGGTGTAAGAGCGGACCATATCCGTGGCCCAACCTGGATCGGTTGCGCCCACAATGAGGGGGATGCCGAAGCTTGCCACGCTCACCGCTTGGGTTTGTTGGGTGACGGTAATGTTGATGAGATTGTCTATGGCTGCCATCGGACACGCCCCTTTGCTTTTCAATGCCGGTTAGAGAGTAAGAACGCCTTGCGCGGTGACGTCACCCACAAGAGGCACGCCTTGAATGTCGCCCACGGCCACGGTTGACACAATCCGTGTCCACATTTCAAATTCCACCATTGCTCGCCCCTCAAATCCGGTGTTCATGAGGCTTGTGAGATCGGTGACGTCTTGCACCGTCCAAACGGCAAACCCCGCTTTGCGCAAGCTTGCAAGCACGTCCTCACGGTAGAGGCTTGCTTGAAACGTGGTGGCCAAGCCATACGCATCATCTTGGCTATTGCCATGGAAGGTCAAGTCAATGGCCAAGCCCCGATACCCGCTGATGGTGATGGATTCATTGCCCTCAACGTCATGAAATACGGTGCTATCCCTAAAGGCGGTGCGCATGGCGGCCATACGCACCATAAAGGATGCATAGGGGCGCGGCGGAGGCGGTTGCACGGGCCCTTGAGCTTGCGCCCGCACAATGCGGTTGTTGGCAAGACCGGTCCCTAGGACAATCGCGGCCACCAATGCCTTGCGGGCGTTGACGTAATCAATGGCGAAGGGGACGAACATTAGAAGAATCTAACAAAAATCATGGGCCGCCCCCACAAACTCATCAAAAAAGCTAACTTGCCGGTCCCGGATAGATGCTCATCCCGTAAACGGGACCGTTTGTGTCCGGCACAAGCCCCACGTCAATGGCCGCCAACATGCACCGGCTGTAGCTTCCCCAATTTTCCGCACTTTGCACCTGAAAGGCGGTGCCGTTGCGCAACACCACGTCCGCCACGTCAATGGCCGGGCCGGAGGCGTCCCCCGCTTGGTGACGCACCCATAGCCAATAGGTTTCCTTGTCCCTAAAAGCTTCCGGCACCAAGAGGAGATCCCGCCCATTGAGGGGTTGAATGGTGCATATGATCTCAAAGGTGTCCGGGGGACGTAGCGCCACCGCCACCCCGTCCTCATAGGCTATGTCCGTATCAACAACCCGCCCTTGGCGCACCACGGTCAACCGCTCGTCACAATCCAAAAGCTCAAGGGGACCGTCAAGGAGCCACATGGTCAATCATCCTTGCCCGTGGTGCGCACCGCAAAATGGATGCTATCATAAAGAAAATGGGTGGCATAAAGCGGGATGGTGCCGGTGATACCTTGCTCCTTGCGCTTTTCCAGCGTGAAGGGACGTAGCTCCGGAGCAATGCGGCGCTTAATGGTCGTTTGGATGCGGTTAACCGCGTCCGCCCCAAGCTTTTGCAAGGCTTGGGTGACCGTGATCCGGTCATCCGCAATCATCCCTAGCAATTGCGTCTTAAGCCTAAAGAGGGCGCCAAGGCCCTTGTCAAAAGGCGTGCGCAAGAAGCTACGCGCCGGAATACCGGGGCGCCCGCCCTTGGGTTGGGTGCCAAATTCTTGCCATAAGGCCACCTCCCCCACCATAGCGTTGCTATTGGGGTAGCGCCGGTGCGGCTCAAGAATCCCCACGGACACATGCTTGCGGGATAGGTCACGGTATTGCCGCTTCAAATCCTCAAAAAGCACGTCACCCTTGGTCGTGGTCTTGATGCGGACGTGCAAGAGATTTGCCATTACCGGCTTTCCTCTTCCGGATTGTTGGATCGGGCAAGCTCACCTGAGAGCGGATTGCCAAGCCATCCATAGCGCCCATGCATCATCCGGGTGGTGAATTGAGGCCGCACATAATCCCGGTCCCGGTAAGGAAGGGCATTTTGCGTGTGGCTGATGCCGCCAATGAAGGGGACGCCCCCGGTGTTGGCCGCGATCCGGCGTAGGTTGCCCAACACCTCCTTATAGTTGCCCATGAGCTGGCTATAAGACTTGGACACGGAGCCAACGGTTTGGTCGCACATGCGGCTCAATTGCGTGACAACGGCCTCACAAGCGGTGACGCTTGCAATGCCCACGTTGCCGCCCGCTTGAGACAAGCAAAACAAGATCTCACCGTCTTGCAATTGAGGGCGCAAGGGATCGGTGTCACCAATGGCAAAGCGCACGGCGTCAAGCGGGCTTTGGCTAGGGTCACCGGAGTAGGTAAAAGCCATGGCTGCCCCTTTAGGAGTGCTTACGGTCTATGTGCTTGTCTAAACTGTTTTTGATGCTAAAGCCCGGATGGTCACAATGAGGGCATGTGTAAATCTTCTTTTGCACATACTCACGGACGGCCTCCGGCTCCTTAGCGGGCGCGTCGGAGACTTTGCCATAAACCGTCATGCGCATCCGCCCATCAACGATCTCCGGCGTCAATTCCCCCCGGTCCGCCACGGCCCGGCTATGAAGATGGGCGTGCTTGACGGCAGCGGACCATGATTCAAAATCCGGGACGCCTTCACCGGGGAGGACGGCATATTTGCTACCGTCCCCCCCAACATACGTCAATTTACGGAGCGCGATATAGCGCACGCGTTACTCCGCCAACAAGTTGGTGCCCAAGATTCCAAGCTCCGGGCTAACCTGCTTCATGTCAAACGCCATTTCCATCTCAACCCGCTCGGAGGCCAAGTGCTCAAGGCGCATGGTCTTGATGCGGCTACCCATGGCGGAGGCACCATACATGCCTGTCCAAGAGAAAATATACCCGCCCGTTGGCCGGAGGATTCCAGCCGACGGTGCGGCGTAGGTGAGCAAGATTTTATTATCACTAATAAAGTCAAAGTCACCGGTCTGGCCCTCTTGGGCGCGGTTCTCAACGGCGGAGGCCACCAGATACTTATCTACGCCAAAAAACTCAGCAAGCAATTGCTCCGTGGCAATGCCGAGCTGGCTGTAGAGGATGCGGCTCAACACCATGGGGTGTTGCTTCAGACGCTCATTGACGTCATGGCTCACCACCAACGTGTTGGGCTTGAGGGACGTGGTGCGGGTGATCTCAGTCTTGAGCATGGCAACGTCCGCAATGGGGTTGCTATTGTCACTTGACCAAGAAATGCTAGGGGTGAAATCCGTGGGGACGCGCACGCCCAAGCCGTTGGTGGTCATCAGACCGCCCCAAACGCCCGGTGCCATGTAGCTCTGAATGAAGAGCTTTTCACGGCGTAGCATCATTTTCTGTGTCAAAAACTCAACACTGTCCCGATGCAAATCAATAGGGTCATCACAATTCTGGATGGTGAAATCATCCAAATTCACGTGATGAGCATAAACGTCACAAAAATAGGACGGGCTACTGTCTACCGACCAGCCCGAGCCAACGCTTTCAGTACCGGGGGCGCGCTTTTCCGCACCGGGCCGCATCCAATAGGACCGGTCATACTGGAAGTATTTGTCACTCTGCTTAACAACCCCGACGATCGGGAACACCTTGTCATGAATGAAATTGTTGGCGTCCTGCATCGTCGCCACCGCGATCGATCCAAGCGGACGGTTAACGTGTACTTCAGAGCGGGTGGGGTTTGGCATACGGGCGATCCCTTGTGAGTGCGTGCGGTTTGCCGGTCATTATGCGGCAAACGTGTCGCGATAATAAAAAACGCTGGCCAAAAAAGGCCGTCCAACGCCATTTTGATTGCAAGACGGCCCTAGCCGCAAGAAATGGGCCAATTAAGAGGCGCTTTGCGTGGTGGTGATGCTCATAAAAAACGGGACGGAGATGGAAATGGCTTGGGTGAGCACCACCGCAATGCCATATCCGGGGGGCATTGTCCACTGTTTTGCCGTGATGTCCGGACGCCCGCCAATGTTGGACGTGCCGTTATAAGCCGCATCCCATATGAGCGTGGCCGCCGCCGCCCGGCCCGTGACGGTTGAGCCGGTGCGCACGGTATACGCCGGATCCTGGCCCGCATCATCAGAGGGATCAAGCGGCTCCGGCACCAAAAGCGTGCCTCCGGAGTGTCCGGTGATGCGGTAGACGCCAAACGGAACTTGCAAGTAGCTTGTGCTTGTCCCCAAAAGGCCGCCGGACGTGTTCACTTGCGGGGGGCATTGGGCAAAAATCCCCACCACCCGCTGCCACGTAGTCGCACTTGCGTTATACGCGCTTATCATCACCCTTCCCGCCGCCGTCCCGGTCACCACGGTTGATTGGCTTGTGGCAATGACGGTCATCATGGCCGTGTTTTGGGTTTTGACCGCCCCGGTTGCATCAAGGGATAGCGGGATGAGATTGCCGGAAGGGGATAGCCCGCCTATGGGTAGCCCGGCGGATTTGCCCGTTGACGCACCTGCAATGTTGGTGGTGGGCAACGGGCTGCCAAACGTGCCGGAGCAAGGGTTTCCTTGCGCGTCAACAAGAAGACTTAGGCTACTCATGGATGCTTTCCAAGGCGCTGACGAGCCAATGCCACACCGCCATAACAACCGGCCCCCAAATGGGCGCGGTCAAGAAGAGGACGGCGGTTATAAAGAGCCAATGGTGCGTGATCATGCCCACGTCCTTGTGATGGTGGGGGCGAAGACGCCGGATGAGTAAGT
>Ga0308173_10000050_pt1 | contig 38706 bp, 36 predicted proteins | sample PhyPR1_FD_203716 | JGI IMG/M metagenome (GOLD analysis project Ga0308173, IMG submission 203716) | Soil microbial communities from UC Gill Tract Community Farm, Albany, California, United States - DLSLS.P.R1 | ecosystem: Environmental > Terrestrial > Soil > Agricultural land | place: USA... | reverse complement strand
AGTTCGGGCTCGGCACCGACGACAACCCGACCTTCCGCGACATGCACCACGCGGCCGCCCACGTGGTCGGCGCGAGTGTGGAGGCGTTCCGACAGGTCTGGACAGGTGAGAGCCTGCACGCGGTCAACATCGCCGGCGGCCTGCACCACGCGATGCGTGACCGGGCCAGCGGCTTCTGCATCTACAACGACGTCGCGGTCGGCATCCAGCACCTCCTCGACCAGGGCGCCGAGCGCGTCGCCTACGTCGACATCGACGTCCACCACGGCGACGGGGTGGAGCGGATCTTCTGGGACGACCCCCGGGTGCTGACCATCAGCCTGCACGAGACCGGGCAGATGCTCTTCCCCGGCACCGGCTTCCCCAACGACGTCGGCGGGGAGCATGCGCGGGGGAGCGCGGTCAACGTCGCGCTGCCGCCCGGCACCGGCGACGCGGGCTGGCTCCGTGCCTTCCACGCGGTCGTCCCGCCGCTGCTGCGTGAGTTCGCCCCGGAGGTGCTGGTCACCCAGCACGGCTGCGACTCGCACATCGAGGACCCGCTGGCCCACATGATGCTGACCGTGGACGGCCAGCGGGCGGCGTACCTCGCGCTGCACGACCTCGCCCACGAGGTGGCCGGCGGGCGCTGGGTCGTGACCGGCGGCGGTGGCTACGCGCTGGTCGAGGTCGTCCCGCGGGCGTGGACCCACCTGCTCGCGGTCGTCTCGGGGCATCCGCTCGACCCCGAGACCGACACCCCCGAGGGCTGGCGCGCCTACGTGCGGGACGTGCTGGGCCGGACCCCGCCGTACCGCCTGACCGACGGACGGACCATCGCGTGGCGCGACTGGTCGGAGGGTTACGACCCCGAGACCTGGCTCGATCGGGCCATCCACGCGACGCGGATGGAGATCTTCCCCTGGCATGGGCTCGATCCGCTCCCCTGAACGTGCAACAGTGGGACTCAAGTAAACAATTGTGGGGGAGTGCAAGGGGACACGCCGAAGTAACGCAAGTTGCTTTAGTGAACCCCTTCCCCACGAGTCACATCAGGCTCTATTCTCACCGTGCGCGACGCGTGCAATCACTGGTGGGGAAGCCTGTGGCGCGTCGCAAAGAAAGTCGGTGCACGATGGCTACCAACTCGTCCGGGGACATCTCCGAAGCGAAGTTCCTGACCGTTGCCGAGGTTGCCGCGATGATGCGCGTCTCCAAGATGACCGTCTACCGCCTGGTCCACAACGGCGAGCTACCCGCCGTCCGCGTGGGCCGCTCGTTCCGCGTCCGCGAGGAGGACGCGAACGAGTACCTCCGCAAGAGCTTCTTCAACGCCGGCTGATCGGGCAGCCTCCGCTGCGCAAACAACACCCACATGGTGGACTTCGGTCCGCTGGATTCCGCCCGTCTCGCGCGGGCCTATAGGCTGTCCGGGTCCTCCGGTGTTCTCCCGGTGCGACGACTCAGCATTGTGAAAGGTATCCCGTGGGTTCTGTCATCAAGAAGCGGCGCAAGCGCATGGCCAAGAAGAAGCACCGCAAGCTGCTGAAGAAGACGCGCGTGCAGCGCCGCAAGCTCGGCAAGTAGGCCCGTCGCGCGATGGGCAGGGTCGGCAGAGCAGTCCTGGTCACCGGGGTCTCCCGCGACCTCGGCAGGCGGTTCGCACGAGCCGTCGCCGCCGACCCTGCCGTCGAGCGCGTGATCGGCGTGGACGTGGTCCCGCCGCGCGGTGACCTGGGCGACGTCTCGTTCGTCAGGGCCGACATCCGCAACCCCGTCATCGCGAAGATCATCGCCAAGGAGGACGTCGACACCGTCGTCCACATGAGCGTGATCGCGACCCCCGGCAGCGCCGGCGGCCGCAACACGATGAAGGAGCTCAACGTCATCGGGACGATGCAGCTCCTCGCGGCGTGCCAGAAGGCGCCGAGCCTGCAGCAGCTCGTGGTGAAGTCGACGACGACGGTGTACGGCGCGAGCAGCCGCGACCCGGCGATGTTCACCGAGGACATGGAGCCCCGGCAGGCGCCCCGCGCCGGCTACGCCAAGGACGTCGCCGAGATCGAGGGGTACGTCCGTGGTTTCGCCCGGCGCCGCCCCGACGTCTGCGTGACGATGCTGCGCGCCGCCAACGTGGTGGGTCCCGACGTGAGCAGCCCCATCACGTCGTACTTCCGGCTGCCGGTGATCCCGACCGTCCTCGGGCACGACCCGCGGCTGCAGTTCCTGCACGAGCAGGACCTGCTCGCCGCGCTCCGGCACGCGGTGGGCCGCGAGGTCCCGGGCACCTTCAACATCGCCGGCGACGGCGTCCTGATGCTCTCCCAGGCCGTCCGCCGGCTGCAGCGTCCCTCGGTGCCGATGCCGGCCTTCGCCGTCGGCTCGCTCGGCACCGCGCTCCGTTCCGCCCACGTCGCCGACTTCTCACCCGAGCAGCTCGCGTTCCTCACCTACGGCCGGGGCGTCGACACCCGGGCGATGCGCCAGGTGCTCGGCTTCGAGCCGACCTTCACCAGCGCCGAGGCGTTCGCCGACTTCGGGTCGGCGCTGCCGCCCACGGGCGGGCTGTCCGACAAGGCCCTCGAACGGGTCGCGCGGGCCCTGCCCGACGTCCAGACCTCGATCGGAGCGCGACATGGGTGACGCCGAGATCATCCCCATCGGGACGCGCGGCCGTCCCGGCCGTGGCACGGGCAAGCAGCCCTCGTCCGCGGCGCGCAGCCTGGCGACCGGCTCCAAGCCGGCGCCCTCGACGCCGCGCAGGTCCCAGCCCGCGGCCATCCCGCCCGAGGACGTGACTGACGAGCCCGTCGAGGGTGAGGCCGCCGAGGCTGCAGCCGCCGAGGCCGCGGGGGCGGCGTCCGTCGAAGGGGAGCCCCGCCGGGTCCCGGCCACGACGCGCGAGCGCGGGCCACTGAGCGGCATCCCCACCTCCGACTGGCTCTCGGCCTTCCAGCACGCCGCGCGCGAGGTCTTCGGCGAGCAGTGGGAGCCCCAGCTGGCTCGCTTCCTGGCCTTCCTGCGCCGCCGCGTGACCGGCGACTACGTCGTCGACGAGTACGGCTTCGACCAGGAGATCGCCCAGCAGTTCTTCATGGCCGCGCTGCGTCCGATCGCGGACAAGTGGTTCCGCATCGAGGTGCGTGGTGCCGAGAACATCCCCGCCGACGGCGGTGCCCTGGTGGTGTCCAACCACTCGGGGACCGTCCCGGTCGACGGGCTGATGACGATGGTCTCGATCCACGACCACACCGGCAGGTTCCTGCGGCCGCTGGGCGCCGACCTGGTGTTCAAGCTGCCCGTGGTCAGCACCATGGCCCGCAAGGGCGGTGCGACCCTGGCCTGCAACGAGGACGCCGAGCGGATGCTGCGCGGCGGCGAGCTCGTCGGGGTCTGGCCCGAGGGGTTCAAGGGCATCGGCAAGCCCTACTCCGAGCGCTACAAGCTCCAGCGCTTCGGCCGCGGCGGGTTCGTCTCGGCGGCGCTGCGCACCGGTGTGCCGATCGTGCCGCTCGCGGTGGTCGGCGCCGAGGAGATCTTCCCGCTGGTCGGCAACATCCCGTCGCTGGCGAGGCTCCTGGGAGTGCCCTACATCCCGATCACGCCGCTCTTCCCGCTGCTCGGGCCGCTGGGCCTGGTCCCGCTGCCGTCCAAGTGGCTGCTGGAGTTCGGCGAGCCGATCCGCACCGACGACTTCGACGCGGGCGCTGCCGACGACCCGATGCTGGTGTTCAACGTGACCGACCAGGTGCGCGAGACCATCCAGCAGACGTTGTACTCGCTGCTCATGCAGCGCCAGTCGGTCTTCCGCTAGGGCAGCGTGTCCTGCACGGTGCCCGTGGCTCCGTCCAGGATCTGACCGACGTCGTTGGTGACGTCCTTGACGGTGTTCTTCACGCCCGGCACGTCCGGGCTGGAGGTGGGCTGGGACCCGCCTCCGGTCAGCCCGTCGGTCAGCGAGGTGATCGGGTCGGTCGGGGAGCTGCCGGACTGGTCCCCGCCGCCCGTGGTGCCACCCGTGACCGGGTCGGTGACGCTGCCCGGGGGCAGGGGGCCCTGGCCCACGGACGGGAGGTTCGGCGTGCCGTCCCCTGCCTTGGATCCGTGCCGGTGCCGGCCGTGGTGTGCCGCGGGCTGCGACGTGGTGAACGGGTTGCCGGTCGCGGCGGAGGCCGGCGTGAAGACGGGCGGGATCTGGGTGATGCCGCCACCGTCGCAGGACGGGCAGGCCTGGTGGGTCGCGTCGTCGATCGTGATCAGCACCTGCGCGGCGTGCATCAGCTCGTCGCGCGCGTCGGCGGGCACGACCGACTCGAGGGCGGTGAGCTGGTCGAGGCTGCGAGCGGTGAACGCGCGGAGCTGGTCGATGGAGGCCTGGTTGCCCGTCTGCTGGTAGTCGCCCAGCAGCAGGTCGGAGGCCTGGGCCGCCTGGTCGGTGAAGTCGTTGAGGGTGTCGGCGACCGCTAGGTCGTCCTGGGCGCGGTCGCCGTGGCTGAGCTGGGTGGCCTCGTCGAGCCGGTCACCGGCGTTGGCGAGCATCGCCGAGCCCTTCTGGCCCTCGCCGACGCTGAGGCCGGTCCGCACGTCCTCGATCGCCCGCTTGACCGGGTACAACGAGTCGCCGGGCAGGGAGCTCTGTGCGGCCATCGCCATGGACGTGGTCGCGCCGACCAGCGCCAGACCGCCGACGGCCACCGCGAGCCGACGCTCGCGGGCCTTGTGGCGGGGCGGGAGCGTCAGGCGACTGGTGTCGACCGGGACCAGGGCGGTCTCGGCCTCGGCCAGCAGCCGGGCGCGCAGGTCTGCGACGAACTCGGGGCGGGCCTCCGGCGCTCGGGTCTCACCGAGCGCGGCCACGACCTCGAGCAGCTCGGAGTACCGTGCCTCGTCCGGTCCCGCGGTCGAGGGGTCCTCGACCAGGGCGGCGAACTCCTCGGCGCGCCGTCGCGCCGCGAACACGGGCTTCATCGGATCCGTCCTGTCGTCATGTCGTGCCTGGCGCTCCCCCTGGTGTGCCTCGACACGGACTCCAACGACGGGTGGGCGGGCGAGGTTACGGCACCGCGGGCGGTGGTGGCACAAGGCTTGTGGACGGTGGGCATCAGTCCCGGATCCCTTCCGGCATCAAGCGGGCGAGGCTGCGAACTCCCCGGAGCTGGAGCTGCTTGACCGCCCCGTCGCTGCGGTCGAGGACCGCGGCCGTCTCGGCGATGCTCATGCCCTGCAGGAAGCGCATGATCAGGCAGTCCCGCTGCTCCGCGGGCAGCTGCTTGAGCGCCGCCAGGAGGATCTCGTTGGTCAGCCCGGCGAGCACGGTGTCCTCGGGCCCCTCGGTGGCGTCGTCGTGCAGCCCCATGTCCTCGGTGGTCTGCTCGAGCCGGGTGCGGCCCGCCTTGAAGTGGTCGGTCGCGAGGTTGCGCGCGATGGTCATCAACCAGGCGCCGAAGTCCTTGCCCTGCCACCGGAAGCCGGTCATGCTCCGCAGCGCGCGGAAGAACGTCTCGGAGGTGAGGTCCTCCGCGAGGGTGGTCGATCGGGTGCGGTAGTAGAGGAAGCGGTGCACCGAGGGCTGGTAGTGGTCGTAGAGCAGGCCGAACGCCTCGGTGTCACCGCCGCGCGCCAGCTCGACGAGGGCGATCAGCCGGGACCGATCGGCCTCGGACTCCTCCGACGACGCCGCGAGATCGCCGTCCCCGAACCCGTCGGGGCCGCCGGTCGTGGACGTGACGTCGCCGTCCGTGGCGGCCTCGGACATCAGCAGCGTGGGCCCACCGGCGGTCGCGTACTGGTCGACGACCAGGAGCCGGACGACGGCTGCACGCAGGGCGTCGAGCCCTCGCGACACGTCCATGGCGTCCCAAGACATCGTGATCAGGCCCTCCCGGTCAGCTTCCCCCGAAGCCTCGGTCATGGTACGGCGGCCTCACCCGCCGTTGGAAGGGCTGACGGGCAAAGAGTGGTCCACGCCACGTCCGTCGGGCAGGTGCCCGGCCGGCCGTGCCGGCCGACGCCGACGGGTCCACGCCGACTGGCACACTCAGACTGGCTCAGTGCCGGCGGCTGCGCAGCGACACCCCGGCGGCGACCGCGCCGGTCGCGGCCCCCGCCACGGCCCCCATGAGCAGGCCGGCCCGCGCGGCCTTGCGACCGGTGCGGTAGTCGTGGACGCGCCACCCCTGCTGCCGTGCGTGGGAGCGGAGCCGGGCGTCGGGGTTGATGGCGCACGGGTCGCCGACAAGGCTCAGCATCGGCAGGTCGTTCCAGGAGTCGGAGTACGCCGAGCAGGCCGCCAGGTCGAGGTTCTCCCGGGCCGCGAGCGCCTTGACCGCCTCGCCCTTCGCGGGGCCGTGGAGCAGGTCGCCGACCAGCTGGCCGGTGTAGACGCCGTCCACGTGCTCGGCGACCGTGCCCAGGGCGCCGGTCAGGCCGAGACGTCGCGCGATGATCTGGGCGATCTCGATGGGGGCGGCGGTGATCAGCCAGACCCGCTGTCCCTGGTCGAGGTGCATCTGGGCCAGGGCGCGGGTGCCCGGCCAGATCCGGTGGGCCATCGCCTCGTCGAAGATCTCCTCGCCGAGCTCCTCCAGCTCGGTGACCGTGTGGCCCGCGATGAAGGCCAGGGCCGAGCTGCGCGCGTCGGCCACGTGCTCGGGGTCCTCGACCCCGACCATCCGGAAGTAGGCCTGCTTCCAGGCGGCGCCCAGGATCTCGCGGGTGGTGAAGAAGTGTCGCCTGTGCAGCCCGCGGGCGAGGTGGAAGATGCTCGCGCCCTGCATGACCGTGTTGTCCACGTCGAAGAACGCCGCGGACGTCGGGTCGGCGGGCGTCAGCAGCGCGGACTCGACCTCGGCGGCGGCCGCCGCTGCCTCACCGGCCATGGTCGAGCGCAGCTGGAGGTTCAGCGGCCGACGACTCTTGTCGGGAGGCGGGTTCACACCCGCAGCGTAGACCCCGCGCAACGGGCCCCGGCACGCGCGCGCAGCGTGTGGAATCATCCCAACATGCCTGCAGACTCCCCGGCGCTGCACGACGTGGCCGACCTCGTTGCCGAGGCGGCAGCGGAGAGCCCCGACAAGCTCGCGATCGTCGAGGCGGGCGGTCGCAGCCTGACCTGGGCCGAGCTCGACGACGAGGTGGACCGCGTGTCCGGCGGCCTCGGCGCCGCCGGCATCGTGGCGGGCTACCGGGTGATGATCGCGGCGGGCAACCGGCTCGAGTTCGTGTCGACCTACCTCGGCATCCTGCGGGCCCAGGCGGTGGCCGTGCCGGTCAACCCGCGCGCCACGCCGGGCGAGCTCGCCAGGATGATCGCGGACTCGGGAGCCCGGATGGTCGTGGTCGACCCCGACACCGTCGAGCCCGTGCGCGATGCCGTCGCACTGGTGGGGCACGCGATCGCGGGGGAGTACCGCGTCGACGCCGACCTCCTGACCCGCGCAGTCGTGCCGCGCGTGGTCGTCATCGACGTGGAGCCGGCCGAGGGGGAGTGGTCCTTCGACGACCTGCGCGCTGCGCCGCGACGGGCCTCCCTGCGGCTTCAGGACCCGGAGAAGCTCGCCGCCCTCCTCTACACCAGCGGCACCTCCGGACGTCCCCGCGCGGCGATGCTCAGCCACCGCGCCCTGCTCGCCAACATCGATCAGGTCGCGCACGTGGAGCCACCGATGATGCACGGCGACGACGTGGTGCTCGGCGTCCTGCCCCTGTTCCACGTCTACGGACTCAACGCGGTCCTCGGCGGCGTGCTGCGGCACCGGGCCAAGCTGGTGCTCGCCGACCGGTTCGACCCTCAGGGGACCCTCGACCTGATCGAGGACGAGGCCTGCAGCGTCGTCCCCGTCGCACCGCCGGCCTTCGCGCACTGGCGGTCGATGGAGCAGCTGGGTGAGCGGCTCGGCCCGGTGCGGCTGATGCTGTCGGGATCGGCGCCGCTCTCACCCGAGGTGCTCGACGAGTTCGTCGAGCGCACCGGCATCCCGGTGCACCAGGGGTACGGCCTCACCGAGGCCGCACCGGTCGTGACGAGCACCTTGTGCAGCGACCGTGTCCAGGCGGGTTCGGTGGGTGCCGCGCTCCCCGGTATCGGCCTCCGCCTCGTCGACGAGGCGGGTCGCGCCCCGTCCGGGGAGGACGCCGGGGAGATCCAGGTCTCCGGAGCGAACCTCTTCAGCGGCTACTGGCCGGACGGATCCGGAGGACCCGGCCCGGACGGGTGGTGGGCCACCGGTGACATCGGGTTCATCGACGCCTCCGGCGACCTCTTCCTGGTGGACCGCCTCAAGGACCTCATCATCGTCTCGGGCTTCAACGTCTACCCGGTGGAGGTCGAGGAGGTCATCCGCGAGGTCGAGGGGGTGACCGAGGCCGCGGTGATCGGTGTCGAGGACGCCAGCACGGGTGAGGCGGTGGTCGCCTGGGTGCGGGCGCCGGGCGCCGACCCGCAGGCGACCCGGGACGCCGTGCTCGCCCACTGCGAGCAGCGGCTGGCCAGGTTCAAACGGCCCGGACGCGTCGAGGTGGTCGACGAGCTGCCGACCACGGCGACCGGCAAGGTGCAGAAGGGTCGGCTGCGGCACCTCGAGCGCCGTCGGACACCGGGGCTGCTGGAGTGAGCGCGCCCGCTCCCCGGCTGACGCTCTACTCCCGGCCCGGGTGTCACCTGTGCGACACCGCCCGCGAGGTGGTGGCGAGGGTCTGCGCCGACCTCGGCGAGGAGTACGCCGAGATCTCGATCGACGACGACCCGGCCCTCGTGGACCGCTTCGGCGAGGAGATCCCGGTGACGTTCGTCGACGGCCGCCAGCACGACTTCTGGCGGGTCGACGAGGTCCGCCTGCGCACCGCGCTCACCGCCCCGCGCCACCCGTGAGCGACCCCGGGGGACGTGTGCCTTCTCACATGTGCTAGTCCGCGTGCCGGGTGGCTCCGGACGGCGGGTCGTCCCGGTTTGTTCTCGCGTTCACAAACTTCTACAGTGAACGAGCCGCACGGTCGATCCCCCGTCAGGCGCCCCCCTCAGGGGTGGCCGACCCGTCCGGCCCCATCCATGGCATGGAGACGAGAGCTGTGACTGCACGGACATCCCCCGAGAGTGCCCGGGACATCCCCGAGGCCACCGTCGCGCGGCTGCCCGTCTACCTCCGAGCCCTCACCACCCTCTCCGAGCAGGGCACCGCGACCTGCTCCAGCGAGCACCTCGCGGCGGCCGCCGGCGTCAACAGCGCCAAGCTCCGCAAGGACCTGTCCTACCTCGGCAGCTACGGCACCCGCGGCGTCGGGTACGACGTCGACTACCTGCGCTACCAGATCGCCCGCGAGATCGGCGTGACCCAGGACTGGCCCGTCGTCATCGTCGGGATCGGAAACCTCGGCCACGCCCTGGCGAACTACTCCGGCTTCCGCAGCCGCGGCTTCCGCGTCGTGGCGCTGCTCGACGCCGACCCCCGCCGCCACGACGAGGTGGTGGCCGGCGTCGACGTGCGTCCCTTCGACCACCTCGAGCAGATCGTGCGGGACCACAGCGTGGCCATCGGGGTGATCGCCACGCCGGCGCTGGCGGCGCAGGACGTCGCCGACCGGATGGTCGGCTGCGGGATCACCTCCATCCTCAACTTCGCTCCCACGGTGCTCTCGGTGCCCGAGGGGGTCGACGTCCGCAAGGTCGACCTGTCCATCGAGCTGCAGATCCTCGCCTACCACGAGCAGCGCAAGACCCACGGAGAACCCGCATGAGCGTCCTGGTCGTGGGCATCTCCCACAACTCGGCTCCCGTCCACCTGCTCGAGCGGGTGGCGCTGGACCGCGACGGCCTGCACAAGCTGGTCCACGACGCCGCCGCCTGCGAGCACGTCAGCGAGGCCACGGTCATCGCGACCTGCAACCGTCTGGAGATCTACGCCGACGTCGACCGCTTCCACGGCAGCGTGGAGGAGGTGTCGCGGCTGCTGGTCGACCGGGCCGACCAGTCCACCGAGGCGATGCTGCCCCACCTGTACGTCCACTACGACGACGGTGCGGTCTCCCACCTCTTCCAGGTGGCGGCCGGGCTGGACTCGATGGCCGTCGGCGAGGGCCAGATCCTCGGCCAGACCCGTGAGGCCCTGCGCCTGGGCCAGGAGCTCGGCACCGTCGGCCCCGCGCTGAACGTGCTCTTCCAGCAGGCCCTGCGGGTCGGCAAGCGCTCGCGTGCCGAGACCGACATCGACAGCGCGGCTCCGTCCCTGGTCAGCGCGGCCCTCGACCGGTCCAGCGCCGCGATCGGCGACCTCGCCGGCAAGAGCGTCCTGGTGGTCGGCGCCGGCTCCATGGCCGGCCTCGCGACCGCGACGGTCGCCCGTCTCGGGGCGGGCCGGATCACGGTCGCGAACCGGAGCCCCGAGCGGGCCGCCCGCCTGGCCGGTGAGTACGGCGGCCGCCCCGCCCCCTTGTCCGGGCTCCCCGTCGAGCTGGGTCGTGCCGACGTCGTGATCGCCTGCGCGGGCGCGACCGGCCTGCTGGTCACCTCGCAGATGGTCGAGGCGGCACGTCCCGACCAGCGCCCGATGTCGATCATCGACCTCGCGCTCCCGCACGACGTCGACCCCGCGGTCGGCCGGCTGCCGGGAGTCACCCTGATCAACCTGGCCGAGCTCGCGGCCGAGCTGCACGAGTCCGAGGCCGGCCGCGAGGTGCTCGAGGTCCGGCGGATCGTGACCCAGGAGGTCGCGGCGTTCCTCTCCGCGCGGCGCCAGGCCAGCGTGACCCCCACCGTCGTCGCGCTCCGCTCGATGGCCACCTCCGTGGTGGAGTCCGAGATGGAGCGTCTCGTCGGCCGCCTGCCCGACCTCGACGACGCCGCGCGCGCCGAGGTCCTCCAGACGGTGCGCAGGGTCGCCGACAAGCTGCTCCACCAGCCGACCGTCCGGGTCAAGGAGCTCGCGAACGAGACCGGCGCGATCTCCTACGCCGCTGCGCTGGCCGAGCTGTTCGCGCTCGACCCCGACGCGGTCGACGCCGTCACGCGACCGGAGGGGCTCACGTCATGACGGCGACCCCTTCTGCGACCTCCAACCCGATCCGCGTCGGCACCCGGCGCTCCCTGCTGGCGACCACCCAGTCCGGCACCGTCGCGGACCTGATCCGCACCCGCCTGGGCCGCGAGGTCGAGCTCGTCGAGGTCACCACCGAGGGCGATCGCACCCAAGCCGACGGCACCCCGCTGACCAGTGCCGGCGGCACCGGCGTCTTCGTCGGAGCCCTGCGTGACGCGCTGCTCCGCGGGGACGTGGACGTCGCCGTGCACTCGCTCAAGGACCTCCCGACCTACCCCCACGAAGGCATCGCCCTGGCCGCCGTACCCGGTCGCGAGGACCCCCGTGACGTCGTCGTCGCACGCGACGGTCTCACCCTGGGCGAGCTGCCGGTCGGCAGCCGTGTCGGCACGGGCTCCCCGCGACGGGCGGCCCAGCTCCACGCGCTCGGCCTCGGTTTGGAGATCTCGGGGATCCGCGGGAACGTGGACACCCGGATCGGGAAGGTCCGCGCGGGAGAGTACGACGCAGTCGTGCTCGCCCGGGCAGGCCTGGCCCGCCTCGGGAGGCTCGACGAGGCGACCGAGGTGCTCGATCCGCTGCAGGTGCTCCCCGCCCCCGGGCAGGGTGCGCTGGCGGTGGAGTGCCGGTCGGGCGACGCCCAGCTCGTGGCAGAGCTGGCGGAGCTCGACGACGACCACGCCCGGGCGGCGATCACGGCCGAGAGGGCCGTGCTCGCCACTCTCGAGGGGGGCTGTGCGGCCCCGATCGGGGCGCTGGCCGAGGTCGTCGAAGGTGAGGACGGGAACGAGATCTGGATCAGGGCCGTGGCCCTGTCCCCGGATGGGGCGCTCGCGGTGCGGATGTCCGCGACCGGGGCCCCGGCCGACGCCGCAGGCGTGGGCAGCCGGCTCGCGAGCGAGATGCTCGCAGACGGCGCAGCACGGTTGGCAGAACCACCAGACAAGAGGCAGAACGCATGACGCGAGGCAAGACCACCACCGCCACGACGCAGTCCCCGACCCGGGGCTGGGTGTCGTTCGTCGGCAGCGGTCCCGGCGACCCGGGCCTGCTCACGGTCCGTGCCGTCGACCTGCTGCGGCAGGCCGACGTCGTGGTGACCGAGGTGCCCGAGCACGAGTCCCTGGTGCGGATCCTTCTCGGCCTGCCGCAACCGGTCGCCACCGACGACCCGTGCGCCGCGACCGACGGCCCCGAGCTCGTCGACGGCGGCTTCGGTGAGGACGGCCAGCCGCTGACCCACGCCGCGCGGGCCAAGGTCGTCGTCAAGCACGCCAAGAAGGGCGCCCGCGTGGTGCGCCTGATGACCGGCGACCCGTTCCTCTACGCCTCGGGCCCCGAGGAGGCGCAGGCCTGCGTCAAGGCCGGGATCCCCTTCGAGATCGTGCCCGGCGTCTCCTCGGTCAGCGCGGTCCCGGCCTACGCCGGCATCCCGCTGACCACCAAGGACAACCGCGAGGTCGCGGTCGTGACCTGTGGGGAGAAGGTCGACTGGTCGCAGTACGCCGACCGCCGCACCCTGGTGCTGCTCTCGGCCGTGGGCATGATCGGCGACATCAGCAAGGCGCTGCTCGAGGCCGGCCGGTCGCCGCAGACCCCCGTCGCGATGACCCGGGTCGGCACCACCACCGAGCAGGCCACCGTCACCTCGACGCTCGAGCACATCGCCGCGGACGCCCGCGCCGCCCGGATGGCGCCGCCGGCGGTCACCGTCATCGGTGACGTCGTCGACCTGCGCGAGACGCTGTCGTGGTTCGAGACCAAGCCGCTGTTCGGCTGGCGGGTGCTGGTGCCGCGCACCAAGGAGCAGGCAGGCACCCTTTCGCAGCGCCTGCGCGGCTACGGCGCGGTCCCGGAGGAGGTGCCGACCATCTCGGTCGAGCCGCCCCGCAACCCGCTGCAGATGGACAAGGCGATCCGCGGCCTGGTCGAGGGACGCTACGAGTGGATCGCGTTCACCTCGGTCAACGCGGTCAAGGCGGTGCGCGAGAAGTTCGAGGAGTACGGCCTCGACGCCCGGGCGTTCTCGGGCCTGAAGATCGCCGCCGTCGGCGACAAGACCGCCCAGGCCATCGCGGCCTGGGGCCTGCGCGCCGACCTGGTGCCCTCCGGGGAGCAGTCCGCGGCGGGCCTGCTGGAGGACTGGCCGGAGTACGACGAGGTGCTCGACCCGATCAACCGGGTCTTCCTGCCGCGCGCGGACATCGCCACGGAGAACCTCGTCGCGGGCCTCATCGACCTCGGCTGGGAGTGCGACGACGTCACGGCGTACCGCACCGTGCGGGCCACGCCGCCGCCGGCGCCGACCCGCGACGCGATCAAGACCGGCAAGTTCGACGCGGTCGTCTTCACCTCGTCCTCGACGGTGCGCAACCTGGTCGGCATCGCCGGCAAGCCGCACCCGTCGACGGTGATCGCGGTGATCGGCCCCGCGACGGCGAAGACCGCCGAGGAGCACGGCCTGCGCGTGGACGTCCTCTCGCCCAAGCCGGACGTCGAGGAGCTCGTCGACGCGCTCGCCGACTTCGGAGCCGCCCGTCGCCTCTCGATGCTCGAGGCCGGCCAGCCGGTCACCAAGCCGTCCGAGCGCAAGCCCTCGGCCCGCCGGAAGGTCCGAGCCGAGTGAAGCCGAGCGAGCGCAGCGAGCAAGGCTGAACGAGGCGAGGAGGTTGAGGTGCGAGGGCCCGCTGAGGGCCTGAGCCTCGAAACCTGGGTGTGCCGACAAGCAACCGCCACCACGGCCGCCACCACGGCGACCACCGCCACCACAGGGCCGGGAGCGGCTCGAGGAGGACCATGAGCGACATCGAGCAGCCCAGCGTCGTCGGACCCGCGGTCCGTCCCCGTCGTCTGCGCACCACGCCGGCCCTGCGCCGGATGGTCGCGGAGACCTCGCTGGAGCCTCGTCAGCTCGTCCTCCCGGTCTTCATTCGCGAGGGCCTCTCCGAGCCCCAGCCGATCTCCTCCATGCCGGGGCTCGTCCAGCACACCCGGTCCTCGCTCCTCGGTGCGGTCTCGGAGGCGGCCGAGCTCGGCCTCGGGGGCGTGATGCTCTTCGGGATCCCCGAGCACAAGGACGCCACCGGCAGCGGCGCGATCGACCCGGCCGGGATCCTCAACCTCGCCATCACCGACGTGGTGGCGGAGGTCGGGGACGCCCTGACGGTGATGAGCGACCTGTGCCTCGACGAGTTCACCGACCACGGGCACTGCGGCGTCCTGACGCCCGACGGGCGCGTCGACAACGACCGCACGCTGGGCCTGTACGCCGAGATGGCGCTGGCCCAGGCCGCCGCCGGCGTCGACATGGTCGGCCCCAGCGGCATGATGGACGGCCAGGTCGCGGTGATCCGGGCGGCGCTCGACGTCGCCGAGCACACCGACGTGTCGATCCTCGCCTACTCCGCGAAGTACGCCTCGGCGTTCTTCGGCCCCTTCCGCGAGGCGGTCGACTCCTCCCTGCATGGCGACCGGCGCACCTACCAGCAGGACTCCCCGAACGCCCGTGAGGGCGTGCGCGAGGCCCTTCTCGACATCGAGGAGGGGGCCGACATCGTCATGGTGAAGCCCGCGCTGGCCTACCTCGACGTCGTACGACGCGTGCGGGACGCCGTCGACGTGCCGGTGGCGGCGTACAACGTCTCGGGCGAGTACTCCATGCTCGAGGCGGCCGCCGCGCAGGGCTGGATCGACCGGGAGCCGGCGATCCTGGAGACCCTGACGTCGATCCGGCGCGCGGGCGCCGACATCGTGCTGACCTACTGGGCCAGCGAGGTCGCCCGACTGCTCCGGTAGGCAGCCCGGGTCACGGCGGACCCGATCCCGTAGCTGCGAGTATCGACGACCGAAGGCTGCCCGCAGGCCGCCGGCAGGGGTCTCGAGGCCCGGCGCCGGGGCGCCTCACACCTCGCCCGCCGGAGGTCTCAGGCGCGGGTCAGCCCATCAGCTTGTCGATGCACTGCGTCAGCTCGTTGACGCTGGTCAGCGGGTCGTCGACGACGCCCTGGGCGATGCACTTCGCCGTGGCCTCGGCCTTGGTCAGGCCGTCGTCGACGGGAGGCACCGACGGGGTCGGCAGCGGGGGCAGCGTCGTCGGCACCGGGTTGGTGCCGCCGCCACCGCCCGGGTCGGCCGGCGTGGTGGTCGTCGGCGTCGGCGCGGGCGGGTTGGCGGTGGTCGTGCTGTCCGGGGTGCCCGTGCCGGTGTGGGTGCTGCCGGGGTTGGTGCCCTGGGGCACCGACGGCGGCTGGGGGTGGCGGCCCGGACCCGCCGGGGAGCTCGTGTCGGGCACGAAGTAGCCGGGCGACGTGGTGCCGTTGGGCACCGAGGTGAAGTCGCCGTCCATGTAGCCCTTCATGATCGAGAGCACGAGGTCGACGTAGGACTTGCTGTGGTTGTAGCGGTAGACCGCGTTGTGCTGGCCCTGCGACGTCGAGAGGTCGTCGCTGCCGGCGCACAGGTAGACGGCCGTCGCGAGCGCCGCGTCGTTGACGTCCTGCGGGTTGCGCTGGGCGTCACCGTCGGCGTCCACACCCACGACCGACCAGGTCGAGGGGATGAACTGCATCGGACCGACCGCGCGGTCGTACTTCGCGTCGGCGTCGTACTGGCCGGCGTCGGTGTCGCGGACCAGCTGGGTGTTGTGCGTGCCGTCCAGCGGGATGCCGAAGATGCCGGGACGGGCGATGCCCTTGGCGTCGAGGTGGTTGCCGTTGGTGCGCCCGTGGTCGGACTCCACCCGGCCGATGGCCGCGACCAGCTGCCACGGCAGGTTGCAGCTCTTGTCGGCGGCGTTGATCACGGTCTCGGCGCGCTGGTAGGCGGCCAGGGCGGCCGACGGGATGCCGGAGGTCGACGCCGAGGCGACGGCCCGGTGCGGGTTGCCGCTGATGCCGGGGGCGACGACGCCGGGGACGGAGACGCTCGCGGGTGCCTTGATGGCCTCGGTGGGGACGCTGGTGCCGTCGGGGAGCGTGGTGGGCAACTTCTGCTCGGCGGAGGCGGTCGTCACGCCGACACCGGTCACGCTCGCGGTCCAGGCTGCTGAGAGCATCACCAGCGGCACGAGCGCCGTGCCCTTCTGGACACGGCCGAAACGCGATGTGGACATCCGATCACTCCCCTGTGGACAACCTACCCACGTGCTCCCTCAAGCACAGGTGAATCATTCAACGAACCGTGCCACACGGAGTTACGTCACTCAGGCCCCTGTGAGACGTAACCCACACTCCGTCCGGCATGGTCGAGACGATCGTTCCCGCAGGTCATGACGGTAAACCCCGGGCGTGTCGCCGACGTGGTCCAGAACACCCCCGAGCGTGGTATGGCGAGCCTGCCCGCACGCCGGTTGTCCGCCTCGGGGACAATCGGCGTGTGACGCCAGCCCGACCCTCCAGCAGCCCGTCCGGACCGACCACCGGAGCGGCTCGGTCGGCCTCCCTCTTCGAGCGTGCCCGTGCGGTCACGCCCGGCGGGGTCAACTCGCCGGTCCGCGCCTTCAACGCGGTGGGCGGCACGCCCCGCTTCATCCGCTCCGCCCGGGGTGCCTGGCTGACCGACGTCGACGGCCACGACTACGTCGACCTCATCTGCTCGTGGGGGCCGATGCTGCTCGGGCACGCGCACCCCGAGGTGCAGGCCGCCGTCGCCGACGCGGTCTCGCGGGGCACGTCGTACGGCACCCCGACGGAGCCGGAGGTCGAGCTGGCCGAGGAGATCGTGGCCCGCGCCCCCGTGGAGCGGGTGCGGTTCGTCTCCTCCGGCACCGAGGCCACGATGTCGGCGATCCGCCTCGCCCGCGGGTTCACCGGCCGCGACGTCGTGGTGAAGTTCGCCGGCTGCTACCACGGACACGTCGACTCGCTGCTGGCCTCCGCGGGGTCCGGGCTCGCGACGTTCGCCGTCCCCGGCACCCCGGGAGTCCCGGAGTCGTCCACGGCGCTGACGCTGGTGCTGCCCTACAACGACCGCGCCGCGGTGGAGAAGGCGTTCGCCGAGCACGGCGACCAGATCGCCTGCGTGATCACCGAGGCCGCGCCGGGCAACATGGGCGTGGTCCCGCCGGAGCCGGGCTTCAACGCCTTCCTGGCCGAGACCTGCACGCGCCACGGTGCGCTGTTCATCAGCGACGAGGTGATGACCGGCTTCCGGGCCGGCCGTGAGGGCCAGTGGGGCCTCGACGGTGCGCTGGAGGGCTGGCGACCTGACCTGATGACCTTCGGCAAGGTGATGGGGGGCGGCTTCCCGGCCGCTGCCTTCGGTGGCCGGGCCGACGTGATGTCGCGCCTCGCGCCCGAGGGTCCGGTCTACCAGGCCGGCACCCTGTCCGGTAACCCCGTCGCGACCACGGCCGGCCTGACGACGCTGCGGCTGGCGACCGACGAGGTCTACGCCCACATCGGTGCCGCGGGGGAGACCATCAAGTCGGCGGCCGCCGCAGCCCTGGCTGCAGCCGGGGTGCCGCACGTGGTGCAGGCGACCGGCACGATGTTCTCGATCTTCTTCACCGACCCCGCGGACGGCCCGGTCCGGGACTTCGCTGACGCCTCGCGCACCGACACGATTGCGTACGGAGCCTTCTTCCACGCCATGCTGGATCGGGGCGTCTACCTCCCGCCCTCGGCGTACGAAGCGTGGTTCCTCTCCGCAGCCCACGACGACCGCGCCGTCCAGACCGTGCTCGATGCCCTGCCCGAGGCCGCCCAGGCGGCCGCCCGTGCCCGCGAGGAAGTCCAGTGAGCCAGACCCCCGACACCGTCGTCCACCTGCTGCGCCACGGCGAGGTGCACAACCCGGACGGCGTGCTCTACGGCCGCAGGGACGGCTACCACCTCTCCGACCTCGGCCGCGCGATGGCCGAGAAGGTCGCGGGTGCGATCGGCGACCGGGACATCACCCACGTGCGCGTCTCGCCGCTGGAGCGGGCCCAGGAGACCGCGCAGCCGCTGGCCACGGCCCGCGGCGTCGACATCGTCACCGACGTGCGCGTCATCGAGTCGACCAACGTCTTCGAGGGCAAGCGCTTCGGCCAGGGCGACGGCGCCCTGCGCAGCCCGCGTGCCTGGCGGCACCTGTGGAACCCGTTCAAGCCGTCGTGGGGCGAGCCCTACAAGCAGGTCGCCGCCCGGATGATGGCGGCGGTCGAGGACGCCCGCGACGCCGCGCGCGGCCACGAGGCCGTGATCGTCTCCCACCAGCTGCCGATCTGGGTCACCCGGCTGCACGTGGAGAAGCGGTCCTTCCTCCACGACCCCCGCAAGCGCCAGTGCACCCTGTGCTCGCTGACCTCGCTGCACTACGTCGGGGACCGGCTCACCCAGGTGTCCTACTCCGAGCCCGCGGGGGACCTGATCCCGACCCGCGACAAGGGCGCCCCCTTCTCGGCCGGAGGCGCACCGGAGGAGCACAGGCCCTGAGCATGTCCACCCCCGGCCCCCGCCGTACCGTCCTCCGTCGCCGCCTCGCTCCCGTGCTGGCGGCCGGCCTTGCCTGCCTGCTGCTGCTCACCGGCTGCAACTCCCTCTCCGGCACCGGCGACCAGGGCTTCGTCACCACCGACGGCTCGGTCAAGGAGGTCTCCACCACCCACCGGGGCGACGCGATCGCCCTGACCGGCCGCGACCTCGACGGCCACCACCTCGACCTCGCGTCCCTGCGCGGCAAGCCCGTGGTCGTGGTGGTGTGGGGATCGTGGTGCACGCCCTGCCGGGCCGAGGCACCCGACGTCGTCGCGGCCGCCAAGGAGCTCGGCGACAGCGCGCAGTTCGTCGGCATCAACATCCGGGACGGCTCCACCGACCAGGCCCGCAGCTTCGTACGCCGCTTCGGGGTGCGGTACCCGTCGTTCTACTCACCCGACGGCCAGGCCCTCCTGGCCTTCCAGGGCACGCTGACCCCCAACTCGATCCCCAGCTTCGTGGTGCTCGACGACCAGGGGCGCGTGGCGGCCAGCATCATCGGCCAGCTGCCCTCGAGGACGACGCTGGTCGACGTCGTCAAGGACGTGTCGCGGGGGTCGGCGCATGGGTGAGTGGTTCCACCAGACCGCCCTGTCGGGCTCCCTGGTCCTGGCCCTGCCGGTCGCGCTCGTGGCCGGCCTGGTCTCGTTCTTCTCCCCGTGCGTGATCCCGCTGCTGCCCGGCTACCTGTCCTACGCCACGGGCCTCTCGGGCGCCGACCTGGCCAGCGGGGAGGCCGAGACCCGGCGCGGCCGGATGCTCCTCGGCTCGCTGCTCTTCGTGCTCGGGTTCAGCGTCGTCTTCGTCGCCCTCGGCGCGCTCTCGGGCGCCGTCGGGTCGTGGCTGGTCACCTGGCGGCACACCCTCACGGTGGTCCTCGGCATCCTGACCATCGTGCTGGGCCTCGCGTTCGCCGGCCTCGTGCCGCTGCTCCAGCGTGACTGGCGGGTGCACCAGGTCCCTGCCGTCGGGCTGGCGGCCGCGCCGCTGCTCGGCTTCCTCTTCGGCCTCGGCTGGACGCCCTGCCTGGGCCCGACCCTGGCCGCAATCACCTCACTGTCGCTCAACGAGGCCACCGCCGGCCGGGGAGCCCTGCTCTCGGCGGTGTACGCCGTGGGCCTCGGCGTGCCGTTCATCCTCGCGGGGCTGGCCTACCGCCGGGCCCTGGGCGCCTTCGGCGTCGTCCGTCGGCACCAGGCCTGGGTCACCCGCGCCGGTGGGCTGATGCTGGTCGCCGTCGGCCTGCTGCTGGTGACCGGCGTCTGGGACCAGGCCGTCAGCTGGCTCCAGGTCCACCTCGTCCAGTCCTCGGAGGTGACGGTGTGAACCCCCCGACCGGCCCCGTGCTGAACGACCAGCGCCCCGAGGGCCACGTCGACACCCAGGACCGCGACGCGGCCCGCCGCGACGGGCGCCGCCCCGGCGAGCTCACCCTGCGGGAGATGCTGCGCTGGGTCTGGCGCCAGCTGACCTCGATGCGCACCGCGCTGGTGCTCCTCCTCCTGCTGGCGCTCGCCGCCATCCCGGGATCCCTGATCCCGCAGAAGGGCGTGGACTCGCTCAAGACCTCGCAGTGGCAGGACGCCCACCCCCAGCTGACCCCGGTCTACGAGAAGCTCGGCCTCTTCACGGTCTACAGCTCCCCGTGGTTCTCCGCGATCTACATCCTGCTGATGGTCTCGCTGGTCGGCTGCATCGTGCCCCGCACGCTGGTCTACTGGCGCGGCCTGCGGGCCCGCCCGCCGGCGGCCCCCCGCAACCTGGCACGGCTGCCCGACCACGCGGCGTACCGCACCGACGTGCCGGTCGACGAGGTCCTCGCCGGTGCCCGGGCGCTGCTGCGCAAGCGGCGCTACCGCGTGGAGGTCGCGGAGGACGCCGTGTCCGCCGAGCGGGGCTACCTGCGCGAGGCCGGCAACCTGCTGTTCCACCTGTCCGTGCTGGTCGTGCTCGTGGGCTTCGCCATCGGTGGCATGTTCGGCTACAAGGGCGGCGTCATCCTCGTGGTCGGCAACGGCTTCTCCAACAACCTCACGCAGTACGACGACTTCGTGCCCGGCAGCCTCTTCAAGGCCTCCGACATGGAGCCCTTCTCCTTCGACGTCAAGGACTTCTCGGTCGACTGGCTGACCTCCGGCCCCCGTGCGGGCATGGCGCGCGCCTTCGACGCCAGGCTGGACTACCGCACCTCCCCGGGTGCGGCCTCTCAGGAGTACGACCTCAAGGTCAACCACCCGCTCACGGTGGGCAACTCCGAGGTCTTCCTCATCGGGCACGGCTACGCCCCGGTCATCACCGTGCGCGACGGCAAGGGGAACGTCGTCTACAGCGGGCCGACGATCTTCCTGCCGACCGACCAGAGCTTCGCCTCGTTCGGCGTCGTGAAGGCCCCGGACGCCCGGCCCACCCAGATCGGGCTCGAGGGCGAGTTCTACCCGACGGTGGCGTTCTCGAAGCAGACCGGCAGCTACTACTCCGCCTTCGGCAACGCCCTGGACCCCCTGGTCTCGATGCTCGTCTACACCGGAGACCTCGGGATGGACACCGGGACCTCGCAGTCGGTCTACTCCCTCGACAAGTCGAAGACGACGATGCTGACCAAGAAGGACGGGGCGCCGTACCGCATCGACCTGCGGCCCGGCCAGAAGACCAAGCTCCCCAACGGCCTGGGCACGGTGAGCTTCGACGGCATCAAGCGCTGGACCAAGATCCAGATCAGCCAGACCCCCGGCAAGCGGATCGCCCTGGCCGGTGTCGTGCTGGCCCTGATCGGGCTGCTGGGCTCGCTGTTCATCCGGCCGCGACGGGTCTGGGTTCGCGCCCGTCGGGAGGGTGGGGTCACACTGGTCGAGGTGGCAGCCCTGGATCGCTCCGGCGGCGGTGACGTCGCCACCGTGCTCGACGAGATCGCGGCCGCCCTGCCGGGTGCGCCTCAGAAGGACTCAGGAGAGGAACAGTCGTGACCGACGCCGCGTGGGAGACCCTCAGCAACCAGGCCGTCGCGGCCTGTGGGGTCGTCTACTTCCTGGCCCTGCTGGCGCACCTTGTCGAGTGGAGCTCCCTGCGCAACGTGCCCGCCGACACCGCTCGTACGGCGGCGCCCCGGGCGACTGCGAAGGCCGCGGCGACGGCGAAGGCCCCGGCGACCGCGACCACCGGCGCCGACGCGGGCCGGGTGGCCGTCGCCACCGGCGGGGCCAGCGGGGCCGCGGGCGCCGACGGCCCGGGCGACACCCCGGCGGCTGTCGATCCCGACCGGACCCGCCGGGTCGAGCTCTTCGGCCGGCTCGGCCTGCTGCTCACGGTCATCGCGGTCGGCCTGCACTTCGTGGGGCTGGTGGGACGCGGCATGGCCGCGGACCCCAACCGGGTGCCGTGGGGCAACATGTACGAGTTCACGCTGAGCGGCACCTTCATCGTCGCCCTGCTCTACCTGGTTCTCAACCGCCGCCTCGGCCTGGCCTGGATGGCGCCGATCGTGGTCGGTTTCGTGCTGGCGCTGCTGATGGTCGCGGTGCTGTGGCTCTACGACCCCGTCGCCCCGCTCACCGAGGCCCTCGACTCCTACTGGCTGGTGATCCACGTGGTCTCGGCCGCCATCGCGACCGGTGCCTTCACCCTCGGCGGCATCTGCTCGGTGGTCTACCTGGTCAAGGAGCGCCGCCCCGGCCCGGCGACCGGACCGCTCGCGAGGGTCCCCGAGCCCGCGGTGCTGGACCGCATCTCCTACCGGATCCACTCCTTTGGCTTCCCCGTCTGGACCTTCGCGGTGCTGATCACCGGCCCGATCTGGGCGCACCAGGCCTGGAGCAGCTACTGGAACTGGGACCCCAAGGAGGTCTGGGCGTTCATCACGTGGGTCGTGTACGCCGCCTACCTGCACGCCCGCTCGACCGCCGGCTGGAAGGGGCGCAACGCCGCCATCCTGGCGCTGGTGGGCATGGCGACGCTGTGGTTCAACTTCATCGGGATCAACTACTTCTCCTCCACCAGCCAGCACAGCTACGCCGGCGGCGCGCACCAGATCGGTGCCCCGGTCCACGCCGGGGACGGCTCACCCGGGCGCCTCTGAGTCCGCATTCCCGGCCGGTTGGTCGGGGCGGGGTCGCTCCGGGCTCCTGTCTGGTCGCTCCCGGCTTGAGGGGTGTGGGCGGTTGCGGTCCTCGCAGCTACGGGGGCTGTCCGCTCGGGCTGGCGTCTGCTCCCGGCTGGCGGGTTGCGGATTGGTCACCAACTGCAAAGTCTGGCCGCGGAACGTGCGGTTTCTGCCCATTCGGTGGGTGGGTCTGGGATGAGCTGCTCCCGGCTTGCGGTCCGCGGGTGGTTGCGGTTCCGGCGCCCGCTCCCGGCTGGCGGGTTGCGGATTGGTCACCAACCGCAACGTCTGGCGACGGAAACGTGCGGTTTCTGCCCATTCGGCGGGTGGGTGCGGGATGAGCTGCTCCCGGCTTGCGGTCCGCGGGTGGTTGCGGTGCTTGGCAGCTGCGGGGGCGGTGCGGTCGGGCCGGCGTCTGCTCCCGGCTGGCGGGTTGCGGATTGGTCACCAACCGCAACGTCTGGACGCGGAACGTGCGGTTTCTGCCCATCCGGTGGTGGGTCTGGACGGGTTGGTCCGGGCTTGCGGTCCGCGGGTGGTTGATGTCCTGGGCAGTTGCGGGGGCCGGTGCGTCCGGGCCGGCGTCTGCTCCCGGCTGGCGGGTTGCGGATTGGTCACCAACCGCAACGTCTGGCCGCGGAACGTGCGGTTTCTGCCCATTCGGCGGGCCTGTCAGCACCGACTGCTGCAGCTTCGAGGCTCGAAGTGACTACGCCTCGGGGTCCTTCGGGTGCCGTCTCCTGCGTTCGAGGTCTCGGAGGAAGTCGGGGTCGTCGTCCGGCCCGAAGGGGCGCGGCGGCTCGTCGTGCCTGGGCAGAACTCCGCGGCGCTGGATCACCCGCACGGTCATGTAGACCGCGATCGCGATGAGGATCACGAGAAGCAGGAACTTCAGCACCCCTCCAATGTAGAAGGCATCTGGTCATTGCCTACCCTGAGGGGGTGAAGGAGTTCGTGGTCTACACCGCCCTGCGGATCTTGCTGTTCTTCGCCTCGTTGACGATCGTCATCGGGGTGTGGATGCTGGTGGCCGGCTCCGTGCCGATCACGTGGGCCGTCGTGATCGCGTTCGTGATCAGCGGCATCGCGTCGTACTTCCTGCTGAACCGGCAGCGCAACGCGTTCGCGCGCCGCGTCCAGGTGCGCGCCGACCGTGCGACGGCGCGGTTCGAGGAGATGAAGGCCCGCGAGGACGCCGACGACGCGGACCGCCGCGACGTCTGACCCGCGTCGCCCGCACACAGCAGAACGGATAGTCCCCGCCGTTCGGCACCCTTTTCGCCGCCGAGAGGGGTGCCAAACGGCGGGGACTATCGCCCCTCGAGCCACGAAGACCGTCAGTGCTTGCGGCGGTTGAGCTGCCGCTCGACGCGGCCGCGGTCCTGCCCCAGCACCTTGGCCAGGATCGGCACGCGGAACTTGTAGAGCACCACGGCCGCCACGATGATCAGCACGATCCACAACATGCGTCGAGCCTACGTCGGGCGCCGAGCCGGGTCAGCCGGCGACGATGAGGGGCGCGGCCACCAGGGCCGCCCAGAGCAGCTCGGCGACGCCGGTCTGCTGAAGCACCGGGATCAGGCCGGGGCCGGTGGCGCCGCCCTGGACGGTGCGCACCGCCCGCGCCGCGACGAGCAGGAAGCCCAGCCCGGTCAGGGCCCACCACGTCGTCGACACCGCGACCGCGACGACGGCCGCCGCGGCGGCCAGCACCAGCAGCAGGTAGAGCGCCCGGGTCCGACCGTCACCGAGCCGTACGGCGAGCGTGCGCTTCCCGGCCCCGATGTCGGTCGGGATGTCGCGCAGGTTGTTGGCCACCAGGATCGCGCAGGCCAGGGCGCCGACCCCGACCGCGGCGTACAGGGCCGGCCACTCCCAGGTCTCGGTCTGCACGTATGTCGTGCCGACCACCGCGACCAGCCCGAAGAACACGAACACCATGACCTCGCCCAGGCCGAGGTAGCCGTAGGGCTTCGAGCCGCCGGTGTAGTACCAGGCCGCGACCACGCACAGCAGGCCCACCGCGACCAGCCACCAGGCGGTCGTGGCCGCGAGCACGAGACCGGCCGCCCCGGCCACGCCGAAGGCCAGGAACGCCGCGCGCTTGACCGCACCGGGCGTTGCCGCGCCGCTGCCCACCAGCCGCATCGGGCCGACCCGGTCGTCGTCGGTGCCGCGGATCCCGTCGGAGTAGTCGTTGGCGTAGTTCACCGCCACCTGGAGGGCCAGGCTCACGACGAGGGCGAGCAGCGCCTTCCACCACACGAAGCCGTCGACGAAGGCGGCGACGCCGGTGCCGGCGAGGACGGGGGAGACGGCTGCCGGGAGGGTGCGCGGACGCGCGCCGGCGAGCCATTCGGCGGGGGTGGCCACCCGAGGATTCAAGCAGGCAGGCCCGCGGACTCGCCCGAGTGGTCGGCCTCCAGGAAGCGCTGCGCCCTCCGGGCCGCGGGATGCATGCCGATCACCGCGACCACGACGGTCGCCCCGATCAGCAACCAGCCCGGCGTGCCCCAGCTGATCGCGAGGAACGTGAACGCCGCCGGTGCCCACACCTGGCCGGCGGTGCCACCGAGTCGGGCGGCGCCCTGGTACTCCCCGCGCCGGTCGGGGTCGGACAGCTCCGAGATCAGGCCCCAGTGGCCGGCGGACTGGAAGAGCTCCGCACCCGTGACGGTGACATGGCCCAGCCAGACCAAGGCGATCGTCACCCAGCCGATCGTGTCGTGGGTGACCAGCACGATCAGGCAGGACAGCACGAAGAACGCGGCGCTGATCCGGGCCGCGCGCAACGCGCCGGGCACCGTGCCCGCGCCCCGGGAGGCCGACACCTGCAGCAGCACCGCCAGCACGGTGTTGGTGCCGAAGAGCCAGGCCAGCAGCACGTGGGGGGCGTCGGTCTCCTGGACCAGCCACAGCGGGATGACGACATTGAGCAGGACCTGGTTGGTGGCCAGCACGCCGTCGCAGAAGAACAGCGCCAGGAAGCCGCGGTTGCGCAGCGCCCCGGGCGTGATCAGCTGCGCGGGCGCCGCCGCCACGTCGCCCCGCGTGGCGGACGGCAACCGGCTGATCAGCAGCGTGTTGAGCAGCAGGATCCCGGCGGCCGCCAGCGGGACCATCCGGATCACCTCGTCCCGGTCCGTCGCGAGGGCGAGGCCGCCGAGCAGCGCACCGAGGCTGAAGCCGATGTTCAGCGCCGAGCGCATGAAGGCCAACGACCGGATCCGCTCCTCGCGGGTGAAGGCGTCGAGGGTGTAGGCGCCGCGGCCCGCGCTGCCCGCGGTGTCGACCAGCTGGAGGACGACCATCATGGCGGCGAAGGCCACGAAGCCCGAGATCCAGGGCCAGGCCAGGTAGAGCAGGGCCTGGGCGAGCGCGCCGAGTGCCCACATCCGCTTGGGGCCGACCCGGTCGGCGACCCGGCCGAGCGGCACGGCGAAGAAGAAGGAGACCACTCCCGCGATCGTCAGGCCGAGACCGACCTGCGCCGCCGAGAGGCCGACGATGCGGGTGAAGAACACGGCGCTGCCGGTGAGGAAGAAGCCCTCGCCCACCGCGAAGAGCACCGACTGCGACGACAGCCGCCGCGCCAGCGGTGTGGGAGGGAGCATCCGCTGGATCCGGGTCGCCGAGAGGGTGGGCACGGGAGGGCATTCAACCAGCCGGTGCGAGGATGCGTCGCATGGATTTCCTGCGACCGGTGGGCGGCCCGACGCCTGACGTCGTGACGGCGCTCGAGGCGTGGCTGGGAGCCCTCGACGAGCCGCGTCCGGTCGTCGTCGAGACCTCCGGGTCCACCGGCCGGCCCAAGCGGGTGGAGCTGTCGCGGCGGCCCGTGCTCGCGTCGGTGACGGCCTCGCAGCGCCGCCTCGGCGGCTCCGGCCGCTGGCTGCTCACGCTGCCGGCGTCGTACGTCGCGGGGCTGCAGGTGGTCTGCCGCTCGCTGGTCGCGGGCCACCGGCCGGTCCTGCTCGAGGACCACGGCTCGTTCGTGGACGCGACGGCGGCGATGGGTGGCGAGGAGCGCTTCGTGTCCCTGGTGCCTACCCAGCTGCACCGGATGCTCGACGTGCCCGAGGAGGTCGCGGCGCTGCGGACCTTCCACACGGTGCTGCTCGGCGGCGGCCCGGTCGACGCCGCGCTGCGGGCCCGCGCCGCGGCGGAGGGGATCCGCGTCGTGGCGACGTACGGCTCCTCGGAAACCGCCGGCGGCTGCGTGTACGACGGCTACGCCCTCGACGGGGTCGCGCTGGCGATCGGCCGCGGCGGGCGGATCCGGATCGGCGGTCCCACCCTCTTCGACGGCTACGAGGACGACCCCGAGCTGACGGCCTCGGTGCTGGAGGACGGCTGGTTCCTGACCTCGGACGCCGGGCGGCTCGACGAGGACGGCAGGCTGCACGTGCTCGGACGCCTCGACGACGTGGTGGTCAGCGGAGGCGTCAACGTCCCGACCCCCGCGGTGGCCGCGCGGCTGCGCGAGCACCCGGGCGTGGTCGCGGCCGAGGTGCTCGGCGTGCCCGACGAGGAGTGGGGCAACCGGGTCGTCGCGTTCGTGGTGCCGGCCGAGCCGGGGCCCTCGCTGACCGAGCTCCGCGACTGGGTCGGCGAGGTGCATCCGCGGTCGTGGGCGCCGCGGGGGCTGGTGGAGGTCAGCGCGATACCCCTGCTCGCGAACGGGAAGCCGGACCGGCTGCGGCTGCGGGCGCTGGCGTGACCGGGGAGAACGGCATGACGGCCGTGTGGTCGATCCCGATGCGCACCCGATTCCGCGGCATCACCGTCCGCGAGGGCCTGCTGCTGCGCGGCACGCTGCCCTCCGGGGAGGTGGGCTGGGGCGAGTGGAGCCCGTTCCTGGAGTACGACGCAGCGGTCGCGGAGCCGTGGCTGCGGTGCGCGGAGGAGGCGGCGGCCGGGGACTGGCCGGCGCCGGTGCGGGACCGGGTGCCCGTGAACGTCACGGTGCCCGCCGTCGGCGCCGAGCGGGCGCGGCAGATCGTGCTCGCCGGCGGCTGCAGCACCGCCAAGGTCAAGGTCGCCGAGCCGGGCCAGACCCTCGGCGACGACGAGGCCCGGCTGGAGGCTGTCCGCGACGCGCTGGGCCCGTCGGGCCGGGTGCGCGTCGACGCCAACGGCGGCTGGGAGGTCGACGAGGCGGTCGGCGCGATCCGGCTGCTGGACCGGGCGGCCGGCGGCCTGGAGTACGTCGAGCAGCCGTGCGCGAGCGTGGAGGAGCTGGCCGCGGTCCGCCGGGCCGTCGACGTACCGATCGCCGCGGACGAGTCGATCCGTCGGGCCGCCGACCCCTACCGGGTGCGCGACCTCGAGGCCGCGGACGTGGCCGTGCTCAAGGTGCAGCCGCTCGGCGGGGTGCGGGCGTGCCTGCGCATCGCCGAGGACATCGGCCTGCCCGTGGTCGTGTCGTCGGCGCTGGAGAGCTCGGTCGGGATCGCCGCGGGAGTGGCGCTGGCCGCGGCCCTTCCCGAGCTGCCCTACGCCTGCGGGCTGGCCACGGTGCAGCTGCTCACCACCGACCTGGTCGCCGAGCCGTTGCTGCCGGTCGGGGGCACGCTGCCGGTCGAGACCCCCGTCGTCGACGCGGCGGCACTCGACGGCCTCGCGGCCGCACCCGAGCGGGTCGCGCACTGGGAGGCCCGGCTGGCCGAGGTGCGCGCCCTGCGGCAGGCCGTGCGGAAGGATGGCGCCTCGTGAGCAGCCCCTCGACCGACCTGGCGCGCGGCGTCGTCTCCGCCCTGCTCGAGGCGGGGGTCACCGATGTAGTCATCGCGCCGGGCTCGCGCAACGCCCCCCTGAGCTTCGCGGCGTACGACGCGGCGGCGGCCGGGCTCCTCCGCCTGCACACCCGCAGCGACGAGCGCACCGCGGGCTTCCTGGCCCTCGGGCTGACGAAGGTCGGGGCGCGGGCCGCCGTGATGTGCACCTCCGGCACCGCCGTGGCCAACCTGCACCCGGCGGTCCTCGAGGCCGCCCATGCCGGGCTGCCGCTGGTCGTCGTCAGCGCCGACCGGCCGGCCCGGCTACGCGGAACCAACGCCAACCAGACGACCGACCAGGTCGGCATCTTCGGCCCGCTGGTGGAGACGGTCGGCCTCGTCGCGCCCGCCGACGCGGACGCCCAGAGCCTCGTGCAGGACCCCGGGCCGCGGCACTGGAACGTCCAGCTCGACGAGCCGCTGGTGCCCGAGGACCGGTGGACGCCGAGCCCGGGCCCGGCCCTGCAGCCGAACACCGGCGTGCGCCCGGCCGTCCTGGAGCTGCTGCCGCTCGGACCGCGCACCGTCGTGGTGGCCGGTGACGACGCCGGCCCGCCGGCCCGGGTGCTCGCGGAGCGCGCCGGCTGGCCGCTGCTCGCCGAGCCGTCGAGCGGCTCGCGGACGGGGGAGAACGCCTTGCGCTGCTACCGGCTGCTCCTCGACTCCGACCTCGGGAGCCGGATCGAGCGGGTCGTCGTGGTCGGTCACCCGACGCTGTCGCGCCCGGTGACCCGGCTGCTGGCCCGCGACGACGTCGAGGTCGTGGCTGCGGAGGCCGTGGGGGCCTGGCACGAGCGGCCGTTCCGCGTGGACCACGAGGTCCGCGGCGGCCTGGGCCCGGAAGAGGGACCCGTGGACACCGCCTGGCTGGAGGAGTGGCGCGCCGCCGACCGGTCGGTGGCCCGTCAGCTCGACGCGCTGCTTGCCGCCGAGGCCGGGCTGACGCCGCACGAGGTGGCCGGCGCGGTCAGCCGGTCGCTGCCCCCCGAGGGCCTGCTGCTGGTGGGTGCCTCCAGCCCGATCCGTGACCTCGACCTGATGGTCGCGAAGTACGCCGTCGGCGACCGTCGCAAGGTGATCGCCAACCGTGGCCTCTCGGGGATCGACGGGACGATCTCGTCGGCGATCGGCGCTGCCCTGGGCCGGCCGCGCAGCTCGCGGGCGATCGCGCTGATGGGCGACGTCACCTTCCTGCACGACGCCAACGGGCTCGTCCTCGGACCGCGCGAGCCGCGCCCGGACCTGACCATCGTGGTGGTCAACGACGACGGCGGCTCGATCTTCGCGATGCTCGAGCAGGGCGCCGAGGAGTACGCCCCGGCGTACGACACGCTCTTCGGCACCCCGCACGGGGTCGACCTCGCGAGCCTCTGCGCCGCCACCCGGACCCCGCACTGGAAGGTCGACTCGCTCGCGGAGCTCGAGCACGCGCTGGCCAGCCCCAACGGCGGGATCGAGGTCGTGGAGGCGGTCGTGCGCCGCGACAACCGGCGCGCCCTCGACGCCCGCATCCGCGCCCTGCGACCCTGACCCGGAGGAGCGCCCTGGCCGAACCCGTCTGCGGTCGTCCCGGGCGCGCGGCAGACTCGGGGCATGACCCAGCAAGAGTGATCAAGGGCCCGCCCGCGAGCACGATCAGGATGGGCCCATGACCACGTCGACCGACACCTTCGCGAGCTTCGTCGACCACCTCGCCGAGGCGCTCGACGACGCCCGCATCACCGAGGCGTCGGGCGAGGAGTGGGCCGCCCGGCTGCACTTCTCGCGCTACCACTTCGACCGGATGATCAGGTCCGTCGCCGGCGAGCCACCCAGTGCGCTGCGCCGACGCATCCTGCTCGAACGGGCGGCGTACCGCATGATCACCACCACGGCGCCGCTGATCGACATCGCCGTGGAGGCGGGCTACGGCTCGCACGAGGCGTTCACGCGGGCCTTCACCCGGGCGTACGGCGCCGCGCCGGCGACCTGGCGCCGCAAGCCCGGGCACATCCAGATCGAGGCGCCCAGCGACGTGCACTTCCATCCACCCGGCAGCCTGCGGCTGCCCGCACGAGACAAGGTGAGCTCCATGGACCTCCTGACCAAGATGGTCGAGCACCACATCTGGCTGACCGGCGAGATGGTGCGCCTGGCCGAACGCCTCACCGACGAGCAGCTCGACCAGCGCATCGAGCTCGACGTCGACGACGACCCGCAGACCATCCGGTCGCTGCTCTCGCGGCTGATCGGGCAGATGGGCATGTGGAACGCCGCGGTCGCGACCCGCGACTACGACTGGTCGGTCGAGGAGCACGAGTCGCTCGCGTCCATGCGGCGGCGCCTCGCCACCGAGGGCCCGACGTACCTGTTCCACGTGCGCGAGGTGGTGGCCGCGGACCGCCTCGACGACACCTTCGTCGACGCGCTGTGCGAGCCCGCCGAGGTGTTCACCTACGGCGGGATGATCGCCCACGTCCTCACCTTCGCCGCGCACCGGCGGACCCTCGTGGTGCTGGCGTTCGGCCGGCACGGGATCGAGGAGCTCGGCTGGGGCGACCCGATGACCTGGGTGGCCCAGCCCGCCTGAGGCGGCGGGCCGGGCGGCCCGGGTGGGCCGCCCGAGGACGCGGCCGCGGACGAGTTGGGGCGCCTCCGCCACAATGGCCCGGTGGAGATCGCCCTCTTCCTCGTCGGACTCGCGGTCGCCGTCCTCGCGTTCACGGCACTGGCGGACCGGGTCGACGTCCCCGCTCCGCTGCTCCTGATCGCGGTCGGGATCGGCACGTCGTACGTCCCCGGCATGCCCGAGGTGCACCTCGCCCCGGAGGTGGTGCTGCTCGGGCTGCTGCCGCCCCTGCTGTACGCGACCGCGATCCAGAGCTCGCTGGTCGACTTCAACGCCAACCGGCGGGCGATCCTGCTGCTCTCGGTGGGTCTCGTCGTGTTCACCACGATCGGCATCGGCGCGCTGGTGCACGCGATGCTGCCGGGGATCTCGTGGGGCTCGTCGCTGGCGATCGGCGCGGTGGTGGCGCCCCCGGACGCCGTCGCCGCGACAGCGATCGGACGCCGGATCGGGCTGCCGCGCCGGGTCGTGACGATCCTGGAGGGCGAGTCCCTGCTCAACGACGCGACCGCGCTGGTCGCGCTGCGGACCGCGATCGCGCTGATCGCCGTGGGCTCGGAGAACGTCGTGGCCTGGCGGGTCGGCGCCGACTTCGTGTGGGCGGCGGCCGGCGGGGTCCTCGTGGGCGTGGTGGTCTTCATCGTGGTCGCCTGGATGCGCAAGCGGATCACCGAGCCGGTCCTGGACACGGGCATCTCGTTCGTGATCCCGTTCTTCGCCTACATCGTGGCCGAGGAGATCCATGCCTCCGGCGTCCTCGCCGTCGTGATCGCGGGCCTGCTCCTCGGCCACAAGGCGCCCATCCTGCAGACCGCGCAGTCGCGCATCGCGGAGCGGATCAACTGGCGCACCATCGCCTTCGTCCTCGAGAACACCGTCTTCCTGCTGATCGGCCTCCAGGCCCAGTGGCTCTTCCAGGACGTGGGCGACAGCACGCTCTCCGCCGGCCGGATCGTCGCCGTCTGCGTTGCGACCCTGGTCGGCGTCGTGGTCCTGCGCATGGTGTGGGTCTTCGTCGCTCGCTACGCGCTGGTGCGCCCGGGGCCCGACCCGCACATCGGCTACAGGCCGCCGTGGACGTTCACCTTCGTGCTGGGCTGGGCCGGGATGCGCGGGGTGGTCACCCTGGCCGCGGCGTTCGTCATCCCGGAGGAGGCCGAGCACCGTGAGGTCCTGCTCCTCATCGCGTTCACGGTCGTGGCCGGCACGCTCTTCATCCAGGGGCTCTCCCTGGGCTGGGTCGCCCGGCGGCTCGGCGTACCGTCGCCGGACCCGATGGACGACGCGCTGGCACGGGCCACGATCCTGCAGCAGGCCTCCAAGGCCGGGTTCGCGGAGCTGGAGAAGCTCGAGTTCGAGGACCCGCACGGGGTTCGGGACCTGCTCGACCAGCGCATCGACCAGCGCAACTTCGCGGCCTGGGAGCGACTGGGCACGACCGCGGACGAGGAGACCCCGAGCGAGCTCTACTCGCGGGTCCGGCGCGAGATGATCGATGCCGAGCGCCGCCGGGTGCTGGAGATCCGGCTCTCCGGGACGGTCGCCTCGGAGGTGATCAGCGAGGTGCTCTCGATGCTCGACGTCGAGGAGTCGATGCTCGAGATGGCGCACCAGAACCACGAGGAGCTGCGCGCGGTCACCGCGAGACGCCGGCCGGCGGGGGAGGTGTGCGACGACCTCGAGAAGTTCTCCGTGGTGGAGACCTCCGACGCCGGGGTCTGCCGGGAGTGCCTCGAGGAGGGCACCCGCTGGGTGGCCCTGCGCGAGTGCCTCGACTGTGGGCACCTCGCCTGCTGCGACTCCTCGCCGCGGCAGCACGCCACCGCGCACTTCCGGGAGAGCCAGCACCCGGTGATGCAGTCGGCCGAGCCCGGGGAGGACTGGCGCTGGTGCTTCGTCCACCACCTGACGGCCTGACCTCTGTCCGGCCCTGGGGCTCGGCTCAGGCCGCCTCGAGCAACCGGACGATCCCGCGGACCACGAGGAACAGCCCGTCCGCGGTGATCAGGACGATGACGAGCAGCCGGCCGTGACGACGGATGCCCCGCTGCGGGGCCTCGAGCAACAGCGGCACCAGCACGATGAGGAGGTGCAGCACGTGTCGACCCCCCTCGTCGGCTCGGGATCCTGTCCCTACTGGCCGCGCAGCGCCTGCTCGAGCGTCCGGGCCGGTCGGCCCGTGACCCGCTCCACGTCGCCGGTGACCTCGGCGACCGAGCCGTCCCGGATCGCGGTGTAGGTGCTGACCCAGGCGTCGAGCTGCCACTGCTCCGCGTCGTACGCCGCCTTCCGCGTGGCGTAGGCCTCCTCCATGGACTCGTCCTCGAAGCGCAGGTCGCGGCCGAGCACCGCACCCGCCCGCGCCGCCATCTCGTCGAGCGTGAGCGCCTCCGGGCCGGTCAGGACGTACGTCGCACCCACGTGGGCGGCCGGCTCGCGCAGGACGGCGACGGCGACCTCGGCGACGTCGGCCCGGGCCACCGCGGCGACGCGACCCGTGCCGGCAGGACCACGGATGACCCCGTGCTCGTCGGCGAAGTCCGGCCACACGTCGAGGTAGAAGTTGTCGCGCAGGAACGTGGAGCCCATGCCGCTCTCGCGGATCGCCTGCTCGGTGTCGAAGTGGTCGCGACCGAGGGTGAAGGTCGCGTCGCCGGCCGCACCGGCGAACGAGGTGTAGACGACGTGCTCGACCCCGGCGCGTGCCGCGGCCCGCACGAACGTGCGGTGCTGCTCGCGACGGTCCCGCGCCTCGGCGGCCGAGACCATGAACAGGACGTCGGTCCCGCGCAGTGCCTCGACGGCGGCCTCCTCGTCGCTGTAGTCGCACTGCCTGAGGTCGGCGTCGTAGTCGGGCGCCCGGGACGGGTCCCGCACGACGAGGCGGACCTCGGTGCGGAAGTCGGTGCTCAGCAGCGCGTGGGCGACGCGGCCTCCGACCACGCCGGTGGCTCCGGTGACGGCGATCATGGGGGCGAGCCTACGGCCGGGTCAGCGCCCGGCGCGGACCATCCGCACGTGCAGGCCCTCGTCGTGCTCGTCGCGGGTGCCGTCGAGACGGAAGCCCTGCCGCTCGTAGAAGCGGATCGCCCGCTCGTTGCCGTGCAGCACCCACAGGTACGCCGCGCGGTCGTCGATGGCGGTCTCGAGCAGGGCGTAGCCGACACCCTCCCCCCAGTGACCGGCCCGCACGTAGAGCGCCCACAGCTCGGTGTCGGTGTCCACGTCGTTGTCGCGGCCGGGTCCGGAGCTGACGAAGCCGATCAGCCCGTCCGGCCCCTCGGCCACGAGCGTGTTGTCGTTCTCCGCGAGGATCCGCCGCCACTTCTCGACCCGGGACGGCACGTCGGCCCGGCGCTCGTCGAGGAACCTCTGGTCGATCAGCCCGGTGTAGGCGTCGTCCCAGCAGTCGAGGTGCAGGTCGGTCAGCCGCTCCGCGTCCTCGGGCACGGCAGGACGGACGGTGATCTCGGCCGGCGCGCTCATGGCAGCATCGTACGAACCGCCAGGACCGCGATGACGACGGCCGACACCAGTCCGGTGACCACGTGGCCGCGCCGTCCCGTCGCCACCCTGCCCAGGGTCGCCCCGCCGCCGGCGAGGACCAGCTGCCACGAGGCCGAGGCCACGAAGGCAGCGGTGACGAAGACGGCACCCTGCGCCGGCGTCGAGACGAGGTGCCGGTTGCCGAGGACGACTGCGGCGAAGTAGACCACCGTGGTCGGGTTGACCGCCGTGATGCCGACGAAGACGGCGTACGCACGGGCCGGACGCAGCGGCGGGGCCTGGCGGACCCGGCCGCTGGTGGCCAGCGCGTGTGCGGCGGTCAGCGCCGCGATCACCAGCAGCACGACACCGGAGGCGATGCGGAGCGGTGTGGCGACCGGGGCGAGCAGCGCCGCCAGCGTCGCGCCGGCCACGACGGCGAGGGCCGCGTAGCCGCCGTCCACGGTGGCGATCCCCAGCGCGCCGGCCGCGCCGACGCGGAACGACGTACGCGCGGAGAGCGCGACCAGGAACGCTCCGACCGCGCCGATCGGGATCGCGATCGCCCAGCCGGTGACGAGACCGGAGACGACCACCTCGAGCACGGCCCGATTCTGGCCGGCCCCGCTGGCGCCCGCCACGTGATTACGGTGGGGGAATGCGGATCACGAAGTTCGGCCACGCCTGCGTCCGGCTCGAGCACGACGGCACGACCGTGGTGCTGGACCCGGGGATGTTCACCGACGTCGAGGCCCTCGACGGGGTCGACGCGGTGCTGATCACCCATGAGCACCCCGACCACTACCTGCCGGACCACCTCCGGGCCACCGACGCCAGGATCTTCACGATCGAGGCCGTCGCCGCACGGATCCGTGAGGACGCGCCCGACGTCGCCGAGCGGGTGACGGTCGTGGCGCCGGGGGAGTCCTTCGACCCGGGCATCCCCGCCCGCGCGGTGGGCGAGCTGCACGCCGTCATCCACCCCGAGATGCCGCGCTTCCACAACAGCGGCTACGTGCTGACCGCCGGCGACGCGAGGGTCTACCACCCCGGGGACGCGCTGACCGCGCCCGGCGAGCAGGTTGACGTCCTGCTGGTCCCGGTGTCCGCACCGTGGATGCGCGCCTCCGAGGCGATCGAGTTCGCCCGCGAGGTGGGTGCGCCCCGCAACCTCGCGATCCACGACCGGGTCTACTCCGAGGCCGGGCTGAAGATCGTCGACGGTCACATGAACGCGTTCCTGCCGAAGGCCGGCCAGGAGTACGTCCGGCTCGCCGACGGCGAGGACCTCTAGCCCCGGGTCGTCCCGACATGCGCCCGGGGGGTCGCACGCCACCGGTGGCCGGATCAGGACACCGCTGACTCCTTGACGTCGCTGTGACGGCGGTCATAGTTTTGCGGGCGCATCACTGAATCGTTTCAAGAAGCGTCCGCCGCTGAGGAGCTGCCATGACCGACCACCGCGACGACGCACCGAGCGGCGCCGACCTCCCCTCGACCTCGTGGTCGCGCCGCCGGTTCATCGCGGTGAGCGCCATCGCCAGTGCCGGCGCGATGGTCCCGTGGCACCTCGCGCAGGCCGTGGCCGCCGAGGAGGGCGCCAACTCCTTCGCGCGCAGCTTCGGTGAGCCGGAGTCGCGGTACGCCGCCCGCTTCCGCTGGTGGTGGCCCTGCGGCAACGTCGAGACGGCCGAGGTCGAGAAGGAGGTCGACGCCGCCGCGGACGCGGGGTTCGGTGGCCTCGAGATCGCCGACGTGCACCACAGCATCGCCAAGGGCAACCTGGACCCGGCCGGCCACGGCTGGGCGACCGCGCCCTGGATCGCCGCGGTCAAGGCTGCCCTGGCCCGGGCCGACCAGCGTGGCATCACCATCGACCTCACGATCGGCCCCTCGTGGCCGGCCGCCGTGCCCGGGGTCGACCCCGACCACCCGGCCGCCGCCACCGAGCTCGCACACGGGCTGGCCCAGGTCGCGGGAGGCGCGACGTACGACGGGCCGGTGCCCGAGCCGGTCGTGGCGCCGGTCGCGGCGGCCACCCGCCGCCTGCTCGTGGGCGTCCACGCCGCCAAGGTGATCGCGCCGCCGCCGCGCGCCGGGCAGCCCTCGACCCTCGAGCAGACCTCGTGGGTGGACCTGACCGACCGGGTCGCCGACGGTCGCCTCACGTGGACCGCGCCCGCGCAGGGCTCGTGGGTGGTGCTCAGCTACTGGCAGCGCGGCTCGGGCCAGCAGCCGGAGGCAGGCCCGCACACCACTCCCGACGCCTACGTGGTCGACCACTTCAGCGCCGCCGGCACCGGCGCGGTGACCGGCTTCTGGGAGCAGAACATCCTCGACGCCGAGATGCGCCGGCTCATCGGCCGGGCCGGCAACACGCTCTTCGAGGACTCCCTCGAGATCGAGACGACCGCGACCCTGTGGACCCCGCGCATGCTCCAGGAGTTCTCCACGCGGATGGGCTACGAGCTCGCGCCGTACCTGCCGATCGTCGTGGAGCAGAAGGAGAAGTACCTCTACAACTACGACACCGGCGTCTCCGACCAGGTCCGCGACGACGTGGCCCAGGTGCTCAGCGACCTGTACGCCGAGAACCACCTGCTGCCCCTGCGGGGCTGGGCCCACGGGCTCGGCCTCCAGCTGCGCGTGCAGGGCTACGGGCTGGAGACGGACTCGATCTACGAGGCCGCGCTCTTCGACCAGCCCGAGGGGGAGTCGTTGGGGTTCAAGAACCTCGACGACTACCGGGCGCTCAGCGGCGGCCGGGACATGGGCGGGCGCACCATCCTGTCCTGCGAGTCCGCCGCCTACGCGGGTGGCGCCTACAACACGACGTGGAACAAGGTGCTCCAGACGCTCGGCAGCATCTACGCCGGCGGGGTCAACCAGGCCGTGCTGCACGGGTTCTCCTACGCCGACGCCCCCGGTGCGGCCTGGCCGGGCTTCGCGGCGTTCTCGCCCTACAACGGCGCTGTCGGGTACGGCGAGGCGTGGGGTCCGCGGCAGCCGATGTGGGCCCACGCCCAGGACGTCGCCGCACACCTGCGGCGCACCCAGTTCTGCCTGCAGTCGGGGGTGAACCGGGCCGACCTGGCGTGGTTCCGGCAGAAGGGCTGGACCGCCACCGGGATCGGGGTCGGCTGGGGGACCAGCTCGGCGATCGGCCTGGGCTGGAGCTACGGCTTCCTCTCGGCGCCGCTGCTCTCGCTGGACTCCGCACGCGTGGCGGACGGCCGCCTGGCGCCGGACGGGCCGGGCTACCGGGCGATCATCGTCGAGGGCGACCGGTTCCGCTCGAACGCCACGACCCTGCAGCTCGACGGTGCCCGCCAGCTCGACCGGCTTGCCCGCGCCGGCCTGCCCGTCGTCTTCGTCGGCGACTGGAGCAACGCGAGGGTCACCGGCCTGCCGCAGCCGGGAGAGGACGCGGAGGTCCGCGCCCTGGTGAGCGGAATGCTCGGGCTCCCCAACGTCCGCACGGTCGCGGTGGCCGACGACCTGTCGGGCGCGCTCGCCGGGCTCGGGGTCACCCGGGTCGTCGAGCACGAGGCCTCGACCCTAATGCATGTGCATCGTTTCATTCCGGAGTCGCTCGGTGCGCCCGTGACCCGGGGCGGCGTGGACGTCTTCTACCTCGCCAACGCCCGGCACGCCGAGAACCGCAAGATCACGAGGCTCGAGCAGGACGTGTGGCTGACGCCGAGCGCCGCCGGCGCGGTCCCGTTCCGGCTGGACACCTGGACCGGCGAGGTCGTGCCGATTGCGGTCTACGAGGCGACCGGCGGCCGGATCAAGGTTCGGGTGGGGCTCAACCCGGGCGAGTCGACCGTGGTCGCGCTGGCCCAGCCCGCCTTCGCGCCGACCGGCACCCAGCCCGTGGGTGCGGTCGCCACCGATGCGGACCTGGTCCGCTACGCGCAGAACAAGCTCGTGCTGCGGTCCGGCCGTGGCGGCACCTTCGTCACCGTCGTGCCCGGCCGCGGAGCCCGGCGTACCAGCGTCCCGGCCGTGCCGGACCCGGTGGCGCTCACCCGCTGGGACCTGACCCTGGAGGACTGGCAGCCGGGGGCCTCGGCCACGCAGACGACGGTGACCGAGCGACACGCGAGCCTCGACCCGCTGGTCCCCTGGACCTCGGTCCCCGGCCTCGAGGACGTCTCGGGCATCGGACGCTACGCGACCACCGTCGACCTGGACTCGTCGTGGCGCGGCGCCGGCGCCTACCTCGAGCTGGGCACTGTCTTCGACACCTTCCGGGTGTTCGTGAACGGCG